>Ga0194133_10002760_pt1 | contig 26367 bp, 11 predicted proteins | sample TA2KigOf40mmetaG_FD_155448 | JGI IMG/M metagenome (GOLD analysis project Ga0194133, IMG submission 155448) | Freshwater microbial communities from Lake Tanganyika, Tanzania - TA2015055 Kigoma Offshore 40m | ecosystem: Environmental > Aquatic > Freshwater > Lake | place: Tanzania: Lake... | reverse complement strand
TAAGTCCCTCTTTCATGCGCGAACCGGTATGCCAATCTCCACCATATTTTGTTCAGACCTCCACAACGACTCAGGAAAGGTACTTAACCAGGTATGACCCCATTAACCCTACCCCCTAACCCTAGGGTACCCCAAGCTCCAAAACCTAAACAGATCACTGGAAAAAACTTTTCTTTACTAAAAATGCAATAAATTTTTCCTGGGCAGTGCCGGGCCCCAGTTGGCCAGTATTACATATGTTGAACATAGTATGGTGTACCAAAGAAGACTTTGGAAAAAATTATTTTTTTATATGATCTACTGATGCTGAAAATTCCCTTTATTCTAAACTTTGAAGGAATTTCAATAAAAATTTCATTCCAATATGTGAAATTGTAAAAATTGCTTCAAAACTTCAAAATCAGCCATTTTCTAGTCTTGCATTGTCAAATATTGAGGAAACCAAACTTTGTCACCCTCAGGGGTTTTAGTAGCAAACTGGTTTGGGCCAGATTTGTTCCCAACATGAGAAAGAATTACGTAATACCCAAAAGCTTTACCTCAAGGCTAAAAATTTTGCCTCTCAAAATCTTGTCATGCTACACATCAAAAAATATTTTAATTGCCGAACCTTATTTTCACAAGATTTATTCAATAGAAAATCAAAATTGTAGGTAATAAAAATTTGAAATAGATATTTGGAATTTAAAATTAATTATTTGGAAATATTTTATTGCAGTATGTTTAGAAATATGATATTCAAAACATTTTCTTTTAGAATGGTTTGAAGAATTTCTTTGAATTCTTTTGAAGATGCCAAGATTAGTTTTTCTGATTTAGAGGCTTGTTGCTATGGAAAAAAATCCAACCACCTGCTGGTTTTTAGTGAGATTGTATTTTTGTACCAATACATAATACATTTTTCAAAACCTTTTTTAATTTAAAGCTCTTTGAAGTCAAACTAAAAAAATTTCAAATGTTAATTTTTTTATTGAAGTGCATTCTAAACCAATGAAGGATCAAAATAATAAAGCTCACATAAGTTGAAAACTATGTGTAACATTAAAGATTAAGGCAATGAGTGGCTTGTTTTAAAAAGGGCAGGTGCATAGCTCTGAGATGCACAGGAAGAGCAAGCAAGCTCACCTAATTTCATATAATGCACTCAATTTCACTGATTACCATGTTTCGCTTTTCATTCTGTTAAAACTCATTTCAAGATAGGTTGCTAACTGATCTTTCATTCCCACACTGCCTCTGTCAAATGCAACAGTTCTTCATAAGGGATCCGGATCCCTCCAATAAGAGAACTTCATTTCTCTGATCCTTGTTCTTGGGTGTATCTCTAGTCCGAGTTTCTCATATATAAAGGGCTACCAGTCTCTTAATAAACAGGTCAGTATTGATTCTTTTCTTGATTGCAAATGTCATCACAGGATCTTAATATTTGTACCCACACCTACCACTCATCTCTCCAGACCACAGTGCAATACTCACTTCGAGTTTATCCTTTGCCAAAAAAGAAAATTGCTACTGTACTTTTTATAGTTTCACGGCTGGAAATATGACCGTATTTTGTTCCATTTTTTGATAAAAAAGGATATTTTAAAATTGTTAAATGAATTGGGACATAAATACAAAAAAAGTACAATTTTAATAAGTTGTAACGGTTTTTTCATGTCACAATTGCACAATTTTTTACACGTGTCCCAAAATATTTAACAATTGCACAATTTTTGACAAATTCGTGTCTGACTTTTCCGGCCAGATTGAACTCGCATTACAATAATTTTTAAGGTTTTTTAAAAATCTTTTAAGGAATGCATTGCAATTTCTTTTTCCTTAAAACACATTATTTGACTGGGAATTATTTGTTATTTTTTTGGCAACCTGGGGTCAAAGGTTGCCTGATGCCGCCTGGGTTTGAGCCCCAGACCCACAGATTTCTTGCCAGGTTTTATTTTTGTTTACATCAAGAATGCAAAACTCACTTTCAAAGTTAAGATTTTCATCATCCTCATCACTGTCATAAAAAAATACAGATGTTTTTTATTATGAACTACATGGATATACAAACAGATTTATATGCATTTTTGTAGCATTTGAGATATGTGGGAAAGATTTTTCCATCCCAACATATAACATGCACTTGTGATCAGATATGACAAAAGAAAGAAGACAAAAAAAACACTTGAAGATTGTTGCTTGAAATGTTGAAGATTATTGCATGTGTTGAAGAAAAATTCCTCAGCCACCCCACCAAGTCATTGAAGATCGTACTATGAGGAATTTTCAGGTTCAAATTTAGCCAGAGGCAACATTTCTAAATTGGATTTGGTTGAGAATTCTTATAGTTACATGTTCAACATACTTCAGGCACGAAATAGCCATTATTGTGAATGAAATTTTACAACTTGGCAGAGAATTTTTCTCTTAAAAATTGTTTTTTTTCAAACAAGTTTTTTTGTTTGCACTTTCTGATGAAACAAAGTTTGGCTTCTGAAAGAATAACTTATTATTTTGATTTTTATCAAAAGGAATACCATGAATAAATAAACAAAGCTAAAGTCAATTTTAATTGGTACAATTGTGACCTTGGCAGTGACCAAATCAAAGTTGGACTAAAGAAATTATTTAGTCACTCTTTTAAAAAAGACTTAATCTTTTGTAATTCTTTAGTTCCTTTTAAGCCTGAACTTTTAATAGCTTAATTTTTAGCTAATTCAAATCTTGCCTTAATTTTTTGGTCTTTTCCAAGGCAAGTAGATTCTTAAAAATGTTCTAAAATTGTGCTGGAACAGAAAGAATCAATAAATCAATTATCATGAATGTGTTGTTTTAAACAATTTATTTCATCACTGACTCAAGCAATACACACACCTCAGTCTCTAATCCGGCAGAAAGTACATGGACAAAGTGTTGTGGAGCCACTATTCTTAAAAGGAAACTCAAAGATAATATGATGTCGGTTTGCCAATTTCCTGGTTTGCCATGCACCGGTTCGCCACACTCATTTAGCCATATGAGCCGGTTAGCCACCTACCAGTTTGCCATAGTCAGTTTGTCATATGAGCCTAACCTAAAATAACCTAAAATAAAATAAACAAACATAGCCAAGCCTAACCTAACCTAACCTAACCTAACCTAACCTAACCTAACCTAACCTATAACCTTACCTATCTTAGCCTAACCTAATCTAACCTAACCTATACTTGCTCTAACCCCCCTGCGATGCCCCTTGACCTCTTCTTCCCCCTCGATCACCTCGACCCCCATCGACATGTCGAACTGCCATATGTCGAACTGAATGTATTCATTTGAAAAATTAATTTTAGATTTATGGACAGCCTTTCCAAGCTTCTTGTCAGCAAAAAAATTATTGGGACTTAACCTCAAAAAGGAAGTTTTTGTCCCACCTTTTAAACTTCCTCTTTGTTTCCTTTAGTCTTTGTCTTGTAAATTTCATGAGAAATGCTTTCTAAAAGATTATTGACAAGTTCAAATTCTCTTTATTGTAAAGCAAAACAACATCAAAGAGACACGTGATCTCTTTCTTAGTCTTTGAAATATAGTTGTACTTTTTTCAAGAATGAATGACTCCATGTTATATGGGTCAACAGGGTTACTTACCTCCAGGGTGATTGGGCACAAAGCTTGTAGTTTTGGTCTTGGCACGAAGATTTTCTCCTGTTCCATCTATCCAGATGTACATACATTGAGCTTTGCCACAATTGGAGATGTCAAGGCTCAAAAATCTGAAAACAAAAATCAGAATTTAAAGTTCAAACATGTAGAAAAGTCTTTTTTCCAAATTGCTTAAAGTCATTTCCTGCAATTGTATAATGAATTGATTTTTGTTGCATGTCAGTCAAATTTCATTTCAATTGCCATTCATTAAAAATGTTTGTCATTTTTTTCAATTTTCTCAGGAAAAATGTTTTCAACAAAACAGTATTGTATTTTGGATTGGCAAAAAAAGTTTGTTTACAGAAGCTACAAATTAACATAATGGCCTTTTTTAGTTATTGCATATTTTAAAAATTCATTAAAAATTGAATGAAATTATGCAACTTGAATTTTTCCTTGGTAAAAAAATATTTTTTTCAAAGAGCTCATTATGTATTGAGCACTGGGTTTACAAAATGCCAAAAGTTTTTTCAGTCATTTATTGTTGTATCTTGTGATATTCCATACAAGGTGAATGAGTTTTTGCCCCTCTGAAGATGGTTTTGGTATCTAATTTAAGAACTACCCTGGATTTCCATAGCATTTTATTTGCTTTTTAAAGTATGCCTTGCAAATTTCTTCATTAAAGCCACACTGAGGTTTGGAATATTTGGGGTTTTAGCTACTTGGGGTCAAAAGTTGCCAGGAAGTGCCGGAGTTCAAACTCAACCCTCAGATTCTTAGCCTGATCCAATGACAACTCGGTCATGGGGACCCCCATGGAAAATGAGGAAAATGTCTCGGGGAATGATTAAGCTGTTTGTGTCGGATCCATCTTGCCATACACCTGCTAACCATATGTCTAATATTGTACTTGACGTTATTACAATCCTTGTAGTGGCATCAGCTGCACAATCTTTATTTTGTATTATAATCCCTATTCACTTCTTTCATTATTCTAAATTTTGTTTACTGGCAATTTAAGTTTGGTAAGTGCCTACCAGCACCACGTTTCCCCTCCCTGCAAGGTATCTATTGGCCCCTCGTGTTGGCTCTTGTGACGTGGCATTGCAAAAAGCAATGTCATGGCATAAAAAAGGTGATGCTGTGGCTTCACAGACAGGAGAGTTGATTGTTTAAAACAGTATAACGAAAACAATATTATGGCACAGTAGGGCTCAGGCAATGGTACTAGGTACTTTGCAGTCTCTCACATAGTTTTCAAGCGTTTCATTAAGATATTAAATTTTACACCATTCTAAATATTGTTTTCTGGCAGCTTAAGTGTGGTAAGTGCTCGTAGCACTCCATTTACCCTCCCTGTATGGTATCTATTGGACCCACGCATGTTAGCTCTTGTGGCGTAGCATTGCAGTAAGCAATGTCATGGCATGACAAAAGCGGTGCTGTATCTTCATGAGCAGGAGAGTTAACCATTTAAAACATCATAATGACAACAATATTATGTCCCAATAATACTGAGTCAATGTTGACGTTCAGTCAGCACCTTTATAAGAGTCCCGCCTTAGACAAATGATAATGCGTCTACTGTCAGAGCAGGTCACAACTACCCTTACTGAGGGTGTCTTATTGATTTTTTTGCTATCATTGGTTGAGAAATATCTGGCCACGGCTAGGGATTGAACTGACAACTGTAGATTTTCATGCTCGGTCAGTTGCCTACAACCACTCAGCCATGGTAACCCCATAAGTGTAAAAGATTACTTCCCTATGTTGACCCATAGATTTACCAATTTTCAACTCCAGTTACAATTGTAAATTATAAACTTTACCTGTCAAGAACAAGTTTGTTAAGAGCACCGTTGAAATTTCCAGTCATTTTTCCAATTATGTCTGTAAAGGACTTTGGCTAAAACTGAAGTAAAATGAATTTTGTTTGAAGCTCTTTTTTTTCTTTTTCACTTTGACTTGTAATTTTAGTTTTCGGGCCAGCGACTGCAGCCAGCGCAGGAGTAATGATGAAAAAAAGAAGAAATACCTTCTAGGTAAAGTAGGAGGAATGTTGTTGTAACAGAGAAAACTAATTCTAGAATCCAATATTTATTCACTTAGGGTACTCAAAATATGCTCAGGTTTAGGGAAATTAATTTGTTTAATTAAGGGTATCTTTTAATTAAGTCTTATCGATTTATCAGTAAGATTAAATTGATTTTTTTGTGTAGAGAATGAAATAGACAACAAGTTGAAATATTTTGAGAAATTATTTCTAGGAAATTCATTCCATTCCTGGTTCAGTCGAGGTAAGTTAACCTGGATAAAATAGAAGTTCCATAAAATTCTAACTTTCTAAGAATTGAGAGAGAAAAAGGGATGATTTAATTGGGAGGGTGGAGTTATAAAAAAGGCTTCCTTTTGTTGATAGCCACAAGAACTTTTTTTGATCAAAGTTAATTTTAAGGAAAAAACAGAAAACTGTACTTTTTAAAAATATAAACTTGAGTTTTTATTGGTTTCCTTAATTTCATACAAATATTCTCAAGTTAAGACTAATAAAACTCCAGTTTTGACAAAAATCTAATGAAACATTAAATTCCCATTATTATACAAATATCACCAAATTTAATAAGTATAGACTAGTGATGGGTCCAGGTCAAAAATGTTTGACCCTGGTCGGGACAGGTAAAATTTTTGTTGCTCTGGTCGGGTCAGCCATCTTTGGTTTCGGTTTGGCATTGGAAAATTTCCCCTTAAAATCCCAAACTTTTCAATTTTATGCCCTTCGGGTCAAAAAAATCTCATCGAATCCCTGGTAAACTGGTCAAAGCCACTTACTCACTGCGGGTCAAAAGTATGCTCGGGTCGGGTCAGGGCCCATCTCTAGTATAGACCTTGCCACATACTCAAATAATGTTTTAAGCCAATTAAGTTTGAGCCCCCTACTTTTCCTATCACCAATCATTGTTGTAGTTTTGTCTAGAGATTTTTTCTCCCTGGTCAGGTAGGGTAATATTTTGGCTGCTCGGGTTGGGTCGAGTTGGCTCAGCCTATCTCTGGGAATAAGGAAAGTTTTCCTCAAAAAATGCCAATGTCAGGTCATAAAAATCTCTTCATGTTGATTCAAAAAAACACCCAAGTCAGAGACAGGTTGGCTCGTTATTTACTGCGCGACAGAAGTATGCTCGGGTCGGTTTGGGTCATGGCCTGCACATGATTTATGCAGCTATTGCACAGGGTCAATGCAGTTGAGCCTCATTCAGACAAACTATAAAAGTAAAGTGTTGATCAAATCTAATGTCATGCCTTGATCATCTTGCAATGCCTTACTAAGAAGTGAAAGAATCCGACGGGTCTATCATGTTTCGCCTAATCTAAGTTTGCCCAATCTAAGTTCGCCTACTACTTTTCGCCCAATCTAAGTTCACCTAATGTATCGTTTTGCCTAATGCGCGTGCACGTACGATGAATGCGCGCACGCGCTTGTTGTACGCGCACGCGCATTAGGCGCATAGCCCCGCAGGGTTAGGTATACGCGCGTGCGCAGGTTAGGTTGGCAATATTTTTTTGTCATTAGGCAAAAAAGGCATTGGGCGAAAACGGCATTAGGCGAACTTAGATTGGGCGAAAAGTAGTAGCGGCGAACTTAGATTGGGCGAACTTAGATTAGGCGAAACCAAGTAGTATCCGACAGAGTGAATTACTTTATTTAAATTTTAACTTAAAAAAATGGAAAAAAGTAACTTCCTATTTCTAAAAATAGCATAAATTATTTCAGATTAACTTAAGTTTCAAAGCATTATTCTTTATTCACAAATCTTAGGAGGTAAGTCAAAATGAAGCTTAATTTAAATTCATTTTTGCTCTTTCAATAAATTCATTCGACCTTTTTTGACGTTCTCTCTTTAAATTGCGTTTTCGAATAACAGTTATTCTCTCCTGTAATTAATTATAATGAGTATTTATAAACCATAAAATATATATTTAATGTGAAGAATATTTTTATACCTGGATATCATCCGGATTCTCACCGTAACCGAACAAAAATTTCTAAAAATATAACAGAATCCTAATCACAACTCTCCCTAAGTTAAAATTAAAAAATTACTTTGTATTTTTTCATTGATGAAACGTGGTCAGACCTCCAGGAATGAATGCCAATAAATTTTGCCATTTCTGTTCGATGCTTATCCATTTTTTCTTTCCGTCGGTTTAATGCACTTTCTTCAGCTAATGATAACTGGATTGATAAATAAATCTGATAAGTTTTTGATATTTCTAAATGTTGAATTTATATAATCCAGTTGTAAACTCTGATTCAATGTAGAAAAGACTCCAGCGATCGATTGCTCAAGGTAATATTTTTTGTAAGAGTCACTGCAGATTACTATTAGCCTGACTGAGGGTGCCTCGTTGAGTTTATTTTGCGGTCCGGAGTTAAAAATTGCTGGCAACTTGCGGATTGAACCCACAATCTTGGATCTCAGTTCTCTGTCTCGTGCCTATCACCACTCGGCCACGGTAATACTGACCTAATTTTGCTACAACTCATAACATTTCTAATACTATTCTATTTTAAAGTTAACCCCAGCTCAATGACCTTATGGATTATCCTTGATCACAAACCCTTTTTCTGATCGACAACTTTGAAATAGTTGTTTTTAGGCAACCTGGGGTCAAAGATTGCCTGGAAGTGCCGGGATTCAAATCCTGACCCTCAGATTCCCATCCTGATAGCATTATCACTCAGCCACAGCAACCCCATTTATCAACTCTCTGAACCTCACCAACTTTACAACTTCAACTCATCCATCCACCCCTGTGGTACATGTCATCTCCTAACTCTCATAACTTCGTGCCTAGAGAGATGATAAATATGGAATATATAATAAATATGGGGTCGTTGTAGCTCATGGCTGTGACAACCGGCTGAGGGCACGAGTATGGGGCTCAATCCCAGGTCAGGGCAAATCTTTGACCCAATAGGATTTGTCTTAAAATAAAGACCTAACATATTGGTTGCCTCAGTCAGGATTGATGGTTATTAAAAACACAAAATAAATACATCAAAAAAATATCATACCCAAAAATTTAACCAGGGATAGTTCAGATGACTCTAGTGTAGGGAATTGTTGTAAAGTCTAATAATTCGGTATTAGAAGAATCAGTTTCTCAACTGACTACAAGCTGTCAATCAATGTACCAATAGAGATATTTCTGAGGACCTCAAAAAATATCAACAAAAAATGGAGAATGCCAACAGGCACCCAAAATTATGATATAAATAGAATCTTTTTAACGTAAAAACTTTTGAAGGTATTACGTTTTCTGTTCTATTACTTTGGGTCCTATAAGCTGTATCACAAAGTCCTTCATTTTCATCTTTGTGAAGGACTCTCGGGCTACAGCCCTTCTAACTTTGACTATTTCACACACTTTGCAAGAAGTAATGATTATTTGAGATCAGTTATGAAATAGAATTCATTGAAAGCACATGTGACTTTTATTTTTGGTGGACTTGTTTACGATATTTTATCATGATCGAAAGCACTCATTAGCAGTACAGAGACCCTAAATTTTGTCTGCCCAGCCTGCAGGGACACAGGCAATTTTTATTTATCATCTCTCTGTTCATGCCCCTTTCATTGATAGCTTATAGTGAAACAAATTACAACCTCCCCTATCAAAAGAACCCAGCAAACTTAAGATTGTTTCATGGAGTGAGAATTTTTTAAATTTAAACACAAGTTCTCAAACTACTAAAACCTGAGCAAGGAAAATTTTCTTCTTCTCATTCTTTTCAAATCTCTGAAATCAATTAAATCTTTAAATCAGATTATCACAAATTTAGGGGTCATCACAATCTTAACTGACCTTTTTATCCTCAATCACATTTACATTTTGAGTTAGTTTCTTGGTTTCTTTACCACTTTTAATTAAAGGAACATCTCCTAAAATAGTTTTTGATTCAAAGTAAGATATGACTTGTAATTTGTTTTTGTTGCCTATCTCATCATCTTCAAGATTCCGGCTGATTCTCCTTTCAACTCTATATGATTCTTCATCTGCTTCACTGTCAGATGCTGAATTGTTTCTTTAAAGTATGGCTAAATAAATTATTAAATTATAATTAAAACAAGCTTACGATAAGTAAAAATTCTGATGCAATCAACTAGCTTTTTCATTTGAAACTTCTGACTTCTGCAACTTCCCAAGTAAATTTCATTTCAAAAATGCATTATCAAAACTCTACTGGTAAATCAAGTTTTTTTCGACTGCTTGATCATCTGTATCAGCTGAAGAAATTTATTCATTTTTCATCAATTTTATTTTTCACTCTTATAATTTTTCTCTTGTAATGTCACTTTTTGTTTGAAAATGTCCATTAAAGAAATGAATAATTTGTCAATTATTGAATGTATTGTTTCCAAAAAACTTGATTTTAATTTTACAAATTTGTCAGTGATATAAATGACAAGAAAAATAATGACTAAAATAAAATTTTGCACTGCTGAATTTAAATTCTAGATAAAACTATTGTACACACTTATTGCTTAAGTTTAAACCTAGCACTAAGACTTGGCTTTCATTTGAAAAATGACATTGTTGAAATACCTTGACACATTTTGAGCCAATATTTAATTGAAAATTTCTAAATTAAAAATGTAATTGGAAAGTGTTTTATGGGTCCTTTCATTTATTTATTTCCAGAGAGATTGCCATGTTCGGTTGTTGGGATCATCTGTGGAGTCTTCAGACACCCAAAGGGATCTCCATGTCCGGGATCTTGATCTACCTGATGCACCTCTAACTCTGGAAGACAATCCTGGCAATTGTCCAGGCTCATGGTCTGTTTCTAAATCTGACTCGTCGTCATCGGATTCCAAGTTATCTGGCATTCCTTCTATTAAAGTTTCGAAAATGTCCAAAGAATCTTGGGTTGGCTAGAAACAAAAAAATGCAACTTCAGTATTTCAAAATTGATTTTAGGTTTGATTGCATGTACAAATTGATGTGAAGGGATCAACAACTAAGGTAACATTTACAAACACACCAACCAACAACATTGAGTAACAAACCTCATAATAATTATTTTATAGCCTGAATGATTTACTAGAAAAAAAAGTTGAAATTTTTAGGAAAAAAATAGGATTAGGTTAATTTTAAAGAGTCACGTACCTTGTCCGAAGAATCTTGAAGGTTGGAGAGCTCAACACTCTCTTCAAGAACCTTAGTTTTGGTTACACCCCGCTCTGAGTCTGTTCCGGATTCCTGTGGGATGTTTTCTGACAATTTGTGCATATAATTATTTTTCTCCAAGATTGTATCTGGATTATTTTCATCCTGACCATCATCTGTTGTTAAAATCTGCTTCACAGCTTCTGGTTGAAGTCCAGATCCTGGATTTTCCAAGGAGCTACTGTCTTCAGCAGTTATCCCCTGATCTCCTTGTACATCTTTTGCAAGTGTTTCTACATCAGCCTCTGGTTTTATATCAGATCCCAACTCTTCCACTTCAAGGTTATTTTCAACAGTTTCAATATTGGGAATCTCCTCAGTAACACTTTGCTCTACATCAACATTTTCTTCAATTACTTCTTCAACTTTTGGTTGGTTCAATGATTCCAAAGGATTCTCTTCAACATTATGTTGATCTTCAATTTCTGTATCAGCATCAATCTGCTCTTTTTCTTCTTTCTCATTTTGAGTAGAGTCAACAATCTCTTCAATTACTGAACACTGCTCTTTTAATTCATCACCCTGAGTGCCCATATTTTGTTCACTACTAATTTCCAAATTCTCATTGGTCTCTTCATCCATGTTTGCCTTATCTGTGGCAGGTTTTAACTCAGCCTCATTAGGGATGGACACCAAATCTTCTTCATCTTCTTCAATTATTGTCTCACCAGCTCCACACCCTAAATCGTGAAACACTGAACGACATAGATATGAAAAGCCACAAATTAGCTCAAGTAAAATTTGATGTCTGTCTCTGAATCAGAACTCAATTCATTTTTATAACCCTTATTTCAAAATATTTCACACATTTACCTTAAAAGTCATTCTAAGGTAGTTTGCAAAGTTTACTTTCATTCCCACACTTATCTTCCCAAAACAAGAGTACTTAAATCTCAAAATCAAATCATGCAGTTATTAACCTGTGTCCATTGATTCCCCTTCAAACCTTGCAATATTTGATACATTTCTGTGAAATGTTGACCTCATTCTCATCTGTCTATAGTGTTTCAGTAAAAATGGCCTGTTTGACAAAAATCTCTCTTCAAATCCGAGCTGGACAAGGCGGTTGATCACCACTCCCAATGTAATGTCCAACATTGAGTATGAGTAGCCAAGTAACCTTTAAGAGAAATTCCTCAACTGAAATCATTTAAAATATACTTTCCAGTTAATTACCATAGTTCATTGGAATCTTCAGAGTCAGTAAATCCATTTCCAGACAACTCATCTTCTATCTTATCCAGAGTTCTTGAAACCTTACAAAATAAATTTTGGATTAGAAAATTATTGATCCCTCTCAAGAGAGGGAGTTTAGCAAAAATCATTAATACAATTTTTGTTCCACAAAGGGCTGTTTGAAATTTTGCATTTTTACAGTTTGCCTGTTTGTTATCCTCTAACTACTCCCTCAGTTTTAAGGCTAAAGGGCTGAAATTTTGTATACAGACTCCTCATTTTAATGCCAAAAAAAAGTTATTCTGTCCTCTTTCTTTAATAGCTCCCACAATAATAAAGCTAGAAAGCTGATATTTTGCATGGAGCAGCTTGGCGGACCAATACCTAAATATTCTTTTATTACATTTTTCTCTAAAATTAAGTACAAAGACGGCATGGGGGTTTTCCTAGACCCCAAGCTGAAATAAATTAAAATTGTTTTTTTGACTTAGAAGCCTGTCAGCTGACTGTCGGTCTCAAAGCCCCGCTAAAGAAGGTTTGGCATTTTTCCCCCGAAGCAAAAAATGCCCATCTACTTTATTTTGATGTAAATGTGTCTTTTCTGTACTTGATTCAATAATTCTTCATATTGAGCTCTTTCTGTATATCTTGGAAGATCTGCCTCAAAAGATTTTGCCTTCTCACGTAACTCATTCACTCCACCAAAATCATCTATGAGAAAATAGTTTATTTCCAAATTAGTTCTGGAAAAAGATTCGAGAAACTCACCCGGATAATTGGAATCTGCTGCTTCATGAAGTGATGAAGCCCTTTGGAGAACCATTTCACGAATGAGTGAAAAAGACTCTGTTAGAATAAAATTAAGATATTCAAAAGGAAACTATACTAAACTTATTCTGGATTCTGGACCTTTTGAGTAGGGTGGTTGTGGATTTTCTGACAAATCAGAGTGAAATGCTAGACCATGAGTGATAATATGAAGAGGAATCTATGAATTGATTTACCTAAATTGTACATTTTCTAAAATCAGAATTAGTTTTTGTAAAAATACCTGGTTGATTGCTGTCAAAAAGTAAACATATTTTTGGAAGTTTTCAGTATCAGAGGTACAAGGAATCAAATTTGGAAAATTCTGCCCTTGAACTTTTTCTTCAAGGACTTGCATTATTTTTGTTGAATCTGTTACAGTTATTACTCTGTCTTTTGGACCTGAGGTGTCACAATAGGAAAGGGCAGGAACTTCTCCACGAGGATTTATCCTTAAGTACCATCTGGATAACTAGAATGTCAAAAACAGAATCTTTACTCATGACCATTGAATTATGACTAAGGTCAACCAAATACCTGTTCATTGCTTTGCAAGTTCACCTCAATATCTTCAAATGGAATTCCACGTTCATCAAGATACATGAGAACCTTTTCACAATTGAATGATCCAAATGAATGATAAAGTTTAATTGGGCCACAATCCAGTAGGTCATTCTTAATAGATGAGTCAAAATATTTATATGATTATAATTTTATTGTTCTTATAGATGGAAATGTTACCACAAACTCTTCTTCAGCTTCAAATTCAGCTTGATGATGATGCTTATTTGTAATTTTTTTCTCTTTAAGATCATCATCTTCTTCACCATTCTCATTGATTTCAGCTCCTTCAATCAGGACAACTATATTTAATGCCAATTTTTATCAAAATCCATGTCTTACCTTGATAATTTGGATGAAGCTCAAATGGTATTGCTCCTGTTTCATTTTCAGTTCTAGTTTGATCATGAGGTGATAACGATGGAAGTTCACTTCCCATTTGCCCTTCCTCATCTGTGAGATCATCATCATTTCCTGGAGCTTCTACATCCAACCGATTGGGTTCTAAATAATCATCTAACTATTAAGCCATTCCAAAAATTAATTTGTATTCTCACCTTGAACTACATTATCAATCATTGTCAGACCTTCAGTGTCTGTCAAGGAGACTGGCCCCAAGCTCATGGGGTCTTCAATCTTGAAAACATCTAGGCCTCCATCAAATATATCCTTTAAAAGACTTTTAAAGAATTTTAATTTCAAGTAAAATTTGCAAATTGAGTACTTGCTCATCAAGATTCTTTATGAATCTGGGTGTGTCATCTTCATCTAAATCAAAATTTCCTCCTTGGTTCAACCCAGAAAGACTGAGAGAATTTCCACCCATGGCTGTTGAAAGGGATGAGTCAACCTTAAGTAAAAAATAATGTTGCTGAAGTTAAAAAAAGAAAATCTGTTGTGCCACAATGACTCAATCATGTTTAACCTGCTTTGTGGGAGAACTGGTTGCACTTGACCCTTCTGATTGTATTCCTGCTGTGTTAGATGACTTCCTAAACAGATTTTTGACAGATTACAAATCTCTTAATTAATTTTTAAACCCAAAAATAAGAAGTTAATCTTCTAAATCTTGCAAAGTTATTTTAGACTTACCAGGTTGGGTTCTCTGGAGACATGTATCCATCATCCAAAAATGACCTTCTTCCCTCTTCATCCTCCTTAAATGGTTTCAAAATAAAAATGCCTCCACTTAAATATCCTTTGTTTCTAAAGGCTCGTTTACCTCTACTTGACCTTCTCCCTCAATGACCATTTCTGTAGCTTCCTCTGGACCTGAAAGAAATTAGTGAAATTAATTTTTTCAGTATGCTAACTATTAAGTTAATTGAAAAAACTAACCAAGCTCCTCTTCATCCTCTCCCTCATTGATTGATTCCATTGCTAAATCCTTTTGAGCTTTTAACTCCTTTCTTGTTTTCATTCCTCGGAAGCCAGCTTGAATTTTTGCAGCTGCTTCATCCATATTAGGGTCTGTAAGATCAATGTCTAGAAGAGAGTCCTCTTGTGTAATTTCAGTCTCAGGCAAAACAAGGCGGTCCTCCCTCATCCGCTTTACTTCTTTTCGAGCTTGCATTCCTTTGTAACCAGACTGGATTTTGATAGCAGCTTGCTCAGCCTCCTCTGTATCCCAGTTCTCATCTACTTGAAAGTTATCCTCAGAAGGTATCTGGCCATCTAAGTCACCATCAACAACATCTTTATTCACTTGATCAGTTAAGCCTGCCTTCATTTTCTTCACCTCCTGACGAGCTTTGTGACCTTTAAATCCAGCCTGAATTTTTGTGGCTGCTGCTTCAACCTCTGGATCATCAAGATCTATGTCAATTTCTTTAACCTCAGTTGTAACATCAATTTGCTCCTCACCATCAATCTCATCTTCACCTTCTTTGTCTTTATGTTCAATACCCTCTTTTTCAGCTTTCATTTTTTTTACTTCTTTTCTTGCTTGATGGCCTTTAAACCCTGCCTGTATCTTAGTTGCTGCAGCCTCAACTTCTGGGTCGTCTAGATTTATGTCAATTTTATCTTCTTCACATTGCTCTATTTTTTCAATGTTATCTGCTGATTGATCTTCATCTTGCACACACAACTCTTCCTTCATTTTCTTCACTTCTTTTCGTGCTTGATGACCCTTGAACCCTGCTTGGATTTTAGTTGCTGCAGCCTCAACTTCTGGGTCATCCAGATTTATGTCAATTTCTACATCTGGTTGCTCTGACTTGCCCACAACATCTTCTGCAGCTTGATCTTCACCCTTTAAATCCCTCTCATTCTTCATTTTCTTGACCTCTTTTCGAGCCTTGTGCCCTTTAAACCCTGCTTGAATTTTAGTGGCTGCAGCCTCAACTTCAGGATCATCAAGATTGATATCTATTTTGTCAACATCATCTTCCACAGCTTTTTCCTCATCACTTTCACCTCCTTGTTCTGGCATTTGATCTTCATCATTTGCTTCATTTTTATCTTGGCGCTCAATCTTCATTTTTTTTACTTCCTGACGTGCCTTGTGTCCTTTAAATCCAGCTTGGATTTTGGTGGCTGCTGCTTCTACATCAGGATCATCTAAGTCAATATCAATTTTTTCAACTTCCTCTGCTTCTAGATTTTCTTCACCCTCCTTGTTTTCTTCCTTCATTTTTTTAACCTCTTTTCTTGCTTTGTGCCCTTTGAATCCTGCTTGAATTTTGGTAGCTGCAGCTTCAACTTCTGGGTCATCAAGGTCGATATCTATTTTATCTGCCTCTGTAGTCTGGTCACTTTCTTTTTCATCCTTTTCTTGCTTCATTTTCTTTACTTCTTTTCTTGCTTTGTGACCTTTGAATCCGGCTTGTATTTTAGTTGCTGCAGCCTCAACATCTGGATCATCAAGGTCTATATCTATATTTTCAGCCCCATCTCCAGGCTGTTCTAACATTTCATTCGTGTCTTCTTCTCCTGAGTCTTCCTCTTTATCAAGATTCTCCTCTCTCATCTTCCTCACCTCTTTTCGTGCTTTGTGACCTTTGAACCCAGCTTGAATTTTAGTTGCTGCAGCCTCAACTTCTGGGTCATCAAGATCAATATCTATTTCTCCAGTATTGGAATCTGTGTCATTTATATTACCTTCGGCTTTCCTCTGCTTCATTTCTTTTCGAGTTCTCATACCTTTGTAACCAGCTTGAATTTTTGTTGCAGCAAGTTCAACTTCAGGATCTTCCATGTCTATATCTATAATCTCATTTTCCACATCATTTGTTTTTACGGACATTTCTTCATCACCACATTGTTTCTCTTCAGCCCTCTTTTTCATTTCTCTTCTTGTTTTCATCCCTTTATACCCAGCCTGAATTTTGGTTGCAGCCATCTCTGTCTCTGGATCATTCAAATCAATATCAAACTCATTGTCCTCTTCAACTTCTTTTTCCTGTTCCTTCCTCTTTTTCATTTCTTGTCTGGTTTTCATCCCTTTGTACCCAGCTTGAATCTTTGTTGCTGCAACCTCAACATCAGGATCATTTAAGTCGATATCCATTTCTTCTACTTGATCATCTTCTTTGTGTTCACCATCACCATCATCATTTTCATCTTTATTTTTCATACTTCTTACCTTCTTTCTGTCTCTCATTCCTTTATACCCTGCTTGAATTTTTGTTGCAGCCATTTCAACTTCTGGGTCATTTAGATCAATGTCTATTTGTTCTTCCTTATTGTCATCAATTTCTTCTTGATTGTCTTTCATTTTTTTGACATCTTTTCTTGCTCTCATACCTTTGTAACCAGCTTGGATTTTAGTTGCAGCTATATTTACTTCTGGGTCATCAAGATCAATATCAAAGTTCTCATCTATTTGGTTCTTTGCAACCTTTTCTTTCTCCTCTCTGATTTTTCTCACTTCTTTTCTTGCCCTCATTCCTTTGTAACCTGCTTGGATCTTAGAAGCCGCTTGGTCAACCTCTGGATCATTTAGATCAATATCAATCTCATCCTCTTGATTTTCAACCTTCGGGGTAATAATATCCCTCTCATCGTCATCTTCATTCATTTTCATCTTTTTAACTTCTCTCCTTGCTCTCATGCCCTTATAGCCTGCCTGAATTTTAGTTGCAGCCAATTCTACCTCTGGGTCATTCATATCTATATCAATTTCTGGCTCAACATTTGGTCGGTCATCTTGGGCATCTTCTTTCAACTTCTTGACTTCTCTCCTGGCTTTCATCCCCTTATAGCCAGCTTGAATTTTTGTAGCAGCAAACTCCACCTCAGGATCATTCAAATCAATGTCAATTTCTGTTTCATCATTTAGCTGGTCATCCTCAACTTCTTCATCTTTCATCTTCTCAATTGTATCAATGTCAATCTCTTCTTTTTCTTTATTTTCATCCCCAGTTGTTTCTTTCATTTTCTTCACTTCTCGTCGAGTCCTCATACCCTTGTATCCAGCCTGTATTTTAGTTGCTGCTGCTGTCACTTCAGGATCATCAAGGTCAATATCAATGTTGTCAGTATCTTTATCATCAATAGGCTCCTCATCTTCAATTGCTTGATCTTGATCTTTGTCATCATTATTTTCTTGCTTCATCTTCTTCACCTCTTTCCGTGCTTTGTGACCTTTGAACCCAGCCTGAATTTTTGTTGCTGCAGCCTCAACCTCTGGATCATCAAGATCAATGTCAATGACTTCCTCATCCTCTTTATTTGTACCACCTGCGTGATCAGGCTCCTCATTTGAATCCTGGTGAGCTTTTTCCTTCTTAAGTTGTCTAGTTTCCTGTCTGGTTTTCATTCCTCTGTATCCAGCTTGAATTTTTGTTGCAGCAAAGGCCAACTCTGGATCCTCGAGGTCTAAGTCTATGTTCATCCCTGCCTCACCAGACTCCATTTCTTCATCATCAACATCCTCTGCCTCATCCTCCTCAACTCCAATAGGCATTTGAATTTCAATAGACTTCTTCACTGAACTCTCTTCATTTTCCTTTATTCAGAAAATTATTTCTTAACTTAAGAATTTTTTGATTTTTAACCTCACTTTTCCTATTACCATTTCAATTTTTCTTTTCTTCATTTCGTTGACCTCTTTTCGTGCTTTTGACCCTCTAAATCCTGCTTGAATCTTTGTTGCTGCCATTTCACAATCATCATCAAATTCATATGCCTCAGCATTCTCTTCAGCAGAACACCGACCTCAAATTTCAAATTTAACACAAATGAAGTCATATAAATGCTTTTACCAGTTGACCACAATAACTTTTACCACTAATGTTCTCAATTACTGTCCCATCTCCAAGTAGTGAGACAGTTTGTATTCCTGTCATTTGAACTCCATACAAGTCTCCAGAAGGTAAACCTTGAGCTGGAAAATGTCAAAAATAGTAAAGGATTTGTTTTAACATTTTAGGTCATTTGATGAAGTAACATATAAAGTTGAGGCCCATCATTCTTTTCCCTGGAGAATTCCCACTTTCATTTATTATTTCTCTACCCTTCTTTCATGACTCTGATCCTGACTTGTTGGATATTGGTTTCCAAGAATTGGAAATATGCATTTATAGATTGCCCATACAGGGTCGGGGTTCAAGCCCCAGCACCTTTGGTAACCTTTGACCCTGGATTAATACAGAAATTCACACAAAAAAAAACAATTCCAAGCCAGAATCTAAAGTGTGCCTTTCATGACAAAGTGTTGTAGGTAAGACATACTATAATTTTTTTTAAAAAGAAGGGTTGAGCCGTTAAACTTAGGTTTTTCATATCAGTTATAAGACTAATGCAACCCTCAAACTACTTCATTTTTCCACAGTAATTTTTACATAGCACTTCTAAATTGTATGAATTACCTTCATTTCTTTTCCTTAGCAAGTCTTCAAAATAATCTGCAGCAAATGAGTATATATCTTTTGGCTTGCTTCTTAAAACCTCTCTGGCAAGACCTTCCAGGCTATCTTCAAGTCCTATGGGCAGACTCAGCCTTATAAACATAGGCCTGTCTGCCATTTCCACTAAAAATAATCATAAATTTAAAAATTGATAAAATGTTCTTGAGATTCCAAAGGGTCAGATTGCTGAAATTGCATGAGAACAGCCATAAACAATTTACTAAAAAAGTCTTAATTTTTCATTTTTTTTATTAAAATCATAACAATAAACTAACCTGTTTTTGCCTCTATTAATTTTCAAATTATGTTGCAAAAAAAATATCTTTTTTCCACAAGCAAAAATGTTGTATGGTGAGAAATAAAATCCATTTTGTCTTCCATGGATCAAAGTCAGGAAATTATCCCTACCTGCAATCTCCCAGGAATATAATTTTAGTTTTTATTAATTTTTTAAGCTTTTCAGTAAATAGTACTCCAAATTATTAAAAGAATGGATGAGACCAAAACTTAAATTCAAAAAATTTATTACAACTTAATTAGGCTTTCACACAGAAGGTTTGTAGCATTTCTTGTTATTTCACTTTTAGAGAGCATACCTGGTTTGACATAAAAACAAAAAGGGGAGCTTTGGACATGAAATTCTAATAATCTTAGTCAAGGTTTACAAAAAAAATCAATTTACCAAACAATATTTATTGAATTCTCACTTATATAGAATGAGTCTTTATTATTCTTCTAATACTCTTTTTTATTGGAAGCTTTAATTGTTCGAATTTAATTCATAATTTTTTTATTTGACATTGATCTATTTAAAAAAATTCAATGTGGAACATGAAAGGTCAAATCAATTCATCAACAGAGTGAAAAAGAAAGTGGTTGGATCTTACCTCACTTGATGGAGAATGTTCAGGTATTTGATGAGCTAAAAAGTTATTCTCCAATACAAAAGACTCAGAGAGACCTCTTGTTTCTGAAAGGTGAAGTTTTTACTTCAAAGCTCACACATTTAAGATAAACATGATTGGATGTATGCATACCATTTTCTGAACATACATACATAAAGGGTGAACGGACAACTTCTTTAATATACATAATGCAGGGGGATTGCAAGAGGAATTTTAAATCCTCTCTTTTTTTAATCCCTTCTTGTAAATTCAGAGGATAATGAAACAGCCCTTGTTTTACTTTTGAAGATGAAACAATCAAATAGAAAAGAGACATTCAGCCAGTTTGGAGTCCAACACATTGCAGCATTGAAGATTTGAAAAATAACTCTTGACACAATTGCTAAATTGTGCCTCTTATATAAGCTTATCAAGAGCAATCATGGGCTGTGTCACACAAAAAAAGATTGTTCTCCCTTCAGTTTCAAGAAAAGGGTTGCTGTCATCATCACTTGATTATTTGTGAATAATAATCTAGTGAAGTAAAGACTCATTATAGTTAAATTTCTCTGCTAAACTTTGACAAAAAAACAGCATTTGATAGTAAGCTAGGTGCTTCTTTATAGTGTGTAAATTTTTATACCTCATACTCTAAGGAAATCATTTTTCCTTTCAAGCTCTTTTGGCAAGTTGTGAGGGGTAATAATGAATCATAAATTCTATGTATTCGATAGTACCCTCAATTGGGAGCCAGCCATGTACATTCACTCATTTTCCCACTAAACTTCAGTCTGCATTCATGTTAAAATATGCTTACCTGTCCAAAATTCAATGGCATTAGCTTTCTAAGAAATTTACATTTTTATCCTATTAAAAATCCTGCAAAAACTTTCAGATTAGATCCATTGTCCATGAAGTACTTTTGATGTAATCTTTAAAAGTTTGATCTAAATGGATTTTTCTATTATTTAATTAAACTGGAATCATAACCAGCTACCAATCAGTTGTTTAATCATTTACAAAATATTTGATTTTAGTAGTTTTGGAATCAGAAGTCTTTGGAAAGGCTTTGCAATTGTCGTGAATTTCTCCCAGAAAAAAACCACATATTTTTCTCACTTCAAATTTTCAAATATTTAAGATTGCACTGACTTCTGAATTACAATATCCTAATTCTCAATGGTAAAAATGTTGGAAAGATATTGAGTGATCCATTATCAATAATACTCTGAGAACAAAAGAAAACCACTGAAAACAACATGGATTTACAGATACCAACTTTAACTATGGAGACCATTTATATTGCATTCCAATATTACTATTTTTACTAAAAGGCTGTTCATTATTCATTGGAATTAAATCCATTTCAAGGCAGAGTTTTGAAACCTCAGATCCTTAGATCTTTTGCAGCTTTTTCCCTGATTGGGAATACTCAAACTTCACACTAAGGCCTTTCCTTGATACAAATTTAACCACAATAAAATTTTGATGCTGACAGTGTTAAAAACATTCAATTTTATTTGTACATAATCGAATTTTAATAAAATCTGAAAATTTCAATAAAATTTTGATCGAAATTAGTAAAAATATTTTTATGACTTTAAACGTGTCTCCTATGCTGCTGCTGCTGCATCAAATCTGTATCTATCAAAAAAATCAATTATTGGATGGTATCCATAATTGACAGAAGAAGTTGTTTTTTGCCCAGATGTTCCATCCATCTTTTTATCAACAATTACTGGCTTTGATTCATCATGTGATAAGGTGATCTTTCCACCCTGGAATTTGCAAAAATCATTTTCATTTAGTTCTGGATCACAATGATATGTCTATCTCTATTTTTTAACAGGTTTTTTGGTAGAATATATAAGATTAAGCCTCTGTATCTGAAGAAGCCAAATCAGTGCCAGCATTTAAACAAAAACACTCTTGATGCCTTTTAATTAAGCATTTTCTTGCCAAAGTTTCTCAAAGGACGATTTGGCTTCCACTTTAATTCTCTTTAAAACACAAATGGAGAGTTTCTACAGGGAATCTGGAATCATCTAGAAATGGGCCATGAGGGACCATCTGGTGAAACAACTGTGTAAGAAATTTCATTTTTGTATAAATAAGGTCTTTACTTTGTGCACAAAAAGGGTCAAAAGCTTTTTTCTAGCGTGCAATCCCTAACTAACTGATGCAACTATTTTGACACTGCCTGCAACACCAATTCTTGAATAATTTTTTGGGGCCACTTTCTTTTTAATCAATTTTATGTCCTTTTTCAGTGAGTTACCCCCGGTGGGACCCGAACCTGGGCTGCTAGGATGAAATTCTGGCATGTAACCCACAAGACCACCCTGACTTCCTCAGGTGATATTAAAGTTCAAATTACCCTTTCATCTTCTCTTGTCATAACTTGTTTATCATAAACAGGAATAAGCTGATGGTCTTTGGTAGTGGCAGCCTCAATACCATCATCTGTTAGTTCAGGTGGGGCAAGGACAGAAGTTTGGACAGTCTCAGACCCAAAGAAGCTTTGGTCAAGGATCCTTAAATGAGATTTTGATTTGTTTACTAAGTAAATTTTTTGAACTTCAATATGATAAATATCTACCTTTTCAAGGGGTTCTTCCTTGAATCATCTTCAATTCTCTTTCTAGGTGGAAGGAGCTTTGGTGAAGGGACCCTTCCTATTTAACATCAGATGAAACAATAGAGAATTATTACCCATGTTTCGATCACTTACCAATAAGAGGCTGTCGAACTTTTTTCTGCCTTGGTCTTCCTTTGGTAATAATGGGTGAATTGATTTCTTCATGAAATGGTTGGCGCTGGGCTGGTGGAGGTGGGGGAGGCGGAGGAGGAGGTCTGCAAAAGTATCATAGTATGTGCCTTACATAATAACAATTATCTGGTGCATTTTAGACTCAGGCAATGTTGATGCTCGATGATCAAAACCTTTGTAGGAGTCTTGCCTTAGACATTCTATTATGTCTGTAGTTACTAAAGATTACAATTATGCTGACTGAAGTTGCCTTATTGATTGTTTTTTAAATCAAGGGTTGAAAAATTGCTGGTATGGCTCGGTACTGAACCAACAACCTTATATCTTAGTTCTCAGTCAGGTGCCCATGATCATTCTGCCATGGAAACACCAAGCACTTTGCTGTAACAACCCTATTTATATGAAAGCTGTTTTCAAAAGCATAAACCAAATCCATTTAGATTATAAGCTATTATGGTTAATCTAGGTGAGGAGATTTTAATGTCAAGAAAAAAGACCAATGAGATACTATCTCTTTATTAGAGGAAAAGGTGGGTTTACATTAAACATACATCAATGATTTGGTTGTCAGGAAGTTCTGGCAGTCAGAATTGTTACAATATTTATTGTTGGAAAGGAACGGAATGTGGCTAGTACCTGAAGGGAATAGTGGGCGCTATTATAAAAGCACTTAATGCCAGATTAAAGTTGTTGATCAACAAAAGGGTATGGTATTAAAATTGTCATTTAGTTCATCATAATAAAATATTTTAAGGAAAATATAACTTCAATTTAAAATATGCATAAAATATGTACCATTATCACTGTAACTAAACAATTACACATCTAGAAGAGTTGCTTTAAATTTAAATAATTGAATTCTGCCTTTAAGCCCATAATGATTAGCTGTATTTCTGAAATTTAAAATCTAAGTTTTCTTACCTGACTTCACCCTCTGGGGTTGAAGCTCCAGACTCTGGCAAGGGTCCTTCCCTTTTAAATGGCAAAGAGCTTCCAAAATTCTTTGAAAATATCAAATTATATTAAAATTGATTTCTTTGAAAATAGAAATGGCTACTACCTGGAATTGTTCACTACTAATACTTTGAGGATTTTGGCTTGAAATTGGCTCTGAGCCAAAGAATTCTTCTTGGGCTGGATCTGCTACCCTACCTGATGGTGAGTTACTCAATGGTGGATAGATATAAGAGTAACCCATGATGTGACAATTACAACATGTTGGCACCTTTTTAAATTATTAATGTAATTTACTCTTCATGACAAATCCAGCAACCTATATCTGATGACCCACCTTGTAAATGTCCATGTGGAGCCCTCTTGTTTTGTCCCAAGATAAAAGCCTGTGGTAGTTGTAGACCTGGGAACACTGTGACTTGTAATGGTGGCTGACATAGCTGCAACTTCCACCAGGTTTTCTTGAAAAAATTTGAAATCATAAATAATTATCTTTTAGAATATCAGATTAATATTTTTTTTCATTTGAATCAGGAGAAATTTATTTAATAACAAAAATATTCTTGAGAAGTTTATAAATTTTAGCTGGGAATCAGTTACAGTTTTTTTTAATCTTTGTGGCTTCCTGGGAACTGGAAATTTTCCATAGGGTAATTCAATTTGACCCTAACCCCTTCGATCCTCAGCCAAATGTCATGCCACTCAGATCCAGTTACCCAATAATCTGAGAATTTTTTGAAAATTGTGCCTATTGGCTATTGATTTACTTACAAACACTTTTCCATTCTAAGAGTCTGTGTGTAGTCATTCACATTTACAATGTCCTTCCAAACACCTTGAGCTGTTTTCCCTCTCTTAGGTTTTGCATACTTGATTTCTAGAATTAAATTAAGTAAGACATCAGTCTAAAACAAAGTTCAATATCAGTAAAGCCTCTCTACCTGAGGGACAAAGGAATCCACCCTCTTGAGCAAAATCTCTATGTACATGATTTACTCCATCTTCTCTTCTATTTCCATAGTAATGTGTGAAAGTATACCGGTTTTCTTGAGCTTTAAATTTGTAAATGATTATAGTGTAGTGCAGTATAGACTCTCTGTTTGTTCTGTTTTAAATACCTGAAGTTACACCATCAACAAGATTATCTGCATTTTGGTCACTGACATCTGCTATCAAATCTGCTCCAAACCTTCTGTTTTTGCTCAATAGATTCATGATCTCACCACTGAAAGTCAAAGTTGAAGCATTTTCATTAAAATGTCTTTTCTTGTGTGTTGGATTTAAACTGATTCACCTTGGGTATGTGTCAACATCAATGCAAAGTTCAGAAGTATAAAAGTCACAATCTAGACTAACATCTGGATTGATTGCTGTAGCTGCCACAGATTGAGGACCACTTTTGATAGCCTGGCGAGGATGTGAGAGCTCTGTTGAAGGCAAAGATTCATAGTGATCCTCATACTCATCATTCAGCACAAGTTCCTCCTCTAATGCTCCAACTAAAGGTAAAAAGAAATTTAAAATCAAGAGGGTTGTTGTAGACATGTGGTCACAGCATTTGACTGGGAATCTGAGGGTCGAGGCTCAATTCCCGGCACCTCTAAGCAACCTTTTACCCTGGGTTGCCTAAAACAATGAATATTTCCGGCCTTAGCTTGCCTTTAATGATAAAATTTGCAAAGCATAGTTTATAAAAGATTGAAAAAATGGCCATTTTATATTTATACTTACTGTTGTTTGGAGGTAGGCCTTGAATTCTCCCTGGTATTTCTTGCAACTGTGGAGTTCTATAATCCTCAAATAAGTCATCAAGTGGAACCTCTAAATTTAATAATAAAAAATGCAATAAAATAGATGAAAACTCTAGTTCAAAATAATTTTTCACCTGATCTTCTGCCTCCTATTTTTCTTCTGTTTGGTCTTAGTGGCCCTTTTAAAAAAGAAACAGTCTTAATATATCAATCCCTTTTTGATATTATGAAGTTAAGCCACTAAAAACCCTTTTTCCATGTCAAAGTAACACTTTTCATTCTTTGATATTTTCTAACAGGGTCAGGGTTTTGACCTCCTAAACCCCATAATTTAAATTAAGGCCAGTTTCTGGTTCAAAACTTTTTAAAAAAATGATAAATTCAAAATCAAAGATTTGGCTGTTCATGTAAAACTTGATAAAAGTGAAAAAAAAATTTGACTTGAGTGTCTGGCAAAATTAATCATGTCAGACACTTTTATATCCTGGCAGGGGACTCATTTTTAAAATATTTTTTTGTGCAATGTGTGTCAACCCGGGGTCTAAAGTTGCCAAAGGTATTGGGATAAAACCCTGCTGGGGTTTGAACCCCCAACTCTCAGTTCCCCAGCCAGATGCCATGACCATTAGGCCATGGGAATCCCGTTGAATCCCCATGCTTCCTAATGGCCTATTTTATCTCAGACTGAGCTGGTTCCTTATTAGATTATAGAGCTGCTTACTTCTAACTCTTCTTTCATTTGGCACCCTAAATCTTCTTCTTTGCACAAAAGG
>Ga0194133_10002758_pt1 | contig 26373 bp, 16 predicted proteins | sample TA2KigOf40mmetaG_FD_155448 | JGI IMG/M metagenome (GOLD analysis project Ga0194133, IMG submission 155448) | Freshwater microbial communities from Lake Tanganyika, Tanzania - TA2015055 Kigoma Offshore 40m | ecosystem: Environmental > Aquatic > Freshwater > Lake | place: Tanzania: Lake... | reverse complement strand
CACCCGCATCCCCTTCGGCGCGACCGTCGGGCACCGCTTCGCGCTCGATGAGCGGGTCGCCGTCTCCCCGTTCATCGCGCCCCGGATCAGCTGGAACCGGATCGGTGGGGGCGGCACGACGACCACGGACACCGATATCGAGGTGGACCTCGGCGCTACGGTGGAGTTCACGCCGATGGTCGCGATGCGCGTCGCCGCGATCATCGGGGACAACAACGCCTTCGCGCTCGGTTTGGCGCTCACGCCGAAGGGCTTGAAGAAGTAGTCCCACGCGTCCGCACCGAGTGCATCGGGGCGGATGTCGGAGCGGGTCGACCCACCGGGGGGCGTCCAGCGGACGCCCCCCGGTCGCGTTCACGCCATCAGACGTTCCACGAGCGCCGTCGAGCGGTCGGCCGCGCCGAGTTCCGTCGCGACGACCGCGCGCGCCGCCGCGCCGGCGCGCGCCCGCGTCTCCGGTTCCGTGAGGGCGATGATGATTGCCCGGGTCAGGGCGTCGACATCCCCCGCCGCCATCGCCGCCTGCGCGGCGAGGAGGAGTGCCGCATCGCGGCTCCCCGCGTGCCGTGGCCCGATTAGCACCGGGATGCCGAGGGCCGCGGGTTCCACCACCGAGTGCAGGCCGGCGGCGTGGAAGCCCCCGCCGACGTAGGCGACGTCAGCGAGGGCGTAGAGGTCCGCGAGCAGCCCGACGCGGTCGACGAGGACCACATCGGTGTCGATCGTCGCGTGCGGCAGCGCGGTCGCGTCGAGCCCCGACAGGCTGGCCCACGAGGCGAGCGGCTCGAGGTGAGCGGGGGTCGGCTCGTGCGGGGCGACGATGAGTCGGGCCGCCGGCACCTGATGCACGACCTGCTCCCACGCACGGCAGAGGATCCGCTCATCGGCGGGCCAGGTGGAGCCCGCCACGAGAGTGGGTCGCTCGTCGGCAAGGGCCGCGACGGGACCGGTGGTGCGGTCGAGAGCCTCGAGGCGTGCCACCACCTGGTCGTAGCGCGTGTCGCCGGTGACTTCGATCCGGTCCGGTCGGACGCCGAGCGCTGCGAGGCGATCCCCGTCGGCGGAGTCGACCGCGCCGACCGCGTCGAGGGCGGCATAGGCATCGTGGGAGAGCGCGCGGGCCAGGACGCCCGTCCGGCCGGAGTGCGCCCGGAGCGCGGCGGAGATCAGGCCGGTGCGGACTCCACGTCGGGCAGCGGACTCCCAGAGGATGGGCCAGAGGTCGACCTTCGCCGCGACGAGGGCGGTCGGGCGGAGGGCGTCGAGCAGGCGCGCGGCGGCACCGGCCGTATCGAATGGCAGGTACCCCGCGACGTCGACGGGAAGGGCGCCTGCGAAATGCTCCGCACTCGGTGAGAAGTACGAGTAGACGATCTGCCACTCGGGATGGCGGGCCCGGAGCCGCTCGAGCACCGGGCGCGCCATCAGCCCTTCCCCTACGGAGGCCGCGTGCATCCAGAGGAGCGGTCGGTCGCGGTCGCGGTGGGACTCGGCCCAGGCGAGGAGATGCGCTATAGCATTGCGTCGGGCGCGGAGGCTGCGCGCGAGCTTGCCGTCGCCGGGCCACGGGAGGTGCGCGGCGAGGGTCGCCGCGCCGGTCAGGAGCGCGTAGGCCGGGGTGAGGGCGGCGTGCATCGGTCGGACGACGCGGAGCAGGGAGGGCGCGGGCGCCGCGGTATCAGGGCCGCGCGGGGGCGGCGGCGATGGCGGCGTCGATCGCACGGCGGAACGCCTCGTAGGGCTGCGCGCCGATGACGAGCCGACCACCGATCAGGAAGGTCGGGGTCGACCCCACGCCGATCCGCTGCGCCCGGTCGAGGTCCGCCGCGATGAGTTCTCGCACCTCGCCGGCGGTGAGGCAGCGCTGCAGCCGCGGCTGATCGAGCGGGAGGGATCGCGCGAGCGAGTCGAAAAAGATCCGCGGGGTGCGCAGGCCCTTCCACTCCCCCTGCGTGCGGAAGAGCGCGTCCGAGACCGGCCAGAAGCGCTCCTGCTCGGCGGCACACATCGCGAGCTCGTGCGCGGGCTGCGCGTTCGGGTGCGACGAGATGATCGGGAAATTGAGGTAGGCGATCTGTGCCTTCCCCGTCCGGATGTAGTCGCGGTCGATCAACGGTTCCGTCTCGTCGTGCCAGCGCTTGCAAAACGGGCACTGGTAGTCGGAGATGACGACGATCCAGACGGGGGCGTCGGCGCGTCCGCGGATCCGGGCGCGATCGGCGCGGGCGAGTCGGGTCTCGCGGGTCTCGCGGGTCTCGCGGGTCTCGTCGGCGGGTCGGGGCGCGTCGGCGGGGGCCGCCGCCGGGGTCCCCGCCGGGGCCTGGGCGCCGAGCCCAGCCGTCGCGAGGACTAGGGCGAGGAGGAGCGGGTGCGTCCGGCGGCCGTCGCGTCGCGTCGCGCGCCACCAGAGGGGGAATCGAGCGGCGGCGGCGTGGTCCGAGACAGGGAGTCGCATCGGGACAAGCTAACATCGCCGGTGGCGCCGCCGTCGGGGCATCGGACGCCCCCCTTGCGGGATCGTCTGGCGAGCTACACCCTAACGCGTGTCAGGTTCCCGACCGACCCGTGCACCGCGGGTTCGGCCGGAACTCGTTGTATGCGTTGCGGCGGTAGCTCAGTCCTCCACGAGAGCGAGGGAAATCGAGATGAATGGTAGCACGCGGTTCCACCGGATCCCGGCGTTGGTCGCCGGCCTGGCGCTGGCCCTCATCGGTCCGGCGTCGGCTGAGGCGCAGCAGACGGCGGTGATCACGGGCAAGGTCTTGAGCGAGGCGGGCCAGCCGCTGTCGCTGGCGAACGTCTTCATCGCCGAGTTGTCGGTCTCGGTGGCGACGAACGACGCCGGCGTCTACACGATCACGCTGCCGTCGGCCCGGGCGACCGGTCAGGCGGTCCAGCTGCGGGCCCGCGCGATCGGGTACAAGCCCGGGGTGCAGCCGCTGACGCTGCGCACGGGGAGCCAGACCGTGGACTTCAAGCTCGTCCGCGACATCAATCGCCTCACCGAGGTCACGGTGACGGGGTCGATCGAGGGCACCGAGCGCGCCAAGGTGCCCTTCGCCATCGCGCGCGTGACGGCCGAAGAGCTCCCCGTCCCGTCGCTCGATCCGATGCGGACGCTCTCGGGGAAGGTGCCCGGGCTGCGCATCGCCCAGACGAGCGGCCGCCCGGGTGCGAGCCCCGAGATCCAGCTCCGCGGGCCGACCTCGATCAACGCCTCGGGCCGCTCGCAGCAGCCGCTGATCATCGTCGACGGCGCGATCCTGCGCGTCGGCAACCTGAATGACATCGGCGCCCTCGACATCGAGTCGGTCGAGGTCGTGAAGGGCGCCGCCGGCGCCTCGCTGTACGGCACCACGGCGGCCAACGGCGTCATCATCATTAAGACGAAGCGCGGCGCCAACCGCGATGGCATCACGTGGAACTTCCGGTCGGAGTTCGGCACGAGCGATCTCGCCAGCATCAACTACGACCCGCCGCTCAATCACCACCTGCAGCTCGACGAGACGGGAACCCGGTTCTGCGTCTCCGGCACCGGCGCCTATGGCGCCTGCTCGCGCTCCTTCGTCTGGATGAACGAGATCCAGCGCATCAACGGCGTGAACTCCGACACCACCCGCATCCCGCAGAGCGTCCAGTTCAACGCGATGTCGAATGCGGACGGCACGCTTACCAACGTCTTCCAGTCGAACCTCTGGCCGCAGGCGCGGTACGACGCTTTCGCGCAGGTCGCGACGCGGAACCCGGTGATGCTCAACTCACTCGACGCGAGCGGACGAGTGGGTGGCGTCCGGTATTTCGTGAGCGGGCAGTTTACCGATGACCGCGGTGCGGTGCAGGGCCTCAACGGCCAGCAGCAGCGCCGGGCCCGCGTGAACCTCGACTATGATGCGCGGCGCGATCTGCGGATCTCCGTCAGCACCCTCTTCGACCGCGCCACGACCGACAACCGGTCGGGCGGGTCATCCAACGGCTCGATTTTCGGCCAGCTCCTCCGCGGCTCGACCGGCGGCACCGACTACCTCGCGCGCGACACCCTGGGCCGCCCCATCATCCGCGCGGGCGGCGGGCCGCTCCGTGGCTCGGGCAACGGCGCCGGCACCTACCTCTACGATCAGGACAACAACAACTACTGGTCGGAGAACAACGCCTCCCGGTTCCTCGGCTCTGTCTCGGCCACCTATACCCCGGCGGACTTCCTGACCGTCGAGGGCACCGTGTCGTTCGACCGGCGCAACAGCGCGAACGACAGCTGGTATGTGAAGGGGTACCGCACGAACACCATCTCGAACGCGGTGAACTTCGGCCAGCAGACCTTTGGCGATGGCATCAGCGAGGCGATGACCGCGAACTTCTCGGTCACCGGCCGCAAGCAGCTCTCGTCTGACCTCAATGCGAAGGCCAGCGTCCGGACCATCTATGAGCGGTCCGACGACTGGTCGTACGGCACCGGCGGTGAGCAGTACGTCGTGGCGGGGATCAACACGCTGAGCAACACTACCGCGAACTTCTACTCGACGTCCAGCCGCTCCTCGATCGTCAACCTCGGGGCGGTGGGCGGTGTCAACCTTGAGTACAAGGGGCGCTACATCCTCGAGGGGACGTACCGGTACGACGGGAGCTCGCTTTTCGGTCCCGGCCGTCGGTGGGCGCCCTTCGGTCGTGCCTCTCTCGTCTGGCTCGCGTCGGATGAGCCGTGGTGGGATGTCCCGGGGGTCTCCGAGTTCCGCATCCGTGCCTCGCGCGGTACCGCGGGCAATACCCCGAACTTCACGGCGCAGTACGAGACCTACTCCTGCAGCGCCACCGGGTGCTCGCTCGGTCAGGCTGGGAACTCGCAGCTCCGGCCCGAGACGACGACTGAGACCGAAGTCGGGATGGATTTCACCCTCTTCGATCGCTTCGGATTCGAGCTGACCAGCGCGACCTCCGATACCCGCGACCAGATCCTCAACGTCCCGACCCCGTCGAACCTTGGGTTCTCGACGCAGTGGAAGAACGCGGGGACGCTCCGCAACCAGACTCTCGAGGCGGCGTTCAACGTGCCGCTCATCAGCTCCCGCGACCTCACCTGGGACCTGCGGATGTCGTATGACCGCATCCGGTCGACGATCACCGAGTTGAACATGCCCGAGTACTTCGCGAGCGCGAACCTCGGCAGCGGCGTGGGCAGCTTCTTCTTTGTCTCGGCCCGGACGGAGAAGAGCAACGGCTACGCGCTGAACCGGATCGGCAACATCTGGGGCCGGCGCTTCTACACCGGGTGCTCGTCGCTGCCGGCGGACGTGCAGGCACAGTGTGGCGACGGCAAGGCCTTCCAGGTCAATGACCGCGGCTATGTGGTCTGGGTCGGCGAAGGGAACACTTGGCGCGATGGCATCACCAAGAACCTCTGGCAGACCAAGCTTCCGTCGGCGAGCTCGCCCTGGAACACGCCGCTCTTCTTCGGGCACCCGATCATCGACCGCCCGCTCCGTGGGCAGCCGGGCGAGGCCCAGGGCAAGCTGCAGGTCATCGGGAACACGCTCCCCGACTTCCGGCTCGGCCTGACGAGCAATCTCACGTACAAGCGCTTCACGTTGTACGCCCTCTTCGACGGCACCTTCGGCCACGAGATCAACAACCAGGCCGAGGGGTGGGGCATCTTCGACTACAACGCGCAGTCGATGGACCAGGGGCCGCAGACGGCCGCCACCGTCGAGACGGCGAAGCCGGTTGGCTACAGCTGGCGCGTCGGTTCCCCCGAAGGGGCGGGCACCGGTGGGCTCTATGACATCCTCGGCCCGAACAGCTACAACGTCGAAGACGGCAGCTACGTGAAGCTCCGAGAGGCGACCCTCTCGTACAAGCTCGGCCCGGTGGCCGGTGTGGGCGACTGGACGCTCTCCGTCATCGGCCGTAACCTGCTGACGATCACCAACTACACCGGGATGGATCCGGAAGTCGGTGTCCAGGGTGGTCAGGCGGGTTCGGGCTTCATCAATCAGGTCGACGCGTTCGGCTTCCCGACGCTGCGCACCTTCACCTTCGCGGTCTCCACCCGCTTCTAGGAGCCGACCATATGATTCGCACCTCTCTCCGATGGGCCGCGCTCGCGTCGGCCGTCGTGACCTTCGCGGCCTGTCAGGACCAGCTCGTCATCGAGAACCCGAACAGCGGCAACACCGACAAGGTGCTCGCCACACCGGCGGATGCCGAGAACCTCCTCGGCAGCTATTACAAGCGTTGGCATTCCGGCGTGTACGGCTCCATCTCCTCGATGGAAAGCATGATGAACATCTTCGCGTTCCAGACGTACGGCAGTCTCGCGAACGAGTGCATGAACTCGCACGCGCCGTTCTCTGGGGCGGGGTTCACCAACAATCCCGGCAACACCTGCCAGGCGAACAAGTACCGGCTGTACTCGATCGGCTCCGAGGTCAATCGCGTGGCGTCGAGCTTCCTCGCGAAGCTCCAGCCCGGATCGACGTTCACCCTTGGCACACCGGCGCGCGACCTGCGCGCCATTGCCCTCGCCGAGTTCCTGAACGGCCTCTCCCTCGGCTACATCGCGATGGTGTATGACTCGGCGGGGATCGTCGGCGCGGGGACCGATGCCGAGGACGCGGGGCCGCTCTATCACTACACAGTGGTGCGCGACTCGGCAATGGCGGCGTTCGGCCGGGCCATCGCGGCGGCGCAGAACCCACTCTCGGGGGGCGCGAACGGTTTCCCGCTCCCGGCGACCTGGATCCCGTCGCCGACGACCTTCACCGCGGTGGAGTTCGTCAAGCTCGTGCGGGCCTATCGCGCCCGCATTCGGGCGAACGTGCCGCGCACCCCGGCGGAGCGCGCGGCCGTCGATTGGGCCGCGATCGTCGCTGATGCCGATGGTGGCCTCACCGCGACGCACAACATCACGACGAATACCGTCACGGGCCCGGCGATCGCGTGGCGCGGGCAGTACTCGACCTTCGGCCTGTGGCATCAGATGACGCCGTTCATCATCGGGATGGCGGATACGTCGGGGAGCTACGCTTCATGGATCGCCGCGCCGGTTGGGAATCGCGCGACTGCGGGCGGCAATCCCTTCGGCATGGCGACGCCCGACCGCCGCTTCCCGCAGGGGGCGTCGCGCGCTGCGCAGCAGGCGGACTTCGCGATCGCCCGCGATTGCTCCACGGCGAACACCGCGTGCCCGCGGTACTTTGTGAACCGGCCGACGACCCAGGACCAGACCACGGGTGAGGGCTGGGGGCTGTCGCAGTTCGATTTCGTCCGCTTCTACGGCTGGAACATCGCCGGCGACGCCGGTCAGGCGCGCAATGGGCGGACGCCGCTATTCACGCTCGAGGAGCTTCAGCTCCTGAAGGCGGAAGGGCTGTATCGAGCCGGCAACTACGCCGCCGCCGGTGCGATCGTGAACACCACGCGCGTCCGCAACGGGCTCACCGCCATTACGGTCTTCGACGCGTCGACCCCCGTCCCGGGTGGCAACGCCTGCGTGCCGAAGGTGCCGCGGCCGCCCACGTTCAACACCATCGGATGCGGGAATCTCTGGGAGGCGCTCAAGTACGAGAAGCGCATCGAGACGGCCTTCACCCACTTCGCGCCATGGTATCTCGACTCGCGTGGATGGGGTGACCTCCCCGAGACCACACCGCTCTTCGTCGCGACGCCGTATCAGGACGTCCAGGCCCGTGGGAAGCCGAGTTCGGCGATCTACGGCACCGGCCCGGGCGTCGGGAACGCGCCGAACTCATCGGCCGCCCGTGGCAGCTACGGCTGGTGAAACTGATGCCGCTGCTGGCCCGTCCCCTCCTCGTTGCGTCGCTCATCGCGGCGGCTGGCTGTTATGCGGCTGAGCCCGCCACGGTGGGCGTCGTGCCGGAGATCGGGACGCGAATGTCGTTCCAGCTGAACGACCAGGGGCGCGCCGCGCTTGGTCTCGTGATGGGAGACGGCCTCGAGCGCATCCAGGGCCGAGTTCTCTCCCGTGATGCGAGCGGCTACCTCGTCGCGGTCAGCGAGGTGCGGCGAAGCCGTGGGTCACTCCAGGTGTGGGCCGGGGAACCGGTCCGTCTGGAGGATCGACACGTCAGCGGCCTCAGCATCCAGCGCTACAGCCGACGCCGCACCGCGATCGCGGTCGCGGGCGGTGTCGGCGCCCTCGCCCTCATCCTCACCCGGGGCATCGACGGATTCGCGCTCGGTAGCGATCCCTCGACGTCACCCCGGGACAGCCTCTCGGCTTCCCTCCGCCTCGTCCTCCCGTGAGGGATCCGATGGCGGCTCAACCTCCCATGGAGTGGTCCATGCGACGTCTTTCACAGGCTTCCCTGTTCGTCTTCGCCGCGCTCCTGACCGCGTGCGCCGATCTGACGGAGGAGTATCCGACCGCCGTGCCGCAGGTGGCCGGCGTCCGGTTCATCAACGCCGTACCTGATACCGCGGGCGCGTACGGGATGGATTTGCGCTTCGTCGATCTCGTCGAAAATAACGCGCACTTCCGGCAGAACTTCCGGAACGGCCCGACCTCGTCGGCGCAGCTCTATCCCTGCACCGTCGCGGTCATCACCGGGACGTCGTCCCCTTGCCCGGCGTCCGCGGTGAACTTCTCGACGGTCGGCTCCGTCGGCATCCAGTACAAGCCCGCCCAGGCCGGCCAGCGCCGCTTCCGGATCTTCCTCGATGACTCGCTGCAGGCGAATGCGCAGATCGTCATCAAGGACACCACGGTGAACCTCGTCGCCGGGAAGAACTACACCGCCCTCCTGATGGGGCAGACCCGCACCGGTGCGACCCCGGCGCTTAAGTTAGTCTTCTTCGAGGAGACGGAGCAGAGCCCGACGAGTGGGGTCGCGCTCCGCGTCATCAACACCACCAGCGCCGCGATCGACGTGCGGCGATACAAGAACGGCACGACGCCGCCGGTGGCCGCGAGCTGGGCGAACGTCGCGCCGCTCAGCGTCTCGACCTACGCGGCCGTGGACACCGGTGTCTACCGCTACAACGTGCAGCCAGCCGGTGGCGGCACGGCGCTCTTCGCCGATGGCTTCTTCCTCGTCGGGCAGGTCCCGTTCTCGACGGCGGGGAACGGTGGGAAGATTGATATCGAGGCCCTCCCGGGCACGGCCGCGGCTGGGTCGGTCGTCACGCTCATCGTCTTCCCGCGCTCGACCGCCGGCGCGCGGACGCCGCAGACCACCGCCTTCGCGGTGCCGGCTGCGACGACCATCTGGGACCGGCGCCCCCCGTACGTGAATCCCTGATCGTCTCCGCTGACGATCGATCGAGGGGGGCCGGCGAGCGATCGTCCGGCCCCCCTCGCGCGTCGGCCCCATCCCGCGAGCCATCATCCCCGATGCCGATCCCCGAACTCGACCGCGCTCACCGCCGATGGACCGTGGCGCTCCTGCTCGCCGCGAACGTGATAGCCTGCACGGGTGGCGAGCCGGAGACCCCTCCCGACCGCGACTCTGGGGCGCCGGAGTGGCTCCGAGCCCGCGCGCGGCTGCAGCAGGCGGGTGCCGCCACGACCGTCGCCCGGCACGACTTCACCTTCACCGACCGCCTCGACGCGAGCGGGATCACCTTTGTGCACCGGATCGTCGATGACGCCGGTCGCCGCTACAAGGCGGTCCACTACGATCACGGCACCGCCGTCGCCGCGGCCGACGTCGATGGGGATGGGCACCTCGATCTCTACTTCGTGAGCCAACTCGGTCGAAGCGAGCTCTGGCGTGGGCGGGGCGATGGCACCTTCACGGATGCGACCGTCGCCGCCGGGCTGGCGGTCGACGATCCGATCGGCGTCGGCGCCTCGTTCGCCGACATCGACAACGACGGGGACGCTGACCTCTTCGTGACGACGGTCCGAAAGGGGGATCGCCTTTACCAGAACGACGGGACGGGACGCTTCACCGACATCACCGCCGCGGCGGGCGTCGGACACCAGGGCCACTCGTCGGGTGCCCTCTTCTTCGATTACGACCGGGATGGTCGGGTCGACCTCTACGTCGCCAACGTCGGGCGCTACACGACCGATACCGTAGGCACGGGCGGCGCGCACGTCGGGATGGACGGCGCGTTCTACGCGCACGTGCTGCCGGACCGACGTGAGGACGGGATCCTCTACCGCAACCTCGGCGGGAACCGATTCCGGGATGTCACGCGCGCCGTGGGGCTCGGGGACGATGGCTGGAGCGGTGAGGTCGTCCCGCTCGACGTGGACGGCGATGGGTGGCTCGACCTCTACCTCGCGAATATGCAGGGAGAGGATCGCGTCTACCGGAATCGCGATGGCCGCCGGTTCGAGGAGGTGTCTGCGCGCTACATCCCACGGTCCCCATTCGGATCGATGGGGGTCGAGGTGCTCGATTGGAACGGGGATGGGCGCCTCGACCTCTTCGTCACCGATATGCACTCAGATATGTTCGACGACCTCGCACCCGATGATGTGATGGGGGAGGGGCGGAAGTCCGACCCGGCGAAGATGCCGCCCCCCCTCTTCCCACGCGGGACCGACCGCCTCCTCTTCGGAAACGCGCTGTTCACCGCGCGCGATACGGTGGGCGGTGGCTTCGAGGAGAGCTCGGACCGCGCCGGCGTCGAGAGCTATTGGCCGTGGGGGCCGAGCGCGGACGACCTGAACGCCGACGGCTGGGACGACCTCGTCATCACCGCGGGGATGAACTATCCGTTCCGCTATGCGCCGAACACGGTGCTCTTGAACGAGGCCGGGAAGCGCTTCCTTCCCGCGGAGTTCCTCCTCGGGGTCGAGCCGCGCGCGCGTGGCGCCACCGAGCAACCCTGGTTCACCATCGACTGCGGGGTCGGTGGGGCCGATGCGGGCACCCCCGCGTGCACGGCGTGCACGCGGCCGAACGGGGCGCCGAGTCGCTGTCGTGCCGAGCCGGGCACCGCGCGTCAGGTGGTGATGGGGACGCGCGGATCGCGGAGTAGTGTCATCGCTGACCTCGATGCCGACGGCGACCTCGATCTCGTGCTCGCCGAATTCAACGCACCGCCGCAGATCCTGATCAGCGACCTCGCGCAGCGCGGGAGGGTCCGTTCGCTTCCCATCCGCCTCGTCGGGACACGCTCCAATCGCGATGGCCTCGGCGCCATCGTGGGGGTGACGCTCTCCGATGGTCGGGTGCTCACGAAGCCGATGGACGGGAAGTCAGGGTACCTCGGCCAGAGCCGCCTCCCCCTCACCTTCGGTCTCGGACCTACGGCGAAGGTGCAGGGAATCGAGGTGCGCTGGCCCTCGGGGACGCGCCAGATGGTGCCCGCCCCGACGGCGGTCGGTCCGCTCACGATCACGGAGCCCGACGCGGTCCGCGATGCGCCCGGTGGACCCTGACGCCCCGTGCCGGCGAGCCGAGGTCTGCGCCGCTACGGGCGGGTGATTTCCGCGCGAATCCGCTCGACCAGACGCACATCCAGTGTGCCACGCGTGCTGCACGCCTGATAGCCCTGCGAAAAGGCGACTGGCCGCGCGAGCGCGTCGAGGAACATCTCGACGTTTGTCGTCCCCGCGGTGCCGGTCTTGAGCGTGGCGATGACCTGCAGCTGCACGTCGTACTCGTCGGCGTTGTCGCCGATCTGCGTCTGGCCGCAGTCGAAGTACCGGCTCAGCGGCACCGTGCCGAGCCGGCGGCGCACGCGGAACCCCGCGCTCCCGAACTGGCGGGCGGCGGCGTCCACGACACCACTGGGGATGCCAAGCGAGTCGAAGGCCGCCGGCAGGGCTCGCCAGACCCGGTCGATGGAGGCCGCGACGATGAACGAGGAGCGCATCTCATCGGGGCGCACCCGGATGTTGAGATTCCCGCCGGGCGTGGAGACGCGCATCGTGGATGGTGCGGGCGCGGCGCTCCCCGCCGAGCCGCGGCCCGCGGTGCCGTTCGGGCCGCGACCGGTCGAGGCGCAGGCGAGGAGGGTGAGCACCAGCGGGCACACCAGCAGGGAGCGCATAGCGTCGCCTCGGGAGCGTGGGGAGGATGGTCGTATATTTACGCTGCCGACACGCGGTCCGCTTGACGCGCGTCGCTTCCCCCACCGGTGACCACGTCGCGCCTATGCACCGCCGCTGGCTCGTCCTCCTGACGCTCTGCGCCGCCTGTCGCGCGCCGGCGCCGGACGATCCGCGGGTGGTCCCGACGATGGTCCGCGCCTGGTACGGCGTCGCGCGTGTCGAGCGCCTCTCTCCACCGGTGACGTCCCGCCTCCTCGCGTACCACGCGACGGCGCTCTTCACCGGGCTCACCGCGGCGGACACCGCGCGAATCCTCCGCGGGCGATTGAACGACTTCCCCGAGCTCCCGCACGCCGATGGGGTGATCGATGGCACGCTGACCGCCGTCGAGGCCGTGCGGGTGGTCTCGGAGAGTCTGCTCGTCGAGGCGCTCCCCACAACGCGTGCGGCGTTGCGCCGCCTGGCCGACTCACTCGCGACGGCGCGTGTCGCGTCGCTCGGGCGCCTGCGTGGTGCCGGGGCGGTGCGCACCCGATCCGAGACGCACGGGTCGGCGATCGGGCTGGCGATCGTCGGCTGGGCGCGCGCCGATGGCTTCGCGGCCACCCGGGGGCGCGCCTACACACCGCCAGTGGGACCCGGGCGTTGGGTGAACGATGCCCCCACGACGGTGTTCGCAACGCAGAAGACCTCCGGCGCGAGCGAGATGGTGCAGCTCGACGATCCGGCCAACACCCTACGTCCCGGCAGCACGAGCGACCGGGCGCTGGTGCTCAGTCGTCCCAAATCCACCGATCGGCGCACCCTCCCGGCGGTGAATATGGCGGGGGCGAGCGAGCCATTCTGGGGGACGCTCCGTCCCTTCGCCCTCACGGGATGGGATGCCTGCCCGGTCCCCCCGCCGCCGCCGTACGCGACCACCGCGGGGTCGGCGCTCCGCGCCGCCGCGGAGTCGGTGGTGGTGACGCAGCGGACGCTCACCGAGGCGCAGCGTGCGACGGCGCTCTACTGGGCGGACAACGCCGGGGAGAGTGGGACGCCGGCGGGCCACTGGGCCGCGATCGCGAGCGCGGCGTCCGCCGCCCGAGGACTGACCGCGCCCGCGGCGGCGGGCGTGGTGCTCGGCGCCACGGTCGCCGTGGCCGATGCGTTCATCGCGGCGTGGGGCTACAAGTACCGTGAGATGACCATCCGTCCGCGCACCTACATCCGGCGCGTCATCGATCCGCGCTGGGAGCCCGCGATCCCGACGCCGCCATTTCCCGAATACCCGGCGGGTCACGCCACGCAGTCCGCCGCGGCTGCTGCGGTCCTCGCGGCCCGGCTGGGTGACGGCCCCTTCGTCGACAGCACCAGCGTGACGCTGGGGCATCCGCCGCGCCGCTATCCGACCTTCACCGCCGCCGCCGATGAGGCCGCCGTCTCGCGCCTTTATGGTGGCATCCATTTCCCGACCGGCAACGAGGCCGGTCGCGTGCTCGGCGCCTGCGTCGGGCGCGCGGTCGCCGAGCGCGGCATCGGAGTCATCGAATGAGTCGTCCCCATCACCCGGCGCTGTCCCGCGCCCCGCGCGCGGTTGCCCCGCTCGTGGCGCTCGTCGCCGTCCTCTTCACCGCCGCCTGCGGTCCGAACGAACCCGGCCCTTGGCAGGAGGCGGGGACGCACCGGTGGCGCACGCTCGACGTGCGCGGGGGACGGGCGCGATTCACCTCCGTCGCCGAGCGGGCGGGGATCCGCTTCACCAACAGCGTGAGCGATACCGCGCTCGTGGGGAATCGGATGCTGGCGCAGGGGGCGGGGATCGCGCTCGGTGATGTGGACGGGGACGGCCGCGTGGACGTCTTCCTCGGGCGCACCGAAGGGTGCAGTGCGCTGTATCGCAACCTCGGGGCGTGGCGGTTCGAGGACGTCACCGCCGCCGCGGGCGTCGGGGCCTGTGACCGACACACGAGCGCCGTCGCGCTCGTGGACCTTGAGGGAGACGCCGATCTCGATCTCCTCCTCCTCGCGACCACCGGCCCGAACGCGATCTTCGTGAACGATGGCCGCGGTCGTTTCACCGAACGTCGCGACCTCGGGCTCGACCCGGTGGGACGTGGCGGGGCGGGGATCACCGCCGCCGATGTCGATGGCGACGGCTGGCTCGAGGTCTACGTCGCGAACTACAAGGCGTACACCATCGATGACTCGGTGCCGCCGCAACGGCGTGCGTTCAACCAGATGGTGCGCGAGGTCGCGCCAGATCGCTGGGAGGTCGTGCCAGAGCATCAGCGCGAGTACAAGGTCGTCTACCGCCCGGATATCGGCGGCCTGCGGATGACCCAACGCGCTGCGCCCGATGCGTTCTACCGCAACGTGCGCGGCACCCTCGTCGCCGAGGCGCAGACCGGCGGCCGCTTCATCGATACCACGGGGCGGCCGCTCGCGGCGTCGGAGGAGTCGTTCACCCTCGCCGCGCGCTTCGGCGACCTCGATGCGGATGGCGCGCCCGACCTCTACGTCGCCAATGACTTCGAGGATCCTGACATCCTCTGGCGCAATGACGGGCGTGGCACCTTCCGGATGGCGGATTGGCGCGCCATCCGTCAGCAGAGCAATGCGTCGATGTCCATCGAAGAAGGGGATGTCGACGGCGACGGGCGACCCGATGTCTTCGTCTCCGATATGCTCGCCGCCGACCTACGGCAGCGCCGCACGCAGATCCCGACGCACACCGCGCTCCGCAAGACGCCCGGTGATGCGGCGACGGTGCTACAGCAGCAGAAGAACTCGCTCTATCTCAATCGCGGTGACGGCACCTTCGCGGAGGCCGCGTATGCCTATGGGGTGGAGGCGAGCGGCTGGACCTGGGGATCGCATCTCGTCGACGTGGACCTCGACGGATGGCAGGACCTCCTCGTCGTGAACGGCCATCTCTGGGATCTGATGGACGCCGACGTGCAGGAAGGGCTGCAGAACCGTCTGAACGAGGTCCCGTGGCAGCGTCTCCGCTGGGAGTTCCCGCGTCTCGCGCTCCCGAACCTCGCCTTCCGCAACGCGGCGGGTCGCGGCTTCGAGTCGATGGGTGAGGCGTGGCGCTTTGGGACCGAGCCTGATGTGTCGCACGCGATCGCCTCGGCCGACCTAGACGGTGATGGTGACCGTGACGTCGTGATCAACCGGCTCGGGGCGCCCGCGCTCGTCCTGCGCAATGACACCGACGCGCCGCGCGTCGCCGTGCGCCTCGTCGGGGTCGCGCCGAACACGCGCGCCATCGGCGCCACCGTGCGTCTCACCTCGCCGGGGCTGCCGTTGCAGGTGCGCGAGGTCTTCGCCGGCGGGCTCTACCTCTCCCACGCGGACGAGCAGATGACCTTCGCGTTGGGGGCCGCGGACTCGGCGCGCCTCGAGGTCACCTGGCGGGACGGGACCCGCACGACGATCGACGGCATCCGCGCCGACCGCGAGTATGAGATCCGCCAGGCCGGCGCGCAGCCCGCGCCACCGGCGGCGCCGATCGCGCTCTCGCCGCTCTTCGTGGACGTCACCGCCGACCTCGGCGGTCAGCGGCACCAAGAGAGCGACTTCGACGAGTGGAGCCGGCAGTTCCTGATCGCCAACTCGCTCGCCGAGCTCGGGCCCGGTGTGTCGTGGTACGACATCGATCGCGACGGTGACGAGGATCTCTTGGTGGGCGCGGCGCGCGCCCGGCAGATGGGCGTCTTCCGGAATGACGGGGGACGACTCGCGTGGCGCCGCACCGAGGGGCCGATCGCCCGCACGGATCAGACGACGATCCTCGGGATGACGGATGCCTCCGGGACGCGGCTCCTGGTCGGGATGTCGAACTGGGAGGCGATCCCGGTGCAGGCGGCGGTGGCCGTCGCCGCGGATGCGCGCGGCGTCTCCACCGCCACGCTCCCGCTGCTCCCGCTGCGTGATCCGGCGACCGGGCCGATGGCGCTCGCGGATGTGGATGGCGATGGCGATCTCGACCTTTTCGTCGGGGGGCGGGCGGCCGCGGGGCGGTATCCGGAGCCGACCAACTCGGTGATCTATCGCAACACGAGCGGCCGCTTCACCCTCGACACCGCGCGGACGGCCGTGCTCCGCGAGGTGGGGATGGTCTCCGCCGCGCTCTTCGCCGATGTGGTCGGTGACGCGTCGCCGGATCTGGTGCTCGCGCTCGAGTGGGGGCCGCTCAAGGTCTTCCGTGGGAGCCGCGCCGGCCTCACGCCGGATTCCCTCCCCGGGCTCGAGCCGACGAGTCGGTGGATCGGGCTCGCGACGGGCGATCTCGACGGGGACGGACGGCTCGACCTGCTCGCCACGAGTTGGGGGCGAAACGGTCCGCTCCGGGGCGATTCCACGCACGCCCTCGCGATGGTGTACGGTCGGCTCGGGATGGAGGGGGACGTGCAGCCGATCCTCGCTGCGTACGATCCGCGCCTCCGCGGGTACGCGCCGATGAACAGCTACCCGCGCATCCGGGAGGCGGTCTCCGGGGCCATCGCGCGCGTGCCGACGTTCGGAGCGTTCGCCGACTCCACGATGGACGGGTTGCTCGGTCCCGATGGGGTGCTCGCGACCGTCCTTCGCGCGACGACGATGGCGCACACGGTCTTCCTCAATCGCGGGGACCGCGTCCTGAGCGTCGAGCTCCCGGCGGTCGCGCAGCTCGCGCCGGCCTCCGGGGTGGCGATCGCCGATCTCGATGGGGATGGCGCCGAGGACGTGGTGTTGGCGCAGAACTTCTATCCGACCGCCCTCGGGATGCCGCGGCTCGACGCCGGCCGTGGCCTCGTCCTCCTCGGGGACGGTCGCGGCGGACTGCGGCCACTCACCGGCGCGGCCTCCGGGCTCCTCGTCTACGGCGATCAGCGCGGCCTCGCCCTCTCCGATTACGACGGGGACGGCCGACTCGACCTCGCGCTCGCGCAGAACAATGACGTGACGCGGCTCTTCCGAAACACCGCCGCCGCGTCGGGCCTGCGGGTGCGTCTCGTCGGGCCGGTCGTGAACCCCGACGCCGTCGGCGCGCAGGTGCGGCTCGAGTTCACCTCGGGCCTCGGCCCCGTGCGCGAGGTGCAGGCGGGGAGTGGCTACTGGTCGCAGCAGGGGGCGGTCCAGATCTTCGGCACACCGACGGCACCGGTGGCAGTGCGCGTGCGCTGGCCCGATGGGCACACGACGCGGACCCCAGTGCCCGCGGGGGCACGCGAGCTGCGCGTCACGCCCTGACGGCGGCGCCCGACCTCCTCACCCCGGGGGGCGTGTCCAGACGACGACCGTGCCGCACCGTTCCGTCCCCGCGCCGCTCGTCGAGAACTGGAAGGGCACCGTCGCGATCGACGAGTAGAGTTCGATGCCCTCGACCGTGCTCGCTGGGATGTCGTCGATCTCCATGCCGCGGGCGCGTTGGCCGTCGATCCAGAGGTCGGGGATGCAGCGGCGCTGGCGTCCGCTCGCGAGACCGAAGCGCACGCCGTAGGCGCCCGTCGGGGTGCGCACGAGGGTGAGGCCCCGTCGGCCACGGAGGACATCGCTCAGGCGACTCGTCTGGCGGTGTTCGATCTCCTCGCGCGTGACGAAGGTGCCGATGCCTCGGGCGCGTCGTTCGTCGAAGCCGCCGAGCCCGAGGGGGGAGCGGAGGTCGGTGCCGCGGATACGGACGGCCTCGAGCGCTTGCGCCGTGCGGTCCATCCGCAGCAGGACGGTGTCACCGCGGAGGTGTTCGGCGCGCAGGGTGACGGCCATCGGTTCGTAGCCGACGTGGCGGAGGAGGAGGGTCAGCGTGTCGCGTCGGGTGGTCCGGAGCTGGAAGTGTCCGGTGGCGTCGGTGCGGGTGCGTTGGGCCGCGCCCTCGATCGTCGCCTCGACGAGCGGTTCACCGCGCTCGCCCTCGACGCGACCGATGAGGGGCCACGATCCTTGCGATGCGAGGGGTTGCGGCGCCGGCTGCGCCCCGGCGGTGTGCACGCTGAGGAGCAGCGTGCAGAGGGCGGTACGCAGCGTGGCGGGGCGTCGCGTCGTCGGGCTCACGTGGGGAAGGTATGGTGCGGGGTTCTTGGGTGGTCCGATTCGTCTGTGATGTTTATCACATCTACAAGAAGTTCCATCGGTCGCGCCACGGGGCTTGCCCCCCTTGTTTCCCCGACGTTACGATTCTTTCACCCGTCCCCCGGCTCGCCGGGGGAAATCTCGTCGTATTACCCGCCGTGCAGGTGTGGCGGGCGCAGGCAGGCGATGGCGCGTGAGCACGCGTCCATCCGTCAGAAACCCCCTTCACTGAGGTATGCTCATGCTGGGACGGAACGGGATTCGGAGGCTCTCCGCCTCCATCCTCGCGTTGGTCGTCTCGCTCGCCTCGGCCACGGTCGCTTCCGCGCAGGCGGGTGCGACCATCACGGGCCGTGTGACGAGCGAGGCTGGTCAGCCGCTGTATGGTGCGAACATCACCATCGAGGCGCTCACGATCTCCGTGGGCACGAACGAGGAAGGCCGCTACACCATGACGATCCCGGGCGCGCGTGCGCGCGGGCAGCAGGTCGTGCTGCGGGCGCGTGCCATCGGCTACGTGCCGGTCGTGAAGACCATCACCGTCTCGGCGGGCGCGCAGTCGCATGACTTCGCCCTCAAGCAGGACGTGAACCGCCTCAGCCAGGTCGTCGTGACCGGCGTGACGGGCGCGACCGAGGTGAAGAAGCTGCCCTTCACGGTGGCGCAGGTGACGGCGGAGGATATGCCGGTCCCGGGCTCCAACCCGCTGGCGCAGCTGCAGGGGAAGGTGCCGGGCGCGAACATCGTGTCGGCCTCCGGCCGGCCCGGTTCGGCGCCGGCGGTCATCCTCCGCGGCCCCCAGTCGATCAACGCCTCGGGTCGTGGGCAGGACCCGCTCTACATCATCGACGGCGTGATCTCGCAGGGCGGCATCCAGGACCTGAACCCGCAGGACATCGAGAACGTCGAGGTCGTGAAGGGTGCGGCTGCGTCGTCGCTCTACGGGTCGCGCGCCGGCAACGGCGTCATCCAGATCACGACCCGCTCCGGCAAGAACGCCGGCGAGGGCATCCGCTTCCGCTCGCAGTTCGAGTACGGCTCGTCGGACATCGAGAACGAGTACCGCTTCCCCTTCACGCACTTCATGCTGATGGACGAGGGGTACTCGCGATACTGCGTCGCTGCGTCGGGCAACGGGGACTGCGCCACGACGGTCGATCTCGAGAGGGAGACCTTTCGGATCAACGACGGCGGCGGCGAGTTCGCGCTGGCGCCGGTGAACTTCGCGAACGATGCCGGCATCTCGCGTAACCCGGGCCCGGTGAACGCGCGCGGCCTGTATCAGATCACGCCATTCGTGAAGACGTACAACCCGGTGCAGCAGGTCCTCACAAATGGCGCCACGTACAACGGCACGTTCGACGCAACCGGCCGCGTGGGCCGCACGAACTTCTTCGCCTCGGCGAACCAGTTCCGGCAGGAGGGCGCTGTTCTGTTCCTCGACGGGTACACGCGCTCCTCGCTCCGCCTGAACGTTGACCAGCAGATGGCGTCGAACTGGAACTTTGCGGTCCGCACGAACTACACGGACGCGATCGACTACAACGCCGGCTTCAACTGGTTCCGCGTGACGCGGCAGCCGGCGAGCGCGCAGCTCCTCGCGCGCGACTCGAAGGGGCGCATCTACATCCGCTCGGTCGCGCAGAACCAGGGCGGGCAGAACTTCAATCCGATGTATGAGGCGGAGAACTTCACGCCGTCGAACCGAATCTCGCGCTTCATCGGCCAGGCCACGGCGCGCTTCCAGCCGACCGCGTGGCTCGACGCCGAGTTCAATTTCGGTTCCGACCTCCGCTCGAACCACGCGGAGTCGCAGGTCGAGAAGGGGTACCGAAATTCGGTGAGTGCCCCCAGTACGCACCTGGGCAGCGTCTCCCGCAGCTCGAACAAGTCGTACTCGCTGAACACTTCGGTCGACGTGACGGCGCGCAAGAGCTTCGTCGAAGACAAGCTCAGCACCCGCCTGACGTTCCGCGGCCTCTTCGAGGCGCAGGACGATCGCGGCCTCTCCGCCTCGGGCAACACCATCGTCGTGCCGGGGCTCCGCACGATCAACTCGACGCTCGCCAGCACTCGCAGCGGCTCGAGCTACGAGCAAACGGTCCGCCAGATCGGGATGTTCGTGAACCTCGATGTCGACTGGCAGGGCAAGTACATCATGAGCGGCCTCGTCCGCCGCGACGGCGCCTCGCTCTTCGGTGCGGCGCGCCGGTGGCAGACCTACGGCCGCGGCTCGGTCGCGTACCGGATGTCCGAGGAGTCGTGGTTCCCGCTCGACTTCGTCTCCGATCTCAAGTTCCGCTACTCGATCGGCCAGGCCGGGAATCGGCCGAACTTCTCGGCGCAGTATGAGGTGTGGAACCTCTCGGGTGGGCAGCTCGGCAGCCTCGGGCAGCTCGGCAACCCGAACCTCGCCCCGGAGGTCGCGACGGAGCAGGAGGCCGGGATCGACCTCGAGCTCTTCAATAAGTACGGCCTGACGCTGACCAACGCGCAGAACGAGGTCAAGCAGCAGATCATGCCGGTGCCGGTGCCGTCGATCGGCGGCTTCGCCTCGGTCTGGTCGAACGTCGGCACGCTCAAGAACAACACCGTCGAGGTGTCGCTCAACATCCCGGTAATCCAGACGCGCGACCTGAACTACTCGGTTCGCCTCAACTATGACCGCACCACCTCGGTCATCCAGCAGCTCGACGTCCCCGAGTTCTTCATCGACGGCTACTTCAAGGTCGCGCAGGGCCTGAACATGGGCTCGCTCTTCGGGCGCCGGTTCGTGCAGGAGTGCTCGGAGCTCGTGATGCCGGCGGGCTCGAGGCTCACCTGCGGCGGTCCCGGCAGCGACTTCCAGAAGAATTCCGACGGTTTCATCACCTGGGTCGGCGCGGGCAATTCGATCGACGAAGGCATCACCAAGAACCTCTGGTTCACCCGGCTCGCCGCGACAGACGCCCCGTGGGCTGGCGGCACCGGGAAGGAGCCCCTGAACTGGGGCACGCCGATCGTGCTGCGTGAGGCGAGCGGGGCGGTGGCGATCCGTCAGGTCGGGAACACCCTCCCCCGCTACCGCTGGTCGACGTCGCATCAGGCCTCGTACAAGAAGCTGACCGCGTACGTGCTCGTAGACGCGACGGTCGGCAAGTACGTCTACAACGAGGAGCGGCAGTGGTCGTTCGGTGACTTCATGCAGCGCAGCACGGACCAGACCGGCCGGAACGTCGCGAATGCGAAGCCGATCGGGTACTACTTCCGCGCGACCTCCACGGGCGGCATCGGCGGGCTGTACGACGTGCTCGGCCCGAACAACAACACCACCGAGGACGCGAGCTTCATCCGCGTCCGTGAAGTCTCGCTCGCCTACCGCCTCGGTCGTCTGGCCGGGATGGGCGATTGGACGGTGTCGCTGATCGGCCGCAACCTCCGCACCTTCACCGACTACAGTGGGAAGGATCCTGAGGTCGGGTACGGCGGCGGTTCGTTCGGCTCGGCGGTGCTGGGCGCCGTGGACACCTACGGCTTCCCGAACCTCCGGACCGTCTCCTTCATGATCAGCAGCAGCTTCTGACGTCGCGCGGACCCGGGCCCTGGCCGGCTCGGGTCCCTGACTCACCTACCTGAGGAATGATGATGCGATTCAACTTCCGTTCGGTCGGCGCGGTGGCGCTGCTAGGCCTCGCGGCCTGCGGTGACCCGCTGTCGATCCCCAATTACGGCAGCCCCGACGTGTCGCGCGTGCTCTTCGACGCCGCGTCCGTGGACGCCGCCATCGCGGGCCTCGGCCCGCAGCTGCTCAATCCGCAGCGCGCCTGCAACCTACAGATGCAGGCGAAGATCTTGTCAGAGGAGTCCTTTGCTTCGGTCGCGAATTTCGGGATGGCAGCGCGTGCGGCAAACCGCTCCCTCGTCTCGAACGAGGTGGGGAACGATCTTGCCGGCTCGAATGCCGCGGACTTTCAGGCTTTTCAGCGCGTGCAGCGGCTCGCCTTCAACCCGCTTGTCGCCTTCGCCAGCATCAAGGCAGCGAACCGGAACACTCTGACGGTGAATCAGGAGAACCGGATGCGCGCCTTCGCGTATCTCGTCGCCGGCCAGGCGCTCGGGTACGCCGCGTTCATCTACGACTCGGTCGCGGTTGCGAGCGAGGGCATCTCGACCGACGTCGTGCCGAACCTCTCGAATTATCCCGCCGCCGGCGCCAAGGCCGTTGAGTATCTCGACTCGGCGGTCACGATCGCTGGCCGGGGCATGGAGTCGCTCGGGTCCACCTACATCAGCGGGTTGACGCTGACGCAGGCGCAGTTCGTGGCCCTGGCGCGTGCCTACCGCGCGCGCGTGCGGGCCGGCATCGCCCGCAACCCGACCGAGCGCGCGGCGGTGAACTGGACTGCCGTCCGTGACGATGCGGCCGCCTTCTCGGCCGTCTTCACGGGCGACATCGTCATCTCGGTCAACGGAACCACCAACGTCTCGGCATCGTGCGATGCGTCGCAGCTGTACGTCCCAGGAGGCTGGCACTCGTTCCCGATGAAGTTCATCGGTGTCGCCGATACCTCGGGTGGCTACCAGGCGTGGTCGGCCACCGCGAACGCATCGCGCCGGCAGTTCATCGTCGCGACCCCGGACAAGCGCTGGCCCCGCGGCGCCACCCGCACGGAGCAGCAGAACGGTGGCGCTGGCTCGCTCCTCGGCGGCTCTCTCACGGAAGTCCCGCCCGCCGGCCAGTACATCCTGAACCGTGCCCCAGGCCTCGACGTCCTCATCGCGGGCGACGGCGAGTCCATGTACGATCACCGCCGCTATGCGACGACGCGTGCGAACACCGGCGTTGCCGGTCCGTTCACGGAGATGTCGAAGACGGAGATCGATATGCTGCAGGCCGAGGCACTTTTCCGCCTCGGCGGTGCGGCAAACATCACTGCGATGGAAAACCTCATCAATATCTCGCGGACCCGGAACAACCTTCCGTCGGTGACTGGCATCGGGACCGCGGGCGTCGTCCCCGGCGGCAATGCCTGCGTCCCCAAGATGAAGAACGGCACCTGCGGGTCTCTCCTCGAGGCGATGAAGTACGAGAAGCGGATGGAGGGAGGGTATACAGGGTACGCGGCGTGGTTCATCGACAGCCGTGGCTGGGGCGACCTACCGGTCAACACGATTATCGAGTGGCCGGTGCCGTTCCAGGAGATGCAGGCACGTACGCAGCCGTTCTACAACGGGACCAAGGTGATGTCCGCGGCGGACATCACCGCGGCGACCCGTGGGAACTACGGGTACTGATCGCATGATGCATGGCCCCTCGACCCGGCGGTCCGGCGTGATGTCGCGCCGCCGGCGTCGTGCCGGTCTCCGCGCGGCGGCGCTCGCCGCCGCGCTGACCGGGTGCCACGCCTACCTGCCTCCGCAGGATCAGGTGCCGGTGCTGGGTCGGGAGATTGCGATCGAGCTCAATGATCGTGGTCGCCTCTTGGTCGTTCCTCAGCTCGGCGAGGCGGTGCTGCAGGTCCAGGGGACCCTGGTTGCCAGCACCGACTCCACCGTCTCGATGAGCGTGTCGCGGACGGTGCAGCTGCAGGGCAGCTCAGCGCTCTGGACCGGTGAATCCGTGACGATCCCCGTCACGGGGGTCCGTGGGTTCCGGCTCCGGGAATTTTCGCAGAAGCGGTCGGTCGCGATGGCCGTCGGGGTCGCAGGTGCCCTGGCGGTCGTGGCCCCCTACCTCAAGATCCTTGGGGGCGGAAACGGCCGTCCTGATGAAGTCCTCTGCACCAGCAGCTGCAACACCACTCGCTAGGCGGCTCCGCGCCGCACTCGTCCCTCAGTCTTGTTCACCTCACGGAGTTCTCACTGATGCGCATCACTCGACTTGGCCTCCTCGGCGCCCTTGTGCTCGGCGTCACTGGCTGTCAGGAGAAGGAGTTCGGTCCCTTCACGACCGAGATTCCGCCCCTCGCGTTCGTCCGCTACATCAACGCCCTCCCGGACACGAACAACACGACCGTCCGGTGGGTCGACCAGCTCGAGTTCACCCCGATGTCCTTCCTGAACGTGCCGTTCCGCGGCCTCGGGCAGGGGAACTATCAGGGCCTCGAGGCCGGCGCGCGCCGGTTCAAGGTCTTCACCTACGACCCGAACCTCGCGTCGAGCGCCAACGGTCTCGGCGCCACCACCGCCCAGCTCGCGGACACCACCTTCGCGTTCCAGGCCGGCAAGTACTACACGATCCTGCATATGGGCTGCTACCGCGCTCCGCTTCCCGCCGGCTGCCAGGCGGCGAAGGTGCTGATCATCGACGACAACGTCCCGGCGGCGAACACGCAGGTCCAGGTCCGCGTGATCCACGCGGCGCCTGGCGCCGGCAACGTCGATGTCTTCACCACGGCGGCGGCTGCGACCACGCTGGTCGGCGCGACCCCGGTCGCGACGAACGTCGGCGTGACCAACGGCTCGACCACCGGCATCTCGGCGTACCTGTCGCGCGCGACTGGCGCGTTCGCGATCCAGATCGCGACGACCGGCACGACGACCTCGCTCGCCGGTACGGCCGCCCCGGCTGGCACCGCTGGCACCACGGCGGTCAACCCGATCTTCGGGGCGACGGTCGCGGGTTCGACGATGACCGCCATCGCCTTCCCGGCGACGGTCTCGGGCTCTAAGGCCGCCGTGTTCGCGGCCCCGGGCATCGTCTTCTACGGCGATCGCAGCGTTCCGCGTACGGCGCCGTAAGGCTCCCCACGCTCCGCTTGCATCCGGCGGCCACCGACCCCAGACTGGGTCGGTGGCCGTCGGGCCATTGTGGGCCATCGACAGGCGGTTGTACTCGCCCCAAGCCGACCGGTCCACCGCCGACACACCCTGCGTCCCCCCCGCCTCCCCCCGCCAGCCCGTGCGCCGCCCCTTCATCCTCATCGTGAGCCTCCTCGCGGTCCTGATCACTCGGGACGTGGGGGCGCAACTCGTCCGTGGCACCGTGCGCTCGGTGACGACCGCACGCGGGATCCCGGATGCCGAGGTGAATCTCCGTGACACGGCGGGAGTGGTCGTCGCCAGCGCCCGATCGGACGCCGAGGGGCACTGGCGCATCGAGCTCATCCGGCCGGTCGGGCCGCTCCGGCTCGAGGCCCGCCGGGTCGGCTTCTCGCGCGTCGCGGCCGACGCGGCACCGTTGAGCCCAGGTGACACGATCGAGGTTGAGTTCCAGCTTACGGAGCTCGCGTCGTTGGATGAAGTGCGGGTGACCGGGATGGCGACCCTGAACGAACAGCGACTCGCTGACGCCCAACGGCGTGGATGGCGGGTGTACGCACCGGACCTCGTCGCGGCGTACCGGGATCGTGCGGCAGACTTCCCGCAGCTCCTTCGCATCATCGGGACGCCGAGTCTGTATGTGCCACGTCGGAGCGAGGAGTGCGTTCGGAGTAGTCGGAACAACCGATGCCTCACCTACATCGTCGATGGACAGGTGATGGGGCAGACGATCTTCGTCCTCCCGAACGACGTGCATTTCTTCGCGATCCTCCAAGCGGCTGAATCCCGCGCCACGTATGGGAATCGCGCCCCGGACGGGGCGATTGCGATCTTCACGCGGAGCTTCGGGGACCGGGCCGCTCTACCCCCTCGGTAGCGGCTCCACGGGGGTGCCGGCGCAGCCACACGCGCCGCCGTGGGAGCTGGCCGGCACCGTCCCGCGACGGTTCGATGGTCGCGGTGATGCAACTTCAGCCGTGCATCGCCGTAGTATTAGGGATGTCATCGCGTCCTGCCCGCGCCCGCCGCGGGCGTCGTCTTCCGTATGTGCTGATGGCCCTGTTGTCCCTCTGGACGACCGTGCTGACCGCGCAGCCGCCGATTCCAGCACCCACAGGGCTCGTCTCGGACTTCGCCGGGGTGATCCCGGCGGCCGACGCCGACCGGATGACGCGGCTCGCCGAAGTGGTGAAGGCGGCCACCGGGGGAGAGATCGCGGTGGTCACGCTCCCGGACATCGGTGGGCGTGAAGCGTCGGAGATCGCGCTCCGGATCGGTCGTGAGTGGGGGGTGGGAGCGATGTCGGAGATTGGGGACCGAGCCCGGAATGCGGGGGTGGTCATCCTGTTGGTGCCGAAGGAGACGGCGAGTGATGGGAGCGGGCAGATCCGCATCGAGATCGGACAGGGGGCTGAGGGATTCCTGACCGACGCGATGACGGGGGATTTCGTTCGCGAGGCCACCCCGGAGCTGCGACAGGGGGCGTATGGCCCGGCGCTGACCCGGATCACGGCGCGGGTGGCGGAGCGGTTCGCCGGGGAGTTCGGGTTCGCGCTCGATTCGGCGCTCGTGCCACCGCGCGCGGTGCGCCGTGGCGGGGAGGGCGGGGGTGGGCGGATCGTGCTGCTCAT
>Ga0194133_10002755_pt1 | contig 26385 bp, 19 predicted proteins | sample TA2KigOf40mmetaG_FD_155448 | JGI IMG/M metagenome (GOLD analysis project Ga0194133, IMG submission 155448) | Freshwater microbial communities from Lake Tanganyika, Tanzania - TA2015055 Kigoma Offshore 40m | ecosystem: Environmental > Aquatic > Freshwater > Lake | place: Tanzania: Lake... | reverse complement strand
TATGGGAAAGGCAGTTTCCCGAATTAATCAGGCCATTTCAAAAGGGGAAAAAATTCTTATCTACGGCGATTATGATGTAGATGGAACCACATCCGTGGCGCTCACCTTCAGTTTTTTTAAAAAACTTCATTCAGCAATTGATTTTTATATACCTGATCGCTACCTGGAAGGTTATGGTATTTCGACTCAAGGAATCGACTATGCCAAGCAAAATGGCTACTCCTTAATTATAGCGTTGGATTGTGGTATAAAATCAGTCGACAAGATAAATTATGCCAATGAAAAAGGCATAGATTTTATCATTTGTGATCATCATCTGCCGAGTGATCAGTTGCCGGCTGCAATTGCGGTTCTCGATCCCAAACGTGCAGATTGTCATTATCCCTATAAAGAATTATCCGGTTGCGGTATTGGATTTAAACTAATACAAGCCTATGCTGAGAGGTATAAAATTTCCTTTGGACAGGTCACTAGTTATTTAGATCTGGTAGCCGTTAGTATTGCATCTGATATCGTACCCATCACCGGAGAAAACAGAATTTTAGCCTGGCATGGCCTTTCAAAATTAAATTCTGACCCCTGTAAAGGCCTGGCTGCTTTAATGAATATCTCGGGAAGAAAAGAAAACCTAAGCATCATGGATGTGGTATTTACTATCGGACCCCGAATAAATGCTGCAGGAAGAATTGACGATGCCAAGCACGCTGTTAACTTGCTGATTGCAGATGATGAAGCCATCGCACTTGAAAAAAGTCAGATCATTAATACAAAAAATACAGAACGGAAGGAATTCGACAGTAATATTACCGAACAGGCCTTAGCGATGATTGATGAAGACCCGGCATTAATCAATCGAAAAACAACAGTGGTCTATCATGCCGAATGGCATAAGGGTGTCATTGGAATTGTAGCATCAAGATTAACCGAAAAATATTATCGTCCAACAATCGTGATGACTAGTTCAAATGGTTATGCAGCAGGTTCAGCAAGATCTGTTCCGGGTTTCGATCTTTATGAAGCTTTATGCGAATGCAGCGACCTCCTTATACAATTCGGGGGTCATAAATACGCTGCCGGTTTAACCATGAAACCCGAAAATATTCCTGCCTTTCAGCAACGTTTTGAGGAAGTTGTTGCCGCGAGCATTCCCGAAGAATTACTGGTTCAGGCAATTGAACTTGATGCGGAAATTGAACTGAAACAGATTGATCCTAAATTCTTTCGGATCTTAAAACAGTTTGAGCCCTTTGGACCTCAAAATATGGCTTCTGTTTTTATAAGTAGAAATGTTTATACTTACGGTGCAGCAACCATTGTGGGCAGCAATCATTTGAAAATGTCTGTACATCAAGATAATCAGACTTATTTTAATTGTATAGGCTTTAGCCTGGGTGAGTACGTGCAACTGATTAACACAGGGGCACCTTTTGACATTTGTTATACCATTGAAGAGAATAAATGGAAGGAGAAAAAATCAATACAATTGAATATCAAGGGGATACGCCCGGCTCTTTCAAACCAGAAAGTATGATATTAAGAGCCGAAAATCTGGTAAAAAAATACAAACAACGTACCGTTGTTAATAATGTGTCCTTTCATGTTTCACAAGGAGAAATTGTAGGATTACTAGGGCCAAATGGTGCAGGTAAAACTACTTCATTCTATATGATTGTTGGGCTGATCAGGCCTAATGAAGGACATGTATTTCTTGATGAGGAAGATATAACGGAGGATCCCATGTATCGCAGAGCTCAAAAAGGAATCGGATATCTTGCTCAGGAGGCTTCAGTTTTTAGAAAATTATCGGTTGAGGATAATATTAAGGCAGTACTTGAGATGACTAAATTGAGTAAAGAGGAACAAAGGGATAAGCTTGAACAACTAATCGATGAGTTTAGTCTTCATAAAGTCAGGAAGAATCGGGGCGACCTGCTATCTGGTGGAGAAAGGAGAAGGACCGAGATTTCGAGGGCATTGGCGGCCGATCCCAAATTCATTCTGCTCGACGAGCCTTTTGCCGGCGTCGACCCCATAGCGGTTGAAGAGATTCAAAGTATTGTGGCCCGACTTAAATTGAGAAATATTGGGATTTTGATCACTGATCATAATGTACAGGAAACACTCTCGATTACAGACCGTGCCTATCTGCTGGCAGAAGGAAAGATTATGCTCACCGGCACCCCATCAGAAATTGCCGACAATGAAATGGCCAAAAAGTTCTATCTTGGTCAGAATTTTGAGCTGCGAAAAAAGAAAATCTGATTCCCAAACAAGCCATCAACCAGAATGACGATTGTAAATTCAATTTTTACTTGGATCATGAAAAAGCGGATGCATCAGATCGACCTTTTTATAAAATATCCACATGATGTTCAAGATGAATGGTTTCAGACTCTTATCTCCAGTGCCCAGAATACCCAGTGGGGCAAAAAATACGATTATTCCTCAATTTATAATCAAGATCAGTTCAAGGAACGTGTTCCAATTCAGAATTATGAATCACTGAAACCTTACATCGAAAAGATGATGAATGGTGAGCAAAATGTACTTTGGCCATCAGAAATCAAATGGTTCGCCAAATCATCAGGCACCACCAATGACCGAAGTAAGTTTATTCCGGTTAGCGAAGAAGCGTTAGAAGAATGTCACTTTAAAGGTGGCAAAGATCTTTTATCAATGTATTGCAATAACCGGCCGGATGCACGAATATTCACAGGAAAATGTTTAGTATTGGGCGGAAGCCATCAGATCAATCAATTTAATACCGATTCCTGTTATGGAGACCTCTCAGCGGTTTTAATAAAAAATTTACCTTTCTGGGCAGAGTTCTACCGTACACCGGATATGTCAATTGCCCTGATGGATAATTTTGAGGAAAAAGTAGAGAAAATAGCACGGGTAACCATCGATGTTAACGTAACCAATATTGCGGGGGTACCAACATGGAATCTGGTCCTGGCTAAGCGCATTCTTGAAATTACCGGCAAAAATAATCTTCTTGAAATATGGCCTAATCTGGAATTCTACTTCCATGGCGCGGTTAATTTTAATCCATACCGGGAACAGTTTAAAAAGCTTATTCCATCAGATGATATGTATTATCTGGAAACATACAATGCATCCGAAGGGTTTTTTGGGATTCAGGATCAACCCAATTCTGAAGAAATGCTTCTGATGCTGGATTATGGAATTTACTATGAATTCCTTCCCATGGAGGATTTATATGCAGAAAACCCCAAAACCCTCCGGCTTGACCAGGTTCAATTGAATAAAAACTATGCCTTGATAATCTCTACCAATGCCGGGTTATGGCGTTACATGATTGGGGATACCATCAAGTTTACTTCACTCGCACCGCATCGCATCCAAATTACCGGCCGGACCAAACATTTCATCAATGCTTTTGGCGAAGAACTAATTATTGATAATGCTGAAAAAGGGCTTGCTAAAGCTTGTCTAGAGACACAGGCAATCATCCGTGACTACACCGCTTGCCCAATTTATTTCAAAGGAAATGAGGTGGGCGGACACGAATGGATTATTGAGTTTGAGCAAAAGCCGGATGATATTGAACGATTTACGGATCTGCTCGACCAAACCTTAAGGGAAGTAAATTCTGATTATGATGCCAAACGGTTTAAAAACATGGCATTACGCCGTCCCCTGGTACACCTGGCCCCTGACGGCACCTTCTATCAGTGGATGAAGAACCGCGGAAAACTTGGAGGTCAGCATAAAGTACCGCGTCTGGCAAATGACAGGACATATGTGGATGAGATACTGAAATTGCTTTAAGAAGAGTCGAAAGCTAAAAGCTAAAAGCCAAGAATCGAGAACCAAGAATCAAGATAAATTCGGCTTCATTTGAGATTCTGTTTAATAACAAAGATTGAAGACAATAATACTTCATTTGAATTTAGCACTATTCACTGATGATAGGCAGCCAGATCTTTGAGAAAAGAGCAAGGAACAAAGATAATGACGCTAAGGCTCCTTTCGAAATGGCTAAGTTACCCTCAGTTCAATATTAGAGATTATCCTTTTGATGGATCTCATGCTGCTCCGGACGCCTATAATTTGATTTTGGAAAGCAATACCTGCGTGTTGTCGCTTTGTGCAGTTCTTTCCTCCGAAGTATTTCCGGCAAAAATTGGTACTTGATATCAGATGATTCGTTGCCGGAAGATACCTCCTTCGACAAGGTTTAGTTTACCCGCTGCTGTTTTTCATCGGCACGGGCAGCCCGGAAATAGAAGCACAAACCCGGGTGGCAGCTCTATCTTTTTTGCCTTACTGAACTTTAGGATAAGGATTCCATTTCCCGCAAAAAAATAGGGCATAGCCCATGGGCGGGAGCAGCAGACTGAGAAAAATAATCAGGACCCGGCAATATCTTTTATCAATCTCACAATAATTAAATTGTTTTTTTCGAACTCAGGTTAAGTTACTGATAAGCAACATCCCGATTGCGAGGAGTTGACCATATAATCGATTTCTAATCTAAATTGTGGCTGAGATTTTATAAAATCATTCGTCTTTATTCTTTATTCACCTTCCTGGGGAAAATCAGTGATGCCACAATACTCGTTGTAAGGATAAATAAGATAATGAAGAGCGAGTGCATGGTGGTAAAACCCCATGAAGACAGCCAATGATGAACCAGCATTTTAATACCAATGAACACCAGAAGGAATGCCAATCCTAACTTCAGATAATGAAATTTATGAATCACATTCACTAGTAGAAAAAACATTGATCTTAAGCCCAGGATAGCGAATATATTTGAGAAAAATACAATGTAGGGATCTTTGGTAACTGCAAAAATTGCGGGAATAGAATCAACGGCAAAAATAAGATCGGTAACCTCTACAATTAATAAAACAATGAAAAGCGGGGTGACCATTTTCTTTCCATCCATCTTAATAAAAAATTTATTACCCTGGTATTCCGGATAAACCGCGAAATATTTGGAAGCAAATCTCACGACTCTGTGATTCTCAGTATCAATTTTCTCTTCTTCATCCCTATTAAAAAACATGCCGATACCGGTATAAACCAGGAAGGCTCCAAAAACATACAAGATCCAACCGAACTCATTGATTAGGGTAGAGCCCAAGAAAATAAAGATAAAACGCATTAAAACTGCACCAACAATACCCCAGAATAACACCCGGTGATAATATTTTTCATCTACTCCAAAGGCAGAGAAAATAAGTACCATAACAAAAATATTATCGACCGATAAGGCGTACTCAATAACATATCCTGTAAGAAACTCAAGGGCCAGATTTTGTTTGTAAAGTGCCAGACTTTTTTCAAAATCATCCGGTATCAGGGTAATGTGATGGAAGTTCCCAATGCTTACTTCTTCCAGTTTAGCATAGCTCTTAATATCATGCAGCAATTGACCCTCGGTAAGCAACAGGAAATAAAAACCAATAGCGAAACTCACCCATATAAAACTCATGACTGCAGCTTCCTTCATGCTGACTTTGTGATCCTTCTTGTTAAATAATCCCAAGTCAATGGCGAGCATCAGCACCATGAATAACAGAAAGCTGCAAAAAAATATAATTTCGTTTGACATGATTATTTTTTACGTTCTGTGGTAAATCGAACTAACTGCTGCAAGGATTCCCGTGATTCATGATTTGGAAGTTCATTTAAAATTGCAAATGCTTCATCCTGGAATGATTTCATACGGCTAAGTGCATAATCGAGACCTCCACTGGTACGTACAAAATCAATCACCTCAGTAATCTTATCCTGTTCCTCGTTGTGATTTTTTACCAGATTAATGATTCTTCGCTTTTCAGACTGGCTGGTTTTGTTCAAAGCGTAAATTAACGGAAGTGTAATCTTTTTTTCTTTGATATCAATTCCAAGCGGTTTACCTACATCATCCACTCCAAAGTCAAACAAATCATCTTTTATTTGAAATGCGATACCCACTTTCTCGCCAAAAAGACGCATTTTTTCAATGGTTTCAGCATCAGCACCTGCAGAAGCTGCTCCGCATGAACAACAAGATGCAATTAGGGAAGCCGTTTTCTGCCGAATCACTTCATAATAAACCGATTCATCTATATCCAGACGACGGGCCTTTTCAATTTGCAATAATTCACCCTCACTCATCTGTTTAACGGCATCCGACACGATTTTTAATAATTCAAAATCTCCATGATTGACTGAAAGTAACAATCCTTTAGAAAGTAAAAAATCTCCTACCAGAACTGCGATTTTATTTTTCCATAAAGCATTAACTGAAAAGAAGCCTCTACGTTCATACGAATTGTCGACCACGTCATCATGAACCAATGTGGCAGAATGTAATAATTCTACTAGCGCTGCACCACGATAGGTAGCTTCGGTAATGCCACCACAAAGTCGGGCAGAGAGGAAGACAAACATGGGTCGGATCTGCTTCCCTTTACGCTTCACGATGTAATGGGTTATGCGATCAAGAAGAGGCACAGAGCTCTGCATAGAGGCTTTGAACTTGGCTTCAAAAGTTTCCAGCTCTGCTACAATGGGAATTTTAATCTCTTCGAGATTTAACATGAATACGGGCTTGCGAATAAGTATGAATTATTCTGCAAACATATTGAAAAAGCGGGATTATTTAAGCACTAAATCACAGGTCATACCCTCAGATTTGATCTAAAATTTGTAAAAGACTTCAATATTTACAGAATTTTGATACTTTTGCATCCCCTTCCGGAGAGGTGTCCGAGTGGTTGAAGGAGCACGCCTGGAAAGTGTGTATACCTCAAAAGGGTATCGAGGGTTCGAATCCCTCTCTCTCCGCAAAGAAATGCTGTCCGCCCTATCAGGGCGGATGGCATTTTTTGTTTCAAACGACACGAGCCTTAGCTCGTGTAAGCGCGAAACAAAAAATGACACTAGCGGAGTGTAACGAAGCGACAGCATTTCTTTGCTGCTCCCCCCTCCTAATGGGATCAATGAAATTAATCCCTCCCTCTTTTCATGATATGATGCTGGATTAAGTGGTCGTGAATACAACAACTACAGAAGAAAAATCCTGCCTGGTACGGTGACAACACCGACCAAAGGGAAATCCTGACTGGTACGGTGACAACACCGACCAGAGGGAACATATTATTCAGAAAACGTAAATTTTTCCTTAGTTTTATTTGCATATGTTAATGAATTAAAAAACCAATTTTATGTATTCAAATTTTTCTTCAAAGTCACGGAATAAACTATTTATTCTCCTTTCAGTTTTAGTATCGTGGGGGAATAAGACCGTGTTTAGCCAAAACATTCAAAGCTATGATATTGTTGTCTACGGCGCTACTTCAACCGGTATCAGTTCAGCCATTCAAAGTTCAAGGATGGGGAAAAAGGTCATATTAATCGAGCCATCAAACAGAATCGGTGGTTTAACTACCGGCGGACTCGGGCAAACGGATATTGGTAACAAACAGGCTATCGGTGGTTTGTCAAGAGAGTTTTACCAAAATGTTAAGGTCTATTATCAAAAACCTGAAAATTGGTTATGGCAAAAAAGAGAAACTTATAAAGACGGTGGTCAAACCACCACGGCAGCAAATGAAGATGCCATGTGGACATTCGAACCCTCAGCTGCATTAAAGATCTTTAAGGATATGCTAAGTAAGGAACCCAATATTAAGCTGGTCTATAATCAGCGCCTGAACCGTAAAAGCGGTGTCAAAAAGACCTCCGGAAGAATTACTTCCATTGAAATGGAAAGTGGTGAGGTTTACCAGGGTAAAATGTTTATCGATGCCACCTATGAAGGCGATCTAATGGCTGCAGCCGGAGTAAGCTATACTATAGGCCGCGAGTCTAACGCACAATATGGCGAATCATTAAATGGAATACAGGCAAACAAAATTAGTCTGACTTTGCGCAAAACAATTTCAATGAATACGTATAACCATAATTTCATAGAGGGCGTTGATCCTTATATAAAAAAGGGAGACCCATCAAGCGGTTTACTTCCCTTTATCACACCCGGAAAACCTGGTATAGATGGAGAAGGGGATAATAAAATTCAGACCTATTGTTTTCGGATGACCTTAACCAATCACCCGGATAACCGAATACCTTTTGCCAAACCAGCAGGATATAAAGAATTGGATTATGAACTTTTGCTAAGAAATTATGAAGCTGCCAAAGGACCAATCGAAAAAATGTATGACTATGGCGACCCCTTGGTACCCTGGATAAATTCAGATATGCCTAACCGTAAAACGGATACCAATAACCAGAAGGGATTTTCAACTGATTTTATAGGCCAAAATTACGACTACCCCGAAGCAAGTTATGAGGAGCGTGAAAAGATTATTGAACGCCACCGCAATTATCAGCAAGGTTTGATGTGGACTCTGGCCTATCATCCCAGAATACCTAAAAAAGTGCGTGATGTGGTTTCTACATGGGGTACCTGCAAGGATGAATATGAAAGGGAAGATGGTTGGCAGGGGCAATTGTACATTCGTGAGGCAAGACGTATGATCAGTGATTATGTGATGACTCAGAAAAATTGCGAGCGCTTAGTTGTCGCTAATGACCCGGTTGGAATGGGTGCTTATGGTATGGATTCGCATAATATCAAACGTTATGTGGATGTGAATGGCTTTGTAAAAAACGAAGGCAATGTGGAAGCTCATGTGGCGAGCCCCTACCCGATTAGCTATCATTCTATTGTACCTAAAAAATCAGAAGTGACCAATTTGTTTGTCCCTGCCTGTTTGTCGGCCACTCACATCGCATTCGGATCGATCCGCATGGAACCTGTGTTCATGGTACTCGGACAATCCTCTGCAATCGCCGCATCCATTGCCATTGATAAGAACTTTAAAGTACAGGATATTCCTTATAAAGAGTTAGAAGCTGATCTGATCAAATACAAACAAGTACTTCAATAAAGATTGAACAATACCTCGAAAAAGGTAATCAAAATGACGTCTTATCTAACTATGAAAAAAATAATAGGATTCGTTAATTTTCTTTTCTTTTTATTTTATTTTCCACTCGCCTCAGCTGCGAATCAACCAAATGAGGGGTGGAAGGCCGGAGTTGCACGTGTGAATATTACTCCTGAAGTATCGATGTGGATGGCCGGATTTGCAGCCCGAACCCGTCCTTCAGAAGGAAAGATTCACGATCTTTGGGCAAAGGCCTTGGTTTTTGAAGATGCCGGTGGAAAAAGGGCTTTGCTGATTACCACCGATCTCTCGGGTATACCCAAAAGTATTTCAGATAGAATCAGAGACCGCCTTGAAAAAAAATTTAAGCTTACGCGGAGTCAGATTATTTTCAATACTTCACATACCCATTCCGGACCGGTATTAGAGGATGCATTACATGAACTCTATCCACTGAATGAGGAACAAAAAGAGGAAATTAAGAGATATACCCTCAAATTTGAAGATCAAATTGAAGGTTTGGTTGAAGAGGCTTTATCTTCCATGACTGCAGTTGACATTGCTTCCCAAAATGGGATCAGCCGATTTGCCGTTAACAGACGAAATAACATTGAGGCTAAAATCCATGCTCAAACGGATCTGAAAGGACCAAGCGATTACGCCGTGCCTGTATTTAGAGTAAGTGATAAAAAGGGGGAAATATTAGCCATCGCCTTTGGATATGCCTGTCATAATACCGTTCTGAGTGGGTATGAGTGGTCGGGTGATTATGCCGGTTTTGCCCAAATTCAGATAGAAAAAGTGTATCCCGGTGCTACGGCTTTATTTTTTCAGGGCTGTGGTGGAAATCAGAATGCATTACCCCGAAGAACTATACCATTAGCTAAACAATACGGCATGGAACTTGCATTGGCTGTAGAGTCCGTACTGGAAGGTGAAATGAGAGAACTCGAACCAAGTTTGAAGACCACCTATTCGGAAGTAATCTTAGAATTTGAAAACCCGGCCCTTAAAGAAGAGTTAAATCAAATGCTCAGTAAAGAAAGCGGCTACATCAGGAACTGGGCTCTTGGAATGATTCGAAAATATGAAAAGGGTGAACGCATGTTGAGTCAGTACCCCTATCCTGTTCAATTATGGCAATTGGGCGAACAGTCGGTTGTTGCTCTTGGTGGAGAGCCGGTTGTGGATTATGCCATCAATCTAAAGAAAATATTTGGTCCTGAGCTTTTTGTGATGGGCTATTCTAATGATGTGATGGCCTATATCCCTACCGTCGAAATTCTCCGGGAGGGTGGGTATGAAGGTCATACCTCCCAAATGGCCTTCGGGCTACCGGCCAAATGGAAAGAATCAATTGAATCATTGATCATGGGGGAGGTTTTAAGGTTATCCAAAGAGATTGGAATGGCGATTCCGGAGTCAAAATAATTCCTAAAGGATAATTATTCCTTTTCATTTTTATTATATTTAGTGCTGGTAAAACACAAAATAAAACCAATGAGACGCAGAGAAATACTCAAGGGCTTAAGCATCATTCCACTGGCAGGCGTTGCCACTGCCACTATTTCGAAAGAGCAAGCCTTGGCAGGTGGAGGAAGCGCCGAAGAATGGCTTCCAAAAAAAGAACTAATTAAAACACCTGCAGGCTCTTGCCTTCGTTCAGGGCATTTATTATTTATTGGTGGAATTGGTGGATGGTATGCCAATCAAAGAGCCGAACCGGGGGACATCCAGGTGCAGATTCGTAGTGTTCTGACCACGATGAAGGGAATTTTGGAAGGCGCAGGATCATCGATGGCGAATGTGCTGAAGATACAAATGACGGTTGCTGAGCCCAACAAAAACATGGCCAAGCTTAATGAGGCTTATGCTGAGTTTTTCCCAGAAAATCCACCTGTACGTTCTTACAGCGGATCAAAAACGAGTCAGATGGGTAGAGAGGGTATTCTTTGCCAGGTAAGCTGCATCGCCTATGTTGATTAAATAAACTCATTTTAAATTCTAACAAAATAATAGTATGGATCGCAGAAAGGTTCTAAAAACTCTGAGTCTTCTTCCTTTAGCTGGAGCGGCAGCGGCAATTCCCTCAGAAGCCAATGCTCAAAATAAAAATAAAAAAGGACAATGGACTCCCAAAAAAGAGGTGATACGTAGGAGTAATAGTGGAGGTAATACCAATCCGACTGTTGCTGCGCCTGCAACTGCGGGAGCAAAACCGGCAGCACCGACCCCCGTATTATCAGGATGTATTCGTTCAGGACATCTTCTCTTCCTATCCGGAATTGGAGGTTGGTATGCAGAAAGACGAAAAGAACCCGGAGATATTCAGGTACAGATTCGCAGTGCCTTAGACACCATGAAGGAAGTCCTGGAAGGTGCAGGATCTTCCATGGCCAATGTGCTTAAAGTTCACATGACCGTTGCAGAGCCAAATAAAAACATTGCAGCCCTTAACGAGGCTTACCGTGGTTATTTTCCCGATCCTCCACCTGTACGTTCCTACACAGGTTGCGGGACTGATTTAATGGGAAGAGACGGGATTCTCTTGCAAATTGATTGTATTGCTTACGTGGATTAAAAAAGCAGGTATAATTATTTCGCCTGTGGTGAAATTTTAAAATTGCAAGTGGCTTTAGCCTAATATCTTTTTTTAAGGATTGGGTGTTCCAGCCTGCTTGGAAATGACAGTTAACTGTATCAGCCCATTCGTATTGGTTATTGCGAGGAGGCACGACGAAGCAATCTCATGAAGTTTAGTGGTAATTGTCTTTTGCTTCGCTATGCTCCCAATGACAAAAGGCTAGGCTCGTTATTGCTTCGCTGCGCTCGCAATGACAAGGTGCTGCGCTCACAAGGACACGGGGGCGGAGGCACTCTTAGGTTAAAGCCTATTCAAAATCAAAAATCTTCAACTACCTTAAAAAGCGACATTTACACCGCCGCCTTTTGCAACACCTCCAAAGTTTTCCTCAGTCCGGTTTCTGCCACCATCATCAAATCTTGCTTCCAGTACTCCGGATTATACATTTCCAAGGAAATACAACCCTTGTAACCCGTTCCTTTCAAATCTCTGAAGATTTGTGGTAAAGGTAAAATGCCATCACCCGGATAAACCCTGTGCGAATCATTAAGTTGGTCCAAGGACGGAGATGCAGGCGCATCATTAAACTGAAAAATGGCAATCGACTCACCTTTGAGTAATTTTATACCTTCAAAACCACCCTCACTGATGTACATGTGGTAAACATCAGGAATAACCATTGCCTTGGGGTGATTGGCATCCAAGGCAATTCCAAGGGCCTGTCCTAAAGTTTTGACAGGAAAATATTTCACAAAAACCAATGCCGGATTCAATTGATAATCTTGGATTCCCATTTCAATAATGTCACGGTAGCGATCAGCAGCCCACTTTTGATTATAATTAAGATTAATCGTATTTGGAATAGTTTGAACGTGTTGAGCCCCGATATCTGATGCCATCCGCATCCGATTACGAGTATCCGGAATGGATTTATCCCATAATTCGCGGGTTGGAGGAATCGCATTCCAAAGTCCGATAACACTGGGTACAAACAATCCATTATCCTTTATTTCTTTTCCCAAATCTTTTAGGTTGCCTCCATCGGCTTCAAACTTCTGCAATTCCCCATCCCAGGGTTCAATAGCATCGTAGCCGGCTTTGGCGGCAATCCTGACCTTCTCTTTCAAGGAAGCCGGCCTAATGGTAGCTGTATCCAGGCAAACCGGCCAGGGGCTCTTCCCTATTTGATATCTTTTTGTTCTATTTTGTTCGGCAGCCACTGCAATACCCGTGGTTGTTCCAGCGGCAATGCCCAGAGCTCCCAGACTGATAAATTTTCTACGTTCCATGGTTATGATTTTATAATTCCAAACCAACTTCCTTTGGCTTGAATCAGACCTTAATATAAGCTAAAAGATTTAAATACGGCACTTCCGATGTAAGTTTGACCGATCTCTTCATTGATTCGAAGTAACTGATTATACTTGGCCAATCTGGAAGATCCCGCAACAGAACCAATTTTAATCTGGCCACCGTTTAACCCGACGGCAAGATCAGACAAGGTTGCATCTTCGGTTTCGCCAGAGCGGGCAGATACTACCGTACTAAACCCCCCATTCTTTGCCATACGCAAAGCATTGACAGTCTCGGTTATTGTACCGATCTGATTCATTTTGACAAGAATCGAATTTCCGGCCTGCAGGTCAAAACCCTTCTGAAGACGAATTTTATTGGTGGTAAAAAGATCATCACCAATTAGTTGAACATTCTTACCAAGTCTTTGAGTTAAGTTCTGCCATCCCTCCCAATCATTTTCTGCCAGTCCATCCTCAATTGAAATAACAGGATGGTCAATGGTCCACTTTTCAAGCATATCAATCATTTGCTCAGAACTGAGTAAGCGGTCTTCTGAATGTAAATGATAGATTCCTTTCGCTTCATCATAAAAATGTGAGGAGGCCACATCCAGGGCAATCGCAACATCCCTGCGTGGTTTATACCCACAGGCATGAAACACTTCCCCCAGAATCTCCAAAGCGGATTCGTTTGAGGGTAAAGCAGGACCAAATCCACCTTCATCGGCAAGTAAATAAGCATTATAACCCTTATTAATGAGTATTTCCCTCGTTTTCCAGTAAACATTATAAATCATGTCCAATGCGTCCGGATAACTCTTTGGCGATACGGGAATAATCAGAAAATCCTGGAGATCAATATTCTTGCCGGCATGCAATCCTCCACTGATGATGTTGACCATTGGCACAGGCATAGAAACTTCATCCGGATCTGCCAGATATTTTTTGGCAAGATGCCTGAATAAGGGCTGTCGGGCCTCATTCGCCGCTGCATGAATACAGGCAAAAGAAGTACCAAGTATGGCATTCGCACCTAATCGCGACTTCTCAGAAGTCCCATCCAGTTCAACCATCAGGCTATCCAGGCGTTCCTGAACCTCAATATCTTTTCCTAATAACAAACTTCTGATTTCTGTGTTCGCATTCAAAACCGCTTTACTAACCCCTTTACCACGATGTCTACTTCCTCCATCACGAAGCTCTAATGCCTCAAAACGCCCGGTTGATGCCCCTGAAGGAACCATCATTCTTCCCATCACTCCTGATTCAAGAAATACATCAACTTCAACTGTTGGGTTACCGCGTGAATCGAAAATTTCTCTGGCTTTTAGATCTTTTATTTTTGACATATTTTAGTGTAATTGAAGTTATAAATGAGAATTTCGATGTAAAATATAAAATCAGGTCATTCAATACTGCTTTTTGACAGCATCTAAAATATTCAGGCCTGAATCTTCTCCTTTGATCCATTTGATAGCCACTGAACGAATAACTTGTTTTAAATCTTCATCTTGAATGTAGTTGACGGGTGATTTTCCATCCATACGGGCGAGTAACATTAAACCGAGATGTGGAAGTAAATTATCAACCTGTCCTTGATAATGGTCAAGGAACACACTAATCAGCTTTATTAATTCGCCAGACCGCTTCAGATGCCAGGCCTTTAACATCAGGTGACCCAGGCAGAAGGCGAGGTCAAATATTGGATTTCCCCAATGCGCCACCTCATAATCAATCAAAACAATACTCCCATTTCGCTCAACCAGCATGTTTTTAGGGGAGAAATCACCATGAACCAAACAAATTTTTTGTTCAGTTAATTCGCTTATTAAAGCATTAATCTCACTCGAAAGTTCAGGGTATTTTTTTATTAGATAACGATGAAATGGATCAATCCGAAGTTCAATGAAATACTTCTGATCACTAAATTCTGTCTTTACCTGCTCACCCATTTTAGTACTCAGGAGATGTATTTGACTTAAGACATCCGCAGCACTTTTCGCGCTGATTGAATTAAATGTCCCCCTCATCAGCAGATCTTTCCAGGTTTGAACACCCTCCTCGGCACAAGTCATCAGGTAAATGTGATGGACATAATCCACATGCAATATCTTGGGAATATGACAATCAGGAATCACCAGTTCCAGTTGTTTCATCGCTTTATGTTCACGATGGATTCGCTCCACATCCGAAAACCAATCTGCTTCGACATCCAGTTTTTCAAGCGCCTGCTTGATAACCCAGCGATCATTATTCAGGATAATTTTCCAAACCCGGCAGGATACCCCACCTGAAAGGTATTCTACCTGCGCATCATCCTCTTTTTTGATTAAACCTTCCTGTTTAATGTAAGCAATTACAGCTTCCTTTGAATCAAGTATCATGTTAAATTATCCGCTTATTCACTGATTTTTTGACCGGGCTTACCAATAAATTCCATACAAGGCTGCGATTATTCCAATGATGAATAAAGCCCCAACGGCGAATTTAGTCGTGGTCCGGAACATGCCTTGATCTACCTTCAAGGCATTTGGAATGATCCCATTTCTATTTTCATAGCTACTGATCAGATACATCACCAGGACACAAATAAGGAAAACGAAACCCATACGATCGATGAAGGGTATTTCGTAAACAGCATCAGCGTTAGCTACGGCAAAACCACTGGAATACAGAAATTCCAAATCCACATAGTTAGGAATGAATTTAAAAATAATGGAAAGCAAAAAGCCGCCAATAGTGGCAAATAAAGCTGCATTGGAAGTTGCTCGTTTCCAAAAAAACCCAAGTAAGAACATGGCTAAAATACCAGGAGAAACAAAACCCGTATATTCCTGAATGTACTGGAAACCACCCTTTTTATCAATTCCTAAATAGGGTGCAATAAGCACAGCCACAATCATGGAGATCACAATAACCCAGCGACCAACTTCTACCTGTCTTTTCTCATCGGCTACAGGATTTAAAACTTTTTTGTAAATATCAAGAGTAAAAATAGTCGCAATGCTGTTAGCCTTTCCGGCAAGAGAAGCCACTACCGCAGCAGTAAGTGCAGCAAAAGCCAGCCCCTTCAAACCTACAGGCAATAAATTCAGCAGCACCGGATAAGCACGGTCGGCCATAACTTCTCCGTTCAACGTCATTTCTTTCCGAAATACATTTTCCTTAAACAAAACGTAAGCTGCAATACCCGGAAGAACTACGATTATGGGCATTAATAATTTCAAAAATGCTGCAAAAAGAATTCCACTGCGCGCAGTTTGAAGATCTGCGCCTAAAGCTCGCTGGGTAATGTACTGATTGCAACCCCAATAATTCAAGTTCACAATCCACATCCCACCAACAAGTATGGTAAGTCCGGGAAGATCAATAAAATAGGGATCATCCCTTTCGAATATCATTTCAAAATGATCGCCTGAATTTTGGGTCAAGAGATTGAATCCATTTATTGGACCTGCTGAGCCAAAATGCTGAGCTACCATATCCAGAGCCAAATAGGTTGTAACTAATCCTCCCAACACCAAAAAAACCACCTGAATCACATCGGTGTAGCCAATCACATTCATCCCTCCAAGGGTAATCACTATGGCAAATAATGCTAAACCGGCCATACAAACCGCAAAATCAAGTCCGGAGATACTGCTGATTGCCAAAGCACCCAAAAAAAGTATGGAAGTTAGATTTACAACCACATATAGTAAAAGCCAGAAAACCGCCATGATCATTGCTACAGTCTCATTATATCTGGTTTTAAGAAACTGAGGCATGGTATAGATCTTATTTTTGAGATAGATCGGGATGAAAAAAACCGCGACCACAATAAGAGTTACTGCTGCCAGCCATTCATAGGCTGCAATGGCAAGTCCCATTGTAAATCCGGAACCACTCATACCGATAAATTGCTCAGCAGATATGTTTGAGGCGATTAATGATGCTCCAATTGCCCACCAGGTTAGAGAATCCTTGGCAAGGAAATAATCCTTAGAATCTTCATGTTTCTTTTTTTTGTATACGTACCAACCGTAGGTACTGACTATGATAAAATAAATAAAGAATACTATGTAGTCTGGTGTTTGCATACATGCAGCAGTTTGATTAAATAAACCTATCAAAAAAAATGGAATTTTAAGTTGTAAAGAAATGATTTTAATATACTGTCAACTCACCCCTCAGATCAGTTTCAAGATATTCAGCAATTTTCTTATTGCTCTTAAAATTACCCAGGAGAAACATCAGTTTGGTTACAGCAGCTTCAAAGGTCATATCATAACCACTAACCACCCCCATTTCTTTAAGTTCCCTGCTGGTTTCATACCGGCCAAGCTCTACCGTACCGACTTTGCACTGGGAAATGTTTAATATGAGTTTCCCTTCTTGAATCGCTTCCCTCAATAAATCCAAAAACCACTTCTCGGTAGAGGTATTTCCTGAACCAAAGGTTTCCATGATTACTGCTTTACACTCTGCTGAAAGAGCTGATTTTACGACGGGCGGACTAATCCCCGGATATAATTTCAAGATTCCAATGGCACTGTCCAGCTTGGTATAAAACTTTACAGGCTCAGAATTTGGTTTTAAAATATAATTTCTGTTGAATTTAAGATAGACACCGGCTTCGGCAAGTGTGGGATAGTTTGGCGACCGGAATGCTTCAAACTTCTCAGAATTGTATTTGAATGAGCGATTACCTCTAAAAAGCTTATAGTCGAAATAAATACAAACCTCTGGTACCATGGCCTTCCCCTTTCTTTTGTCTGCAGCAATTTCCAAAGCAGTAATCAGGTTTTCTTTGGCATCGGTACGTATACCATTGACGGGCAATTGTGAACCTGTAAAAATAATAGGCTTGTCCAGATTTTCAATCATGAAACTTAGAGCCGAAGCTGTATAAGCCATGGAATCTGAACCATGCAGAATAACAAAGCCATCGTATCGATCATAATCTCTTTGAATACGTAAAGCAAGCTCTTTATAAATCTGCGGACTCATATTCGAGGAATCAATCAAAGGATCAAAGGAATGAACTGTCAAGCGATAGTTCAGTCGTTTTAGCTCAGGAACATGATCGGTAATTTGCTCAAAATTAAAAGGAACCAATACTCCACTGACAGGATCATTGATCATACCAATTGTACCACCTGTATATATTATCAGAACATTGGTCATCGTTATTTATTGTTTTATGGACTACTAAAGATATAAAAAGAAGGGTAATGATGTCATCCTCAAGCTTAAGTTAGCGGGCGCCAAAAGTTAAATTCCAAAGACTATCTCTGAATTCCGGGTGGTGATTTGTGCAACATTTTCAAGAGAAATATGTTTCAAATCTGCAAGCCTCTGTGCCACATAAACCAGGAAACTGCTTTCATTTTGTTTTCCGCGGAAAGGAACGGGTGTCAGGTATGGCGAATCAGTCTCAAGAACAAGGTGATCTAATGAAATATTCTGAATTACTTTGTCCAAACCTGAATTTTTATACGTTAAGACTCCCCCGATACCAAGATAAAATCCGAGTCCAATTACTTTTTCTGCCTGAACGGCATCTCCGGTAAAACAATGAAATATCCCCCTCAATTTATCATCCTTCAGTTCATCCAATATTTGAAAGATCTCATCAAAGGCTTCTCTGCAATGGATCACAATAGGCAGACTCATTTGTTTTGCCCACCCAATTTGTGTACGAAAAGCCTCCTGCTGGATATTCAAGGTCGTTTTATCCCAGTAAAGATCAATGCCGATCTCGCCAATAGCATAAATCTTTCTAAGGTTTACTTCTTTATAAATATGGTCTAACTCCTCTTCGAAATCTGCTTTCACATCACAGGGATGCAAACCAAGCATAGGAAAACAATGCTCAGGATATTGCTCTGCCAAGCCAAAAACCAGAGGCATGGATTTTGAATCAACATTGGGCAAAAAGAGCCGACTAACTTCATTATCCAGACTTCTTCGCATCAGTTCTGTCAGGCTTTTGGGGTCTTTTTCGTAGTATAAATGGGTATGCGTATCCGTCAAAATCATATGGCTAATTTAAAAAAAGCCTTCAGGTACTCCCAAAGGCTTCGAATTTTATTTAATCAGGTGTTTCAGCTGAATGATTTCTTTTTCTTCGAGATATCTCCACCTCCCCCTTGGAAGATCCTTCTTGGTAAGATGGGAATAAACTACGCGGTCAAGCTTGACTACCTCATAACCCAGGCTCTCAAAAATCCTCCTGACAATCCTGTTCTTACCACTATGGATTTGAATCCCTACTTCTTTCTTACTTCCACCGGTAACATAACTAACCTGATCAGGCTTGATAAATCCATCTTCAAGCTCTATACCGAATTGGATCTTGTTGAGATCTCCCTGAGACAGGCTTTTATTCAGTTCAACCTGATAAAGTTTGGTAATATTGTTTCTTGGGTGGGAGAGTTTTTCTGCCAGATCACCGTCATTGGTCATGAGTAATAAACCGGTGGTGTTTCGGTCCAGCCGCCCTACTGGATAAATTCGCTCCCTGGAAGCTTTTTCTACCAGACTCATAACCGTTTTACGCTCCTGTGGATCGTCAGTTGTAGTAATATAATCCTTAGGCTTATTTAAAAGAACATATACCATTTTCTCCCTTTTCAGATTCTCGCCATTATAACGGACCAAATCCTTTGCGGGGTCAACTTTAAAACCAAGCTCAGTTACCGGAACTCCATTAACAGACACCACACCTGCTGCTATCAATTCATCTGCCTTTCTTCTTGAACAAATACCCGCGTTTGCAATAAAACGATTCAGGCGAATGAGGCCATTGTCTTTTGCCGGACTTTGTTTTTTGTTTCGTTTATTGCCATAATGCTCCTCTGAACTCCATTTTTGATCATCAGATCTGTATTTTGGCCGGTCTAATTTAGAGGGATCATTAGCCATCCACGGCTTGAAAGGCCTTTCGTTAGCCTTTTTAAAAGACGTATTTTTATCTGATTTGTTATCAAAGCGAGGTTGCAAAGTTTTTTTAACGGGCTCCTTAGCTTCAGAATAGGGGTTTCTGCCGAACTTAGCTTTATCAAATGTTTTTATTTTGCCTTCATTTTTATCTGGAAAAGATCTTTTTTCCGAAGAATTTTTAACATTGTAAAATTTTTTCTCTCCCGTCTTAGGATGACTCGCGAAAGGCTTTTGATCAAAATAAGTGCTTCTTACCGGCCCATTGACAGAAGAATTACGATTATCATTCACCAAGGGGCGTCCGAAACTTTTTGGACTTCTGTTGTCTGTTGAAAAGCCAGATCCTGACTTATCATTTAAATTTCCGCTACCGCTGGTGAACGTTTTCTTTGAACCCTTCAAAAATAATTTCTTATTCGTATTGCTTTTTTTACCCTGAGGATCAGGTTTAACGAATTTACTTTCTGAACTAAAACCTGAGTCGTTTACTACGGAACGCTTGAATTTTTCGGATTTGTCGTCACGACTGTTCCCTTTATTTTTAAATGGCATGATGCGTTTTATCTCCTTAAATGAGAACCACAAAAATACACAAAAATACCATAACTGAATTTATTAAAAATGGAAAAACAGAAGGTACTCCCGATAAAGAAATCAGGCCAATTAGATTCCGTTTTTTGAAGAAATTTCATAACTATTTGATAATTAGATCTATATTTTGTACCTTTGACCTAAATAAAGAGTTAAAAATGATTAAGAAACACTTGATTACGTGTTCTGTGATTTTTGGTTTGTTGCTGCTCGTCAAGATTTTTATTTATAGTACTCCTACTTCATTTGAAACTTATTTCTGGCAATCAAAAGGGAGCCCAAAGGATAATTTTTCAATTGAACCCTATTTCAACTCACTTAATTTCGCCAATGAACCTTTGCCTTTGGGGGATCCGCGCATCAAGCAAAAAATGAATTCAACATTAATTGCTCACTCTTATGAGGCCCTGCAGACATCCAAACTTCATCGTCAGGCAGAAAAATGGTTTCCTATCATCGAGCCGATCTTGAAACAATATGGAATTCCGGAAGATTTTAAATATGTGCCTTTGGTTGAAAGTGGACTTAGGTGGGGGACTTCCATTAAAGGAGCATCCGGGTATTGGCAGTTCATGCCACAAACTGCTCGAGATTTTGGTCTTAAGGTGACGAATGAGCTTGATGAAAGGAATAATATTCGCAAATCAAGTATCGCTGCTGCCAAATACATCAAATCTTTATACCGTGAATTTAATAGCTGGACATTGGTAGCTGCAGCATATAATATCGGTGAGGGAGGATTAAAACGTCAAATGTTAAAGCAAAGTCAGGATGACTATTTTAAAATGAAGCTTAATAAAGAAACTGCCTCCTATGTTTATAAACTAATCTCAATAAAAGAGATAATTGAAAACCCAACCCGCTACGGTTATCATAACAGAGCCAGCAGATTATTGGCAAATTCTAATGCAGAAAGCAACCCCATTTTTGATCCTAACAACAGAAGAAACAAGGCTAATTACATTCAAATTCTAAAGAACTAACCAATTTTAACCAAACGAAAAGGGTCGGATAAATCCGGCCCTTTTCGTTTTATGAAACATTCAGTTTAGGTCTGGTACGGAATCAAGTATCAAACTCAAAAAATCAACTGTTTTCCAATAACTGAATTAGGATATAAATTTTAAAATATGATTATCAAGAATTTCAAGTTGAACTTTCGGCCTTGGAATCAAATCAGATCTGCAAAATAATTCATTGAATAAGTTTCATCAAAATATTTAAGTCGAATACCCGCGTTGCTTCCGGAATCCTGAAACATTTTAGTATTAGCTTACTAATATACGGCCTACCACCTTAAAATCACCTGAATTAGAAACCTGATTTTACTGCTCCGTTCAGGTTGAGCATTTTTTTGGATTAAAAACAAGTAAAATTAGGATAAAGAAAAAAAAGAGTACTTATACTCATCCATAATCAGATTAAACAACAATTCAATTAAATCTTTAAAAGTTTTGTAAGTTTTTAAGTATCAATTTTTTAAAGAAAAATGATTATTCGTTTTTTTTTTTCAAAAATTTTAGTAAATTCAATATAAAATTGAAGCTAATCTTTGAGGCAACTCAAATTTTATGACTATCATATGGCAAACTTGAGAGACGATTAATCATTATTTCGTTTAAGTTTATTAAAAGATATTTAAACAGTGCTAGCAGTCGCACTTTAAAAAAACTGGGCGTAACTGAAAAGCCTCACGAGTAGGGTTAACAACAAATCAATAACATGTCAACATTATTTCTAAACGCAACTAGTGCTATGGAGTCCGGATCGGATGCTTTAGCACGTATTACCAACGGTGACCCAATAGCCATAACCTTTTTTATAGGTTACATGGCTATGTTAGCTTCTGCAGTATTCTTTTTTGCTGAAAGAGGCTCTGTAGATTCAAAATGGAAAATCTCTCTTTTGGTTTCAGGATTAATTACTGGAATTGCCGCTGTACACTACTATTACATGAGAGACTTTTATCTTGCCACAGGTCAAAGTCCAACGGCTTTTCGCTATGTAGATTGGACCTTAACCGTTCCATTGATGTGTGTTGAGTTTTATTTATTAACCAAGCCATTTGGTGCTAAAGGTTCAACATTATTCAAGTTGATTCTTGGTTCATTAGCGATGCTGATTTTTGGTTTCATTGGTGAAACTTCAGGAAGAGACAATAACATTTTATGGGGAGTACTTTCTACAGTAGGTTATTTGTACATCGTATATGAAGTATTTGCAGGTGATGTTGCCAAACTAACTAAAGAATCAAACAGTGCAGCATTATCAAGAGCAATGTTCTTGTTAAAAATCTTCATCACATTAGGCTGGTCTATCTATCCAATCGGTTACATGGTGTTACCTGGAAATTTACTATCAGGAGCATTTGAAGTTAGTTCAATTGATTTATTCTATAACCTTGCCGATGCAATTAACAAAATCGGATTTGGCTTAGTTATCTATTCTGTAGCAGTTGCTGAAACAGCAAAAGCTAAAAATGCGTAAACTGTTCCAAGATTTAATCTTAACAACAAAAGGTATCCTTCACGGATACCTTTTGTTGTTTACTACCTTACTAATTGTTCTTTAACAACATGTTGGATGCCAATATCATTGTAGTAGGAGGCGGTTGTGCCGGCATGCAACTGATTCATAGTCTATTGAAATTGCCGCTTGAGCAAACCGGAAATATCATACTAATTGAAAGTAATCGGGAAATTACCCACAAATCTTGGTGCTTTTGGTCTAAAAATAAAACTGAATACGACTTTTTAATTTCAAAGTATTGGACAGAATTGAAATTTGGTTCAGTATCCTCCGATTTATCGAAAGAAATTGCCCCCTATCGCTACAACTATATCAACAGTGAAGCATTTTTCGACTTTCACTTTCAGCTGATCTCAAACTCTCCAAGAGTTAAATTAGTTTATGAGGAAGTAGAAAAAATCCAATCTGTAAACGGAATTAAACGAGTATTTACGCGAAACAATGAGTATCAAGCTCAGCATGTTTATAATAGTGCCCTTGATTTCACTACAATTGACAGTGAAAGAATTTTACTTTGGCAACATTTTAAGGGGTGGTTTATCAAAACCGATCAAGCCACTTTTAAACCCAGTCAGGCGACCATGATGGATTTCAATATTCCACAAGAAAAAGCCTCTCATTTTATGTATGTATTGCCATTTTCTGAAACAGAAGCATTGATTGAATTCACAGCTTTTTCGATACCCAGTGGTTATTCTGATGAAAATTATGATTCTTTCATCAAAAATTATATTGATGAGAAATTCAACTGCAGCTATACCATTCTAAGGGAAGAAAAGGGAAAAATCCCAATGACTGATTTTAAATTTCCGGCAACTTCAAAGGAAGGTGTCATACACATTGGGTCACTGGCAGGCTCGATCAAACCTAGTACTGGCTATGCCTTTAACCGAATTAGCCGACATACTGCCTATCTGCTTGAATCTTTTTTAGATAATAATAAGTCAATCTATAAAAAGCAGGGTTTAGCACGATTTCATTTTTACGATACTTTACTTTTGCAGATAATTAAAGATCAGCCGGAACAGGTAGCTATGATCATGAACAAGCTTTTCACCAAAAACTCATTTTATAAAATTTTATCCTTTTTGGATGAGAGAACCAGTATTTTGCAGGAGATAAGCCTTTTTTATACATTGCCTAAAAGATTATTCCTTAAAGAGGTTTTAAAATATGTTTGGTTTAAATTTCAAAAATAAAAGGACAGTCTATCTTTTGCTTGCGGCCTTACTTTTTGCCGTTGAATACATTTTTTCAATCAATTATACGATTCAAATTATTTTCTTCAGCTTAGGAGTTATGTTATTCGGTATTCCCCATGGCTCATTAGATCATTTTATTTATCATCATGAGCGCAAAGAAGAAATAAGCATCCGATCGATAATCAGATTTTTATTATTTTACCTGGGTTTTGCTATCATTTACGGTTTTCTCTGGGTCATAAGCGCAGAATTATCTATTTTATTGTTCATCTTAATATCAGCTTATCATTTTGGTGAGATGGATTTGAAAGAACTATCCATAAAGATTGGTACAAGCTCTAGAATATTATCTTTCATCTACGGCATTCTATTTCTCATAAACTACCTTTTGTATCAATTTCCACAGGTAGAAAATATTATTTTGAGTTTCCCCGGTTTTAAGCAAGAAAATGTTCAACTGCTTAAAATTTTATTTGGCTATCAAAAGCCTATCATGCTTACATCCTTATTATTCATCCCTATAGTATTGATTTATCTCCAAATAACGAAGCAATTAAGCTCTAAGAGAATGTTGGCCATGGTTCAACTTTCAGCATTAGTTCTTCTTGTTTTTAATATGCCTATTTTACTGGGGTTTGGTTTTTATTTTAATATTTGGCATGCAGGTCTTTCAATGGATGAAATCAAGAAATTTTTAGGTTGGGAAAATAAACCTTATCTGTTCATTTATCAAAAATCATGGTTAACAAATACTGCTTCTTTTGCGATGATCCTGATTTTATTTTTTGTTTTTCAAGGTAATTTAGAGAGACTATTAGCGGTTTTTTTTATGGCAATTGCCATATTAACTGCTCCTCACATGAAAGTAATCTCCAGCATATTTTCAAAATAGTTTGAAAAACAGACTCCATTTTTAAATGATACCTTATCAAGGTATACCAATAGATTTAGGGTTAATGGTCAAATTGACTAGTTTGAATTTTCATAACTATCCAATCTGAGGTTTTGATGGTGGTGAAAGGTAAAATTTTCGGGTCACCATACACCTGAATCAGTTCGGAAAAAATTGCATCTTTGTCTAGATCTTGGAGAATGTGTTGAATTTATGAATAAATCTAATCTTGACCTTGGAGAGCAAAGTGAAGTTGAAGTTTTCGGTGCCAGGGTACATAATTTAAAAAATATTGATGTCTCTTTTCCTCGAAATAAACTGGTTGTTATAACCGGATTAAGTGGTAGTGGAAAATCTTCTCTCGCTTTTGATACCATCTATGCGGAGGGTCAGCGCCGTTATATGGAAACTTTCAGTGCCTATTCGCGGCAGTTTCTTGGAGGTATGGAACGACCTGACGTTGATAAAATCTCTGGATTAAGCCCGGTAATTGCTATAGAACAAAAAACAACGAGTAAAAATCCCCGCTCTACCGTTGGAACCATTACAGAAATCTACGATTTCATGCGCTTACTTTTTGCCCGAACCGGAGAAGCGTATTCCTACATCAGTGGTGAGAAAATGGAGCGTATGACTGAGGATCAAATCCTAAAAAGCATACTTGAAAAATTTGAAGGCCAGGCGGTCAGCATTTTGGCTCCGGTTGTAAAAGGACGTAAAGGGCATTACCGGGAACTTTTTGAACAAATCCGAAAACAGGGTTACCTAAAAGTGAGAGTCGATGGTGAAATCATGGATATCAGTCCTAAAATGCAAGTTGATCGCTATAAAATCCATGATATTGAAATGGTTATCGACCGTTTAATGGTTATTAATGAGGATAAAAAAAGGCTATATGATTCTATCCAATCGGCATTAAAAGTATCAAAGGGGATAATAAAAATCAGCAATAAAGAAAACAAAGAATTCTTTTACAGTAAATTTCTGATGGATCCTGTTTCGGGGATTTCCTATGATGAGCCGCAGCCTAATACATTTTCTTTTAATTCACCTTATGGAGCATGTGAACGCTGTGGTGGTTTAGGTTATATTTTTGAAGTCGACCGGCACTCGGTAATTCCAAATCCAAAGTTGAGCATTATTCAGGGCGGACTCGCACCACTTGGCGAATACCGCGAAACCTGGGTCTTCCAGATTCTAAAAGCGCTTGCAAAAAAGTACAATTTCTCTCTTTCTACACCACTTGAGAAATTTCCTGAAGAAATTCTAAACATTATTCTGAACGGCTCGCATGATATCATAACCGTACCGGTTGAATACAATAAATGGAATGTTCAAAATTACCAGATCTCCTTTGATGGGATCATTAAAATGCTGGAAGAACAAACTGAGCGACGCGGAGATGAGGTTGGAGAAGATCTTGAAAATTACAGGGTTCTGAAGACCTGTCCTG
>Ga0194133_10002753_pt1 | contig 26387 bp, 19 predicted proteins | sample TA2KigOf40mmetaG_FD_155448 | JGI IMG/M metagenome (GOLD analysis project Ga0194133, IMG submission 155448) | Freshwater microbial communities from Lake Tanganyika, Tanzania - TA2015055 Kigoma Offshore 40m | ecosystem: Environmental > Aquatic > Freshwater > Lake | place: Tanzania: Lake... | reverse complement strand
CTTCTATCGCTCTGCTGGACCTGACAAGGAAGCCTTTGTGAAGGTGGGGGATAAGGTCCAAAAAGGGCAAACCCTCTGCATCATAGAGGCCATGAAATTGTTCAACGAAATCGAAGCTGAATTTGCAGGAACGGTTATGGAAATTCTTGCAGAGAATTCTGCACCGGTGGAATTCGATCAGCCATTGTTTGTGATCGCACAATCCTAAATACCTGCCGTGTTCAAGAAAATTCTCATCGCCAACCGTGGTGAAATTGCATTGCGAATTATCCGCACCTGCAAAGAGATGGGCATTCAAACCGTAGCGGTTTATTCCACAGCGGACAGGGACAGCCTGCATGTTCGCTTTGCGGACGAGGCTGTGTGCATTGGCCCTCCTAAATCAGCCGATTCCTACCTCAATATTCAACAGATCCTTGCAGCAGCAGAGATTACCAACGCGGATGCAGTTCATCCGGGGTATGGCTTTCTCTCCGAAAATGCTCGTTTTGCTGAGGTTTGTAGAGATTATAACATTAAATTTATCGGGCCCACCCCTGAATCCATTCGGAGCATGGGTGACAAAATCACCGCCAAAGAAACCATGAAAAAGGCGGGTGTTCCCACGGTCCCTGGATCCGATGGTTTGTTAGGATCGGACGCTGAAGCCAAAGCCCTTGCCAAAGAAATTGGTTACCCTGTGATCGTGAAGGCAACCGCTGGTGGTGGGGGCAGGGGTATGAGGGTGATTTGGAAGGAAGAAGAACTCGTTCCTGCAATGGAATCGGCACGCATGGAATCGGCTGCGGCCTTTGGGAACGATGGATTGTACATGGAAAAATACATCGAAGAGCCAAGGCATATCGAAATTCAAGTCGTTGGCGACCAATTCGGTAAGGCCTGCCATCTCAGCGAACGCGATTGTTCGATTCAACGCAGGCACCAGAAGTTAATCGAAGAATCTCCTTCGCCGTTCATGACCGATGAGCTCCGAACCCGAATGGGAGAGGCTGCAATTCGAGGTGCAATGGCTGTTCAATACGAAGGCGCAGGCACCATCGAGTTTTTGGTGGATAAGTACCGCAACTTTTATTTCATGGAGATGAACACCCGAATCCAGGTGGAGCATCCGGTGACCGAGGAAGTGATCGATTATGATCTTATCAAAGAACAAATTAAAGTAGCTGCAGGCATACCGATCTCTGGCAAAAGTTATATCCCCAACATGCACGCCATCGAGTGCCGAATTAATGCGGAAGATCCTTACAATGATTTTAGGCCATCGCCCGGCAAAATTACCACTTTGCATGTCCCTGGAGGTCATGGAGTCCGTGTGGACACCCATATTTATTCGGGTTATGTTATACCACCTTATTACGATTCCATGATTGCCAAATTAATTACCGTGGCCCAAACTAGGGAAGAAGCCATCGCGACCATGGAAAGAGCACTCTCTGAATTTGTCGTGGAAGGTGTGAAAACGACCATTCCCTTTCATCAAAAAATGCTTAAAGACCCTAATTTTCTTTCCGGAAATTTCAATACCCAGTATTTGAATCATTGGAAAATGTCATGAGTCAGGTTGAACCCGTTCAAGTTTTTGCAGAATCTACGCCGAATCCTACCGTGATCAAATTGATCACCAACAGGGCCTTGTTGCCTGGTCATTTGTTGGAGATCAACCGTTCCAACGATCTTGGTTTGAGTCCATTGGGATCCAGATTGCTGGAGTTCGAAGAAATTGTTTCGGTGATGATTTCCAATTCGTTCGTTTCCTTGACGCGACAGCCTCATGCAGAATGGTCTGATCTCACCGCAGTGTTGCGGGATTTCATGAGCCATTACTTGCAATCCGATTTGCCTATCGTGGACAAAGCCTTATGGGAAATTCATGGTGCTTCCTTGGCCATTGATGCAAGCAGTACCGTGGTGACCCGCCTTGAAAATGAGGGGAATGAATTTTTGGCCAACGATCCTGTAGGGGGTAGTTTCCAGCGAAATACACAAATTGAATCCAAAATCGAAGAAATCCTTAAGGATTACATACAACCTGCCGTAGAACAGGATGGGGGTGCGATTCAGTTTAAATCGTTCAACCCTGAGTCGGGACTTGTCAAGGTTGTGTTGCGTGGAGCATGCAACGGGTGTCCCTCCGCGTCGCTAACCCTCAAGGCCGGAATTGAAAATCTTCTGAGGCGAATGGTTCCTGAAGTGAAGGAAGTTGTTGCGGATTAACCTACGGCAAACCAAACGCTTACAGCTTTTCTTCATAAGGGATGAATCCAAACTTAGTGATGAATCCAAAGCTTAGTGAAGATTTTTATCATCGTCTCCTCCATTCATGGGAAGCTGATGATTTTGAGGTAAATGCTGCACAAACTTGGGGCGTGTTGTGGGATAAGGAGTGCAAGGATCAGCAATTGAAATTCAATCGATGTTACCAAAATCGATTGGTATCTGCCTACGCAAGCACTATGGAGTCTGCAGCGAAAGCGACTGACTTGGGGTCTGAGGCTGTGGAAGTCCCTGAGGCTTTGACAAGCCACCGTTCCAAGGAAGGTTGGCGAATTGGGTCGTTGATTCCATGCAACCAAGGTTCGTTCTCCTCCTTGATTCAGGAGGCTTTGGAGGGAGGGGCGGATGCTTTGGCCTTGGTGGGTGAACAGCCAACGATTGCTGAATTTATGACTGCTTCTGTGGGAATAGGTTGGAATTATTTATTGGCTGATTTTCGGGAATGGGACTACGATACTTCCCTGAATTTGTGGGAGCATTGGTGCGTAAAAAGCGGTGTGGATCCATCGGCATTGGAATTGCAGGGTGAATTGTGGGGCTGCAATTCCTTATTAAATGCCCCAAGTGCTTCAGAATACCAAGTTGCCTTGCGTGACTCGGTGTACAAAGCCGCTCAATTCACCAAGAGGTTTCCTAAGGCATCTCCTGTTTTGTTCAGGGAAGAAGCTTTGTTGAAGGCCGGATTGCACTCATGGGAAGCCATTGCGGTGATTTTAACCATGACGGTGGACTGGCTAGAGACCTGGGGCAAAGGTGAGTTTCATCCGCCCCTTGCGGTTGAACGTTGTCCAGGGGTTAAGTTGATGGAAGAGATTGCTTTGCAATCCGTTGTTGGCAAGGCTTTTCAGGAACTGTGCCCTACCTCCCAAACCGTTCGGCTTATGGCCAGATCAAGATCAGAGGGGGCGGAAGGGTTAGAAGGTTCCCGTGAATTGTTGGGCATGTCCATGGCTGTTCTTGCTTCTGCCTTGGGCGGTGCAAACACTATTTTTCTTCAGGACCTGAATGGCGCTTTGAAAGGGATTTCCTATGACGATCAACGTCGTTTACCTCGGAATTTGCAACTTTTGTTAAGGGATGAAGCCATGTTGGCCAAGTCCACGGGGTTGGTCCGAGGTGCGGCAACGGTGGTTGCCTTGGAGAAAGCCGCATGGGAGTCCATTTCCGAGGTTTTGGCTCAAATTCAAAACCAAGGTGGCGCATTTGCTTGGTTGAAGTGGCGCCTTGCTCCAACAGCATCCACTATCCTGCCCGATGAGGCATCCTTCTCCACGGTTCCTTGGGTCAAACAGGTTGCCGTCAAAATCCAATCGACTCCCAACGCCCTCGTTCCCCACTGGGAATCCGGGACAGCCCCCTATCTGCGAGGACCCTATGCGAGCATGTACACCCAAAGGCCATGGACCGTACGGCAATATGCCGGCTTCAGTACCGCAGCCGATTCCAATGCCTTTTACAAACGCAATCTGGCAGCGGGCCAAAAGGGTCTCTCGGTTGCCTTCGATTTACCGACCCATCGAGGGTACGATTCGGATCACCCACGAGCCGTAGCGGACGTAGGGAAGGCGGGCGTTGCCATTGACTCGATCGAGGATATGAAATGCTTGTTCAAGGATTTGCCCTTGGACCAATTGTCGGTAAGCATGACCATGAACGGGGCCGTAGTTCCGGTTTTGGCCTTCTTTGTAGCCGCGGCCCAAGAAAGTGGCATAACCCCGGATAAGCTCACTGGAACGATTCAGAACGATATCCTCAAGGAGTTCATGGTTCGCAACACCTACATCTATCCTCCTGCATACTCCATGCAAATTATTGCAGAGATTTTTCGGTATTGCTCCAAGAAAATGCCGAAGTTTAATTCCATCAGCATTTCCGGCTACCATATGCACGAGGCGGGGGCTCCTGCCGAATTGGAATTGGCCTATACCCTTGCAGATGGCATGGAATATCTCCAATACGGAATGCAGGCGGGTCTGGACATCGATGATTTTGCCCCAAGGTTATCCTTCTTTTGGGCAACAGGAATGGATTTTGTGAGCGAAATCGCCAAGCTCCGCGCGGGCAGGTTGTTGTGGTCCAGAATTACCAGGGAATTTGGGGCCAAGGATCCCAAATCCATGGCCTTGCGTACCCATTGCCAGACCTCAGGATGGAGCTTGACACGGCAGGATCCGTACAACAACATTACCAGAACCTGTGTCGAAGCCTTGTCCGCGATCCTGGGAGGAACCCAAAGCCTGCACACCAATGCACTTGACGAAGCCATTGCGCTCCCCACCGATTATTCCGCCAAAATCGCCAGAGATACCCAATTGTTCTTGCAACGGGATTCCGGTTTATGCCAATGGGTGGATCCTTTGGGTGGATCTTTGTTGTTGGAACAACGAACACAAGAATTGGTCCGCGGAGCCTTGATTCGAATTCAAGAAATTGAAGAATCAGGGGGGATGACTCGGGCCATGGAAAGTTCATTACCCAAACGGCGCATCGAGGAAGCCGCTGCCATCAAACAGGCCCGTATCGATACGGCTGCGGAAATTATTGTGGGCGTGAATGCTTACCGCATGCCGGAATCGGCTACATCCTTGGAGATTCCCTTGCTCAAGGTGGATCACCAAGTGGTCTTTGCCAACCAAAAGTCCTCGTTGGAACATCTCCGCGCAACCCGCGATTCCAAGCGAGTGCAACAATGCCTGGAGGATTTGACCGAATGTGCCCTTCGAATGAAAAAGGCTAGCGAATTGCAGGCCCAAGGACAGGCGGTACCCAACGAAGGCTATGGTCTTATGGAATTGGCCGTGGAAGCGGCTTTGCAAAGAGCTTCCTTGGGTGAAATTTCCTCGGCTCTCGAGTTGGCGTTTGGCAGATATACCGCCAAGCCTTTTACTTTGCAAGGGGTTTATGCCCGTCAAATCATGAACGATCCTTCGTTTGAATCGGCACGCATGGCGGTCGAGGCCTTTGAAAGCCAACAAGGTCGAAGGCCTCGAATCCTGGTGGCCAAACTGGGCCAAGATGGTCATGATCGTGGGGCCAAAATTATCGCCACAGGATTTGCGGATCTGGGCTTTGATGTGGACCTGGGGCCTTTGTTCCAAACCCCGGAGGAATGCGCCAAGCAAGCCGTCGAGAATGATGTCCATTGGGTGGGTGTCTCCTCCTTGGCCGCAGGACATTTGACCTTGATTCCGGCCCTTATGCAAGCATTGCGCCATCTTCAAGCCGACCATATACGGGTGGTCGTGGGTGGTGTTGTTCCACCGGAGGATTATGAACCCCTCAAGCGGGCTGGTGTCCAATCGGTGTTCGGTCCTGGGACACGCTTATCCGAGGCGGCTATCGAAATCCTGCAAGGATGGATGAACTGGCACTATTCTCGTTAGAGACAGGCATTCGATGAAAACGATTTAGGGCATGGATACTCATCAACGGTTGGAGGCTTTGATTCGTGGGGAGCGTTTGGCCCTTGCCAGAGCCATAACATTGGTCGAAAGTCGCAAGGCAGAAGATCGCAAGGCAGCCACCGAGTTGATGATTGGGGTGGACAAACATCTACAAAGCATTCCTCATCAGAACACCGGTAATCAGCTCCCTGCACGATGGACGATGGCCATTACGGGGCCGCCGGGTGCTGGCAAAAGCACCTTTATCGACCAATTAGGCCGGCAATTAATCGATCGCGGGCATCGTGTAGCGGTTTTGGCCGTTGATCCATCCTCTGCTCGGAGCGGTGGCAGCATTCTTGGTGACAAAACAAGAATGCAAGATTTGTCTTCCCGCGATGAGGCCTTTATCCGTCCATCTCCTTCCGGGGCTACCCATGGTGGTACGAACTCCGCCACCAAAGAAGCCATCGACCTTTGCCTCGCTGCGGGGTACGATACGGTCCTGGTCGAAACCGTGGGTGTAGGTCAGAACGAAATTGCGGTTTCGGATTTGGTAGATTGGACGCTCTTGTTGTTGATGGGACGCTCTGGAGATGATTTGCAGGGGATCAAAAGGGGTATTGTGGAAGCTGCAGACATGGTCCTGGTGAACAAAGCCGATGGGGAAGGGTATGAACCTGCTTTGGAGACGCAGCGATATTATCAATCCGCCTTATCCTTGTTTCCACCGCATAGTTTGCCGGGTTGGAAGGTTCCTTGTTTGGCCATAAGTGCCGTGCAAGTGGTGGGTTGGGATTCCTTTTGGTCTGCATTCGAGGAACTGCAAGCTTTACCAAGGTTAGCAGATTGGGTCCATCACAAAAGGGCCAATCAGAGGGTATTCAACTTTTATCGTAGGCTTCATCAAGCCTTGTTGGAACATTGGACTTCAACGCATTCCAAAAGTGCTTACGCAGATTTGGAATCAGCCCTGCGATCAGGACAACTTAGTCCTGCCCAAGCCGTATCGGAAAGCCTGCTGGCTTGGGGCTTCGAGGATTCGCGAGAAAAAGGTCTTTAAATGGGCACGTTACCCAGTCCTTGGAGCATGGCTAAGCCGTCTTCAAGACCTAACAAAGGATGCACTGCCCGCTCAGGATGAGGCATCAAACCCATGACCTTGCCGTTGGCACTGCAAATTCCTGCAATATCATCCAAGGAACCGTTAGGATTGGAGCCCCCCCCGACTTGACCTTGAGCGTCGCAATAGCGAAACATAATCCGGTCCTGATCTTGAAGGGCTTTGAGACCCTCATGGTCCACGTGATATCGCCCCTCACCGTGGGCTATTGGAATTCTCAACGGTTTTGTATAGTCCAAGGAGGCGGACATGCCGGCTAATTGACTGCTAGGCTTCAGGTAAACGTCCTGGGAAACAAACATTCGGGAAGTGTTACGTAACAAGGCCCCTGGCAATAGACCGGCCTCTGTCAAGATTTGGAAGCCGTTACAAATTCCAAGGACCATCCCCCCTCGCTTTGCGTGGGCCACGATCGCATCCATGATGGGTGCAAAGCGAGCTATAGCGCCGGATCGCAGGTAATCCCCGTAACTGAATCCACCGGGGAGGACCACCAGGTCGCAGCCTTCGGTACTTGTTTCTTTGTGCCAGAGCATTTTGGTCGAAAATCCCAAGACATCTTCAAAAGCCAAAAGCGTGTCCATATCGCAATTGGATCCTGGAAATACGACAATACCTACGTTCATATTACGAATATATTTTGAAAAATGAAAATACCGACCAAAAAAAGAAAATATAAGTCAATTATTGCGTCGTTATCGAAGTGATTTAGAAAAATGGCGCCAAGGAAAGTGGTCGGAGTGATAATTAGGAGGAAAACAGAAATTAAATCAAATAAAAATAATTCGCCTAGAAAAATAAAGAAAAATAAAAAAACGCCCAAATGAAATGCAATTTTACTTTTTAATAAACCTTTTGCCTGGTTGTTTAAATAATTTAGAAGAAAACCGCATAAACCTGAACCAAGAATTGTTGAAAAAGCTATTTCTTGAGGAATCAATAAACGTTTAAATTCAAAAAATGTGTCTTTGCTAATAAATTGGAAAGGAATTTTGACTTGATTAAAAACAATAAAATTCAAGGATAGTATTAAATATGCAGGTAACAACATGCCTAAAAGCCAAACAAAAATATTTTTTATGTGTATTTGAGTTTTAAAAAGAAGAAATGGTATAATTAATAGATTTAAAAATAATAGAGGGAAACAAAAATAAAATCCAATCCCAAAAAAAAGACCAGACCCAAAAAGCCATTTTTTTTCTTGATTTTGTATAAAATTTAACCACAAAATCTGAAAAATATTAATACAAGCAATACCAATAAAATTGTTATTAATAGAAAATTCGCCGAGTAGTATACTAAAAAGCCAAAGTGGTAATATTAGACACGCACCTCTTCTTTGGTCCCTGCTAATACTTAAAAAAGCATTTGATTTAATTAAGATAAAATACCACAAAGAATTGATGAGTATTAAACTGGGTAGCGCGTTTTCTTTAGGATGAATTTTAGAAAAATGATTACTAAATTCGAAAGTCAAAAAAAGAGAAATAATAAATATGAGGTAGAAAACAATGACGTTCCATGGATATTTGTTTTTTGAAAAAAAGAAAACAATCATTTTGAAGAGTTATGTAAGATTAAAAATCCTTGATTGCCTTTTATGATATTCGGTATTAATGATGTCTTGTAATCTACATTATAAAATTTTTTAATATTGGATTGAATTAAATAATTTTCTTTACCGGAATATATTTTTTTGACAAAACCTCGACCATTTATTGAAAATATTTTAAAATTAAGTTTTTTTTGATCATTTAAAATCGGGCCTGTAAGAATAATTAGGTCTCCTAAATTGCCGCTTATTAAAGCTTGTGCAGGGAATCCAAAACTACTCTCATATTCAATTGGTAATACTTGCGTCCATGTATTTTTTCCTGATGAATCTATTTTTGAAATAATAACATCACTTAATTTGTAGCTCGTTGCTTGTTGATATATTGGAATACCCTGGTTATATTGAATCCATTTTTCGGTAAGGCTGTGGGCGGTTCTGAATAAAATAATAGTTGAGCCATCCTCATATCCAAAAGTATGAATATCAGGTTCATATATTTGATTTAAATTTTCTCCAGACCTTGATAAGTTGAGTTTTAGTCTATTTTTTATATTTCTGTTAAAATCGTTTTCATTCCTCGTGATTTTAAACTTATAATTGTCATAATCCGGAATTATTTTGTATGATACGGCGCCTCTCCATTCATTTTTTGTGTTGTCAAAAATAAAGCCAGAGAGAAAATAGCCATGATTATTTTTTATTGGTGATAGTCGTAAATTTTCAGTATCTTGACTCCAAATTATATGATCTGAAATATGTTTTTTTGATAATGTGTTTATCGTATAAATTCCGTAAATATGATATTTGTGATTTTTGAATTTTTGTTTGTATAGGATAAAAATATTACTATTTATATCAGAGTAAAAATCAACTATGTCTATGGTCGATGATTTTCCTTCTTTGGATGAAAAATATATATTTTCTTCAATAATTACATTGGTATTTAAATGTGGCCCAATTTGCAATACTCTTAGGGTCATATATTTATCTTCGATCGACAGAAAACTGATTAATTTTGTGTCATTTTCAGGGTTATCAGAAAACCAATATTGATTTTTTTTTGTAGAGAATTTTGTTTTTATTTCAGATATAAGGGAGCTATTGTTTATTAGAATAGAATCTCTGCTAATTTCTGCCACAAATAGCCCTAAAGAGTTCTCTTTCGAATTCGATAATTCAAAAAATAGCACTTCTTTATTTTGATGCAATCCGATTTTTAATTCTGAATTTAAAAGATATCCTGGTAAATTATATTCTTTGATTTTATTAAAATTTGAATTAAGACACAAAAGTTTTAATTCTTTGTTTTCCTTTGATAAACGAACATATAATTTGTCTTTACTTTTTCCTATAAGTGATACTTCATCGTAAATGGTTCTTGAGGCAAAGTCTTTCCAATGGCTAATAATCTCTTGTGATTTGGATTCCTTGATAAAAATTATAAAGAAGCTGATAACAATTGCTAGGAAGGTCTCTTTGTAATATTTCATCATTTTTACTTTTAATAAAGTATATTTATATTATTGACCACTTGATATTTTTAAGTTGTTATGCTTATTTTTAAAAATATTCTCTTACAAATACATTAATTCTAAAAAAGTGTCAAAATGTACGAAATATTTATAGTTTTTATCCTATAAAATTCTACTTTTTTGTTCAAATTTATTGCACATCCCTTATATTTGGTGGAAATTTTGGTTTTATGGATATTTCGCAAAGAAATCATGGTTTTAAGGGACTTTGGCTTTTAATTGACCCTGATTTTTTTGACGTGGGCTCTGATTTTAAATGGCTTAATGACGTTTCTGATGCCGGTTTTGTGGGTATATTGGTTGGTGGTAGTCTACAATCCTGTTTATTTTTTGATGAAAAATTAGCATCGATTCGACAAGTCACTAAATTACCTCTCATTATATTTCCGGGCTCCATGCGCCAAATTTCGAGTAATGCTGACGGAATTTTATTGTTAAATTTGATTTCCGGTCGAAATGCAGAATATCTTATTGGTCAGCATGTTCAAGCTGCAATGGCTCTTTTAGAAAGTGGTTTAAAAATTATTCCAACAGCTTATTTGTTAATAGATGGTGGGGGTTTCACGACTGTTAATTATATTACTCAAACCCTACCAATACCTGCAAATAAGTCGGATATTTGTGCTGTAACGGCACTTGCAGGCACTCAATTGGGCCTTAAAACGGTATTTTTGGATACAGGTAGCGGGGCTAAAGAGCATGTTCCATTGGAAATGGTTAGAAAAGTTAGGTCATTAGTGGATGCATCAATTATTGTAGGTGGTGGTGTAAATAATTTTGCTCAATATGTTTCATTGCGAGAAGCTGGTGCAGACTGGGTGGTTATGGGAAGCGCATTTGAAAAAGACCCAACTTTATTAAATGTTTTTAAGAGGGATTATGAAAATTACCAAAAAGCCCAAACCCCATAAATGCACTTATTCCTGCCTGGGTGCTTAAAGTACAGTCAAGCAAGACACTTAGCCCAAAAATTGCGTGTATCATCAGGTAAAAAGGTTGCCTGACGATTGTTTTTTGTCTAATAAGTTGCCACCAAGCGAATAGCATTAGAAGTAATCCTGTCCATCCTAATTGAACAGCTGTTTCAAGGAATTGATTGTGTGGTTTACGGAATGGTATCTGCAAAGGGTGATTGTGAAAAGTTGGTCCAACCACTTGCTCCATATCGCCCGTTCCTATTCCAAAATGTACATTTTTTAGGAATTCTTTCCAGTAGGCTTCCCAATAAATGAACCGCATTCCAATGGATGAAAATTCGGGCTCGCTGTTTTTATAACCGCTTCTACTTTCTTGAAATTCGGTGATTGCCTCTAAAAATGGTCTGCGAATAATTTCCACTCTATTCCATAATGCCGATATGCTAACAAATAGAAGCACAATTAAAATGGCTTTTATTGGCCTAATTATATTAAAATCAAATTTTAAAAATTGAACTGTATATTTCGAATCAATGCGGCGAAAGGGAGTGCAATATATTCCAATTACGAGGCCTATTAAAATCCCAATAATACCTATACGACCCTGTAACATTATTAATGATGAACATAGGAAAATTAAGATTATTATTCTTAGGATGTAACTTTGAGTTTTTAGCAACGGTTTTACATTTTTAAAATTGTTGTCAAAAATCAAATAAAGTGAGGCAAAAGCTAGAAACAAACTTGCGCGAGGTCTTTGTTCAAACGGTGATGGTATTTTGGGTGTTCCGCAAAATAAATTATCCTGAGTTATGGTTATCCAAATAATACCCAAAGCAACCAAAAAATTAGAAAAAACAAATGCCCACATTGCATGTCTAATTACCTTGTAATTTGGGATATTTGTGCCCCACATAATTGGAAGTGAAAAAAAATAATGTTTTTGGTTTAATTCTACAAATCCTTCATTAATATCTTCGGTCCATAGCATACCCGTTAGGAGAAGAAGCCAGTAAGCAGGAAAGCCCCACAGCCACCTGTTTTCGTTCCAATTTTTCCATCTTTCTTGTCGTATCCCTGCGTTTTTGAGTTCTATTAACCAACATAAGGCCATAACTCCTTCTGCAAGGCTGGTTATGGCCTTGGAAATAGGGATTGACGCAATGAATAATATCAGCGTCAAATTAAAGACATTAGTGGTCGAAAATTTTTGGCTCATAAGGAGTATGGGCATCTAAAGTTTGCTTGTTAATTCATCGGGCTCACAAAAGTACTGGGGTTATTGGCCTTTTTCTTTTACTTTTGAGGCATTCAAGGCTCTTTTCAATTATAGATTTAAAGGCATGAATAAGTTGACCTGGTTGGATAATCCCAAATGTTTTGTTAGTTTTTAATTTTATGAAAACCAAATGCTAGACCCAATAGAAAGGGCGATTGAGTCTGTTGCCATGGGCAATTTGATCATTGTAGTTGATGACGAGGACCGCGAGAACGAAGGAGATTTTGTGGCCGCCGCGTCCAAGGTGAATGCGGAGATGATCAATTTCATGGCCACCCATGGTCGAGGCTTGATTTGTGCTCCTCTTCCCGAAGAACGGTGCAAAGCCTTGGACCTCACGCCCATGGTGACTCGCAACACCACTTCCCACCAAACCCCATTCACCGTGTCCGTGGATTATCTGGGTGATGGTTGCTCCACAGGTATTTCTGCACCCGACCGTGCAAGAACCATACAGGCCTTGATGGACACCAGGTCCAAACCGGAAGACTTCGGTAGGCCAGGGCATATTTTCCCTTTGATGGCTCGCAAGGCAGGGGTCTTGCGCAGGGCAGGCCATACGGAAGCGGCTGTGGACTTTGCACGGTTGGCAGGGTTGGAACCTGGAGGTGTTATTTGCGAAATCATGAATCCTGACGGGAGCATGGCCAGGTTGCCCGACCTCCGTCGTATCGCTGACCAGCACGGCCTTCCTTTGGTGAGCATTCAGGATTTAATCGCCTACAGGCTACGGACAGAAAGCCTGGTCCATCGTTTGGTGGAGGTCGATTTACCGACCCTGTGGGGGGATTTCAAGTTGATAGCCTTTGGGCAAGAAGAGGGTACCCAGGAACATCTTGCCTTGGTCAAGGGCTCTTGGGGACCCCAGGAAGCTATTCCGGTGAGGGTGCATTCGTCGTGCATGACCGGGGATATCTTTGGTTCATGCCGTTGCGATTGTGGGCCTCAACTCCACAAATCCATGGAGATCATCCAGCAAAGAGGTCAAGGGGTGGTTCTTTACATGAATCAAGAAGGACGTGGTATCGGCTTAATTAACAAGCTCAAAGCCTACCAGCTTCAAGAACAAGGCATGGATACCGTCGAGGCCAATTTGGCCCTGGGATTTGCCATGGATGAGCGTGATTACGGGATAGGGGCACAAATTTTGCGTAATTTGGGGGTGAACCGTATGGAGCTCATGACCAACAACCCCACCAAACGGGCAGGGTTGGTCGGATACGGATTGGAAGTGGTTGCTTATCTACCGATTCCGGTCGAACCCAATCCCCACAATCTTCGGTACCTCACCACCAAACGGGACAAAATGGGCCATGACCTTCAATTACCTGGCAACCCGTGAAGACCAATTTTGAGCGTAGGGTTTTGCCCAACGGGCTCACCTTGCTGCTGAGGCGTGATGACCAAACCCGAATGGGTTGCCTTAACCTGATGGTGCGTGTGGGTTCCAGGGACGAAAGCCCTGACCAAACTGGCTTTGCTCATTTGTTTGAGCACTTGATGTTCTCCGGATCGAAACATGTCCCCTCCTACGATCAGGTGGCTCAGAGTATGGGGGCTGAGAATAACGCATTTACTTCTAACGATTTAACTAATTATTACTTAACCTTTCCTGCACCTCAGTTGGAAGTCGCCTTATGGCTCGAAAGTGATCGAATGGGCTTTCCTCTTATTGACCAGAAGGCCCTGGACACCCAAAAACACGTGGTGGTTGAGGAATTCAAAGAAAGGTATCTCAATCAACCCTATGGAGATGCTTGGTTGGAATTAAGGGACTTGGCCTTTCAGGTTCACCCTTACCGTTGGGCCACCATCGGCAAGGAAATTTCGCATATTGAACAGGCCACCTTGGATCAGGTGCAAGCCTTTCGAAGGCGTTTTTATGCCCCGGATCAAATGATTTTGGGCATTAACGGCCCTTATGACCTGCTCCAAGTCGAAGAATGGGTAACGCGTTGGTTTGGAGACCTGGAGCCATCGGGGGATATTCGTCCATCCTATGCCGCAGAGCCGCAACCTACGGGCATTAGGCGTCGAGAGAAACAGGGGGCATATCCTGCACCGGCCTTGTACATGGCTTTTCCTATGCCGGGCAGAGCATCGGAGGACTATCATGCCTGTGATTTAATTACCGATGTATTGTCACGTGGCCAATCTTCCAGGCTGTTCAGGGGATTGGTTATGGATAGGCCTATGTTTTCGGATCTCAATGCCTACGTAACCGGTGACATGGATCCTGGGCTGTTGGTCGTGAGCGGGCATTGTGCGCAGGGCATTTCGATTGATGATGCCGAAAATGCAGTTTGGGAAGAGTTGTACAAAATTGCTAATCATGGGCCTATCCAAGATGAATTAAACAAAAGCCTTAATCAAATAGAAGCCTCCCTGGTGATGGGGAGGACCAACGGATTGAATGTCGCCATGAACCTCTGCTACTTCGAATACCTCAGCCAGGCAGGAGATTTGGATCGAGAAATTGAAGCATATCGCAAGGTTACCCCTGACCGCGTTCGGGCCATGGCGGCTAAATTGCTCAAACCCGAAAGGGCGTCGATCCTACGCTACCTACCGAATGAACAAGATGACCATGGCTAACCCGGCTATTCAGCGCAGTAGGAGGCCTCTGCCCGAGGAGACGGCTACATTGACTTGGGACTGGCCCCAACCGTGGAACCATTCCAATTCCTACCCCAAAATCGTTGTTCTTAATCAGGGAAATGAACCATTACTACGAATTGATATTCAGTGGAATCATGGTTTTTGGTTTGAGCAAAACTTCATGTCCACTCGTCTGATGACTCGAATGCTTAGCGAAGGAACCCTTCAGCGAAATGCCGCGGAGTGGACCTCGGAGGTGGATCGCTGGGGGGGGCAAATTCGTTTTTCATCGGAGGCGGAGCATACCTCGGCAACGTTGTTGGTTTTGGATCGTTTTCTGCCTCAAGTGTGGCCCCTGTTTCTGGAGGCTATTTCCGAGCCGGCCTTTCGCCCGGAAGAACTCCAATCGATTATTCGTTCCAAAATTCAGCAATGGCATATCGAATCCCAAAAACTGAGCTTTCTCGCGGGGCGTCAATTGCGGCAATTGGTGTACCCTCCATATCATCCGGAGTCACGTTTATCCAATCCATCCGATTACGAGGCGATTACCCGTGAGCATTTGTTGGAGGCTCACCGCCACTTATTGTCCTCCAAAGGCATGTCGGTTTCGGTTTGCGGCCCTCAAGCCGACAAGGTCGTTCCTGGCCTGATCAGGGATCTGCAGCGCACCTTCCCGCTGCCTGTGGTGGATTCAACATCATGGACTCGCCTCGACCTCAAGGAGATTCCACCCCCCTCACCGTCGGTGGTTTTTGTGCCCAAGGCAGATGCTCTGCAGGTTTCCTTGAGAGCGGCTTTGGTTTGGCCACCCAAGACGGACCCCCTTTATCACGGGCTCAAAATCCTGGTTACGGTGCTCGGTGGATATTTTGGATCCAGGCTCATGCAAAATTTGCGGGAAGACTTGGGTTTGACCTACGGGGTTGGGGCAAGGCTTCGATCCTATCGAGATCATTCGCTGATGACCATTCAATCGGAGCTATCGGCCGGGTCAGAAGGCCTGGCCTTGGAGCAAATTCGTTTTGAGATGGATAGGCTTGGTCGAGAATTACTAAGCGAACAGGAATGGGGAAGGGTACGATCCTATTTGAAAGGTCAACTCATGGCAGGGTTGGATGGGTCTTTGGCCTTGATCGATCGATACTGGGATCTGGAATCCTACGATCTCGGCGAGGATTATTTGCATGAATATTTGAGGACCTTGAACGAAATCAGTCCCGCAAAGCTTATAGAGCTCGCTGCCCAGTTCCTACAACCTGATAGGCTGGTGGTGGCCACTGCGGGCCCTTCTGCTTAGGTCCGGCCTTATCTTTCGATTCCATAACTATGCAGGAGACCTATCAAATCAAATTGCAACGCTTCGAAGGGCCTTTCGATTTGTTGCTTTTCTTTATCGAAAGGGATGAATTGGATATTCAAGACATCCCCATTGGAAAAATCACCAGCGATTTCTTGCAGTATATGCAGGAAATGGCAGAGCTTAACATTGAATTAGCTGCAGAATTTATTTTGGTGGCGGCGACCCTGATTCGAATCAAGGCGAGAATGTTATTGCCTCGACCCGAATTGGACGAGGCTGGGGTGGAAATTGACCCCAGGGCTGACTTGGCTGCCAGGCTCTTGGAATACAAGCGATACAAAGCCGTTACCGAAGAACTGAAGTTCATGGAGGATCATCGGCAATCGTTGGTGCCTCGCGGGAACAAAGCCGAAGAATTGAAACAAGTTGAGGCAGGCTTGGGGATTGAACAGGATTTGCTGCATGTTGATCTGTACAAGCTGCTTAAGTATTTTCACCAAGCGGTTGTTCGTGGCGCGGCTCGGGTCAAGGTCACCCATAAGGTCACCCCTTACCCGTATTCCATTGCTGCTCAAAGGAATTATCTGGCGAATCGACTCAACAACAAGGAATTCACATCCTTTTTGGATTTATTCGAAGATTTTACGGACAAAATGCACGCCATTTTTACCTTTTTGGCCATGTTGGAAATGATGCAAGTGGGCCGTTTGGAAATCCGCCTAGAGGAGGGCTTCAATGATTTTGCGTTGAAGCTTAGCGCATAGGATTCTTAACTGCATGCAGCCTTTGCCCAATTCAAAATTACCAAAGAGTTCAATAGGTCCTCGGAAATGAATCCTAATTTCTTTTCAAACTATTTTCTGCCGGCAACCTTGGTGTTGATAATGTGGGGGATGGGCTTGTCCTTGAGTTGGAAGCATTTTCGCAATGTCATCCGCTTTCCCAAGGCAATTATTGTAGGCTTGGTTGCGCAAATGGTGGTGCTGCCTGTCCTTGCCTGGGTTTTGGCTATGGGTTTCAAGTTGCCTCCCGCTTATGCGGTAGGTTTGATGGTGGTTGCATCTTGCCCAGGGGGCGCTTCGGCAGGGCTGATTAGTCATTTGTTAAGGGCCAATGTGGCCTTGTCCATGACGCTGACCACGATCAACAGCATGATTTGTGTGGTGACGATTCCCTGGCTAGTGGATGGGTCCCTCGCGTATTTCATGGGTCAGCATACGGTCATTTCCTTACCTTTCTGGCATACTGTTCAAGACATTGCCTTGCTCACCCTCTTGCCTGCGGCCGTGGGATTATGGTTTCGAAGTCGTTACCCGGCCTTTGCGGACATGGCGGATAAACCCCTTCGTTACCTGATGCCGATGATGTTGTTGGTGGCCTTTGCGGGTGTAGCGGGTGCAGAACATTCCGGCACGGATCAGGTTTTGGGCTTTGTGGGTGATTTGCTTCCGCCCACTTTGCTGCTCAACGGTGGCGGCATGCTCTTCGGCCTCCTCCTGGCGTTCTTGTTCAAGTTAGGTCCACGCTCCAGAATCACCATTCCCCTGGAGGTTGGCCTGCAGAATGTTTCGCTGGCCATTTTTGTAAGCCAGGTAATGTTGGGTAACAACCAAATGGCTTTGGTCGCCGTGGTTTACTCCTCCTTCAGCTTTGGGACGGCCGTTTTGTTTGGCTTTTCACTTAGGGAGCTCACTCGCTTGGTGCGTAGGCAATTGTATCGACTACGGCTGGGCCGTACGATCAAAAATCCATAGCACCCCAACGCTTCACCATGGACCGCAGATCCCCTGAATTGGTTTTGCTTCCAACCCTGTTGGATGCCGAATACGGCGCAGAGCAGGTGAGTCCGGCATTGCAGGCGAGAATGTTACGTCTTCATCATTTGGTGGTTGAATCCGAAAGGGAAGCCAGGAGGATGATTCGTCGCATACTCCCCAAGGTGGATATCAATCAGTACCGCTTGTACCTTTTGAATGAACATAGCAACGCGTCCGAACTGATGCCTTTGTTGGCTCCCATGGAGCAAGGGCATGACCTTGGGTTGATGTCCGATGCCGGTTGTCCGGCTTTGGCAGATCCCGGTTCGGCTTTGGTGATGGAAGTGCATCGACGGGGTTGGAAGGTGGTCCCGTACAGTGGGCCATCCAGCATCATGTTGGCCTGGATGAGCAGCGGACTGAATGGGCAGCGCATGGAATTCCATGGCTATCTACCCGTTAAGAACCCTGCGTTGGATGCCAAAATTCGGGACCTAGAAGCTCAATCCCGTCGAACCCACCAAACTCAAATTTGGATCGAGACCCCCTATCGCAATCAGTCCCTCCTGCATACCCTCCTTAGGTTGCTCCATCCATCTACGCTGTTGTGCATTGCCTGCAGGCTAAATGGGGGTCCCGAAGAATGGATTAAAACATGCACGGTTCAAGAATGGAACAGGATGTTGGGATCCAATCTAATCCCCGATTTACACAAAAAACCTTGCGTTTTTCTTCTGCAATGCCCATGAAATGCAAGGATTTTGAACGAACTTCGTAATAGTTAAATTCCGAACTTTAATTCCTTTAATTTGAATCTATGATTGGTTGGATCTTATTTGCTGTTTTGGCCTTGGGCGGCTTTGTCTTTGTCCTCACCAAGTACACCAAAGAACCTCATTAATCTTCTTGGCGAAGCCACGAACTTCAATAGGCGTCCTTCGTAACAGGAGGTTTCCTAGGTGGGGTTCAACGTGGTGCGCCCTTAACGGAGGCGCGCCGAAGCCTATCGTTAATCGCCATTCCCAAACCATGTTCGGGGGCTTGTTCGGCAAGAATCAAATCACATCCCATCTCCAATGATCTCATGGCGGCAAATAAATTGCGAGCCGCTTCTTTGAGGTCCCCACTTGGGCTTAGAATTTCAATAATTCTGCAAGTTCCCAATTTATTTTCTTCACAAAGGTCTCGAAAATGATCGGGTATATCCGTTTGAAATCGAAGCATGCCCAAGGTTGGCTCCCTCGTCGGCGGCTTGCCTGCCGTTCGAGCGTTGGGGTCTGGGTGCATCGAAGATAGCCTGCTCGCGATGTTTGTTAATTCTTCGTTGTTATGATAACAAATCAAGGGCACTTTGGGGGCGTAATGGTTGTCCAAGGTGCCTGCTGAAGGCAAGAATCCTTCGTGGAGTCGGTACGCATGTACAGGGCGTTGTAAAGTAATTTTGAGCTCATCTTCAATGCTTTGCGAAGGAATACCGCCTTCACGGCGTAGGATGGGCTCTGGACCGCTAAGGTCGATGATGGTCGATTCTAATCCGACACTACAAGCTCCGCCATCCAAAACATAGGGAATATGATCTCCCAACTGATCCAGCACATGGGCCGCGGTCGTGGGGCTAACCCTTCCAAACAAATTAGCCGATGGTGCAGCCAACGGGAAGTCTATCGCATTCAATACCTGCAAGGCCACAGGATGAGCAGGAATTCGAAAAGCTACGGTAGGCAGGCCCGAGCTGACGAGGTCCGGAAGCAGGTCGGATTTTGGTAAGACCAAGGTGAGCGGTCCAGGACTGTAGCGTTCCCACAAGGCGAAGGCTAACCGAGGTATGTCTTTGGCATAGGGAAGGATGGAATTCACCGTTGGCAAATGCACGATCAACGGGTCAAAGAGGGGGCGCTTCTTGGCTTCAAAAATCCGGATCAAGGCATCTTCACGGCAAGCATTGGCGGCCAAGCCGTACACGGTCTCGGTAGGAATCGCAACGGGGTACCCCTCACGAAGCCAATTGGTCGCTTGTTCTATCGAATTGCCTACAGAAGCCATGGGTGGTTTTAATATGCCTTTTATGCAATTTTAGGGAATTAGAGCCTAATTTGCCGCCTTAAATTCAAAATAGGATGCTTGGTTTAGGTTTCGAAAAGGACTTTTTGAAGGGCCTCGGTCCTTGGATGTTGGTTTTGGGCTTGACGACTTCGTTATGGGGTCAGGAACTTCCAAGGATCAAAGGGCGAACGAAGGGCCCGGAAGGCCTGGTTCGTTGTGCAACGGTGGACATGATGAATGCGATGAGGGCCCGGGGAATATGGACCGAAAGCGATGAGGATTTTGAAAGGTGGATGGTAGCCAAGCAGGCCGAATCAGGGACTCAAAGGTCAAGGAATTCGGCCCCGAGCCACGGCATTGAATCTCCTGAAATTATCTACACTATCCCGGTCGTGGTCCATATCATTTACCAAAATGAAACGGATGTTTGGAATATTTCCGATCAGCAAGTGATCTCTCAAATTCAGGTATTGAACGAGGATTTTCGTCGACTCAATGCCGATACGGTGAATACACCAGCGCTCTTTAACGGCGTTGCAGGATATCCCAATATTGAATTTTGTTTAGCACGCAGGGATACCTTGGGCCAAAACACCACCGGCATCGTACGCCATCGTTTCCAGCAACAAGCCACATGGTCCACCACTGCCTTCAATTCAACCGTGAAGCCAACGACTCGGTGGAATCCCAATTTATACTATAACATTTGGATTGCTAACCTTAGCGGGGGTGTTCTTGGATATGCCCAATTTCCTACCGGCAGTGGTCTGCAGGGATTGAGCGGAGGATCCAATGCCAATACCGATGGAATTGTTTTGCTTTATTCCAGTGTAGGAAGGCCCCCGCATAATCCCTTCACCGGGCAATACAACCTGGGTCGCACGGCAACCCATGAAATCGGTCACGCCTTGGGGCTCAGGCATATATGGGGTGATGGCGCCAATTGCTCTGCCACGGATTACTGCGGGGATACCCCGCCATCGGATGCAGCCAATTACGGATGTCCTTTGACCCATGCCTCTTGTGGTGGTTTGGACATGGTTCAAAACTACATGGACTATACCAACGATGCCTGCATGAATTTGTTTACGGGCAATCAAGTGGCAAGGATGTGGACCGTCTTGCAAAATTCACCCCGACGAAACAGCTTGTTGAGCTCACCGGTTTGCACCCCGCCGGATGTGACACCGGCCGCCGGATTTATCAGCAGCGGGGATACCCTTTGTCCAGGGGGGTCTGTTCAATTCACCGATTCCAGTCTTTTCCGACCGAATCGTTGGCGTTGGTTTTTTCCCGGAGGGCAACCTTCTTCGGATACCAACCAAATCCCGCCTCCTGTTCGCTACGATAGTGTGGGTACGTACAGCGTGACCTTGGTGGTCTCCAATACTGCGGGCTCCGATACCTTAATTCGCAGTGCCGCGGTGAGGGTTCTGCCCGGCTTGGTGGCTGTTTTGGATACCTTACAGGACAGGTGCCTGGAATCTGGCACCCTGGCGCTTACCGGGGGGTATCCGAGAGGAGGAAACTATTCGGGGCCTGGCGTCGATAGCCTGGGCCGCTTCAATCCCTCGGTAGCTGGGGTTGGGCGTCATGAGGTGGTGTACACCTTGCAGGGTTGTTTGAGCAGGGATACGGCTTGGCTTAGGGTATGGCCAACGCCAGCCGTAAGCCTTACCGTTCCATCCGTCGTTTGCAGAAATCAGCCCTCGATGGGGTTAATCGGTTCTCCGCTTGGAGGTCAATTTTCGGGTCCCGGTGTTCAGGGAACCTTGTTCAATCCGCTCTCCGCCGGGGTAGGGTTGCATACGCTTCGCTACACCTATACGGATGGTCGGGGTTGCACGGGACAGGATTCTGTCGAAGTACGGGTTCGAGCCCTTCCTATTTTGATTTTTCCGCAGCCTAACCCTGTATGCATCACCCAAGATAGCCTGATACTCACAGGCGCTTTGCCCGCTGGTGGTCGCTATGTGGGGAACGGAGTCACCGGTTCAACCCTGAACCTACGAACGGTGGGCGCCGGAACCCACAGGATCGGCTATACGTATATGGATTCTGCGGGTTGCTCGGATACCCTTTGGCGTAACCTTGTGGTGACGCAACCTGGACAAGTGAATTTTTCCATACCTGCTCCTTTTTGCAGCAACGATCCCAATTGGATTCTGAACAATGCCCTTCCGGGAGGGGGCCAATACAGTGGATCAGGGGTTAGTTTCGGAATCTTTAGTCCAAGCCAAGCCGGCACGGGCTCCCATACCATCCGCTATACGGTGAACAATGGGGGCTGCCTTTTGAGCGATTCTTTCACGTTGAGGGTGATGGCTCAACCTCCCTCCGAAATTAGGCAATACAGTAACGATTCCCTATGGTCATTCTTCCAAGGTAACCGCTATTCTTGGTTCCTTAACGGGACCTTGTTACCGCTTGACACAGGTCGTGCACTTCGACCCTTAGCGAGTGGTTCCTACACCGTCTCTTATCGTACCGATTCTTGCAATTCTGTCCTTAGTTCACCCTATCTTTTCTATGTTGCAGGTATGCAAAATACCGAAGCCTTCCGTGGATGCTTGCGCTTACTGAATCCGATTGCAGAGGAATTACCCCTGCATTGGACCTGTGTTGATGAAGCTCCACGGAATTTTACGGTATTCAACGCATTGGGTCAAATCGTCCATCACCAAGCCTGGGAACAGGGGAGGGAGGCGCTTGTCCTGAATACAAGCCATTGGCCTCAAGGAATTTACACCTTGATGTTTGAAGGGCCTCAAGGAATGTTCGTGGCCCGAATCCTACGCCAATGATCCTTGTCTGATTTGGTATTGTTATATTGTTTTTTTAAACGAAATTCTTGATTCGTGGATTTTTGGGGTATTCCACTTCCTAAAGCAGCGTTGATTGTCGGGAACCTGGTGGTTCTGGAAACCTTGGTTTCGGTGGACAATGCTGCGGTGTTGGCGAGCATGGTCATGCGTTTGCCTCCTGATCAAAGAGGCAAAGCCCTCAAATATGGGTTGATAGGCGCCTATGTTTTTCGAGGATTGTGTTTGTTGTTGGCCGGTTGGATTTTACACATATGGTGGATCAAACCAATTGGTGGGGCCTATCTCCTTTACATGGCCTATCAACATTTTTCTAAAAAAAGATCTCAAGCGGAGAACACGACCCCAGGTCAAACGGAGCAAGAGCAGCCCGCTCAAGTCAAAACGGGATTATTTGCTCTGAAGGGCTTTTGGTGGACGGTTCTAAGCATAGAAATCATGGATTTGGCTTTTTCGGTCGATAATGTCTTGGTGGCGGTTGCTTATGCGGATCCCGGACCTTTGGCTAGCGCAGAACAACAAAAGGCAGCCCTCATATTACTATATGCAGGTGTTTTCATTGGTATTTTGGCCATGCGCTTTGTCGCTCAGTACTTTGTGGGACTCATGCAGCGGTATCCGCGCTTGGAGCATTCGGCCTTTTTGGTGATTGGGCTTTTGGGGTTAAAACTCTGTCTAACCGATCTGCTTTCGAAGGTATTGAACCAGACCGAAGGGGTAGGGGCATGGTTGTTGCATCCTACGGTAGCGCATTGGGGTGATTTGGGATTCTCGATACTCACGCTGGCCATCTTTGCCTGGCCCATAGCCTTCTCCAAGGTGGCTAAACGTCCACCGAACTAAATCCAGATTAAAATTCGAAGATTTGAAGATTAAAATTGGATTGATGGCCCTTCCCCCTTAAACTTCACGTCTACCTTAGCGTTCTAAGCAGCATACCTTAATTTATTTCTATGAAATTCAAGATTTTTACCTTCCTCGGACTATTGCTGATGGGTTTCGCCCAGGCGCAGATGTCCCCTTCGTCGCGCTCCAATCTGTTGATTTCGGGCCGTATTTCCGATACCGCCAATATTGGCGTGGTCGGCGCTCAAATAATGCTGATTGACAGTTCAGGTCCTGCGACTTCTGCTCCAATGATGGCATTTGCCGTTAGTGGTGCTAACGGAATGTACAGCGTTCGCTTCAACGGTCGTGCCAGCGGTCTTATCAATATCCGCGTCGTTGACTGTGCTGGAAACATGTATCTTGGAACGGTTAGTTACAGCGGTAGCGGAACCCATGTAAGGAATTTCACTGTGGCCTGCCGTATTCGGGTCCCCAATCCACCGCCACCTCCTGCCGTCCGTTGCAACGCTGATTTTGGTTTTAGGCCGGATACCGGTCTTGGAGTTCGCTTCATGCCCGTTGTCATGGACACAACCCTTGGCTATTCTTGGTCCTTTGGGGATGGGAATACTTCTACAGCGGTTTCGCCAACTCATTATTACGCATCGGGTGGAATGTACACCGTTCGATTAATCGTGCGTCGTATTGGGGCGACCGCCTCTACTTCTTGTTCGGATACCGAATCAAGGGTAGTCTCCGTGCCTGTTCCACCCCGTCCGCCGGTTGGTAATCCTTGGAGCATTCCTTGCAATCCACGTTTTGGGGCTCGTATCGATACAACCCTCACGGTTGGGTTCCGCTCGGTGCTGCAAGACACCAATGTTACCTATGCTTGGAATTTTGGCGATGGATCAACCACTGTAGGTCGCAACCCATCCCATACCTATGCATCTGCTGGTCAATACGTAGTGGTGCTCGCGGTTTCCAGGGTAGGCGCCTCCGCGTCCCAATCCTGTACCGATACCGCTTGGTTGAGAATTTCGGTTCCCGGTCATCGCAGACCGCGAGTCATCACCAACCCAACCCCGGTTCCACCGCCTGCTCCCTGTGCATCAACCTACCTGGTAGTTCCTGATACCACGCCATTGGGCTATGTTTTTGTGGCAAGACCGGTGTCGAACCGCAGAACGTACTCGTGGACTTTCGGTGATGGAAGCACCGGAACGGGTCCTGTTGTCCGTCATACCTACGGTTCTGCAGGCTCTTTTGTGGTATGCCTCACCGTGACGGATTCTGCCAGCAATTGCACCTTCAATCGTTGCGACACGTTAGTTGCATCCTCACTACGCAGCACCAACGGTGGTGGCCTTGCTCCTCGGACGGGTTCATCCAATGCAAACAGCCTTTCCACGGATGTCAAGCTTAGCCTTCATCCAAATCCAGTTCGTGATGCCTTGAATCTCACTTTCAAAGGGGGTAACGGTCAGGCCATCGTTCGCGTTATGGATTTAACCGGCCGTGTGGTTCTTAGCCAAACTTATCGCCTGGGCCAGGGTATCCAACAAGAGGCGCTCTCTGTGGGCGATCTCCCATTGGGCACCTACATGCTCACCTTGGATCGGGACGGTAAGCGTGAATACTCGCGCTTCGTCAAAAATTAAGGGGTAATTAGCACAGACCATGGCTGTGCAATAGTCCTGTCTAAGGAAAAAGGCCGACCTGCGAGGGTCGGCCTTTTTTGTGGTCTCGGCAGGAATCGAACCTGCATCTTAGGCTCCGGAAACCCACATACTATCCGTTGTACTACGAGACCCAAGCTCCGCAAATTACAAAGCCGACCCAATTAGGTCGGCTTATGGGTTGTAGCGGGGGCCGGACTCGAACCAGCGACCTTCGGGTTATGAGCCCGACGAGCTACCAACTGCTCTACCCCGCAATAAGGATTGCAAAGGTATCTACAATTGCCCGTTATTTCATTCGATTTATGGTTTTTTTTGTTCTCTGCAGCGTCCTATTCGGAATTGATGAACGCAAGGCCATCTCTTGAACGATATTTGCGCCCATGAACCCGACGGCCTCTGATTTTCAACCGGGTCCTGAATTCAAAGCAGGCTTTATTAACTTGTTGGGCAAGCCTAACGCGGGCAAGTCTTCTTTGCTGAATGCCTTGGTTGGTGAACCCCTTTCCATCGTCACACCCAAAGCACAAACGACGAGGTCACGTTGTTTGGGAATGTTGCAAAGTGAAACTTACCAATTAATTATAGGTGATACTCCGGGGTACCTGGAAGCCAGATACGCCTTGCAAAGGTTAATGTCGCGCAGCATTGATCTTGCTCTTGAAGATGCCGATGCCTTGGTTTGGGTCGCAGACATGCGCGATGATCCTGATCAAGAATTATTTCTTCCAACCTTGTTGCCCACCTCTTTGCCCTTAATCCTCTTGCTCAACCAAGCGGATCTTCTGGATAAGGAGGGAAGGCAAACGCAGAAGGAGCGTTGGATGAATTGTTTTCAGGGTTTGCCTTGCTTGGAAATTTCCTGTGTTACCAAAGAGGGTGTGGACGCGGTCAGGGCTTGGATGCTTGATGTGTTACCGATTCATCCCCCGTACTTTGACCCTGATCAACTCACCGACCTTACGGACAGGCTCATGGCCTCCGAATGGGTCAGGGAGCAAATATTCCTGCATTACCATCAGGAAATACCCTATGCCTGCCATGTGGTTACAGAATCCTTCAAGGAAGAAGCAAAGATCATCCGCATTGAAGCCACGATTTATGTGGAACGAGATACCCAAAAAGGAATTGTCATCGGGAATAAAGGTTCTGCTTTGAAGGTGGTGGGTACCAAAGCGCGGCAGCAAATGGAGAAGTTCTGGGGGAGGCCTGTGTATTTGGGACTGCACGTGAAGGTTCGCAACGATTGGAGGGATGATCCCCGAATGTTGAAGTATTTCGGATATACCTCGGA
>Ga0194133_10002750_pt1 | contig 26390 bp, 58 predicted proteins | sample TA2KigOf40mmetaG_FD_155448 | JGI IMG/M metagenome (GOLD analysis project Ga0194133, IMG submission 155448) | Freshwater microbial communities from Lake Tanganyika, Tanzania - TA2015055 Kigoma Offshore 40m | ecosystem: Environmental > Aquatic > Freshwater > Lake | place: Tanzania: Lake... | reverse complement strand
CACCACAACACCACGCTAGTACCACCACCACCACACCATTAGGGGAAGCCACAGGCACCACGCAAGGATTAGAAGTCTGCCCGACACAAACATTCTCCAAGTAACGAAAGAGCCTCACCTATCGGAGTCTCGGGGGGCGAGACTACTACGATAGATGAGGCTTTTTCGTTTCTCACCGTAGCACACTCTCGGGTATGCCGTGACGGTCAAAACCGGTCAGAAAGGTTCGTCGTCTGGAACGTTCGCAACACTCGCCATCGCAGGGCGACGACGCTGACCACTCGACGGCTGACCGCCACGGGTATTCGTATTGCCACCCTCGTTGTCTTGACGCTTGCGACGCTCGATACTTTCTAGCGAGAGACTATTCACCGCAATAGTTTCGGCGACAAACTCAACGGTGGAACGCTTGTTGCCTTCCTTGTCCTCGTATGAGCGTTGTTCCCAGCGTCCGGTCACGACCGCACCAACACCCTTTTCCAAGACTCGTGCCCCTGCCTCAGCGATGAACCGCCACGCAACGATGTTGAAGTATGAAACTTTTTCTTGTTTCTCACCAGCGTTGTCGTACCAGACATAGTTACACGCAATGGAAAATCCGAGGCGTGCCTGACCTGATGTTGTAAATGTTAGTTCGGGGTCTTGTGTAACATTCCCGACCAATACTCCTGAACTGTTGTTCATTCTGTCTCTCTCCTTGTTTGAGGTACAGCCCCAACATACCAACCGTCGGTGACCAGCGCAACACGGGTTACCCACGGGTAACAATAAATCACCAGCGTTACGCGCGCGTATCAGTAAACGGGAGTAAGGTACGGGTCTATGGCACAAACACCAGAAGAAATGACCAAAGAACAGAAAGCCGCTTTCCTTACGCTCGTGGAAGGGATAGCCAGTGGGTTCTACTACTTCCTCTTTGATGAAGAAACTATGGACGAAGAAGAAGGCACAGAACTAGGCGTAGATTGCGCTGAAATGGCGTTCCAAATCTGTCTCGCAATGGATGTCGACGTAATGGAAGTCAGGTCGGACACGGAGTTCGTCGTGAAGTTCGTTATGCCGGAGAACATAAATGACCACCTGAGCGAGAAGTTCGGCATAGGGTTCTTTTAGAAATCTCCCCGCAGGGGTTGTGGAGCCCCGTTCTAGGCACTAGGGTATGGGGAGGTGCCAAATACTCCATTCCATTTATGGTAGTATTGAGAAACACCTCATAGCCCACCCGATGGTAGGGCAGTCCGTATCCGCCGAGGCTTGGAGACAACTTGACGAACAGACACCTTTCTCTCATTCCTGCCCTTTTTATCCTCGTCACCACCTACGGGTGGGGTCAGGTTCAGGCGAAGGAGGGAGAGGGGGTCAGTCCGAAAACACCTAAGGTCGCCGTTACGACTGCCACACCGTCCACGGGCGAGGTTCAGGGGCAGGAATACCCATTAGACCTAAGCCCCTCGACCATACGCAGTCAAGCGGTCAGGCGACCCCACGCCCTACCGACCGACTCATTCTGGGACGAGCTGGCACAATGCGAAACAGCGCAGGACTGGCAGAACGGCGGGCGCTATGCGGGCGGTCTCGGGATTATGACTGCCAGTCAGTTCCCGAAAGCGTCTATGGGTACTTGGGAGCGGTTCGGGGGCGAGGAGTTCGCACCGTCCCCCGACAAGGCGACCCGCGCCGAACAAATAGAAGTCGCCAACCGTATTGCCGTCAAGGGTTGGAGCACTATCCACCACCGAGATAAAGACTGGGCAAAACGAAAAGGCATACCCGTCGTATGGCACTACAAGCGACCAGCAGTGGGTCTTACGGGTTGGGGTTGCTACAAATCGAAGTTCACGGGCAAATACAGAATGGCAAAACCGAAGTTGTATTACTACATAGACCACGAGAAAGTGCCGTTGTTCCAGTTCTCGTGGGGCGAGCAGAGTCACGCAACTCACGACCTACAAGTGCTCATAGGGGGCGTGAAGGTGGACAGCGTGTATGGAGAGAAAACACGCCAAGCGCACATCGCCTACCTCAAAAAACACGGACTCTCCCGTGAGGGCGTTCCAAGTAAGCCGAAAAAGGAATGGCGCACGGGTTCCGTATCAACACAGTCAGCAAGCGAGACAATAAAGCGTTGCCCCCAATGGGAAAGAGCACTAAAAAAGTACGGCCTTCCAGTTAGTCGGTTTTCCTACATTATGTGGAGAGAGAGCCGATGCGAGCCGAAGGTAATCGGGTGGAACTACAAACCGGGTACCGGCTATTGGAGTTGTAAGAGAGTGCCTGCCGATAGATACAAGAAGTGTTCAGCCATTCATTCTTACGACAGTGGGCTTCTACAAATCAACAGTTCGTGGAAAACGGTGACAGCGCAAGTGTGCGGTTCTCGATGGGGCGACCTAACCGTTCTACTAACGGTGGAATGTAATCTACGGGTTGCTTCGTATCTCTACAATGAGGGCGGAGGAATAGATAACTGGGCAGCAACCAGCGGTCGCAACTAAATGTGTCCAGCGTCTATTGCGACGCAGTAGTCAGCAACCTCCTGATACCTACGGGCTTCATCGTACAATGCGAGAGCGTCACGTAGTTTCTCTCGTCTGTAACCGTGAAGGACGACGACCGTCTCGTCGTACTCCTCTAACTCACTTAGTAGTAATGAGTCATACAGTGCTTCGGCAGCATCTTTCCATTTGTCCATAGACAAACGATACACTTTTGCGGAGAGAGAGGGATTTGAACCCCCGGTGGGCTACAAACCCACGCCTGTTTTCAAGACAGGTGCTTTCAGCCACTCAGCCATCTCTCCCGTCGCCGTTCTCGGGCGGGTCTATTTTAGAGCCCAGAGTCAGGATTGAACTGACGACCTACCGCTTACAAGGCGGTTGCTCTACCACTGAGCTATCGGGGCTTCGTGTTGCCAAACTGTCCCTAGTAGGCTATCATTCGTTTCAGATAAATCTATCAGAACCGCAAGGAGGAGGCACACGATGTCTCACGATTTGGAAATGGACGCAAAAGGGTTCGCAAGAATGGCTTATGCCGACAGGGAGATACCGTGGCACAGGCTCGGTACGCCAATGAAGGGACTACAAACAGCCGAGGCGATGCTGGCGGCGGCACAGGCAGATTTCGATGTTGTTATCACGAATGTCGCAGCCGTGGACGCAGACGGGAACTTCATTCGCAACCCCGACGGTACGCCCGTACTGGTCAGAGATAGTCGGGCAACGGTACGGGTAAATCCTGACGGCTCTTTTGACGGTCTAGCGACAGTTGGCACACGGTATGTCGTTCAGCAGAACAGAGAGTGCTTGGACTACGCCATCGCAGTTGTTGGGGCTTCTCGGGGTGACGCAGTAGTAGATACTGCCGGCGTGCTCGACGGGGGGAGGGAGTTCTTTTCCTCCCTTGACCTCGGCTCCCTGATTATCGACCCGAAAGGTATCAACGACAAAATCGAACGGTATTTGTTGGTGCGCAACGGTCACAACGGTAAAACTGCCATTACTTTCGCCAATACAAGCATTCGTGCCGTATGTAAGAACACGGTACTGGCAGGAATAAACAACGCACAACGAGTGTTCACGGCTCGCCACACACGAAATGCGGAATACGCAATAGAGGAGGCGCAGAATGTTCTGAACATCTCTACCGAATGGGCTAAGGACTTTGCTAATGCTGCCGAGAAAATGCTTTCCGTCTCTATGCCGAATGGAGCAACACGCTTTGATTACTTCGTCAAGTCTATGTTTCCGGAAAAACCACAAGAAACAGATAGACAAAGGCGGAATAGGCAAAACAACGCCTCAATAGTCCGTGCCCTTTACGCCAATGAGCGCAACGGCGAGGGGTACGGGTACAACGGGTGGTCGGCATACAACGCCTATGTGGAATACCTTGACCATTACAGAGACGCAGGGGCAACAGAGCGAGCAATAGCATCTATGGACTCGAACTCGTCCACTACGCAAAAGAAACTGAAAGCACAGGAGTTCATACTTTCTTTCGCTTGACATTTGATGTTGATTTGTGCGGTTATTATTGTGTTGCCGACATTCGACAGGAACGGGGGCGAGAAAATGGACTTTGATGACGAGTTTGATGAAAGTCCGCCGAATAGTCCTGATGAGATGGCTATTTGGCTCAGCGAGTTTATGAACGCTGCCGATAGTGCTGCCGATGTTTATCGGAACCACGTCGTTACTCTTATTGCGAACAAGGTCTACACGGATTTTGGTTATGAAGGCTTTTGCGAACTGATGGTTGCTATGGATAAAAAGGCTGGGTGGATTTCCGACATAATCATCGAGAACTCCGACCTAGACGACATTATGTTCCAGAAGTACGGAACCTACGACCATCGTGTAATACACAAGGCTCGCAGTACCGAGGCTATTCAGGAACTAAATAAAAAAATCTGGCGTTTGCGCCGCAAATACGCTAGGGCAATAGTGGACGAACTTATGGTGGGCATAGAAAATCCCGGAGACACAACTCCCGCTTCCTAGATACCCATTAGGTCAAGTATGAGTTTGATAGCCCCGTCGTCGTCGTCTGCCATTACGCCATCGACGGCTGCGTTCACAACGCTACGCTTTCTCTCAATGAGGCTGTAAATCTCCTCGTCTATCGTCCCCTCGGTGAGTGCGTATGTAACGGTGACGCTTCCTTTCTGTCCGAGTCTATGTAGCCTCGAAAATGTCTGGTCTAAATCTGCTGGTGTCCACGGAAGTTCTACAAACAAAATGTCTTGTGCTGCTGTGAGTGTGTGTCCAGTTTTGGCAGCCTGAATAGAAAGGACTATGACGGGTGCTTCCTCGACCGAAAGTTCCTGAAACTTTCTTTTCTGTTCTTCTATCTCAGAAACTTCCATACCGCCCTGTATCCGTAAGTTCCCGAACTTACGAGCCAGTTCATCAACAATGTCTCGATGGTGTGCTGCTATCACAACCTTTTTGCCGTCGCTCACTCGCAACTGTACCCATTCCTCGACACTCGCCATTTTCGCTTTTGCGGATAACCGCCGTAGAACAGAAAGTCTCACCAATGTTTCGTTACTCTCTGCTTTTATTCTTGCCACTACCGCCGCCGAACGGGGTGACTGTCCGAGTTCTTTCGCTATCTGCTTCGCTCGTTCGACCAGATAATCAACTATGTCCCTTTCTGCCTTGCGATACTCCGCCATAGAGTTTGCGTTCCCCTCGACCAGCACAGGGCTGTGTATTACTGGGGGCAACTCGGATAGAACTTGGTCTTTCGTTCTCCGTATGTAGCAAGTTCCCCGTAGTCTGTCGTTGAGTTCGTCTAAGTGTGAGTGACCGCTTATGTTCCATTGACCGTAACTATCCTGAAATGCGTTACAGTACCTACGATAAAACCCCCATAAGCCGCCGAACTCTTTGAGTTTGCCCAGTATTTCCAACTGAGATGCGTACTCCGCTGGTCTATTCGTAACTGGCGTTCCGGTTAGACACAGAACTAAACCGTCTTTTGCGGCGCTTTTGGCTACCCTCTGAGCGGACTTCGTTCGCTTCGCCGTAGTCGTCTTACAGTAGTGGCTCTCGTCGAAAACATACGAGCGATGCTTCGACAGTTGCTTTTCCCACTTAGTTAGGTTGCTGTAACCAACTACCAACACGTCGTAGGTGCCCTGTTCGGGTACTTCCTTTGCCCCTGGGCGTATGACCTCAACCCTGCGTTCGGGTAGCCAACGGTTGTATTCGGCTTTCCAGTTGAGAACGAGACTCGGTGGGCAAACAACTACTGCCGGATAACTGTCCCACACGTGCTCAATAGTCGCTATCGCTTGGAGAGTCTTACCCAACCCCATCTCGTCGGCTATGAATACTCTCTTGGCATTGGATGCGTAGGCTACGCCAGCCCTCTGATACGGGAGAAGTTCCGCTCTGAGGCTCGGTATCACAATCTCTGCGTCGGTGGAACGTGACGCTTCTATGAGCTTCCCGACCTCTTTCTTGACCGACTCCGAGTACGCTCGTATCTCGTCGTCTAGCGGGATAGAGAAATGCTCCGCCCACGCGATTACCTCAGCAACTGAGGACTTTGGAGCCATCCACGCCTTTTTCGTGGAACTCCAAGTTATTCCGGGAACCTGCTTGACCGACTTGATAATGACTCTCTCGTATGGGAACTCCAAATACAACCAGTCGCCGTCCATTGAGACATTCCTTCCAGTCCGCTTCTTGGGGACTGGAAACGTGAGAACTTCGTTTTCTATGATAAACCCGTGCCGTACAGCGAAAAATCGAGCGTCCTCTATCGAGGTAACGGGCAGTCGCCATACCCTCGAAATCTTGTCCCATTTGGAGCCGGTAATCCGTTTTATCTCGTCTACCTGCTCTTTGTCGTACGGAAAGTCCAGAACAAGATGGTCGTTCACTATTCGCAAGGTAGAACTCATAGATGTATGCTAGGGCAACGGAGGTGTCGCTATGGATAATGCAGAAGAACGAATACTCGGTCTGGAAAAGACGGTAATGACCCTTATCGGGCAGATAGACGCTCTTCGTCGCAGGCTGGATAAGCTCGAGCATCCGTCTAAGTCCGTTGTCGTCGAGATGAGCCCTGCTGGCTCCCTCGGCAGGACACATAAAAGCCTCAGCGACCTGTCCACTTCCGGTAGCCCTATCCCCCGCCACCCCGGCCCATACGGCGGTGACGCCGCGTAAGCGGGGCCCAGGACGGGGTGAGCGAGTGACCCACCCACTATGGATTAGTAGTCGTCGCCCCCGAAATACCCGTAGTCCTCGTCGGTTCCCCATCCCGCACTAGCGAGAGCGTCGGCATCCGCCCAAACGTCATCCTCCCACGGCTCGGTGTCGTCGTCGTCGTACTCGTAACAAACGTCATCCTCCTCACGGATGTCGTCGTCATCTTGGATTTCGTGGTCGCTGTTCATAAGTAGAACAATAACGAAGGGGGGTAAGAGTCTCCCCGACCCGTTCGGCGGTTCCCTCTCCCCTCATGAGCCGAGAGCCCCCATTGGGGGCGAAGCGGAACCCGGGGCTCCCGCCATAAACAAGAACCCCCTCCCCGAATGATGTGCGGTGGGGAGAGGGCTCCTGCGACCCCAGCCTAGTCCACGTGGAGTTTCTTGCGACACCAAGCACAACGCATACCGTCCCACAGTCGGGGGTCGCCCTCGTAGATAGGTTCGGGGGCTGTTACCTGCTTGTCGGAGCACCTAAGGCAGTTGATGTGCCTGCCTGTTGCCCACGCAGCCTTTCGGCGGTTCTCGCTCATCGGTACCATTCGGGGTCGTAGGTAAGTTCCCCGTCCTCGTCCTCAGAGGACGAGAAAAGGGGGACGTTCGCACGTACCCACTTCACCACGGTCACAAGACCAATGGCGAAGATACCGAAGCCGGCCATCTTCACAAGGAAGCCAATGACGATGATGAATGCTTGCGCTGTTTCCATGAGGTGAACCTTACCGAAGGGGGGTAATAGTTCCCCGGGGGCTAATGCCAACTTCGTTCAGTCTCTCATTCATAATCCAACCCTATCATTCCGGCAAACGGGGCTCCAAACGGGATTTTCAGTCCTCGCTTTCGCAGTCGTGACCGTAGAACCATTCGTTCGCTTCGTCCTCGTCCAGTAGGCGAAACACACGCCCACACTCAACACACTTGGCCTCGCTGTGAGAGGCGTACACGCTTCTCTCGCTCATCAGTAATCCTCGTCCTCGTCGTCCTCGTCGGCCTCGTCCTTGTCCACCGAGAACCACGCCATAACGGTTCTCAACAGGTTGTCGTAGTCGCCCGAGGTTGCTTCCGATACGAAAGTGTCCACCTCGTCTCGCAAGCCGTTCCGCTCCATCTCCCTCGTACACCGTGCGAGGATAGAGAAAGCGTTTCCGTCCTCACCGACAAGGCGAATGGAAATGTCTGGGTATTTGGTCGATGTGTTCATACCCCCAACATACGCAGAGGGGGTAAGAGTTTCCGAGAGGGCTTTCCCGAGCCCCGTTTCCCCATTCACCACGGCAGGCTTGTCTTTCCGAAACGGTGCGCCCAGATGCGCTTAGTACGCCACGACCTCCGCAGGTCGCATAGCCGAACTGTCTCCCTCGGGTCGCCGTGGCAGTCCTCGATGTTCTCCGCTATGAGTCTCGACAGTCTGGCTAGTTGGCTGTCGCACTCCTCGACGGTGGGCAGTTGGGCTACCCAGTCTCTCCGAGCCATCACTTGTTCCAGCGACTATTCCAGTTGCTAGGAAGCCCCCACGGTGTGAGGGTTGCTTCTATCGCTTCCTCGACCGCCTGTATGGCTCTACGTGCGTGACCGTACTTGTGAACGAGGGCGAGAATGTCGGAGTGCTCGGCTCCTAGTGCGTTCTCGAACCCGTGAGACCTAAGAGCCTTCTCCATAGCCCTTAGGGTCTCGTCGATAGCGTCGAGCGCCATCGCTGCTGAATGAATAGTGAAAGTGTCGCTGTTGTTCATGCCTGAACTGTACCTAAGGGGGGTAACAGTTCCCCCGACCCCTACCCGTGGGCGACACGAAATCCGGGGCTCAGAGCCCCTGTTAGAAACTCTTACCCCCCTGCCGTATTATCCCCCCCGTGGATAGCGACAAGAAAGGAACCACAGTGGCAGACAGCGACTTCATCTTCCGTGTTCGGGAGGCGTTGGAGGGGAGGAAGATAATCCCAGACGGGCACACCATCTTTGCCCCCTCTTTCTACTTCCCACACTTCACGGAGGAACAACTAGCAGAGGCGAAACTAATCCGTCGTCACAAGAGCGATGGCACTTGGAAGGGAAGCATTACGACAAACGGCGAGCCCGTGGACGAGTGTGAAGGGGTCTACAACCTTTCGTTCCTCTACTGGGTGGCTAGCGAGCTCGGAGTTACCGAGTCGGTACAAGCCTCAGGGCGTGGCTTCCAAGCACAAGAGTTGGTCGGCTACATCACCGACGCTCTGGCCTAAGGAGTCGGGCTGGCCTAAGGGGTCGGGTCGCTCACGGGTTCCGGCCCGTGGGTGCCCCTCACCCCCCTCCCGAGCCCCGTTTTGGAGGTTTCGGGGGTTGTCTGAGGAAACTGATACCCCCCGGTGGTACATTCCTACCTATGGAAAGCGACAGCGCACCGAGCATCAAAGACGAACCGTGGTACGACGAATGGCTCGACCACGAAGCCAGCCGAGCCGAGGCTTACCTCTGTGAGACAGAGCCCGAGAAGCCTGAGCCCGATTTCCCCGACTACGAAGACGACGGAGTCTTCTAATGACCTACGAAGATTTTGAGATGCTCGTCCGGTCATCGTTCCCCGATGACGGCGACATTCGGTATGGACAGCATTGGTTCAACACTCTGTATTCGGTGAAGCCCGAGGTGGCTGACCGCATCAGGGGGACACTCCACGACCCTTTCCACCGGGAGAAAGTTTCAGAGCAGGCACAAGGCGTTGCTCGTACTCTCTGGAACGACATTCGTGCTCACGACAGGGTGAGTGAGTAATGGGGCTTATCTCTTCTGTCGTCGCCTACAAGGTCGGCAAGAGGCGTGGTGAACGCCGGGCGGAACGACGCAACAGCGGAGCTCCCGATGGTCCTTACGACCCACGCTGCGACAACTATCATTACTGTAAGGCGCGACAGGTTTGTAGTGGCGACTGTACTTATGAGGACTTAGAAGATGAGTGAAGAAAAGCCGAAAGAAAAGAAAGTCATCATTGGCGGCGAGAAGAAGCCCCGTTCCGCCAAGATACAAACTAGGCGTGTCCGGAAAAAGTGTTGCCGGGGTTGAGCATTACTGTCTTATGGGGCGAACGAAAATAGGTGTCTGCTCTCCGACCCAAGCACCGACAACATTGAACTCGATGTATTCGATAGCCTCGTCGTATGTCATTCCGTCTCTGAACATCAAAACATCGACGATTTTGTTGTAGTCATAAACAGCAAGTAGTGGTTCGTTTATCCGTTGTGCGAACCCTATGAGTGCGTCTTCAAACCCGTCAGCCAAAAGAGCTGACTCTCCGATGTCGTTGAGGTATTGGTCTATGTCGTCTCTCGTCATACGGTCAGAATAGCGTAGGGTCGTTGTCTTTACCAGGGGCAAGACAAAACTCGTGGGCGTACCTAAACTCTTCCTCAACCACAGAATGAACTGTCCTGCCACTTCCTTTGAGCCACACTACTGCTCTCCGGACTGTTGAGTTGGACTTTCTATCTAGGGGGTATCCACACTTTTCGCAGAAGAACAAATCGGTCATAAACCAATCATACCGGGGCTTCGGGGGAGGAAAAAACAAGGGAAGTGGGTACAGCGACGAAACCCACTTCCCTCTAACCGTCTCAACCGATGTCTGGAAATACCGGGAGCCGGAGTTCTTGCCTAATCGAAAGGGTCGTACCCTCTTGTGTTGTAGGGCGGTTGTCCCTTGATGTTCGGAATGGCATCGCCGATGTTCTCGCCGATGTTCTCCCAACCTAAGTAGAGAATACGCTTCACGAAAAACTGAATACTGGAACGGACATAGTTGTCCACCATCGCTTCGGTTAGAAGTCTAGAAACCTGACTTCCATTTTTCTTTCGGTCTTGAAGCGTCTTTACGACTTTTTCTGTGACGTGCTGAGAAATGAAAGCACCTCTGTCTCGTCTGAGGCCGAGGTCTATCTCTAAGCCTTCTGATAGAACCGAGATGATGGTCTCGCCTATCAGCGTCGTCACTTTGTCGAGAGTTCTCTTGGGGTGGTAGACCCCCGGCAGAACGCCGTTCCAGTCCTCTACTGAGTATTTGCCTCTACGCTCATAGAGAACGTGAGACACGCCGTAGTCCTGTGATGTCGCCCACGCAAGGTCGGCCTCTGAGAAACGCAGTCTCAGGGTCACGTACCTCGGCGGTGCGGAAATGGTGTCGCTGTTCATACAGTCGAATGCCCTAAGCGGGTTATTTCACCGGGAGTAAGACGGTCGATAGCGATAGAGGCAGTCTCTAACAGTCGGCAACCTTTCATGTATGCCTCAGCGTCAGGGCCGTAATGGTCATACCCGTTCGACCACCAATAGGCCGGGAGTTCATACCCCTTGGCGGCTGGCGACATTAGTTTTAGTTGGTCATCGCTTAGCCCATTCAGCCAACGCTCACGCCAGAGTGGGTCGTTCCACTCGTCACTGTAAGGGTGTGGAAACTGACGGCTTTCGGGCTCCCAGAGCTCCTCATCTCCCGCGCTGTATGGGTAGGCAATGACCTGTTCGCTGTTGTGTTCGCTGTTCATAGGTGTAAATGTATCACCGGGGGGTAAGAGTTTCCTATGGGGCTTTCTGACGAGGCGCCCGGGGCTTCTGACCCTCCGAGAGAGAGGGGGGCTTCTCTCTCGGAGGAGGGGGGCTACGGGTGGAACTTGTAGAGGAAGGGGAATGAAGGGTGAGACTTGCGGGATTTCCTACGAAGGCTCTCTATCTCGTTGCGAGCCCACACGGTCGCTAGGGTCGCCACACAAGACGACGCAACCGTGAGAACAAGCCCGAGAACGAGGTCAAAAAGTCTGCCCGTGAAGTGTGACCTCACGGTACTGATGGTGCCTGCCAGAGCACACGCCCAGAGAGCCCAAGCAACGAAATGGTAGGGAGCCGTGGGGTACTTCTGGTCTAGCCATCGGCTCATACGAGCGTCCCACCTGTCTAGAAGGTTGATGATGTTTCTGTCGCTGTTCATACGGGTTACCTTACAGAGGGGGGGTAAGAGTTTCCGAGGGACACCCCGGGGCTCCGATGTGAGAAAGACAAGGGGAGACAGGTCGAGGGGGCGACCTTCTCAACCCTTGCCTTTCTCTCTCTGTCTGCCAGCGACAGACAGACAGAACTAGACGACTGTCCTCATTGGGATAATCGGTCGGGGGATACCGTGAGGGTCGCAGTCGTCCTCGTTGGTCTCTTGCTGTGGGCAGTATCGAGGGTCAATGCCCCAAGTGTCCTGCCACACTTTCGCAAGTGCGTAAGCCTGCCCCACCGTGAGACACGGAATGGAGAAGCGGTGGCTGTCGCTACTGTCCCCAGTCGGGCTGGATAGCCAAACCGTGAGAGTGGTGTCCACTACTTGTAGTGCTATGGGTGTGCCCTTGTAAGAGGCGTATTTGGTTGTTTCCATAGGGTGAACATTAGTGAAGGGGGGTAAGAGTTCCCAAGCCTCGCCATTATCCCCATTCAGAACCCAGAGGCGAGCCCCGTATTCATAGGTTGTAACACATCACTATCCGTTGCAGTCGGCAAACGGGGCTCACCCTCACGGTTCGACTCTTGGGGGTAGGGCAGGCGGGGAGCCTGTCGGCAGGATTACGGGTCACCCGATTTACCTTGCCGATTAGCGTTATTGGGGCACTCTTCAGTCCCCACCCGCCCTACGACCTGTTTGCGCCTACTGGCACGACATCACCCGTACCGCAGTCGGCGCAGTCCTCGCCATCAAAGTACCAATAGTCGCCCTCGACCGCCATTTCGCCTTTCAGGACTTGCCCACAGACGGCGCAGGCGTAGCGGGGGGTCTTGGTGGTCTTGGTGTCGCTGTTCTTCATACGGACAACATAACAAGGGGGGGTAAGAGTTCCCCGCCTATCGCTCTCCCTGCCGAGCCCCGGGTGCTTCGATACGGGTACACAAGTGTTTGCCCTGAATGTCGGCAAACGGGGCTTTGCTGTAAGGCTAATGGTTGCGCTGTACCTTGCCATTCCCGGCCTCCCTACTTCCAAGTGCCGGCGTTCCAGACGATTTCCGACAGTCCGAAACAGTCCACGTCTTGCGCCTCGTACTCGTTCACCACGGTTCCACGCAGTTCGCCACGGTTCACCAGACGGACACGGCGCACGTTGTAGTAGTCCAGAAAGTTCAGCACGATTTCCACCGCACGGCTCTCACCGCAGAACAGGAGAACGCCCACGGTGTCGCCGTAGTCGTCACGGATAGCCGTCCACCGGCCTCCGCAGGTGGCGAGGAAGGTGGGCGCACCCATCTGCCTGATGACCTCTTGGGGGTCGCACGCACGGAACCCGGTACGGTCACGGGCGAGAAGGTGGATGAGGGTTGCTTGGGTCTTGGTCGCTGTTGCCATAGGTGAGACATTACGGGAGGGGGGTAACAGTTCCCGCAGGCTCTCTCTCTCGAGCCCCGCGTTCCGTGTCGCCCCCGAAGGGGGCTAACGGCTCAGGAGGGACGGGGTGGGTCGGGGGAAACTTCTACCCCCTCCACCTAGTGTCTACTCAACAGCGACGACCTGAGGAGGTTCCTAATGGGCTGGTATGGCGGCGAGTGGGTCAATGGCCCGTGCGAGGACGCTCCGTGTTGTGGGTGCTGTGGCCCCTCTCTCGACCGAGCCGACGACCTGTATTGGGAGGAGCGCTCTCGCTACGAGGACGACGACCCGGACGCAGGGTGGGAGGACGACGACGAGGACGAGGACGACGACCCGGACGACGAGAACGGGGACTACTGGCAGGCCGAGGACTCGGCCTTAGAGTCATCACTATTTGGGGACTGCTGACCGCAGGGGGGCGAGGCTCGGGCTTCTCCCCTCACGGGAGCCCCGGTCTCTGTCTGTTTCTTGCGGAACTTTAGGGTTTGGCATGGAAACACGGGGCTCCTAGGGGTATTAGTGCCGGAACTCTGCCCACGGGTCACGGCCTGCCGCTAGTTCCTCTTGCTCCCAAAAGATGAGGTCATACGCCCAATGGTCGCACTCGTAGCACGGACACTTGCTCTCGTGTCCTTCCGGCTGCTCGGGTCTCGGCCTCATACCGTGAACGCTCTCTGCTTCGCCCCTATGAGGGCTGCCTTCTCCGGGTCACCCACTCGTCGCCCCTCTCGGAACCCGACAGGATTACGGAGGCCTTCGGGGAGAACCCACAAGTGGTATTGGTTGGCCTCGTCCACTAGGTCACTCTCCGGAGGGTAAATCTCGACGGCCTCTCTCTCGTCGCCCATTAGTTCGCTCTTGATGCGTTGGAGATGCCGCCAATCGTGAACGGCCTTCTTGTCTCGCCTCTTGATGGACAGCCATACCCACACTCCCTCCTCCCTCTCAATCGGGATACAGGACACTTGGTAAATGTTGTTGATGAAAGTGGTGGAGTGCTGCCGGTACTCGGCTAGGCCATTCAGCTCGTCCTCGGGTAACCCGGCGGCAAGTAATCTGCTGCGTGTCTTCTCGAAGGGCGGCAGTACGGCCTGCTCCCACTCGCCCCACTCTCTCGGTGCGGTGCGACCGTTCTTCTTCTTGGTCATAGCCAGTCCACCAAGTCGCCATCGGCAATCTCGGAGTAGTCAAGGTCATTGGCATCGGCAATCGCCTGCCATACGGCCTCTTCCGTGAGGGGCACGTCCCAATCGATGTAGTCGTGCCATGTCTTTGTCTTTTTCGGGTCGCTGGTCATGGGTAGGAATGTAGCAGAGGGGGGTAAGAGTTCCGAAACGCTCGCGAGCCCCGATGTCCGGGTAAGCCCTGCTTGCTACCGCAAACTAGCGCTAGCAAGAGCAAGCATAGAAGTCGAGAGAACGAGGCTGGGGTAGCCTAGGAAACTGTTACCCCCCTTCGGTATTATCCAGCCATAGCCGAGGGGGTGAAATAATGAAAAGAGTCTACCGGGTATCCCTGTGGACCTCCATTGAGGTTGAGGCAGATAACGAAGATGACGCTAGTGATAAAGCGTTCGGGCTTCTCCCCTTCCAGCGCCGACGTAACTTTGATGTTGAGACCCAAGAACTCAACCAAGACGGGCCCCAAGACCAAGCCTAAGGTCAGGGAGGTCCCTTAGGGAGAGGGGAACCGTACCCCGAGAGTTCCCCTCTCCCCTCCTCCCTGCAACTGGGCGGGATGAGTGTCTGTGTTACCACAGCACCGAGAGGAACCTAGCACCGTGAAGCCCCGTTCTAGTGGAACTGCGAGTTGGTAGCTCGGGGCTCCCCCGCAGTCACCGCCCCCCATCGGTCGGCTCGTGGTCGGCTCGGTGGCAGTAGCAGCACTTCATTTGGCAGCACTCCCGTCGTTGTCCGGCTTCTCGTCCATCGTCTGAATGATGCGCCCGTCCGCGTCCGTGAGCGTTATCGCTCCGCGTGCCCACAATGCGACATTTGGATAAGCGAGGGACAACACGCGGAATGTCCCGGTGAGTATCGCGTCGGCATCGTCGGTCGCGTGAACGGTGACCGACTTGCGGTGGCCGTCCAGTTCGGCAGTGAGTGTGTAGGTGTTCATTAGAAACCTGCCTCGCCACAGGCGTAGCACTGGTAGCGACCGGCGAACCTGTCCTCGCTCACCAGTCACCCTCCAACAGTTCACGGGCATCTTCGGCTGTGCCGATTTCCAGTTCACCACCGAGGTATCGCTTCTTCGGGCACCGAGCCTTGTGCGTGGACAGTTCACGCTGGGCCGTGTAGCCGTCGTAGGTGAATGTCTGCTCGCAATACGGGCAGGTGAGTGTCTCCTGGCTCATCACCAGCCTCCCAGTTCGTCGAGGTAATCCTGCTCGTCTTCCCAACGGGCGAGAGCCTCCCATTCGGGAGTACCGAACTCGGGTCGGTCAGAGGGGCGCTCCTCGCCATCACCCTCGGGGGCTGAAAGGTAACCCGCCCGATGAGCAATACCCGACTGCCAAGCACGGTCGGCATCGGCAGAGCGTCCACCGCCCGAAACCCAAGAAGAAACGAACTCTGCGTAAGCCAGTCCCTCGTCCTCGTAATCCTCGTAATCCATTTCCCTCTCGCTTTCTTGTCGCTGTTGTGATTAGGAACCTAAACATAACAAGAGGGGGTAAGAGTTTCCGGAGGGGCTCGCTGCTGAGCCCCGTGGTACGACATTTGGTATCAGCTCAGCCGGGGCTCCACCGCGAGTAGGGGCAAGGCGTTCGGTTCGGTTGGTCAGGCTAGTTTGTAGTGACCGCCTCGTGCCTCGTAGCGGGTCGTTGCCTCGTCGAGAGTGGCGCAGTAGTCGCCACAGGAGAAAGACCAACCCCTATCAGGGTGGTCAATGGCGTCCCACACGGCGAACGGGTGGTAAGCGTTGTGAGGTAGATGGCACAGGACAACCCAACAAGCGTAAGTGTCCACGTCGCTCGGACTCATGAGCCAGCAGGCTAGAACGGTCACGGGGTCGCTCATACTTGCCGACTGAACGACCTCGCTCACGGACAATGTACGCATAGGGTAGGTGTCGGTTGGGGATTTGGAAGTGTTGGTCATAGGTAGGAATGTAGCACGAGAGGGTAATAGTTTCGCTAGTGGATAGTTTCAGAGTCAATAAGCGGGGCTTCTCGGGGCAAGAAGAAAGACCCCTCGCCCACCCTCCGAAACTGGGGCTAGCACCCACCGATACAGAGGGCTGTATCAGAGGAGGACGGTCGATAGCCGGAGGGAGTGTCGCGGTGACTAGTACACCGGAGGGACTGTCGCGGTTCGGAGCCTTATCCAGAAGGGAGCCGTGTATTCAGTTGTCTCGGAGGGGAGGCGAGGAGCCTCTCTCACAAGGGACACATTACGGGAGGGGGGTAAGAGTTCCAAGGGTCGCCAGTATGAGTCGTTTCGGAGCCCCGGGTGTCCCCCTTCGGTGCTAAGCACCATCGGGGCTCGGCAGAGAGTGAGAGTGTCCCCCTGCCCCCTACCCCCTGCCACCCCTGCCCCCTGCCCCCAGCCCTGCCCCCAGCCATGCCCCCGAAGTAATGACGGTGGTGGAAGAGAGCCCCTAGAAACTGTTACCCCCAAGAAGTACGGTATGAGTGTTCACCAGCAAGAAGGGAAACAACAGCGATGAACATGACCCCAGCCCAACTAGCGAAGGCGTACCTGACGGAACGCTTCCATGAACCGACCACGTTCGCCATGGCTTCTGCCGTACTGTTCGGCGTGAAAGCCGACGGAGAGTTCGTGGCACTCGACACCCACCCCGACATTTACGACCTGTTGGAGAGCAAGCACGACCTGACCTATGACGGTGGGCGTGGCTTCATCGGTATCGCAGTCCACACGACAGGTTGGGCTTCCCCCGTGAACGAGAACGGTGAAGTGGAAGGCGCACCCAGCCAGCACCCCCTTCGTAGGCGTGTCGCACTTGTGGCGTGTGCTTCCTACGACAGCATGGGTTCTGCCATGTGCTTCGCAGACGACCCCGACGACATCGTGACCGATGACGGAGAAGCGACAGGCGCACTTGCCGACGCACTCATGACCAAGTGGAAGGAACAGGGACACCCTTTCTGACCTGACCAAGCCCCCCCAACAGGGGCAGGGGAGTGACCCGATGAGGTTGCCCCCCTGCCCCTACCCCTTCGGGAGCCCCGGGTGTCGAGGTTTCACTAAGCAACTCTCTATGCCTAGAAGTGGACAACGGGGCTCGCTGGGAAACTATTACCCCCCACCAGTAAGGTTCAACCTATGAAAACATACACATTCCACTCCAAGAAAGGCGGGGTCGGTTGTACCACGGTCGCCTCGTCCGTTGCCTGCCTGCTGGCTGGACAGCACAAGCCGACCCTGCTGGTGGACGCTGGCACTAATCGGGACACCTACCCGTGGCTGGGAGCATTGACCCCAACCCCAAGTGAACTGGCTGACCCCGTAGAGGTACAGTCGAACCTGTGGGTTGTGTGTGCCGATACCACCGAAGAGATACTGAGCCTAGACCTGACCCCATACGCCTATGTCGTGGTGGACGCTGGACAGCGTTCCATCTCGCTACCGCTCTCCGAGGGTGACGAGCGAGTGCTGGTCACGAGGAACGACTACCTCGCTCTCCGAAATGCCGTTGCCACGAGACTGGACTACACACGGGCCGTTCTCATCACCGAGCCTGAGCGAGCGCTGACTATCCAAGACTGTAAGAACGTCTTGGGCGTTGAGACGCTCCCTATTGAGTGGCTCCCTGCCTTGTCTCGTGCCATTGACGCAGGTCTCGCCTCAATGCGAGTGGCGAGCATTATGGGTGACTCGCTCTCACGGCTGGTGGCAGAGAAGGCTCACGCAGTCTGACCGAGGGGGAATGGGTGGGAGCCTGTTCCCCTATCGGCTCGGAAGCCCCGGGGTTAGTTATTCTTTCTTGGCAAGAGAGGGCAAACGGGGCTCGCTGGGGCGGTCTGGGAAACTGTTACCCCCATCCGCTACCTTTCTCTCATCAGCCCATAACGAAAGGAAACAACAATGGGAATGGATGTCTACGGGAACTCCCCGACGAGCGAGCGAGGCGAATACTTCCGCAACAATGTGTGGTGGTGGCGACCACTTTGGGAATACTGCTGTGAGGTCGGGCATAAGATTATTGACGAAGACCTTGCGACAAACGGTCACTACAACGACGGTCACGGGCTGGATGAGGACGACGCTCAGGCTCTTGCCGAAACTCTCCTAGCCGAGTTGGAGTCGGGTAGGACGGCAGAATACCAACGCAAGCACAACGAGTTTCGTGCGAGCCAGCCGAGAGAGGACTGTAAGTATTGTGGGGCGACTGGAATACGCACCGACAAGGTTGGCGTGGAGATGGGTATGCCCACGAAAGAACTAGACACGGCAGAGGCTATTCTGACTGGTCGCACACACGGCTGGTGTAACGCTTGCCGTGGAGTTGGTACCGTCGAAGCGTGGGAGAATAACTACCCATTTGACGCAGAGAATGTGAGAGAGTTCGCAGAGTTCTGTGCCGATAGTGGAGGTTTCCGCATCTGCTAGTTTGAGGTTTGTGGCAGTCGAGGTTCGTTGTTGTTTCCCTCGACTGCCACATTTCACTCAGGAGCCCCGATGAGACCGATTATCCAACATAGGAAACGAGCCAAACGGGGCTCGCCGAGAAACTGTTACCCCCCTCTGTTACATTCCCACCCGTGAGCGAACACGACCCACTAGACGACTCCTGTCCTTGCGATGAGTACGACGACAACTGGCTAGACGACGAGAGTTGGTGGTGCCTTGACTGCCAGGTACACACGGGCGTTATCGGTGAGTACTACATGGTCAATAATGACCTGTGGGAAACCTATGTCGGTGACCCTGCTATGGGTGCCGATGGCAGTGGAATGCTCTGTATCCGTTGTCTTGAAAACCGCCTCATGAGGCGACTGGAACCGTCAGACTTCTCCGATGCACCCCTCAACAACATCGCCACCCCATACCATCGCTCTACTCGCTTACTGGAAAGACTGGGAACCTCATGAACGAAACAACGAAACGTGACTTTTGGACATTTGTTAGCGACTACTGTGTAGACTCGTCTGTACTGAGGGAGGACTAATGAAACCGCTTCTGTGTCTCTTATTCGTTGGTAGTGTGTTCGCATTCGTGTGGTGGGCAGTGAACATGGTGAGGGCACTCCTGTGAGTGGCTTCCTGTTTGCCTTCCTCATGACTGTGGCATTCGGACTCGGCTATCTCATTGGAAGCGACAAGTGGTTTTAGTTTGAGCTGAGCCCCGATGCGCCAGGTGCCCACCCGGGGCTGCCCCAGCCGACTGAGTTGCGACTTACTACTGACTTGCTAACAACAGCAAGCACCATGCTTGCCCCACAACCCCGACACACCCCCCAATAACCCAACGGTGGTGGATGACCCCACTAGAAACTCTTACCCCCCTTCTGTAAGTTGAGAGACATGAAAGCGACATTCATTCCAGCCGAAGGAACCGCCCGAGTGGTGGAACTCCCCGAGAACAGTCACGCCAGCGAAATAAACCGTCTTGTCGGCGGGTGGTTCGACTGCGTGAGCCGAGACGGGTTCACCGCCTATGTCCACGATGAGGGCTTGCTCATGGGACTCCGACCGAACAACGCAGCCAGCCTCCTGACGGGTCAGGTCTTGGTCGGAGATGTGGTCTTGGTCGGCAACCTCAGCCCGACTGGTGAGTATGACGGTGAGGACTACGAACTCCCCGAGGAGATGGTGTCCGAGGCGTTCTTGGTCATGTGTACCGCCGTGAACATGGATGAGAACCTCACCGCCGAACTGACCCCCGAAGCCGAGCGACTGGCAGACAATGGCTTTGAGTTCGTGGAACTGGACAAGAAAACCTTCGAGGCGATGTTCGGAGAAATAAAGTGAGCGACGGACTGGAACTAGACGATGTGGTAGTCGGAGTCTCACGACATTTCACGGGTCAGGAGTTATCCCTAATCATTGAGGCTCTCATTCTCTCTCGCACCTGCGGACAGCGACCCAACTTCGAGGAAGTGGATGAGGAACAAATGATTAGGGCGATACGAGAGAACGACCCCGATGTTGAGGTTCCGATGAAGTCGATGACCCAAGAGGAAGCCGACTCATTGGAGGAAATGATACTTCTGTTCATCGGCGGTCTGCGAGTCTTGGAAGTCGAGAAGCGTGAAGTCTTAGAGAACAAGATTTCCAAAGTCTCGCCCGAGATGATTAGCGACATTCAGGAGTTCCTGAGAGGCATAGAGTAATCCAGCCAGCCCGAAGCCCCGGTTCATCAGATGCTCGGAAGAACAACGGGGCTCCCCGAGAAACTCTTACCCCCCTTCCGTACTATGAGAAACATGAGCGACGCACCAACTATCCCCCTCAACGACAAAGACATTGTGTATGTGAACGAGGTTCGCAACTGGGAGAACCGCAAACTCCCGTGGTATCAGCACCCCGAGAACATTCCCTCCGAGGACTTGGCAGAGGCGCAGGCATACGCCCGAGAAGTCTCCGAGAACGAGAACGAGTACGAGTGGCGTATGCTCAACTACACCTACCTCCGTATCGGTTACAGGTGGGCAGTCCGTTGCTACTACCCATGGTTCATGGATAGCCACGCAGACGCTATGGACTTCATGCGGAGTATGTGTTCCCACAAGTGGGGCGAGAGAACCCCCCACGCCCGTCACGAGAACGAGATACTTGGGACATACGACCGAGGTTACACACAGGTCTGCGAGAAGTGTGGACACAAGGAATACACACGCACTTCATACAACAACTGGTCGGGAGACTAGGGGAGGAAAGAGCCGGGGCTCGCCTCCCCTAGAACAATGTCCGAGAAACTATTACCCCCCCTGATTATTGTGAGAGACATGAACACCGAACCTGACCCCATTGAGGAAGTAGAACAATGCGACCGTTCGCATTGTGGCGAGGACGCAGTTGGCGAGGACACACGGGGAGTTCCCGTGTGCCAATACCACGCTGAGGAGTCATGGGCTAATGACTGAGTTGGCAACCATGAAAGGCGAGATAACAAACGCCTGTAACTGTCTCGCCTACGAGGACGAGAACGGCGAGGAAGTCTCCATTGACGAGAACTACACTTGCTACGGCGACTGTTGGGAGTTCGCTGTCGAGGACTTCTCCCTAGTCACGGAGGACTTGCGAAACGCCAACGAGACAGGTTGGTGGAAAGTTGAGAACTTGCGACTGTGGGACAGGGAAGTTGGGGGACTGTTCCCTGCCGACACTGTGGCGAAACTGTTGGAGGGCATGACCGTCCGTAGCGAATGGCGCATGACCTACGAGGTCTTTCCCGACCGCATTGAGTATTCATTGTCGCACCATGACGCACCAATGGGTAGCGCAACCACCGTGCGCCCTGTGACGGAGGTTGAGCGTGAGGAATGGGGACTTTACTAATGGATACCACAACGCTTGTAGGGAGAAGGGTGCGCCTAATCTCCACTACCGACCCATACACCGACCTACGACACGGCGACACTGGCACTGTCTCTTTCGTGGACGACATGGGGACAGTCCATGTGGACTGGGATAAAGGTTCAGGGCTTGGGCTAATCCGAAGAGTGGACAACTGGGAATACCTGTGAACATGACCCTGACCGATAGAAACTGGATGGAGCAAGCGAACTGCCGAGATAGTGGCGCACCGTTCTTTCCTAGCAACCGACGAGAACTAAGTAAGGCGTTATCCGTCTGTAACGGTTGCCCTGTTAGTCACGACTGTCTCCGATACGCACTAGACAACGGCATTGAGTTCGGGGTATGGGGAGGCACTAGCGAGAATGAGAGAGTTAGGATAAGGCAAGCCGAAAGGCTGAAAGGTATTCACTCGACGGCTTAGCCCGCCCCCGCGAGCCCCGCCAAGCTGATTGAACAGGCGGGGCCCCTGAGACACTTTTGCCACCAATGTCTCACCGATAATCCGATTTCCGAACTCCCCTGCTCGGTCAGTAGTAAAAAAAACTCACTCCATTAGATGACGGTGGTGGAAGAGCCCCCTTAGAAACTGTTACCCCCCATTGTTACTGTTCTTCGCATGGGACTTGACCAATATCTATTCGCAAAGAACTACCTCTCACCTGCCGAATGGCGTGGAGAGGAAGCCAAGAAAGACTTCGACATTGTTGCCTCCGCTATCGGATGTAGCCCGTTCATAGATACAGACCTTCCGTCTATCCAATGCCAAGTGAAGGTTGGCTACTGGCGAAAGGCAAATGCCATTCACCAATGGTTCGTGGACAACTGTCAGGGTGGCGAGGATGACTGTCGTGAGACATATGTAGACCGTGAGCAACTGGAAAAGTTGCGTGAAGTCTGCGTCATGGTGCTGGACAACCCAACGCTGAGTGACGAACACCTGCCCACTCAAAGCGGTTTCTTCTACGGCTCCACCGAATACGACGAGTGGTATTACACCAGCCTGAAAGAGACGGTTGCCATTATTGACCGTTGCCTGAGCAAGGTTCCCGATAACTGGGAGTTCTACTACGGAAGTTCGTGGTGACCCAATGCCCCTGAACCTCAAAGAAACTATGGTGGACTGGCTTGTCTGTGCCTGTGGGAATGAACCACATACAGACGGTTTCTACACCTGCCTCAATACTGGCGAGTATGTCGAGCCGACACGCAACGGCCTGTGGCAAGGTCACCTGTATGTCTGTGTTCGCTGTTTCGCTATCTACGACATAGACACCTACGAGCAAGTCGGAACGGCTGACGGCTCCATTCAGGCGAGATGGATATCGGGAGAGTGGGGCTGATAGCCACCCCTGAGCCCCGGCTCTGAAAGTTTCATCTTGCTACTTGCCTAGACGGGGCTGCCCGAAGGGTGGTTTAGAAACTCTTACCCCCCTTCTGTAAGTTCTCCCCCAACACCGACACCGCAAGGAAGGGAACAACAAATGAAGGTCACACACGCAAGCCACCACACGAGCACCACGGACACCTACGAGAGCAACCAGTGGACATACACGGTGGACAGTTCGGCTATCTCCTATCTCAGCCACCACCTTATGTTGTGGCACTCGGGCGTTCTCGCAGGGCAGGAACACAGCGACCTGAGTGTCGGCTTCACCAACGGCTCTCTCTATGTCTATGAGGGAGTCCCCACACGAGTCGTTCTCTCTCTCATCACCGCCGAAAGCGTGGGCAAGGCGTTCCACTCCCTCATCAAGAAGGGTGGCTACGAATACAAGAAGGTTCGTGACGCAGACCCGAAGCCCGTCAAGGAGGAGGTCTAGAAACCGTTACCCCCCCTCACTACTATCAACAAAGCCAACCACAACTACTAGGAGAAGGAAACCAAAGTGGCAACAAAGGCACTCAACCTAAAAGTCAAGACCGAGAAGGTCATCAAAGCGTTGGAGACAGCACTCTCCGACATTCGCAAGAAAATAGAAGCCCACAAGAAGGCAGAGGAAGCCCACAAGAAGGCTCTCACCGAGTGGCACAAGAAGGTCATCACCGCTATCGGTGAGGGCAAGGTCAAGCCAGACGAGGACGGGTTCTGTATCCAAACTTGGCGTGGCGAACAGCCGAAGGTGAACATCACATTCCGCCTGCCAGCCAGCCTCATTCAGCCCCAAGAGCCCGAGACGGACTACAACAAGTGGAGTGTGAACAACGACATAGAGGAGTTGGAAAACGCTATCGCTCTCTTGAAAATGACCGACGAGGAGTATGTCTCGGCGGCGACCTACAAGGGCGTGGCTCGCTTCATCAGGTAGTCACAACAGACCCCCAACGGAGGGCGAGCGGGAACACCACCCGCTCGCTTCTCTGTTGCCCCCGTGAGCCCCGCATACCGGCTTCTATCTTCTAAGCAATAAGAGAAACGGGGCTTCGGGATGGGGCAAAAAGAAACTGTTACCCCTCCCCTGTATTGTGAGACCCATGAACACACACACCGAAACGCAACCAACCGTTCTCCCAGCTCATTGGGAGCACGTAGCAAGATTCCGCACTGATGAACCGATTGAGATTCGCTTTCACGGGAGAGGTAACCGTGACTGGCAACTGTTGGGCTCCGTCGCTCCTAACGGAGTTATCCATTACAGGCTTGAGTCCAACCCTCGTGGCAACTATTCATTCTCGCTGTCCTACCTCGTAGGAGATGTCGACATAACGCTTCCGATGAAGGCTTACAGGGGGTGGCAGAACGATGTCCTCGCTTGGGTCGTTTCCCACACCAATACCGCCGGTGCCGTCTACACAGTGGATGAGGTGCTGTGATGGGTACTCGTTCCATAATCGCAAAACAGATGGGCGACACGTGGCAGGGACGGTACGCTCATTGGGACGGGTATCCAGCCCACATGGCAGGTTCTATTTTCCACATCGTCGAGCGTGATGGGTTACAAAAGGCAATCAAAAATCTGATTGAGGAAAACTCCTATTGGTCATCGGTCAATGAGTTCATGCCCGAGGATGCCCCCTTGGACATTGGCTACAATGACGGGAGATTTAGGAATGTTCCGGGATACGGGTGCGCAGGAACGGAGTCACAATCTCCACTCGATGAGTGGTGGGGCCCCAATGAGGTCACTGGCTCTTGGATTGAGTGGGTCTACATCCTTTCCGACAGGGGGTTGACCATCCTGGATGCCTCACGAAATAAGCTTTTCGGGTTCTTCCGATGGGGCGAGCATGCTGACTGGTACGCACTCCAAGAGCAGTGGTACAGTGATGAGGATGATGAGGCACGGATTTCATAATGAACGTGGATGAAGAAACGCGCCGTAAGGCGATGACCGTGGCCGTGAACTTCGTGCTCTCCGACTACCCTAAAGACGTGGACATTATGGACATCCCGACACTCGTGGAGTTTGCTGACCAACGCATATTGGTTTGGGAGCCATTTACCTATGGAGGCAGGTCGCCCAACATGATTGCTGAACACATTGACCAACTCTTCATAGACATTGTGGAACTCGTAGAGACCCTCTGATTTCCATCTAAGCCCCGCCGGGCCGATGCAACACCGGGGCTCGCCACCCACCCTTGCCCCCAAGTTAGGCTCCCCTACCAAACTTATCCACAGGGTCAGTCTCATGACGCAACTGCCACCAGTTTCACAGTGTGACGGTGGTGGATGACCAACCCTAGAAACTCTTACCCCCCCTTGCTACATTCCTACCCATCATGACTCACGAGCAGATAATCGAAGAAATCATCAAACTCCTCAACCAACCAGGTGAGGAAAGAACTGATGGCGAATGTCTTGACGACATAGCCGAACTGCTGGAAAACAACGGATGGAAGGTATTTGAGAAGTGAAAGAGCATTTCTTTATTGTGAGAGCGTGGCTCAACGATGAGGGCAAGCCCGAGTTCGGAATCGCATCGGACATGGAGGACGCACGATTCTCCGAAGGAACTGTGTGGAACGAGGAGACCGAACAGTGGGAGTCGTGGATGGACGACGACAACATGAGCGAGGACGAGTACCTGTCGGGGACTCTTGTGGAACGCATAGGTCAGAACAAGATTCTCCCAATGGGAGCATTTACGGCGGTGGATGATGAGTGAGGAACTGGACGAAATGATGGATAGCCTCTTGGAGAGCCTCTCATCTGCTATCCACTATTACAACGGCATCTTGGACGACATAAAGGCTGGCACCTACACTCCCGAGAAGGCGAAACAGGATGCCGAGAACCTTATGTTCAACGAAGGCAACGACATCATCTCAACGCTGGAATCTATTGGAGAAATGGCATGAAACTGATTATCTGCTCTGTTACTGGAACTGTGCTCGACCTTGAATCTTGCTACATCGTAGACCCGAGCGAACTAAGCGACGAGGACACCGTTGCGATAGACGAGGGCTCCGATGCCGAGAGGTCGGTAATCGCAACACGGGCCGGGATTTCCGTTGAGAAAATGGGATGGGACACAGGTTGGGGCGACAACAAGTATCGCTACACAATCTCCTACTCGCCCAAGTCTCTGAGAGATGAGGCTGATTCAATACTTGAAGGTGGAATCTATGACGACCCCGAGGATGCTGAATACAAGACGATTCTTGAATGGGTCATCAAGGGGGCGACCGAAGAAGAACTCGCAAATGTCGCAGACTGGATTATGGGAGCCGACCATGTTTGGGAAGGTTTCAGGCAGAACTTCATGGAAGGCCTCATCTATTGGTACAGGGAAAGCAAAAAGAAGTAGAAAGACGGGGCTCCGAAGTGGTCCCCAAGAAACTCTTACCCCCCTTTGCTACATTCATCTCACCAACCCA
>Ga0194133_10002744_pt1 | contig 26421 bp, 20 predicted proteins | sample TA2KigOf40mmetaG_FD_155448 | JGI IMG/M metagenome (GOLD analysis project Ga0194133, IMG submission 155448) | Freshwater microbial communities from Lake Tanganyika, Tanzania - TA2015055 Kigoma Offshore 40m | ecosystem: Environmental > Aquatic > Freshwater > Lake | place: Tanzania: Lake... | reverse complement strand
TACCGGAGCAGAAAATACCAAGCCAAATCACCCTACATTCAGATATTCTTGTTGAGCTTAAAAAACGTAAAATAGAAATACCCAAAAAAGCCACCATCAATGACTTTGCTAAAAAATTGTTGGCAACACTTTCAGAATTGGAGAAAAAGCAGGACGAAGATTTGAAGACTTTAGAAGGGCTACAGGAAGAAAAAGGACAGTTTGAAAATGAAAAATTGAATCTTACAAATCAGATTGCCCAGATACAAGAGCAGGTAAAGCAGTTGACAATTGAAAAAACTGATCTCACCGATAAAATGAGATCACTCAAAGAGCTTGCTGCGCAGGATGAACAAGTCGTATTCAAAGCCCTTGTGTGGATCAATCGGGCGGATGATGATATCCACAATCAGATCAGCCAAGGTGATGTTCGGGGGGCTAATCAGCGACTTGTTTCCAGTGCATTGAATGGACTATTGCTGTTTCAAAGTTATTTGGAGTATCGTCGTAAGCTATCTCGCACGAGTAGTAAGGATGTCGCACCGCCCACACAAAAAAGCGTTGAGATGGATGCCAATCTTCGCATTTTAATGGGCGAACAGGTTGATCTTAAGCAACCGGGTCCTGGTATAAGTGATGCGCCACCTTTGACTTCTCATTTGAGAGAAGTTGCCAAGGAACACGGAATAACGGAAATCGCACCTTTTGGTTACGACGGTTACAAAATTAAATCATAGAGACTGAATGAGGCCCTATTTAAAAGATGGCTTGATGATGCTGGGACTCGTTACCGGCATCGCACTGTTAAATAAGCTTACGGGCCCGATCTCTTTTTTGCTAATTAGTACCATTGTTCTTTCGCTGATCTTCTATTTGGCCAATTTCAGAAAAGACCTGGGGCAGGGGAGCCGTTCGATCGGGGCGTTACAGGCCGGTAAGTTGCAAAGGCAATTGACAAAGACTAAGACGATCTCCATGTTTTTTGTCTTTCTGGTCTTCTGTATTTCCCTGTACGTGCTACATGCCTATCAACGGCCCTCTGGAAGAGATCCTTATTTCTTCAACACACAACACCATGCCATTAAAAATACGGGTATCGCTTTTCGGGGTGGCATCACCCTGTATTCCGATACAGCCCTACAGCAAAAGGGGCTATGGGATTCAGACAATGGTCTGTTAGATCTGGAGGTTCGTGACGGATCACCGGTATTAGTTGGCAAACGATTTTTTGTGCCGGTCTTTACCAAAGAAAGTCTGGATGCAGATACACCCGACCAGCTTCTGAATCCACAATTCCCTGCCGGTTTACAGGCCGGTGACTTTTTGGAGGAGGGCACAAACCGACTTACGATTTCAGCGATCAAGCCACTGACTAATTGGACAGGGAAGCTTACCAACCGATATGACATCACGATACTGTTTACCTCCACGGATAGCGCGGTTGTTTTATCGGGGAATAGGCGGGTTGTAGATACAATCGAGCTTACCGATGTCCTTTTATCAAGAGGCATGGAGTTGAAATCTTTATTGTATGCCAATGAATCGATCGAGAATTCAGCTACTACGGCTAATTTGCTTCGCTGGCTTTATACTCGGGATATTTATTTACTGAGAAATTATACCAGCGCCAGCCAGCGCGAGTCCTTGCATTTATTCATCGCGCCCAAGATCTTTGATATAGATACTCGTTTGCAAGTTGGCGGTCAGATATACTTGGCCAGAAGCCTTTCCCCAAACTTTACCATTCCGATATCGACAGATCAATCGTTTTATATTGGTTTGGAGAACCGACAGCGGTCGCTGAAAGTAACGAATACCAAACAGCTAGACTGGTTGACGCGAAACGATGCTTCCTATACGCACGTGTTGAATTTTGAGGAAGTAGCTTATAGAAGCATCAGTGATATTGAGGATAAAACACAGAAGCTGGGCGCTTACAACATTTTGTATTTATTGAATCACCTTGATAGTCTTAGCAATCATGGTGAGAATAAGCTTCGGGAAGGGCTGTTGTTTCACGAAGATTTGAAGGAAAACAGCCTGACCAGTTTAGGGGAGAGCTATTTAAAATTCAAGAATGATCTGCCAGGCACCAAACTGGACTTAGAGGTTTGGACACAACCAGAACGCCTGATCCGCGATAATGCATCAGCCATACAAAAGAATTTTGCGATTCGTTCCTACCGGCCTCAGTATGCCTGGCTTTTTGATATCTGGGATCTGGATTCTGAAGGGAGTGGGTTTAGTTTTCCCCGTCAGATCTTTTATTTGACCCTTCTCTTTATTGCGATCATCGCCTTATTGAATTTTTCTCCTTCGATTCCATTACTGGCAGTAGAGACTCCTTTTTGGATGATCCTGTATTCCCTGATGGTGTTTCGGTTGTTATTGTTGTGGCGTATAGCCACTTTTCCGCCACTTCAGAATATCAACGCACACGAGCTTAATAATACGCTTCGTGGTTTTGACATGAATTTACCTTTCATTGGAGCCATTCCAATCCCTTTCTCGGTGCTTCTGTTTCTTCTGTTGATCGGTTCTGTTTATCTGACCCGGATCGGACGTTTCAAAAAATGGCTCGATCTTGGTTTATCACGTTTGCCGAAACGGAGTTTCGCTGTGCCCAACAATTCTATCATACGGCACCTGGGCGTGCTGTTGCTTGCTTTATTGGCTTCTCAGGTGGTCACAATTGAGATCCTGAATCGATTGCTCAAGATCGTTGCGCCCGTCATCAGTTATTTCTATTTTTATTATTGGTCGGTCCGAAAAGAAGCAGATTATTCCTACGATTGGCTTAAAACTACACGAAAACGAGTCGCCGTTTGGCTGGAGGTATTCAAATTAGTTGTCAGATCGAATCGGTTTTTTCTTTCCCTCACCACATTGGGTTATTTGTTTTTCACGGATCGGGGCTTTGGTGTGATCTTTTTGGTCTTTTTGGTCTTGCAGGGAGCTCTTCTGAGCCTGACGGCTGGCACTGCCGGTCGGCAGCAAGACCGGGTAAAGAAGATCAGGATATTACTTGGCTATTTCTTTCTGTTGGTCTTTTACTTGCTTATCAGTTTTAAAAACTTGATCCACTATCTGTTGGAATACAAGCGAGTCGTATTTTTTATGCTTTTCGTGTTTTCAGCTACGGGGACATTTTTTTTGGTGAAAGCGCAAACTCGATGGAAAAAACCTGTGTTGGCCTCATTCTTTTCTTTGACCTTACTGGTGTTATTACCTTGGACCTGGAATCCTGTAAACGATTGGATAGAAGATAAGATCAAGCATGTTCGTTACCGGGCTTCCATCTTGAATAAACCTCTACAAGATGTGCTCCTTGAGCAGGAGTATCGGTCGGGGTCTGAGCGAAAAATCATTGAAACTGCTCAAAACCAATGGTTCATCCATAGTTATTTGAATGAGGCCCCACTTCGACACTTGGGAATCAATTTGAAACCGCATTTCAAAAAAGGAGTTGACTTTTCTACTCAAACACGCGACGTGGTATTACCACGATTCGTGATTGCTGAGTTTGGAAGTCTCCCCATGGCCCTATTGCTTGTATTACTGGCTATGCCCTTGGCGATGTACATGCTTCGTTACAAGATATTTTCGAACGGAAAGCTGAATGCCGACTCGTTGCTGTCCAGTATTTCACTATTGCTACTTTTTTCTATTTCTCTTATCGTATGGCTTTCGGCTACCAACCGATTCGTATTCTTTGGTCAGGATTTTCCTTTTATTAGTTTGACCAGTCGGGTGAGCTTGTTCATTCCGTTGGTAATATTTTTCATTGTCCAGACACGTAATCCTTATTCGCAGGGAGTGGCCGCTGATGACCTCTCGATCAATACCCGTCGCTGGTTATTGTTTTTGCTGATCACGGCAGGAATTATTGCCCTTGCAGGACGCAGTCAGAAAATAAAAGATCGATATTTTTCACTGGATCTGAAAGATATTGCTTTGAATTTTGAAACCAAGGTGAATCAATTATTTGTGATGCAACAACAAAAAGAAAGAGTTGACGTCGAAAACATCCTGAATAATCAAAATCAACGCGATCGATATATTTCACAGTGGTTATCGGATATAAAGCGTTCTCCGGAGGGTAAAAAGATGGTCGCTGACCTCTCCATTTATGAACAATCGATACTAGATTTCGTTACAAAAAACCCCTCTAGAGGTTTTGATCTTCGCTCACCCGTTCATTTTATTGAGCAGGATAACGAGTTTAGAATCGAGATGAACCCCTACTATCAATTTGAACCACCGGCTTACTCACGTGCAAATGCTTGGAAAGGGGATTTAATAAGTTCCAATCAGGAATATGAGACTACCTATAGAAAATTAAATATACAGTCAGTCATTTTGAGGAAAGATCAGCTGGCGGCTGGAAATAATCCATTAGCGGTCGTATGGCCAGAGCCGGGGCAAGGAGAATATTATATATTACGACGACTTCCCAAAGATGGCCAGAAGGATTTGAAATCCTTTTCGAGAAAGGATGGGCCTCAAATTGTCCGAGAGGGAGATTTGCTTGTTTATAAGGCAAGCAGTTCTTCCAACTATACAACTTGGAGTTTAAGTGCCTCAACGCGCAAGTTCTTCGCTATTAATATGACAATCAATGGTGTTCAACGAATGGTGTATCCATTAGGCAAATCGGCACCTTGGATACGCGAGTGGACTTTGTTGCAAAAACGAATCAAAGAAAAAGAGGGCAGACAAAAACTCAATATATCCGGGGAGATCAATTTGGATTATGAACTTGCCCGGGAGGTTGGCGATTATATGAATCGTGATGTTACTAAAAAGTCTCGAAATGTTTCAAAAAAGATCTCACCTTCTAATACAAGGCGCGTCATATTTTCTGTAATAGGAGCGGATGGAGATGGTCGAATCCGATTGCTTTCAGATTATGCGGAGGGGAGAACCATCCTAAATCCCAATGATGAAAAGGCCTATGATGAAAAATTGAAGATGGAGTATTTTGAGCGAAATAATGAAATGTCGCGAATACAATGGGGAAACTGGAATCTTTTACATTTAAAGAATGGCCCGGGATCATCCATTAAGCCGTTGGTGCTCTCGGCCATCGCATCTCAGAAAAAAATCAATTGGGGTGATTTGACTGTCCTACGGGGTGCAGATACCGTAAAAAAATATGCAGGGTATCGTATCGAAAAGTCAAAGTGGATTTCAGATAAAGCTTCAGGCCCAATCGGGTTGGTCGATTACTTAGCTTATTCCAAAAACCCATTTCACACCATGATGTATTTTCTGGGCTCATATTCTTATCAAGAGCTTCAGCCATACGAATCATTCACCGACTTTCTTCCAAGGGCAACAGATCCGGATGACTATCCTGTAATAAGAATTAATGGTAATGATTATACTTTACCTTCTCCAACTCGACGTCTATTGGCTTGGCCCTCGCCCCAATCCTCCAGTTTGCCTCATCACTATTTCACAAATACGGGATCGCTACTTGGTAATGGCTTAAAAAATTTATATGATCTACAGCTAGGCTCAGCAAATTCTAATGGTAGCCTTTCTGGGCATAATAGCCAATTTACAAAGGAAAACATTCAAAGTTCAGCTCTGCCGATTACCTGGTCAACTCCTGAGCGTTCATTTTTTAACATGCAGGAGTGTGCCGGAGTAGATACAACCAGTAATTTATTTAATGGCGTACGCTTTCCCGCACTCGGGGGGGGTGTTTTCCGCCTTACACCTTATGATGTCATTAATTACTATGCCAGACTTTTCAACTTCGATAAAAACTTCCAGGCCTCTATTGATACTAAAACAAAAAATCGTGAAGAAACCAATCGTATTGATGCTAATTGGGGTGGCCCAGACGGCTTCATAAGCAATTTTCTTGAAGAATACACTTTCAAGGGAATGGCAGGATCATTTCAGTATGGTACAGCCAGTAGTTTAAACAAACTGCAACTGCCTGAATTAAGCTCTTATGATGTTTACGCAAAGACAGGGACTATCGGTACTAGTAATAAGGATAACTCCAAGCGATTAATCTTAGTTATCATGAAAAAGGGTGACTCTGCACCAATGAAAAACAGAAAAAAGTATTTTCTTTACTTCAGTGCTCAAAATGCGTATGAAGATCAAGCGTTTGATGGTTGGTTCTTGGAATGTTATGCGGATATTATCAAAAAAGTAATACGATCTTATACATTTCAGGCATATATGAAATAGGTGTAATGAAAAAAATAACTTCCTTTTTGGTATTTGTATGTATCGCTTTAGTACTCTCAGGAGTTACAATTTGGTATTCCATTCGGCATGTCACTCGAAATGAAAATTCGGATGAAACGATAAATGTTGCTCTAACTCCACGGTTTGAGGTGATTTCACTGAAAGCTGATACTTTCTTTAATAAATTAAATAATTTTATTAAAGAACAACATGGCGGGAAAAATATTAAGGTAATCGAGTTCAGTTCGACTCTATTTTCTCTAGAGTATAAGGGAGCAAATATTTTCCGAGATTTCGGAATTCGTGATTCATCTGCATTTTATACGCGTTGGAACAAAAGTATTGTATACGATTCAGCCTCCAGCACACTCAAAATGCAGTTCCCCATATCTGATAGCGTAATTCAGGTACCTGCTGAGCTAGTCTTTAATACCTTCCCTAAAAACTGATATCTCTTATTTTTATGGCTATACGCGACCGGTTATCGAAAATTAGTCCCCGCTCCTTGCCTCTCCTGAATCGTTCTGTATACAGGGTGACGGGTGAATATTTGTTCTCAGGCGATGAGCTGGTTTCTTTGCAGGAATCTACGCCCTCGGCCCGTCGGGCCCGCATTAAGACGAAGCTAACCCTTAAGTATCCTGACGCAAGTGTGCTGAATCGGATGTATTTCCATATACTAAAGGCGAGAATTCAAACCTGGGCCTTATACACCTCAGTCAGTATTGCATTGAGTATTGGGATTGCTTACATAGTTTTTTTGCAACTCCCCAGAGCATATACCATTGGGCATGAAGTTCGATTGGATCCGACCGAAAGCAGCTCGATCTCTGTGCGCACGCTGAATCTATACATTCTCAAAACAAATTCAGGCACCGAGGAGGCAGTGGAGTCTATGCTGTATAAAGGGCCAGCAGGCGCTAAGGTCCTGTTGATTTCGGATGAATTTATTCCTTGGCTCCTTCGAAGATCTGATACGTATACGACCGACTCTGCAAACATTACGACGGATGCCAGTATTCGCGATGCCTACCGCTACTTCTTTTCGGAGTTTATCGGATTGACGGACAAGACACAAGCCGCTTCCGTTCTGTACCTCGACATTGCGGCGCGGAAAACGATCTTCGAGTACTTGTTGAGGAAAGATGTGCATGCCGGTGCAGTGTTGGCCAGCCTGTCCGGACAGGTGAATAATTTCAAGAGGAGCTGTTCCAGTTCCGAAGTTTCTATTCCTAATACCTGTTTGGTACCATTCAGAATTGAACGTATGAAGAACGGAGAAATTCTATATTTTATCTCTTTGAGAAAGAATGGAGTAAGGTCCAATCTTGTGATCTATCAGACCGGAAGCAGATTGCGTAAGTTGGTGTTCAAATATCGAACGGATGATAACAATGTTTTAGCTGAACAAAGAGAACTTTTTTGGTTAATTGGAGAAGGGTCTTGCCATTGTATAAAAGGTGATGCTTCTCAATATTTTGTGCGTAGTACTTTATATACTGTTTTTTATCCTGACACAATTAGTGTTGAAGCGAAAATAAAAAAGTAGTAGATTTTACTTGTAATACTGTCTAATGTTTTTAAGATTCATTCAAATCCTTATCTTCTCTATTCTGCATTTAGGTAGCCTGCAGGTGGTCGCTCAGTGCGATGCATATATACCATTCGAAGAAATAACATTGAAGAGGTTGATTCGCACGGGGTCTGATCTAGAATTGTGTATCAAGATTACTGCGACGGAGAATGGTGGAAAATATAGTTATAAACTTATTGGCACGCCGCTTGAAAAATTTCAAATAAACTGGACCTTCAATTATTATTTAAGAACAGGTGATCTTCGGCCCCTACTAATTCAGCTGCCAGTTACTGGACCTGGTGCGAGTGGCGAGATCAATTTACCCGGGTATCGTGCCTATGTAAAGGCCTTTGAGAATGTACTGGTTACTACAGCCGAAACAGCGGGCATACCCAACTCATCAATTTTAGATGACATTCGAATCGTTCCTCTTCCAAACAACCTGATATTTGAGGGAGAAAACATAACATTCAATCTCCCGGAGTTGAAAACGGGTGTAACGACCGTCTGGACTACCAATGGAAAGATAATCGACCGGGCGAATCGAAAATTGACCGTACGGGCGGAGAAAGGACTTCAAGTAGCTGTTTCCTTCCGGAATGGAATATTCTCTAGCGATAAAATGCAGATAGCAGTTCCAAAAGTTCAACGACTAGCAGATTATTATACTTATGATGTGATTAAGCCGTTAGTGCAGCTACATCCTGATACATTGCCATTGAGCATCCGCATACAACCTAAACTTAAAAGTGATTTATTTATCTGGCATTGGTATTTCCAAGATAAAACGACTAGCAAAATGGAGTTGGGAGGAACTGGCCCTGATTTTATAATTAGTCCTCCTAATCTCAAACCGCTGACTGGATTGCGCGCCGAGTTGAATTATAATGGCAGAGTTGTAGCGATTGAAAAGATTGGAGTGGATGTATATGAAATACCTGGCCCTCCCTCTAAGTTTACTATTTCTCCACGCCAAATGTTTTTCGAGGGTGAGCCTGCTCGCCTGGAGGTACGCCCTACTGATCGTGCTAAGTGGTCCCCAGATCTGAAATGGATATGGCAAATAGGAAAACAACAGGATACCACTTCAGTTTTATTCTATGACATACCTGCGGTCAGTAAGAATGCAATCGTTTCTGTAAGAAGCTATTTTAATACCAAGGTATCTAAGGAAGTTAAGCTTGATTTGAGGAATTTTGTAAAAATAAGGAGCGTATTACCTCGTTATGTTCAAGGAGATACGTCGGTATGTGTTGGCAGGGCTGAAGACCTTTTATTTAAATTTGAAAATACGCAACTAGGTTCGGATAATACTAAATGGGTTTTGTATTTCGATGGTAAGGAATATGCTCGATCTAAAACGCCAGTGTTTAAAATTCCAACGCCTACAAAAATGGGCACGTATCAGCTCCGAATATTTCCCGATAAGGAACCTATGAATGTTTTTTCTTTCAAGCTAAACGTGCATGCTGCACCACAGATTCCTGATGCCATAGTACAGTCTTCTCCTATAGGTCAACTTTGTCCTGGAAGTAATGTTACTCTTACGACCAATCCATATATGACTAATTCAAATACATATTTGGATTGGTATATCGTTGAAAAAAATTCTGCACTTAATTATTTGGCCACTGGGCTGCAATTGGAGTATACTCTAAATAGTAAAACTACTTTTATTTTGAAAAGTCGGACAGATCAATGCGTTTCAACTATAGAGCGAAAACTTGTTTTGTCGCCTATGATTTTTAATTATAAGCCTGATTTTACGATAATCAAAAAAGATGGAAAGAATAGTCGTTATCGATCAATTAAGGTTTCTTCTTCAGACCTGCCTGGTTTACGGTATATGTGGTATCTGAATGATAAGTTGTTGTCAAGCAATCAGGGACGAATTATTAATAATCTTCGATTACGAAAGGGGTCGAATGAGATTAAACTTTCGGTAATAGATGAGTGTAATCAGGAAGTGCAATCTAATGGTTTTATTAATTTACCTAAGCCAAAACCATTTGGATTTATGGCAATCGGTGCTTCGTCAAATAGATTTGATATGATTCCAAATTGGATGTTCACCGTTGGTTCTCGATCGCTCTACATTAGGGCAAAGTTCAATCCTCTTGCTCAAGCAGCAATCAAAGAAAATAAGAGTGGTTTTATGGGCGTACCCTTGGAGGTGAATGATAAAAGCCAACTTACTAATTTTCCGCCGGCAACAGGTATGTTTTATACGATTACTTCCGGTCTACAAGCGTCTCATACAGGTTTGACGGTAGGCGGAATGGTGACGCTTTCCAATCCGCGTTATAATTACCGATTCTTGCCAATATCGTTTGTATTTGGCGCGGGATATGGTACACGGGAAATGTATTGGACTACCCAGATTGAATCGTATACCGATCAACGCAAGACATCACATTGGGCCAGAAATATTGATCAGTCTTGGAAAGGTTTAGAGGTAGAGGGCGGTATCTTTGTTCCTATAACTGGTGGTCTTTTTTTTCAACCTGGTTTTTCAGCCATTTTTGATCCCAATAAGCAGTTGCCATATGTGGCAGTTAACTTTTCTTTGGGTATAGCCTTTAAAAAGAAAAATTAATAATTTCTATGAGATTTTTATGCTACTTATTGATTGTCATAGTTAGTTTAAATCTTTCTTGTACAAAAGACAAGAAGCCACAAGTTGGTGCAACTGACAGGGTTTTAATCAAGAACCTAACACCGCTAAGTATAACTGACTCCTCTGCAATTCTTGGTGGTGAGGTCACCAGTACCAGTGATATGCGTATTACTGAAAGGGGGTTTTGTTGGTCTAGGGGTAATACTCCCACATTGCAGGATTCGACTGTAGCAGTTGTAGATTCTATTGCCGCCTTTTATCATTTCGCCAGGAATTTTCTTCCTAACACCACGTATTACTTTCGCGCCTACGCTAAAAATTACTCAGGAATTATCTATGCACCAGTATCTAACTTCCGTACCCAAATAGGTATGCCACGACTTACTACATCTGCTGCCTCTAATATTACGAATATGTCAGTTCAGTCAGGTGGTACAATTATATCTGATGGGGGTAGTAATATTTTGGATAAAGGAATTTGCCTATCTACCTTAAATTCATTGCCTACTGTTTTAGATACATCTGTTTCTGTAGGTACTGGATCTGCTAATTTTACTGCTATAGTAAATAATCTGTTGGGGGGAAAGCGATATTTTATTCGGGCGTATGCTAGAAATGCTCAAGGCCTCCAATATGCCTCGAATGTTATACAGGTGAATACTAGTGCTGCCCTTCCTCCATCAATGTCTGGTTCAACAGTAAGCAATATTACACGAACTTCAGCACTGTTCACAAGTTCGGTTATCGCTAATCAAGGTGCCTTGATTACCGAGTATGGATTTTGTTATGGAACAACTCCGAATCCTACTATTGCTCAGTCACGAATTCGGTATTTTGGAAATGTAAATACTGTCTATAGTGGAACTGCTTCCGGTTTACTCCCAGGAACTTCTTATTATGTACGCTCATATGCATTCAATGCTGCAGGAGGGCCTTCGTACTCGGCCACATCTGTAAACTTTAATACATTGCCTATTGCGTTACCTACCGTGGTGACTACTGGAAGTTCCTCTACCTCCTTCACGAGTGTTACCTTATCAGGTTCTGTTACTGACGACGGTGGAGCAAACGTCTTTGAGCGGGGTTTTTATTTTACCTCTACAGGTGCCCCTAATCAATTTAGTCCATCTATTATCGCTTCAGGCTCTGGAATCGGAAACTATTCCGCTATGCCTACAGGTCTTATACCTAATACTGTTTATAATTTTGTTGCTTATGCAAAAAATGCTTCTGGAATTGCTTTATCAAATTCAGTACTAAATTTTAGAACACTTACACCTAATCCGCCATCAATTACTACAACTTCTGTTACAGCTATTACAGAAAATTCATTTCAAAGTGGAGGAAATATAGTGACAGACGGTGGAGCTCCTATCATACAACGCGGTATATGTTGGAATACTACTGGCGCCCCAACAACAGCTAATAACATAACTAATAACGGTATTGGGATTGGTTCGTTCTCATCTTTTGCGAGCTCCCTAGCCCCTTATACAACTTATTATGTTCGTGCATATGCGATCAATAGTGGAGGTGTTGTCGGATATGGCAATCAAATTTCCGTTCAAACAAGCCTCTTGGCTCCTACGCTTGTCTCTCCAGCTAATAACATCAATTTACCATGTTGTAATCAATGGTTCAATTGGTCGGCTGTAGCCGGGGCTACATCTTATGAATTTCAGCTCTCAAAAAGCAGTACATTCTCTTTATCGGTAACTACATTGTCGGTTTGCGGTTCAGGTTCTATGAATGCTAATACCGTTAATAGATCTTTACCGACTACAAATAGTTTTTGCGTAGGGATGGGTAGTAGTAGCAATAATGGTGTTTGGTATTGGAGGGTTCGTGCTGTGGCTGGATCTAGTGTAAGTGCATGGTCTTTAGTTCGTTCGTTTGGCTATCAATTCTAGTTAGTTAGACATATTAATTAGTTTTATTTTGAAAGTATGCATTGTGATTGTCTTACTTTAGAAAAAGCAAAACATATAGCAATATTTCCTGAGCTATATAAAATTTTTTCTGATGTATGCTTACTAACAAAAATAGATTACGATGCTTTAGTTTTTTTGGTTCAAAATGCAACCACTTTATATCTGCCGAATGTGAAGTCATTTACTTATGATAAACTCTATATTTTAATTGGCATTGGGATTATTTAAAATGATGCCACTGTGTTTTTAATATTTTCAAATACCTTTTAGTATAAACTACAAAAGTTTAATTTTTAATTATTAATGCAAGATTTGCTCTCTTATATTGTCAATGATGCTAGATGCAGAGAGATCCTGGACTTTGTGAACTAGCTAGAAGAAGATGGGAAGAGCTTGACAAAAACAAACCCCTTAAATCTGAATCTAATAACCTTGAAGATGATGATCTTCCCTTTTAATAAAGTATTTTTTAGCTCTTTTTTAACATCTAGTGAGTCATAAAAAAATGATTAGGCAGTTATAGTGATATGAATAAAATTATCTTATTAGTTGTTATAATATTTTTAAGCAGTGTCCAAACAAACGCTCAAATAATTACATTAAATATAGATAAATACCAATGTATTAGATATCCCAAGCATTTTGAAAATATTAATGATGCTCGGTTACAGGACTCTATTGAATACTTGAATTCCGGGATTACTAATATTGATTATACTTTTAATATTGAGGATAGTTTATTGGTTTATCAATTTAATGAACAACGGGATTCTTTAAAAATTATATACTTTGATCAAAAGGCACAGAATTATTTTGAAATATGGGCCTTTACTCCCCGTGCTGCTCAAATATTGGTATTTAATTATTTAATTTCGGCTGATTCTAATAATAATTTAATATTTCTTTGTCGAAGGCTGGAAGGGGAGAAGATTGCTGGGTGGTTTGCTCCTTCGATAAACTGTTTTAATTATACGAAAGATGGTAAATTGATTCTATAGCAGTCAAATAGTTATATGCAAAATAAAATTTTACTCACTGAAAATATTCGCACATATCTAATTTTCATTTTATGTTTCATTTTGATGCTAATATGTTCACGAATGGTCTTTGCACAGCAGGATTATTTTATGCATGCCAGAACGCAAATTAAAAGATATAGTCCTCCTCGTAAAGATTTTGCTATTGTTATAGATTACAGAAAAAGTATTTTAACAGATCGGTTATATGTTCTAGATTTAATTCATGACTCAATACTACTTTCTTCTCGGGTGTCTCATGCGTGGAAGTCTGGACTCCTTTATCCAAATAAATTCAGTAATGTTGTGGGCTCAGAAATGAGTAGTATGGGAAATTATGTTACAGGAAAAAAAATTGTAAGCCCAAAATTTGGCTATGCTATGTTAGTTAGAGGCCTCGATGCCAAAGTAAATTCTAACGCACAAATCAGAGAGATAATATTTCACTCAGATAAGAAAATGAAATCAAAGTGGTCAAAAGGATGTTTTGCAACCCCAGAAGCAGTTAATAAAAAAATAATTGATTTGACTTCTAATGGCGTATTGATATGTGTTATTCTTGGATAACCATGTGATTACATTGGAACAAAAAATATCTATGAATAGTATAGTACTTCTGTAGTAACCATGTTTTGCTAATTTCTGTTTTGGTTTTCATAGGTAGTAGTGGCTGAACAAAAAGTAATAACTTGAAATAACTCTACGATGAACCTTGATACTAATTATTCTAAAATCTATCAAACATTTGATAAGGATACACTCGAAAGTGCTAATAAAAATCGCTTTTCCTATATTCACGCAAAAGCTGAGATCTACTTAAAGCTAGGTCGTGACTTATATCGGAAAAAGGATTTTTTTCAAATGCCTGATAAATCGTGGGATAAAAATGAGATACTGCTCATTGAAACAGGTTGTCAGCAAATTTTACAAGGTAAAGGTTTAACAGCGAAAAATCCGTTAAGTGGTTTGGGGGTAGGGGGTTTTTATAATCTTCTATCAATATTTCATTTTAAGCCGAAGAATCGAATTACAAAACGTTTAAAAAAAGATGGAGAAATACAATTTTTAGACATTATTGAATTTGAGCATTTTGTTGATCAAACCATCGTTACCTATTGTAATTTAGTTGCACATTGATTTGCCTTAGGCATATTATTTAAACTTTCAAAAATTAATTCATTCCTACAAACTTTAATTTCTTTTAATAGCTATATAACTTTAGCCATTTTTCTGAAATTCATGAAAAATATTATATCTAATAGTTAAGAGTTAAATACAGAGTTATTATTTTTATCTATTTGCTTCACTATTTTTTAAAATCATTTACAAAAGATTGTAAATTATCAGAAAGGATTACATGTCCTTTATGCTTAGCTAATGCTTTTGCTGCTGTTTTAGAAAGTGACAATAGGCCAGTAAGGGTGAGCCATCCCCCTTGTTTCGCTAATGCTTATGCTGCTTTGTCGGTAAGCGAAGTCAAACTATTTAAATGTAACCATCCACTAACTTGGCTCAGGGCAACCGCAGCTGCTTCTGATAGCGATATTAGTCCTTCAAGACCAAGCCCCTCCTTATTTCTTGATAATATTTTTGCTGTTTCATCAGAGATTGTAGTCATTCCACTAAGTGAAAGCCATCTACGAGGTTCACTTAGTGCAGCAGCTACATCTTCCGAAAGTGAGGTCAGTCCGTCAAGCCAGCATCCTCCATTATGTTTAGCCAATGCTTTTGCTGCTGAACCTGAGATAGAAGTTAAACCACAGAATGAGAAGTCTCCATTAGAATTAGCCAATATTTTCATTACTTCATCTGGAATTGTTGTCAACCCATCAAGGGAAAGGCCTCCATTATGCTTAACTATTTCTGCCGCTAATTCTTCAGAAATTGAAGTTAGTCCGGAAAGAGAAATAGAAACCTCTTCGTCTTGTTTAACAAGTTCTTTTGCTGCTTCTTTAGAAAGAGATGTCAGTCCACTTAGATCGAGTACTCTGTCAAAGTTTTCTAAATATGACAGCGCTATTGCTGCTTTAATGTCAATCGAAGTAAATTTTGACAAATTTATTTTTCTATCATAGTGGCGATACTCAAAAGCGATTTCCTCTGAGAGCTTTTTGTAAATTATTCCAGATGCCGCATCATTAAGTTTAAATTTTCCTTTATGTTTTGCCAAGGCTTCTGCAGCTGTATTCGAAATCGATGTTAGACCAAAAAGGGATATGCCTCCTTTATGCTTAGCCAACGCAGTAGCCGCAGCTTCAGAAAGTGAGCTTAGGCCATCAAGAAAAAGCCATCCCTCGTGCTTAGCTAATGCTTTTGCTGCTGGATCTGAGAGCGTGGTCAGACCATTAAGATAAAGATCTCCCTTACAGTTGTTTTCTGATCAACATTTACTTTTGAAATATGATGTTTTATTTTTGTTATTGCCGCAAACGGTTTCGGAGCACAAGTTTCAATATATTACTAAAGTTCAATAGAAGCAATAATCTCCAAATTTACACGTTACCCCGCCTGATGCAAACCTGTGTTAGAAGCATTTTTTTTTCTCATTGTCAGTCAAATAGACTTGTCTGAAAGGGTTTTGTCGGATTGTTTGTTATTTGTTTTTTGTCTGTCGGTTTTATGCCACTTTGCCAGTTTGAATTTACAAGTTCTTGTTCTGGGTGTTCTTCAAAAAATTTCACAATGTCCATTCCATTTGAAAACTCAATACCTCCTAATCTAATTAAGTCAATATTTCCATGCGTTGGCGGATTTAAAACTTGCGGACTTAGTACAAAAACAGGAATTCCCATTTTTAAAGCGGTCTTACCTGCATCAAAAGTTCCACTCATTTTTCCCGAACTGTCTCTTTCAGGTCCTGACTTAATAACAACTATTGCCTTGGACATTGCACAAACAAGTTTGTTTCTTGTCATTGCATTCTGTCCGGAAAATTTTTCATATGGGGCAAATTGTGTTACAAATAATGCGTTCTTTTCCCAATTAAGGTCTTTAAGTTCTCTTTTGATTGAGATATAATTTGTTCCGAAACTTAAAATCATTGTAGTTGTTCCGTGAGCTTCAAGAGCTCCCAAATGTGCAGAAGTGTCAACACCTTTTGCATAACCCGAAGTAACATTAATGCCATTCTTAGCCAATTTTTGGGCTATGCTTTTAGTAATTGTAATTTCAAAATCACCGACATCTCTTGCTCCAACTATTGATACGCCTTTCTGATTTAGTAATGGTAAATAGCCTTTGCAATATAAAATTGGAGGTGCATTATCTCCCATATTTTGCAACACAGACTGAGGGTATCTGTTATCATCAAAACCGATAATAGTGACTCCGTCTAATTTTAGTTTTTCAAAGTTGCTGTATAGACTGTCATCAGTATCTAATTGTGAAAAGCAAGAAAATTTGGCTCTTGAAAGTTTGCCATGCCCGATTTCGGGAAAAAGTCTTAACAATTCGGTTGCTTCAATGTCAAACAAATCATTAATTGACATTTTATTTAATTGCAGATTTTCGTAAATGTAATGTATGCTCTTTGCTCCAAAACCAGGTGCATTTGAAAGCATATACCAGGAATATTCTTTATTTCTCATCTTTTTGAACGTGTTTTTGTAATTGTCAAAACGTAAACCCCCCTTGCTTTTCCTTTATTCATAGCAACATCACAAACTGCATTTAGCGTTTCTCCCGAACGATAAAGGTCGTCAAAAATTAGAATGTATTTTCCACTAAGTGCATTAAAATTGATACTGAATGCATCCTTTAATATTTCTCGTCTTGTGTCTGGGTCGTCTATTTCTTTTAGTTGAGAAGTTGATTTTACTTTTCTTAATGTATTGAAGTCAATAGGTAGTCCAACAAGGCGTCCGATAGATTTAGCCATTTCGTAAACTGGCTGGAAGTCTCTAGTTGTATCAGACGGTGGAATTGAAATAATTAAATCAAGTTGCCATTTGCTCTTGTATTGGTTTAGAAAGTCAGCTGTTGGTCTTGCTATTTTCTCAACTTGACTTTGTTCTTTCCAGTATTTGAGTTTATAGAGTGCTTCTGCTATCGGTGGTCTTTTAGTATCCCAAATTTTTCTACCATTAGTATCGGTTCCTGCTGGAGTGCTTGCAATTGTGTGCTAATCTAAAGCAAAACCGGCTTTCCAATGTCCATCTAATTTAATTCCGTATGGTTGTATTGTTCCGTCTTTAGTCATTACATGTCCATCTAGGTAATTTATAATAGATAGTTTGCTTTTATCCTTCAGGTCTTCAATAACAATATTTTTATTTATGTCAAGCTTAACAGAAATTGGTTCAGTATATAAATATCCATCAACACTAAATATTTTTAGTGTTTCTATACCGAACTTTGTTTTAAAATCTTGTAAGGTCATATGTCTTTTTTTAAAATGGCTGGTATCGTTTTGGCGCTTGGCGCATTGGCAAATTTCGGAACACAAAACTGTCAATATACCACAAAAGTTGATGTGAGGTAGAATATTCAATTAACCACATCACAGGCCATTGATCAAAATGCCTGTTGGTACTCTTTTTTCTCATCCGAGATATTGTTTTAGTCTTTCAATAAGCAAGTTAAATGGGTGTCCATTTTGTCTCCATATTTGCTCTGCTATTTTCACTTTTCTTCTAGTGTCTTCAAAAGCAAGTTCAATATCGCCTGTTGAACTTAATAGTTGTTCGAATGTCTTGTCTTTCTCTACTACGTTGGAAAGAATTGAACCAATATTAAACTGACTGAAGATATGTTTTTGATTCATCTTTGTTATTCAATCCTAAAAGAATATGTTAGCCATTTAAAATCAGCGAGTTATTGGAGAAGGTGCTTTTAGGGGATTTAAAGATCATGTGTTTTAATCCGTATCAATAATCACGAGGAATGATTATTGCCATTATGAAATATGAAATTAGTGGAAGTCCAAAAAATAAATTTCCCAAAACAAATAGTATACGCACTAAACTAACATCAAATTCAAAATAGTCAGCGATTCCTGCACAAACTCCAAAAATTACTTTTGGTTTTTTTCTAATAAGCTTTTTCATATAAATTTACTAATTACAACATTTAATAAAAAACCTAAATGATTATTTTCAATAACAAGATTACTAAACGAGCATAATCATCAATTCATATTTGTTTACACTTAATTTATTAAAAGTACTATTTTGCCAGATATTCGTGGAGTCTTCCCGAAGCCATATGAGTCAATCATATTACCTATACGCCAATATACGAAATTATTTCTTCTTATCCCTTTCTGTAAATCGCGTTCTTGCGTGCCGTGAAACATCATTTTGATTAAATTGAAAGTAGCCTCTTAAGCGATGAACTTGCGCTAAGTTGTACATCCGTATTGATACGGAAAGTGTATGTCGACAATATAGCGGAGGTAAGTGGGATCAGTTAGCATTGTTTTGAATTCATTCATTGAAAATCAATTTTTGATTCGGAAGTATTTAAAATACGCCTAAAAAGTATATGTATTTACAAAAAATATTATAACTTAAAAGAGATGCGTCATATTATTATAGGAGACATTCATGGTTGCCTTTCGGAGTTAATGACTATGATCCAAGATCTAAATCTTGATGCCGATGACAAATTATATTTTATTGGTGATTTAATTGACCGTGGCCCAGATTCACTTGGAGTAGTCAAATATGTGCGTGATTTATCTGATAAATATTTTACAATATTAATATTAGGTAATCATGAGGAAAAACTTTTAAGATTTATTCATCATAAAAAAATAAATGGGGAACATACTTTTAAAATGCAAGATGTAAATAATATTAATTCATTGGTAGATAGTTTGAGTATTACTGATATTGATTTTTTATCTTCTTCATATTTAAATTATACTATAAGGGATGAAAATATTTTTCTGGTCCATGGCGGAATTCCTGAAAACCTTAAATTTGATTTTAAAGACAATTTTAAATACTCATATCAATTATTAAAAGCTAATAAGGGTTTAGAGTTAATTCTTAAAACAAGGTATTTAGATGATTTCAGTAATTTTATTGGATTAGGTAAAGAGGATGAAAATTCCATTTTTTGGGCTAACAAATACAAGGGGCAATACGGTAAAATTATTTTTGGCCACCATGCAATCATTTCTGAGAGGCCAAAGGAATATATAAATGCCATAAATATCGATACAGGTTGTGTATTTGGCGGCTGGTTAAGTTGTTATATTATAGAAAATAACCAATTCTATTATAAAAGTGTAAAAGCAAATCAAGTATATTATAAACGGAATTAATTTATGAATCAAGCACCCAATATACGTAGTAAGAAAAATTCAATTCAAGTATATAATGTATTTCCTTTTCATATAATCCCTAAAACAGAGGGTGAGTTGGCATTATGAATTATATCTGTAAAAATCCAGGCTGTATTGCTCCCGAAAATAAGAGAGGGAAGGTATACCCATCAGCAATGGAATGCCCTTTTTGTGATCTTCCCTTGATAGAAGTCATCTCTCTATCCGACGAAGAGATTGACTTGATTAACAGACTACCTTATGTCATTGCCTATCCGCTTAAACGGGCACTGGTTGAGAAGCACCCTTTGACTCGGATAAACCTCTTGAGGGATACCTTTTTGAACTACCTCAAATATCTCGGATTAATCACCGCTTCAGAGTTCTTTAATAGTCCCATTAAGGACAAGAGCATGGTGGCCCTGTTCAATCGCACACTGACCGAAACCTCCTTTGGGTTGTGGAATGAATACATTAGGGAGATGCTAAAATTCCTAAATAAGAAAAATCATACTTTTTTCTGTCCTGAGCTGATCGACTACTACATGACTGTTCAGTCTGGAAATAAACGTAAATTATATAAAGGTGAAGTTCATGTCCAGGACGCTTATGGTGAAACAACCGTAACTGATCAAAATCTGACCGGAATTGATAGTCTGATTAATTTCCGGAACCGCTATCTGGGACATCAGCAAACATTGGATGATGCTACTTATAAGAGCTTGTGGGATCAGTATTTCCCCATTTTTAAGGATTTATTGGTACAGATGACATTCTGCACAGACTACCCGATGTACAAAACGGAGCATGGGGAGACATATCGCTTGCAATCTGATGAATTGTTGATTACAGAAACCGCTTCCCAGTTAAATGCTAATGTCTGGCTAGAAGATCGTCAGGGGAATTGCCTGGATATTCTGCCTTTTTTTGTTGTGCCTGGTGAATTGTCAATCAAGAAAGAGGACAAGGAGCAGGTGCTGGTATACGAGTCCTATACCGGTAAGACGATTAAGTTTTTCAGTCCGGAGGGTACTGAAAAGCAGACCTCCGGCAAGATACTGGAACGACTCAATTTGCTTTTGCGTGACAAACAGCAAGAGACCCCGTTTACCCCCGAGACGTTTACAAAAGAAGTCTTCATTAAACGTCTTTTCGATGAGAATAAATTGATACTTGATGCGCTTGTCGCGGAAAAGAAGGTGGTACCCGGTGTCTATGTAAATAGACAGGATATGGAGGTCAAATTGCGTGAATGGGTCGGCGCAAGGGCGAGTATTTTCTTCATGGCGGCAGAGGCGGGTAGTGGAAAGACCAACCTGCTGATCGAGATGCAGAGGCAATATTCTGAGCGAGGGTTGAACAGCTTATTAATAAGGGCTGGAAGGATGGAGAAGCAGCGGCTTTCTGAGCAGATTGCTTACCTACTGAATATTGATGAGTCAGTGGGTTTAAACGCTTATACATCCATTGCTGGAACACAGGAAGCTCCTACATTTATTTTGATCGATGGTTTGAACGAGGCTTACCATGCAGAAATCCTCTGGAAAGAAGTCCTGGAATTGAGTCGGCTCTTTGAGCCGGGGAGCCTCAAGTTCGTAGTAACTGCCAGGGCCAATTCAAAGGCTGATTTGGGGCGTTACTCAGCCTCCGGCGACGACATGAATCTCATTTATGGGGAGAATAAGGAGCGAGAGGATGGGCTGGCAGCTCTAACCCATTGGTTGACGTCACTGAATATGGAAGAGATGAAGCGTGCTTGGGAAAGCTATGCTGTTAAAGATAAATCTCGGTTCAAGCCATTATTCACTTTTGATGACATTGCCGGATTTGATCGGGCTATTTATGATCAGATCAACAATCCCTTGGTCTTGCGAATTTTTCTGGAAGTGTATAACCGGAAAAATCTGCCGAAAAAAGGGAAAACTCATTTAAATATATGGAAGGATTGGTTTGCTACATTTTCAAAAAAAGAACAAACCTTTCTTGATTTACTGGCAGCCGAAGTATGGGCGAAGGGAGAAAACGAACTCATGTTAGATGATCTGTTGAACAATGGGGCATTAAAGGAGTATTTAGTTTCTGATAATATAAATGCCCCCTATCAGCGTTTAAAGAATCTCGGCTGGATAAGCCGGTATGTTAAAGATCTAAATGTTTGCATCGGCTTTACGGTGGAGGGGGTGCTGCTTTACATTTTTGGTCTGCAGCTTGAAAAACGGGCATTTGAAATTGATATTCAATTCATTGATGAGTTACTCAAAAGTGGAAGCAAATTGCAAAAGTCGGGATTGGAGGCTTTTCTGTCAGAAGAAGCGCTGCGTGGGAGTCTTGATCTTATTAGTGAATTGATTGATGAAGGAGATGAGAAGTTAGATATCTGTATTCGTCCGCTTTTTCATTATATGAAAGCGTTTGGTGTCGAAGTTACGCTTGCGAATCTACTCGAGACTACTACTGATAATGACTGGCGGGCGTTACTCAAACTCAATAAAATAATGAGTGAGTTGCAACTACAACAATTAAGAGCAGAATTTTTGGAAAATATTATTTCTCGAATAACATTTAATAATCGATATGATTCTGAGCTGGGTTTAGTGGCAATTACTTCAATTGACGATAAAAAAGCGAAGTACAACTACTCAAAAATTAATATTTCTTCTGAATTTATAATAAGTGATTCAGTATTGCTTTCTGCACTAGGCAATTGTGAAGTTAGATTTGCCGAATACAGTAAGGCGCTCGAGTTTTATCAGCAATGTCTGTGTGTTGAATTAAAAACTCATGGCGAAGAGCATCCTGATGTTGCGGGTTCATATAGCAACATAGGTTTAGTCTGGGATAACAAAGGCGAATATGATAAGGCCTTGGAGTTTTATAAGAAATGCTTGGATGTACAATTAAAAAAGCATGGCGGAGAGCATCCTGACGTGGCTACTTCATATTATAATATGGGTGGTGTATTAGATGATAAAGGCGAATATGATAAGGCTTTAGAGTTTTATCAGAAATGCCTGGACATTCGATTAAAAATGCTGGGCAGTGAGCATTCAAGTGTAGCTAAATTATATAATAATATTGGTCTTGTTTGGAGAAACAAAGGTGAATACGATAGGGCGCTGGAGTTTTATCAGAAGAGCCTAGTTGTAGGATTAAAAACGCTTGGTGTAAAGCATCCTGACGTGGCTACTTCATATAGTAATATCGGCACAGTGTGGCATGACAAGGGTGAATATGATAAGGCGCTAGAGTTTTATCAGAAAAGCCTGGATATTCGATTAACTACGCTTGGCGCAAGACATCCGAGCGTAGCTACATCATATGGCAATATAGGTTTAGTTTTGGATAACAAAGGCGAATATGATAAGGCGTTGGAGTTTTATCAGCAAAGCCTGGATATTAAATTAAATAGGCTTGGCGAGGGGCATCCTGATGTAGCAACATCATATAACAATATTGGTCTTTTATGGAAGCACAAAGGTGATTATGATAAGGCGCTAGAGTTTTATCAGAAAAGCCTGGATATTCGATTAACTACGCTTGGCGAGGGGCATCCTGATTTGGCTAATTCATTTTACAATATTGGTAGTCTGTGGCATGAAAAAGGCATATATGATAGGGCGTTGGAATTTTATCAGCAATGCTTAGATATACAATTAAATAGGCTTGGCGAGGGGCATCCTGATGTAGCAACATCATATAACAATATGGGACTTGTTTGGCAAAACAAAGGTGAATACGATAAGGCACTGGAGTATTACCAGAAAAGCCTGGATATCTTCTTAAGAACACTGGGCGTGGTGCATCCTGATGTACCTATTTCATATAGTAGAATAGGTGGTTTATGGAAACAAAAAGGCGAATACGAAATTGCGATTGAGACATTTCAAAAGGGGTTTAAAATTTTAAAAAAAGGTGGCTTTCCTTTTAAAATAGCCGAATCGTATGAGGCGTTAGGTGATAAAAAGCAGGCATTGAATTACTTTATACAGTCTGCCAGCATTCGCAAGGATGATCCGGAATGTGGATTAGATGCTGAAGTCACTATTGAGTCTATTCAAAATTGCAAAAGGCTAGCTGAAATACTGGGGCGTGAGATTGAATTACCAGATTGGATGAGATAAAAAAGTTATATCCTACACAATATAAATCACTTATTATGACACTCGAACTCAGTCCAACAAGAGTTATTTCTATCTCCCTTACCTTTACAGATTATGCTCTTTTTTGGTGCAAATTTTGGTGCAAATAAAAAAGCAGCTACGAGGTAAAACTCATAACTGCTTGATTATCAGCTCCCCCTGCTGGACTTGAACCAGCGACCCTCTGATTAACAGTCAGATGCTCTAACCAACTGAGCTAAGGAGGAGTGTTTCTGTTGAAAGGCTAACATAAAGATGAAAATCTTTCAAGTGGGGTGTAAAAATAAGGAAAATCAGAATAATTAGCCTCATTTACGGAGGCCTATGTAGAGCCCATCCGGCCTCATTTCCAAGGGGTATGCGCGCATATCATATCCTTCTCCGGTGCAATTCCGCCCATTCGATAAGCAAAATTTATACAGATGAAGAGGGCAAACAATATTCCCTTTAGCATCGATATAACCATCTTTCAAAGGGGCTCCTGCATGGGGGCAAAGAGACTGAAAAGCAAAAATCTTTCCCTCGAATTGTGCCAGACAAACAGAAAGCTCGTTAATGGTGAATGATAAAATAGGCTGTTGTTCCCAGGGTAAGTTATGGGGATCCTCCGTTAGTAAAAACCACTCAAGTTCACTCCGTATAGTCGACATGTAGGTAATAGGCTGTTTTATAAGGATACCGTTGGCTGTACAATTTTCTAACGTGCTGTAGTAAGTTAGTTCGTAAGGAATCAATCTCTCTTTTTTCAGTAGCTGAAATAAATACACAGGCACCTAGTGTTTCATTTTCCCAACGTTTTTTTAAATCTTTTAAAATGGTTTCTTTTATCTCCTCTTCTAACCACTGATCAAAGGTTTGTTTTTCATATACGTCCATCTTGTTGAATATAGTCACCGTAGGCTTATCAGCACACCCTAATTCTGCTAGTGTAGTATTCACGACTTTCATTTGGTCCTCGTACTTAGGGTGTGATATGTCTACCACGTGTAACAGTATATCACTTTCTTTGACCTCATCAAGTGTACTTTTGAAACTTTCTACCAAGTGGTGGGGGAGTTTTCGGATAAATCCAACCGTATCGCTTAACAGGAAAGGGGTATTCTCAAATACTACTTTACTTGTGGTAGTATCTAAAGTGGCAAATAATTTATTTTCTGCAAATACGTCTCGCTTGCTTAATAAATTCATGAGTGTGGATTTTCCAACATTGGTATACCCTACTAAAGCAACACGAATAAACTCTCCTCTTTCTTTTCGTTGTGTAAAGGCTTGCTTGTCTATTTCAGCCAGTCTTTTTCGTAATAACGAAATTTTATTACGAACAATTCGACGGTCCGTTTCAATTTCTGTTTCACCGGGTCCTCTGGTACCAATACCTCCTCCCAGACGCTCCAAGTGTTTCCACATTCCTCGTAAGCGGGGTAAAATGTATTGATATTGTGCTAATTCTACTTGTGCTTTTGCTTGTGCGGTTTTAGCTCTTCGTGCAAATATGTCTAGTATCAAATCACTTCGATCAATTGTTTTTACTTGCAATACTTTTTCAATGTTATTAATCTGTGTGCCGCTGAGTTCGTCATCAAAAATTACTACTCGAATATCTTTTCCTTTCACATAAGTTGCAATCTCATCTAGTTTTCCCTTTCCAATAAATGTTTTACTGTCGGGATGTGGGAGTTTCTGTGTAAAGGTTTTTAGCGTAACGGCTCCAGCAGTGCTTGCTAAGAAAGCTAGCTCAGTCAAGTATTCTGAAACCTGCGTTTCGGTTTGTTCTTTTTGAATAACGCCTACAAGGATGGCCTTTTCTTCTTGTTTAATCTTATTCCGCTTATCAATCATAGCCTATGCTCAAAGACCGCTCAACATCAAGCCAAGGGTAAAGGGTCTTGCGGTAGTACCTACGCCATCTTTTAGCGTTGAATTAAGTTGGTAGCTACTAAAAATGGAAAGATTGCCATAGCCTAAACGAAATGTTCCAATAAATCTTGTTTTATTGAAATAGCGTGTACTTGATTCTTTCACTGAAAATTCATTTAGCAGATTACCATTTCTATTTTCCCAATCTACATTCCGTGTATGCGCATTAATTAAGGCCCCTATGCGAACTCCCAATCCTAACTTCAGTCCTTTACCAGTTGCTGGATTTGCACTGTACCGAAGTTCAAGTGGTACCTCTGCATAGCTAGTTGCCAATTTTGTTTTTTTGTAATGATTAGTATCACGAACATTTGTGAAGCGTAGCGTACTTCCAATTTCTTTGATACCTATATTAACTTTGGAAAAACGGAGATGATCGCTTCCTACACCAACACCTACGCCTAAACTCATATTTTGATTACTCTTGAAAGGAAAATCAAACATGAAGTAAACGTTTAATGTTTTTGAAAACTTTCCCATGGCAATTGTATCAGGCACCCCAGTCCAAGTTGTATGACCAAATTGTATTACCAGGTGATCATTGGCACGTTTAGACAAATCGATTTTCTTTTTATCTGCATATGTGCCATTTTGCTGTGCCACTAATCCATTAATCAGTGCGAATGAGAGAAAGAAGAAGTAAATTTTTTTCATTATACGTAATTAATTGTAATTCAATGATTTATTCATTAAAATTGCTTTTGCTTGTGGACCCTGTTGGGATCGAACCAACGACCCTCTGATTATGAGTCAGATGCTCTAACCGTC
>Ga0194133_10002738_pt1 | contig 26467 bp, 41 predicted proteins | sample TA2KigOf40mmetaG_FD_155448 | JGI IMG/M metagenome (GOLD analysis project Ga0194133, IMG submission 155448) | Freshwater microbial communities from Lake Tanganyika, Tanzania - TA2015055 Kigoma Offshore 40m | ecosystem: Environmental > Aquatic > Freshwater > Lake | place: Tanzania: Lake... | reverse complement strand
CAAAAAATATTGAGATACACTATAATACGAACGGCACAGTATTCCCAGAACAAGCAGAGTTGTGGGCAAACTTTAAGCACGTTGAAATAGCATTTAGTATTGACAATGTAGGCGCTCGTTTTGAATATGAACGTTATGGCGCAGACTGGCAAGAAGTACAGACTAATATTAAACACTTTACTGAAATGCGCAGTGCTAAAATATCAACGCAATTATGTACTACGATGAACATACAAAATGTCTACTACTTACCTGAACTGTGCGAATGGATCAGCACTCAGACATTTGATCACGTTTACTTTAATATGTTACATGATCCATGGCACATGTGTATTAGTTATATGACAACTACTGCGCAAGAACTAGTGATTGATAGATTATCTACCTACACTTTCCATTCTAAATATCGAGCAGAGATTTTGCGTATAGTGCAATTTATTAAGAACGGTAACGAGTCAGATGGCCAAGAGTTTTTAGCTAAAATGCAAACAACTGACAAATATAGAAAACAGAGTTTCCTAAATACGCATCCAGAGATAGCTAAGGCCATGGGATATGAGTAAACCTACGTTAGTTAGATTTGCCTGGACTGATTTAAATAGTTCGTATTTAGAATGGATCTTGCAAGACAAATTTGATCTTGCTATTTTTAATTCTACTAACACATACAATAAAGAAACTGACATACTTGTTATTACTAGACCGGAATCTTTTAATCTAGAATCACTAAAAAAATATTTAGATCAAGGGTTTAGATTATTGATAGTTAATCTATGGGAGGCTCGACCCTTTGTATTAAGTAAAGATTTTTTGCCGTATTTACATAATATTTTAGTAGTATTAGGATGTAAGAATCCTTATTTTTATGGATGGAAAAATATAATAGAAGTTCCAAATTGGTTTTGGTATAATGAAAGCCTGTGGTATACTTGTGATAAGAATTTTCAATATCAAAACTATATTCCTAATAGAACAAACAATAAATTATTTTTTATGCCTATTCGACGTTCTAAAGCGTTTAGAGATCGTATTGTAGAAAGATTTGACAATTTATTAGATAATGCAATATGGAGTTATGCTGATAGATTTTGTGATGGCAAACATTTATCAACAAGAGAGGTAAATCCGGTTAAGAGAATTGCTTGGGACAGACAGTTTGAAGAAGAATGGTATAATGATACGTATTTTAGTGTAGTGGTAGAAACTGCATACGCACAATCAGATCCTACTAACGAAGCTTTGGGTATATTAAACAATGACAAGGTTCCTTGTGAGCTTTTTGTGACAGAAAAAACATTTAAACCAATTGCTCATCAGCATCCGTTTTTAATTTGCGGAATGAAAGGAACCTTAGCATTCCTTAAAGAAAACGGATTTGAAACTTATGATCATATATTTGACGAAAGTTACGATACATTAGATTTTTTTGATGCAAGACTAGATATAATATATAATAATATTAAAAATTTTAATAAAGAAAGATATTTAGATCCGTTGACAGAGGAAAAAATAAAACATAATTATACTCGTTTTTATGATAGGTCAGCAGTGCTGTCAGGAGTAAATACCGACCTAATAGAACCCATGCTGGAATGGATACATGCAACATAAACCGCAGACGCTCTGTATGGCACCTTGGACGCACACGTATCTAAGTCCCCAGACTGAACGCCGCATGTGCTGTGCTAGTCGCGAACCTGCGCAGAACTTTGAACAGTATATTGATACCAGTTCAGGCACAGGCCGTTATATTCCTATTACACTAGAACAGCACTGGAACAGTGAACACATGAAGTCAGTGCGCCGCCGTATGATGGCAGGTGAAGAATTACCTGAATGCGAAGTTTGTAATGACAAACTGCTGAACACAGACGTTTACCGTAGTTATTTTAACTCAATGTTTGGTCATAAGTATGATAGTATATGGGACACTACAGACGCAGACGGTGCTACAACTATGCTGCCTGTAAGTTGGGATTACCGCTTTAGTAATCTCTGCAACTTTAAGTGTCGTATGTGTGGTGACATGTTGTCTAGTGCATGGGAAACTGAACAAAGACAGCATAACATGATCAATTGGGATAATCCAAAGAACAATTGGATGCGCCCAGAAATTAAAAGCGAAATTGAACGGTTCCAAAGCTCAGTTATTGAGCAAGAATTCGCTACCGCAGTAGAGGAACATCGAATCGAGGAAGTATATTGGGTGGGCGGAGAGCCCCTAATATATGAACAACATTGGCGATACATGCACCGCATTGTTGAACTGGGAGATGGTAAAAATGTTTACGCAAGATATAATACTAATCTTAGTCGCATCAATTATCGCGGCATCAATCTCTGCACTGATATTCTGGCTAGGCTACGTGACTGGCAGATCTGTGCAAGCCTCGATGGTACGGAAGCAATTGGAGAATATATCAGAACAGGTCTCGACTATGCGTCATGGCTTAGAAACTTTCAGGAAGTTGTGGGAATCTCTACTCACCGTAGACAAGCACGAATAGATTTCACCTTAACATTACCAGGCATGTTTGAACTTAAGAACATCGAGCGCCTGGCCGACGAATTGGGCGTTGACATCTTAGCAAAAGTTGTCTTTAGTTTTACACCTGATATCATTATGTCGCCTTTGGCACTACCCAAGGACATATTACACCCTTGGATAGATGAATATTTGGTTAGCGGTGACCCTGCAGGATGCCTGCAAAATAGCTCTCTTAGAGATATATTGATACAGTTAAAACAACGCCCAACCTTTGAAGAACAATGGCCGGATACGTATAAACAAGCGGTTGCTCAAGGCAAGCAGCGTATGCTACAATTAGAAAGTATCCGCCGAGATAAGTTTACTTTGGCGGACATTTTATCAGAAAGGAAAGATGCTTTTGAGTGGTATCAATCAATCAGTTAAAGTAACATTAAGAAATCCTCTGTTTAAAAACGATTATTTGGACTATTTTATAATCCCAAATGACACACAATTAGCACAGGATTGGGTTACGGCTCTTAAGCAGGTTCTAACCAATAAAAATCTATTAGAAAAAAACTTTTGTTTTATGGGATTTCCAAAGACTGCCCGTACTTTAGAATATCTTTGTGATCAAGTAAATGCCGCAATTGAGACTATTAATAAATTTGATTTTACTCTATGTGGGTTAGACGATTATATAATTGAGGAATGGTTCCACCCTAACACAGTGCGTTTTCCGGATTCATATCCAGTAGAAAATTCTACTATCGCTACCGGTAAACCCGATCGTCGCTGGCATATAGGACTACAACCAAAACACTCAACACTTAATTATCTACACAATCATTTTGAACGGCTACAAGGCACAGTAGACAATCTCAGTCCTTATTATCGTGCAGCAGACTACGAAACTAAATATGCTATACGAGAATTAAACACGATCTGTCATGAGATGGAAAGTCTGATACTCAGCCAGCGTAAAGCCAGAGTACAGTCAAGCTGGGTCCGACCTAGTCAGATCACTACATTCCTTCATGCTCAACGATACGCTTTACGTGATGAACACAGAGAAGGATTTGTCACTAATGGGTACAATCGTCGATTTGGTCATGTATATATGCATTGGGCTCAAATTGGAAAAACACTTTTTGAAGTATGGAGAGACGAGGGTGCTCCTACATTAGATAGTACAGTCTGTGAAGCTATTACAGAACTAGAATACTACAGCGGAGAGTTTGATATTGAGTGGGGCAAAGATGTCACACTTGAGACAGGTTATCCTTGGCATAACAAAGAACAACAGGAATTTAAGGATTGGTTAATTGCTAATAATTTAGATCCAAAAGATCCCAAATTGAGTCTAGGATATTTACCGATTGGATATGTAGATCTAGAACAGAGTTTTGGTACCACCGACATGCTAAAAATACACGATCTATTAGGCTCCTATTTAGATATTTTTAGTATCGAAGTAGACGGAGTTAAAAATATTTTTGATTATAGTTGGGCCGATAATGATTACAAACAGCAACAAATAGCAATGATGAGACCAGGATATGATCATAGTAGCCGGGGGTGATAGTTTTATTTGGGGTAGTGAACTAGCTGATAGTCCGCATGGTGGAAAGGATGGGTACAGTAGATCAACATATCCGGCGCTATTAGCCAAACAGGCTAATATCGATTATGTCTGTGCTGCATATCCAGGAAATGCCAATCAAGCTATAAGTAGAATGGCTATAAATTCTTGTGATAAAGATTCATTTTTATTTGTAACCTGGACATATCCCCAGCGTGCTGAATTTATGTTCAATGACGAATGGAAAAGTATTAATAGTTGGCATACCGCTGAAAAAGAATTTAGTAAACACTATTTCAATCACATCAACAGTGAATATTTTGAATTATACAGCACATTAAAAGAAATTTTATTTTTACAACAATATTGTAAGATAAATCATATCCCGTATCTGTTCATGACAGCAGATAATCATTTTTATCAGACTGAAAACTATAATAGGGTCAGTAATTTTGAGCTTAAAAAATTATATACTCAGATTGATTGGCAATCATGGTTCTTTTTTTCAGCCGGCAAAGGAGCTAACGAAACCCAAGCACCAAGAGGATTCTATCAATGGGCTATAGAAAATAAGTATAGTATAGGAACATATGGGCATCCTTTAGAAAAAGCCCACGAAGATGCAGCACTATTAATTAAGGAGAAATTCGATGAAATGGTTAAAAAACATTATTAATCGTATTAAGTTAGAAATAGCATATCGCAAAAAACTAAAAGAACTACGTAAAAGAGATCCTTTTATCTACAAATAATCAATGGCTAAATTACTCACAGTCGGAGATAGTTTTACCTACGGGGAAGAACTAGCAGATTTAACTTCTGCTTGGCCTAATCTGTTGGCTAACAAATTAAAGTACGAACTAACAAATTTAGCCAAACCCGGTAGTGGAAATACTCGCATGGTTAGGCATTGTGTAGAACAAGTTAATACCTATGATATAGCTATAATAGCTTGGAGCCATTTTGCTCGCATTGAAATGGCAGATGAAAACGGATTCTATGATCTATGGCCAGGTGGCGGAACATTACCGCATAAACAATATAGTCCGTGGCGTTGGGAAATCATTGAGTATTTTACAAGACATCACAATGATGATTATTTGTATAGGCAATATTTGTTGAAAATAATTTTGTTACAGAATTTTTTAAAATCTAATAATAAACGTTATTTAATGTTAGATAGTTTTGGTAATCATCAAGCTAATCAAAGAACAGCAGAACAAAATAAAGATTTACTAGACCAAATTGATGCAACATATTATGTAGGATGGCCAGATACTACTATGATGGAATGGGCATATTCGGCCCCAATAGGACCAAAAGGACACTTCTTAGGACAAGGACATTTAAAAGTCGCAGAAAAGATTTATCTACACATGGAGAAGTTATCTTGGGTAAGTTAATAGCTGGTGGGGATAGCTTTACATATGGTAGCGAACTTGAAGGGTGTTTTAAAATTCAAGAAAACGAGATGCCTGTGGAGGTTCCTAGTCTTCGGGCATACGCTTCTTTAATTGCATCAGAGTTAAATCTTGAATATGTTTGTGCTGCAGTTCCGGGTAATAGTAACAGTGCTATTCGACGCAATACCATGGATGAGTGTGAAAAACACAAAGATATTGATCTAGTTATTGTTATGTGGTCGTTTCCTAATCGTTACGAATTTAATTTTAACAATCATTGGAATCAAATAACTCTATGGAGTATCGAGAACAATGTTGAGGTAAAAATTAAAAAAGAGTTTAAAAATCAAAATCCTATCGTATTCGATGCACACTTAAAAAAATTACAGCGAGAACGAGAATCAGGTATAATTGATTTCGCTAAGGTTTTTTATCGCCATGTAGGCTACACAGAATACTGGCAATGCTATTCAAGTTTGGTTGAAATAGTAATGTTATCTAACTATCTTAAGTTAAGAAATATTCCTCATTTATTTACAGTTTCAGAAAGTTTTATAATTAATAGTCAAATACACACTAAAGATCCTAGTTATAAAACATTGTATGACCAAACAAATAAAATTGATTGGTTTTTATTCCCACACAATAAAGGATTTTATAATTGGGCGCAGGAAGAAAAATTTCCTTTTGGAACTACTCATCCATTAGAAGAAGCACATATCGAAGCTGCAAATTTAATTTATGAACATATTAGGTATCTCGGCTGGATTCCATGATGCAGGTATAACACTCATCAATGATGGTGAGATCAAGTTTGCCGCACATGCAGAACGCTATAGCAAAGTAAAACATGACAGCGAACTCAACGCTGAAATTCTTAACGACTGTTTTGAAGGTTATGGTGTTCCACAAAGTATTGCCTACTATGAACGTCCTTGGCTTAAGAAAACTCGCCAACTATACGCAGGACAATACAACGAAGTATTCAAATCTAGTTTCAGACATCAATTAGAACAAGTATGGCCTAGAGAAGAAATGCCTAGGATCGAATATCATGGGCATCATAAATCACATGCAGCTGCAGGATTCCAAACAAGCCCATACGATGATGCCACAGTGGTAGTTATTGATGCTATAGGTGAATGGGATACCATTAGTATCTGGGACGCACGATATATTAATGGTAGGGCAAAGTATAAAAAACTCTGGAGCCAGAAATATCCACACAGCATAGGATTATTTTATAGTGCTATGACCAAGCGTGCAGGACTTAAACCCTTGGACGAAGAATATATCCTGATGGGCATGGCGGCTTATGCCATGTATGATGCTAGTATGTATGGAGATTTTATCCGTAATGCATATGATTTAAACTTTCAACAAAATCTACATCTTGGCTGTGATGAATACCGTCCTGATTTAGATGAATTTAAGATAGCGGCTAGTGCTCAATATACCTTAGAACAATGCCTACATCAGGTAATGTTACGTGCAGAAAAAATAGGACATAGTCATAATTTAGTCTATATGGGTGGAGTTGCTCTAAATTGCAAAGCCAATGATTTAATTGGTCCATATTTCCAAAACATTTGGATTATGCCCAATCCTGGAGATTGTGGTAGTAGTCTAGGAGCAGCGGCGCTAGCATACGGTAGCCGTTTAAACTGGAAGGGCCCATATCTAGGTACAGAAATACCCGGACCATATCCTGTCAAAGACTTAATGAGTGAACTTTTAACTAATAAAATAGTGGGTGTTGCAAATGGTCGTGCAGAGTTCGGTCCACGAGCATTAGGCAATAGATCATTGCTAGCAGATCCGCGTGGTCCAGAGATTAAAGACAAGGTTAACAAGATTAAACGCCGACAAGAGTTCCGTCCGTTCGCACCTGTGATATTAGAAGAACTTGTGGATGAATATTTTGATATGCCCGTGGGATTTAAGACCAGTCCTTATATGCAGGTTGTAGCGTATTGTCGTTATCTCGAACAATTTCCAGCGATCATACATGCAGATGGTACCAGCCGTGTGCAGACTGTGGGCAAAGATTGTCAATCAGGCATACGAGAATTATTAGAAGCATGGTTTGAGTGGACTGGGTGTCCTATGTTGTTAAATACAAGTTTAAATATTCGTGGTGAGCCTATGGTCAATGACCGTAGTGACGCTGATCGTTTTGAAAAGTTATATGGAGTTCGAGTATTATCATGAAGAACTATTGGCAATTAGGTGCATCACTAGATTTAGGTACATACCCTCGCGGCCAGGAAATGCAGTTTAGCTTGAGTGATCTCGACAGAGAAGAACGCTTTAATAATATACAAGGAACTCGCCATCAAGGTGACCCACAGTGGCGTGCAGATAGTTTTACCTACAAATATAACAGCTATGGATTCCGTAGCAATGAGTTTGACGTAACAGAAACTAAACCTAAAATTCTTACCTTAGGGTGTAGCCATACTGTGGGTGTAGGAATTCCACAACATGAGAATTGGCCTGAATATTTCGCACGTTCCTATTTTTCCGATCATGTTGTTTGGAATGCTGGCCTAGGTGGTGCAGGAAGTGATACTGTAGCTAGACTAGCTGTAAACATGATACCTATAATAAAACCAGCAATCGTAGCAATCTTATGGCCTAGCCTTTTTCGTTTCGAAACATACGAAAATGGCGCTGTATTCAATGGAGCTTGGACTATGGAACGAGATAATCTACAGTATGAGGACAACACTGCTTATAATAATCAAACAAAAAATAAAACAATATTACAACTACTACAACAAGTTTATCAATTTACATTGTTGGCGATCGATTGGGATGACGTAGTTCAGAAAGTCTATACAACTGTTTCTTGGACCAAAGGTCGTGATGGACAACATTTTGGAATAGAATGGCATCAACAGATAGCCTACGATTTCTATCTTCAGTATAGTAATTCTGAAGACTTTATGTTAAAATATACTAATCCCAATAAGTATTGGGAAAAATATAAGGATCAAAAAATTAAATGAAAATCCTAATTACAGGACTACCCGGTAGCGGCAAAAGCACACTTGCAAAAAAATTAGTTGAGGATTTAAAATATTTAGGTAAACCAGCAGAATGGTTTAACGCAGATAAACTACGTGAAAAGTTCAATGATTGGGATTTCAGCGAGGACGGACGTAAGCGACAAACAGAACGTATGCGTAAATTAGCACAAGATGCAAACAGTATGGGCAAAATCGCAGTATGTGATTTCGTTTGTCCAACTCATTCACTACGAAAATTATTTAATGCTGATATGATAATCTGGATGGACACTGTTGCTTCTAGTAGATATGAAGATACTGATAGATTATTTGAGGATCCGATTTATTATGATTATAGAATCGAAGAAAAAAATAGTTTTCCTTGGTCTAAAATATTAGCTGATAAAATAAATGTTTGACATCTTTATCATGGATATGGGAGGACATGATGCTAATGTCCAGAATCTCCAAACCTTGTATCCACACAGTCGCGTAGTCCGTTATTACGACAATCACTTAGACACGTTAAAACGCTGTGTCGCACGTAGCAGGACACCTTATTGCTGGGTCATAGCCAGTTGCTGTAGTTATTTTGACTTTGATTTTGACTATAAGCCTGTGCCCTGGGAGTCTACTCAGCTACACTGCTGGCATAGTGGCCATGAAAAATTTGGTGATACTTTTTTAGTCAATGTCTCAGAGTTTGGCAATCAAAAAGACATTCCTTTGCTAGAATGGTACAAGGATGTCAACTGGCATTATCCAGGTGTGCCCAGATTACCTTGGCCCGTATTAGAAACTACCAGTGAAGATATTACCGCAGAACTCAAAAATTACAAGTTTGATGCGCCTTATGTTTGGATAAATCAGCGTGTAGATTTCCATCCCCCGTTATGGAATAAACGTGCTTTTTATAGTTTCAATGACGCAGGTAGTATTAGTGTAGCCCCACGTGATATTCAAGCACATTTAGTGTCACAAATCTACGATTATCCTTACATTATCAAGCAAAAACAGGAATACCTAACGCCAGATCTGCTGGATATTATCTATATCAGCAATGGTGAAATCAACGCTGAAGAAATGTATGAACATTTAGTTAATACCACCGGAAGGGAAATCAAAAGGGTTCAAAATATTGATGGTAGAGATAATGCATTTAAAGTAGCCGCAGAAATGAGTTCAACTCCTTGGTTCTTTAAGATACCTGCTAAATTAAAAGTTAAAGAAGATTTTGATTGGTCCTGGCAACCAGACTGGCTACAACAATCAAAGCATTATATATTCCACGCCCAGAATCCTGTAAATGGATTAGAATATGGCCATATGGCGATGGTAGCCTACAATAAAAAATTAGTATTAGACACTGATCTACAGGGATTGGATTTTACCTTAAGTCAACCACATGCTGTAGTTCCATTATTGTCTGGTACTGCCTATTATAATGCGGATCCATTGATGACTTGGCGCACTGCTTTCCGTGAAGTGATTAAACTCAAAGATGATATTACAAAAACTAATAGTGTTGAAAGCAATTATAGATTAGATGTTTGGACCAATGATGCTACTGGGAATAATGCAGAATGGAGTTTACGTGGTGCTAATGATGCTGTTGCCTACTATAGTCAAGTAAACGGAGACCATAAGGAGCTAATGCGGAGCTTTAATTGGCAGTGGTTAAAAGAATATTTTGATTCTATCTATCCCACAATATAGGATTCTTGTTGTACCAATCATAATACCTACAGAAGCCTTCCTCTACATTGACTTTAGGACTATAACCCAGATCACGTTGTGCTCGCATACTTATCCTTTTCAAACTTATTTTTTTAGTAGATATCTTGGTTTTTCCTAATAAGATTTTACAACTATTGTAACCTATTTTATATTTCCTTTATTTTATTAAATATTTTTTCAGCATACCATTCATGTGTCTTAGGTCCAGGGTGTATATGATCACTACCAAAATCCAAATACATATCATGATCATTTACTCCCCAAAAATTATTCAAATGTAAATAGCACGATAAATCTTTAAGATAGTAAGCAAATTCCCAACTGGTATGTATACCAGCAATAATTAATTTACTTGATGTCTGGACACAATAATTTATTACTTGATAAATTGATGTTAAGTTACGATATTTTAAATTAGAATCGTCTAAATGTTTTATATCAACTGTACTATTAAATTCTGGGTATCTTCCAGCTAAGATATGTTGTACTGTATCTGTAAAATATGGAAATCTATTTTCGTTCGTTAATCCCCATACTACAATATCATTTTCTTTTATATTTGATCTAAGAATTTGATCAGCGGCCCAAGAAATAGAAGAGGAATCCACAGCTAATAAACTGTATGGTATATTTAATTTTTGAGATAATAGGCTAGCGTATTTTTGATTGTCATTTACTCCTACACCCGCTGTCGTACTACAACCAGCTACCCATAATTGATTGGTATCGGATTTTCGACAATCGATTAGTTCGAGTATTAAATCATCAGACGGATTTAATTGCATGACGGGTGAATTAATCACAGTTTTTTTTGAATCGAAAGTAAAAATCTGTACACTTCTTTCAGTCCAATATTTTTGTTTAGTATCACTCCATCTGTCAGTAGGCACATATATAATCACATCTGCTTTACTTAATACTATATTAAACATTTGAATACTATTCAAATCTGCTAAAGACACATATATAGTGCCTTTATGTGTGTGATTATAATTAGACCAATCAATTAAATATGCAGATTTATCATGCATTATTGCACTATCTGCTAGATGTTGATCATTATTACCAACGAACACTGTTAACATTATCTACCTCTTCCTGCTGACTTCTTAGCAGGCTTATGACTTGTAACTTGGTCTTTAACAGAGCCTTTACCCTTGTCTGCTTTAGACTGCTTAACACCTATACCTTGTTGTTGTTTCTTTTTTTCTAATGCGGCTTTTAATATGTCGTATGCCATGTTATCCTCCCCACTTTAATTTAAAATATGTTAGATCTTGTTCTTCTAACCACGCAAATATCAGGACCATCCAGCCATAGGTTTCTGGATTAGGACGGACTATGTATTCCATCTGCTGTCGGCTATTAGCGTGTAACCAACGCCCTTTCTCTGACTTTTCCCACTCTAAGATAGGAGCCGCGGCGTATAATTCTGGATCCTCTACATCACCCATTGCGATCTTATGGACGATAATTTTTAGTCCCATAAGGCTCTGTAGTATTTGCCAAATAGCCTAACACCATTGTCTATGCGACTACTATGTTTAGCATAACCTTTCTTATCATACTTGCGTGTGTATTTAGAGGTGCGTTTCATTTCGTAGGTTAGAGGTCTGCCTTTGGTATCAAGTTCTTTACCTGGAACCCAAACGATGTCGCTCTTACCTGAGAAGTATTGTTCTTCCCATGAGTCATCAGCTAATTGTTCAAACGCCCAGATCATTTCTTCCATGACCCAGTCCCAGCGTTTAAAATGATTACCGTCGGTGTCCCATGACTCTTTCTTTGCCTTTTGTGCGGCACGGGTAGTGCTGTGTAGATCTGCTGGAACATCACTATCTTCTACATAGGGAGCTCCATGTTTGGTTTTGTGTAGCTGACGCAGCATTGGTAAGATGATTGGTGTTAGTGTATGATCCATGCTCCACGTATCATAATCATCGATCTTTACATATTCGATCCGTGGATGTACGAAATCTAAGAACTTCTTATATGCGTCCATAACAGGACCTAATATCTTAACCGCACGTTGGACCCAAGGTTCATCATAGTCAATCTCACGCCACCAACAGATCTTCTCACAGATCGTATATGGGCTTAGCCAATGGTCTCTATATTTGCTTATGTAAACTTTCATAGGTGTGTTCCGGTTGCGGGATTGTATGTTCGCATGCGTAATATGTAATAATTCTTTGCCACATCTACAATATTTTCTTAAGTTAGTTCTACGGTCTTTTTATCTAAATCCATAAGGAAACCTAGACTTATTATTTTCTTAGCTGTGTCATAATCTTGTTGTTCGTATTCGGTCATTTCCATTCCTCACGATGTTTGAAAAATCTCAAACTATAATCAACGTATTCACTTTCGCATAAATTTGCATAAAATACTACAGTTTTGTGCCAACTAAACACATGATCGTCCATTAAGAATTCAATCTTAATATCATTGTCTACTGCCCAACGATACTGTTCACTTTTACTAAAGTGCTCTGCACAGTGTTCATAGACCTGTTTAGTGGTTAATTCAGCGGCGTTATTAAAGTGTAATGGACTGTTAAACAGTCTTACACGATGGGGACGCTCATACCGCCATAGGTGCTTTGATTGCTTCGTAGCTTGTATATCCATCTAATCTAAAGTCCTCCATAGTAAATTTAAAGATATCCTTAACGTCAGGGTTGATCCACAAAGTGGGGAGCGGTAAGGGTTCACGTCCCAGTTGCTCTTTTACCTGCTCCACGTGGTTCAGATATATATGTGCGTCGCCAAGCACGTGAACGAACTCTCCTGCCTCAAGCCCACATACCTGCGAGATCATATGTGTGAGCAAGGAATAGGATGCTATGTTAAAAGGCACGCCCAAGAACATATCGCAGGAACGCTGGTACATCTGACAACTTAATCGACCGTCTGCGCTTACGTAGAACTGCGCAAAACAGTGACAAGGCGGCAAGGCCATTTCTTCTAGTTCGCCTGGATTCCAAGCTGTAAGTATATGCCTACGACCATATGGATCTTGTTTGATACCATCGATTAACTGTTGAATTTGATCCACTACAAGTTCTTTCTTTTCTATTGCCTGCATACCCTGTTCGGTATTAATCCAAGTATAGTAGCTTTCCATCTCTGTAGGCTTGCGCCAATGTCGCCATTGCACTCCATATACACGACCTAGGTCACCGTCAGACTTGGCTTTGGGTCGCCAATAAGAACTTTCTGCATTGTCAGTCCATATGGTTTTCTTTTCAAAATCTCGAGTACCATGTAGTATTTCTGCTAGTCTACGCTCATTGCCTGATCCTTCAAGAAACCAAAGTAGCTCACTTAGGCAGGCGCGGAATGCTAGTTTTTTGGTAGTAACTGCTGGGAAGCCCTTGCTCAAATCATAGCGCGATTGCATACCAAAAATGCCGATGGTGCCTGTGCCTGTGCGATCTTCTCGCACAGATCCGTTTTCTAAAACGAACTTTAGACTGTCAAGATATGTTTTCATTTTAATATTATAGCAGGTCTGCTATGCAGTGTCAACTAGAATAACACGCGATTCCAGATTTCATAGGTGCAGTTATTACCAGGGCGAACACCATAAATGCGGAAACAGGCTAGATAACGTTCTAGTTCAATCCGAGTATCAGTAAACCATGCTCCTTTCATACGAGTTAAATAGACACGTTCGACAATTGGCTCAGTGGCTTCATATAACTGCCGACCACCGATAACGAACACATTATTTTTTGGATTTTCTTTTTGGATTTGTTTGATATTAGGTACAGGATCACTAGGAATCCAGCGAACCAAATGTTGATATTTAGGTTCTACATGTGTTGAACTTACCACATAGTTAATTCTATTTGGTAATGGTTTGGGCATCTTGGGATCATCCCAGGTCTTGCGGCCCATGACTACGATTTGATTTTCTGTATGCTCTTTGAACCAAGCAAGATCTTGACTATGTTTAGGCCAGGGTAAGGTACCTCTATTGCCTATGCCGCCCATACTAGTTGCGGCTAATATACTACAGATCATAGTCCTTTAAGTACTTTGTCTGTTTCTGGTTGTACTGCATCTTTTACTTTGTCTATGTCAACAAAGAAATCAACGTTCTTGATATAACGATCAAGCTCGTTGAATTTTTCATCTAACATGGCCTCGATTTCATTGGGATTTTGCCCAGCACTGATTAGATCTTTGATGTTGATATTAATATTAGTACCATCTATCAGCTGTACTGAAATTTGTTCCAATACGCTGATAGGTACTTCACGCTTATCAACACCATTGACTATGTCTTGCCAGCTTTTTCTCTTGTTCAAGCTGAGTTTTTTTGCTTTCGTATTACGCTGTGGTCTTTTTGGTTGCTCTGACATTCTTCGCCTTTGGAGTTGGTGCGAATGATTTAGCTTCATCCTTTAAGCGTTTGGCTTCGGCTAACAATGTCTTAGCTTGCGCTTCCATCTTAGCGGCTTGATCTAAGTTAGCTTTGGCTAGATCTGCATCTGTTAATACTCCACTAGTATTTATCGCAGATTCAGCAGCTTTCTTAGGCTCGCCAAGTTCACGACCTTCTTTAATTTTTTTAGATGGGTCAGCATATCCACGACCAGCATCAATATCAGCCATGGCCTTGATAGCTTCTTCACCAGCTTCCATCTTCTTAAGAATGTCATTTAATTCATCAAGACGCACAGTTGTTTTGGCATTTGGTGTCAAGATTACCTGTTTAGTCTGTACTTTTTTAAGGAATCCACCTTTGTGTAAGGCTCCTAGAGTGTTCTGACCATCAGCCATTATATTGCGGAACAAAGCATCAGCAAGTACTTTTGCAGTCTGACCGGCAGCACTTTCTACGACTTTCATTACTTCATCATGGATCATTGGTGGTAGTACATCACTGTAAATAACCAAGGCCATATGATCTTCACCGGGAACTGTATTATAAGCAATTACTACCTTTTTTTCACCGTGTCTTCCAACGTGTTTAAGCATTTTTATTTTCCTCTGTATTAGCTGGAGCAGGTGCAAGTGCGCCAGTTGATTGCAAGAATGCAATTAATTTGTTATACAACGTGCCAACATTAGCTAGCTCATCGGCTTTAAAAGCACCGCGTTGTGAACTAACTTGAATGATCTGTGCTACAAGGATTAGATCCTGTAGATTTAGGCTTGGTTGTTCTTGTTGCGGAGCAGGTGTTGCTTGAGGTTGCTCTGCTGGTTTTTCTTTCTTAGATACCATTGGTAAAATTCTCCTTAAGGGACAATTTTATTTAACAGCTAAATCAGAGGTGGAAAAATTTCTTAGATGGTGTTTAGTTCTGGCAATATTAAGCTGAAGTAACTGGCTTCTCCAGGTAATTCAAAAGCTACCAACAAATTGCGATCAATTGATTTGCCACCAGGAGTGCGGGCTATGCCTATGTCACCCACATAGAATCGGCCCTCGAGGTTTTCGTAGAGCCAATCAGTCACAGTTTTTTGGGTGATATAGGGCTCAAATATGACCTGGGTGAAGTGAGGAGGGCACCAACTTAGTTGCCTAAGTTGATGCACATTTAGGGGATTTGGTTCACCGTGTTTAAGCATATTCCTTACTTAGTTCATAGTAGGTAGTGATACCAAATGGCGCTTCAATAGTAGTTGACCCGTGGATAACAAACATGGTATCACAGTAGTCAGGTTCACCCCATGATCCAAATGGATATCCATCTGTGAACATGATAAACTTCTTAGGTTGGATGTCGTTAGCACGCATCCATGTCCAGTTAGCTTCAAAGTCTGTGCCACCACCACCTAGGGGTTTCCAATCCATGATCTCATCTAGATTATCTGCTGTGAATACCTTTGCACCTTCTGCATATACTTCTGTGTCAAATGACCATAAGTGTAATCTAAAGCTGGTATAGCTCTCCATGATACCTTTGACTTCACTAAGGATATCCTTAAGCATGGTGTCACTCATTGAGCCTGATGTGTCGATACTTACACAGATGTCAATCTCTTTGTCCCAATCTGATCCTGGCATGATGGCATCCATGTCCCAACCTTTGCGTGAAGCACGTGCCCAAGTATAGTCAGTGCGTAGAGTGCTCTGTATCTGTTGCTGTAATAGTGCTCGCCAGTCTAGTTGTGGAGTAGTTAGATCCTTGATCATACGACGAACACCAGCTGGTAAGTTACCTGCACCCACAGTCTGTGCCGCAGTCATAACAGCTTCTTTGATCTCATCACGGATCTGTTTGCGTTCTTCTTCTGATAGTTTAGGACGACCCTTGCCTTCTTTACCTTCACCGTCTTTACCATCTCCGTTATTTTCACTCTCGTTATCATCTCCGTCACCATCTAAGTGTTCGTCTAAGAGACGATCTACCAGATCGTCGATGTTGATTTTCTCAGCATTTTCGTATAGGTCGTCATAGACTTCTTCAGCTGACCAACCACGATACTTAGGCTCATATAAACCAACTGGGATCTTTTCACCGATACGTTGATCTAGCAAGTCCTGATTTACGCAATAGTCGTCTGCGATATTCCATAGTTGAGGATCACGATCACCACGACGTCCCATATGGTCATAAACACAGTGCAGAACCTCATGCCCCATAAGGAATTCTAGCTGTTTAGCTGGCATTTTCTTAAGGAATTCGCTGTTATAGTAGAACTTACGCCCGTCAGTTGCGGCAGTAGGACACCAATCATCGGCATTGATTAATTGTAAACGTGTAGCCAAGTTACCAAAAAATGGTGCTTTGAGCAGGAGTGCGATGCGAGCAGTTACTAGTTTTTCACGCACCTGTGCGTCTGTTTGTGGATTTGTTTTTACGCCTACATAGTTCTTGGCTTTGGTAGTCGTTGTTCCGTTTGATTTAGTTGCCATCTGTGTCGCTTTCTTCATTGTATAGTAACATTATACACTCAAAATTGGAGTTTGTCAATACCAAAATACTACATAAATTGTTCCTTGATTAATAGGAACTGCGTAAGGGCCTGTCCAGATAGGTATATCCTAAAGTAGTTATAGCTAGTTTCCCAGGCCCATAGTGGTCTTTGGTTTGGATCAATGATCCCAATTGACATAACTTCCCTGCTTGGTCCAAATGTCAACCATAACCATTCTCTGGCATTACATAGGCTATTAACACGACCTTGTAAAGGGCCTTCAAATGATACCCTATGGGTAAACCAACCATTACCTGTATGGCGGCTGTCTAATTTACTTAGCTTTATTGAAACTTGTGTAGTCATGCCCATTGTGATGTAAAAAGCCCCTTGCGGGGCTTTTTCCTATTAGGCTACAGCCTGGACGATATACTTACCAAAACGTTTATGGAATTCGTCAAACGTTTTGAGTTTGTTGGGAACGAATGGTAAGTTGTAGACTGTAAGAGCTACACGAGCACCCATAACAGTGAGTTCTGTAGTAAAGTTCTCCATCATAAACTTGAAGAAGTTATCTACTTTCTCATGCCATTGTTCTGTGGTAACTGAGTCTTTCTTACTGTTGAGGTCTTTAAGTTCATAGCACATAGACACAGTTAAAGAATACATAGCTGAGATCTCTTTGACTTTAAGGTCTTTGACCTTGCCATCTAAGATGTCTCTTGGGTTAGGCATTTGGCCTGCTATTTTTCTATGTGCCATGAATTTCACTGCGGTACCTTCGCCAACTGTGCCTGCTACCAAATCAGTTTCTGTTGCTGTTGGTAGGTTATCTTCTAGCAATTGGCTAACGAAAGTCCACGAACGAGGTGTTGCGAATGCACGACTTGATGATTTAGGATCAAAGTCAAATAGGTCCTGTTTGGCAAATGAAACATAACCAACGACGTCTTTGTGTATGTTGTTGAGCACAGCCCATTTTTGCCAGCTGTCAAAGTCTGGACGCATTTCTAAATGCACGAAACGATTTGACAATGGGCTAGGCATCTTGAATGTTACACCCTTGTCACCTTCACGGTTACCTGCGGCTACCATAACCACATTATCTGGTAACTTGTATTTGCCTACACGTCTGTTTAAGATCAGTTGATAAGCCGCCGCCTGCACACTAGGTGCCGCCGAATTCATCTCATCAAAGAACAGAACCACTACTGGATATTGGCTAGCTAGTTCTTCGCTGGGCAAGTCGATTGGGGGTGCCCAATCCATTAAACCATTGTCTTTGTTGTAAAAAGGAATACCACGGATATCAGTTGGATCCATCTGTCCAAGACGCAAGTCGATCATGTGGCCACCCATTTCATTAGTGATACCTTCTACTAATTCTGACTTACCTATGCCTGGAGGACCCCAAAGGAATACTGGACGTTTCTTGTTAAAACATTGCATGAGTGCTACTCGGGCCTCATCACTGGTTACTGTGCGATTTTCCGTTGTTGCCATTTCTAACCCTTTCTATTTTTTAACTGTGTAAAACTATTATAGCACCAAAATAGCCATTTGTCAAGTTAGATTTTACCCTTGGATTTCAAGTAAAACAGGTACCAAACCACTGCACCTCCAAACATGGCACCAAGTGTAAACGACCAAGCATAGCATAAGATGTATTCGAGCAATTTGGATACTTAATGGTAATAATCTGTTGATGGAACCACTGCAACCTTACCAGCTATCACACGGGCTTTCATGAGATCAGCCATGGCAAATATCCCTTCTACTATCAGAGTGGCTTCGGTTTTATTTATATCTGTAGCGTCCTCACCCCAGATAGCATCAATGATTTCTTGTTCTTGTGGTGTCATAGTTCATATACCGTAAAAGCCACGGCATCCTTTTTGTTAGTTGATGATTGCCAACGTTTTAATCTTGGACCACGGAATACAGCACGGAACCGTCCGGCAGATTTCAGTGCATCACGCACTTGATCTAGGTAGCAGATAGGAATCCATTTCCACAGGCTGATTTCATTTTCTGGACTCTGATAATTAGCCAAGAGCTTTTGGGTATCTTTGGGCACGGTTGCGAAATAAACGAATTGATCCATTATCTCAAATACATTGGGCCAGTCCATTGGATGGAATAGCCACCGTCAATAATGTTACCGCGAGCACTGTTGGTTGCTGGAGCATTCCAACCCGCGGCCTTAAGGATATCACCTTTGCGGAATTTACCGCCATCTTGTTTGACGATAAATCCCCATACGCTGGTGCCTTGGATGACTTTATAATACTTCTTGCCTTCTGTAACACGCACATGGGCACAGAACTCGTCAATCATGTCCTGGCGAACATTATTAGTAGTGCCGTCCATAAAGCGTGGAGGCATCCAACGCTTGTAATCGGCCTTGATATCTTCTAACAGTTGATTGATGAATAATTGCATTATACAACCTCCGTTTCAACTTCTTCAATTTCAATACGGTCACCAACCTCAAACACACCTTCAGCCAATAGCTGACGCATGGCTTCGTGGATGTCTGAGCTGTCAGTGCTGTCAGCCATGACAGAGTTTAAAGGACCACCTAAACCTATTAGTCTAACCACCGCTACTGTTTTAAATTCTGACATTATGCAGTCTCCTTCATCACACCCTGACGTGATGGATCCATGACGTTAAACATGATATACTTGGCAATATTCATATATTGACGAGCACGATTAGCTGTCTGTGGACTTACCCAACCATCAGCATTAAATTCTGGGTCTAAGATCTGTTGCGCATCACTTAACATGCCTGCGGCAAACATTAATTCTGTGCCCGGAAAAGCCTGTTCTTTTACCATACGATCAACTGCGGCTTTTGACATACCGTATGCTTGAATTTCCCATTGTAGATCTGCCATTTATTGCTCCTTTTCTTTATTGTCTATACTGTGTATTATACAGGAAAAGTAACCAAAAGTCAACCAAAAAATAGGGTATTTTAGGTCGTGTAAGTCATTGATTTATAGTGGAAAAAATAGGGCATTTCTGCCCTATTTTTGGCTAATCTGCTGGAATTATCCGAGCAAACCAACGATTTTACCGATGATTTGGATTACTACCCAAGCCACAACGATATTAGCTACTAGATTAAGGTCTAATTTAGGCATCGTATTTCTCCATAAAAAAGTTGTTTGATCGGAGTTCAAACCAACGGAAACTCTGTCACTTTTAAAAACATTATACTATCTTTTGGTTAATCTGTCAACCGTTTTTATGGACGATTAATCCAGTTAGGATCCCACATATCAGCGTAAGGATCAGGAGTTTTTTCGAAGACCTTGAACTTGGCCTTGAGGCATTCTTTGATTTTTACATTGTCTTTGTAAGAGCAGACGTTTAAGGGAGCGGTCTGGACTATCTGGGCTCGATTGGTTTCTTTGGCTTGAGATTTGGCCAATAGAATTTCATCTACCTGTTGCATACCTACTAGAGCGGCGACATATTCGAACATAATACAAGTATAACATCATTGATCTAGATTGTCAAGATACTGTTGTAGATTACTGCCATGTAAGGCCAGCATGATGGAATCCTGTTCGCTGAATACATAGATGCTGGTATGGGTTGGTATATAATATGGCGTGGTGAAATGCTTTTCTAATTGGATATAAGCACGGGTAACCAAAGGTGTGGGTAGTTTGAAATGCCAATTTTTTATTTCAGGATTTTTATTCAGCATGTTAAATGCTGGACGGGTCAGACGCAGACTATTGGGATTTACGGGATTATGCCACCAGCTTGCGGGATTATCGAATCTCTGATAGCGTATGCCAAGTTTGGGATCTGATGTAAATGGATTTAAGGTATGCTGTTGGAATCGAGCCTGCCATACATTCTGCAATGATTCAGCAGTACGTTTAGCCATAATTAAGGATAGATCTTATCACCGGCTTTGAGTAGGACTACACTAAACTTGTCACTCTTGAATAAGGTATTGAGTTTTTTGGCAAGATTTATTGCATGACCAGGATTTGAGAATGATACTTTCTTATATTTAGGCCCTGGATAGGCCACTAGGATATTTTGTGTCTTGAGGTTGATGGGTTGATTATCAAAAAACACCGCCCAGATACCCTCTGAACTTAAGATCTGATCGCTTTTGTAATTTGTTTTGTTAACATGCTCTAATAGCACATTAGGTTTTGGTCTTGACATTTATATGTTCTCCACATATATTTATGCCAATTATCAGAGTATATAATTAGAAATTACCGCCGTCGAATTCCACAGCAACAACAGTTTCTGTGTCTTCAGCCTTTTTAACTGCTGTGAGATCGTTGATTTTTGTAAGTAATTCAAAGATTTCTGCATGTATATTGCGTGCTTCAGATGCTGAAAGATTGAGGTCTTTGGCATTGGTCTGATTCATTACCTTGACACGATCGTTAAATTTCTTCAGATGCAGGCTTAACTGTTGTTCCATGTAGGGCTCCGTTAGCGATACGTAAATGTTCTTGCATTTCTTCTACTGTGTCATAAGGACCAGCATAGGGATAGCGATTAAGTGTAATTAGTTTAGGGCAGTAAGATTTTACCCATCCATTGTTGAACTTAACGATATAGTAGCCAGCGCAGAAGAAACTCCTGCTTTTTGTGCCTTTAGTAAAGATAGGTAGCCGATGCTTGACATCCCATAGGATATTGTTTGGCTTATGTTCGCAGGGAAATCCATGAACTGTATTGCTTTCAGTTATGATTTTCTTAGGTGGAGTTTTATCAACAATGATATTATAACGATCGCTGAGTAATTTCAAGCTGGCAAATTGTTCTTTCTTTTGATCATGTTGATAGACTACGCCCTGTGGATTTGCTAGGATAGTACCAACCTTGTATCCATTGTCTTCAACAATCCAACATTTATTTTTTACGATTGCCTTAGCTAACAGTGACATAATAGATGATTCCTACGTAAGTTAAATAGTGCAGAGCTTGATCCGCACCAAGCCAAATCCAGAACTTACGGTCTGCGGCAGTAAGCCCACGATTGAGTTGTTGTTTAGCCCAATCGATGCGATAGTGTGCGATGAAATCAAATAAGGGTAATATCAACAGTTGATCAGCATTGGTAACGAAAGGTATCAAGATCAAGAAAGTCCACGAAGCATGTGTGGCCGCATGATGGATGCCACCTGTGGCACCATAGATGCCTTTGTCACGGAGCATATAGTCATACTGCATCAAGAAATCAGCGATGAAATGCTTGATGCCAAATAGGGCTAGTAATATAAAAACTGTTGTGGTCATTTTATTCTCTATTAATTATTAATTAATGTTCTGTATTGTTCTAACTCAGGTATATAATCTATTAATTTGATATTCCTTGACCTATCTAATTTGTCGTTATATTCAAAAAATGATGCCAACGTAGATAAATCAACAACATGTTTAGTGTCAAAACAATTTAAATATTCATCTATTTTACTTTTTAACACAAGATCATTATGATATATCTCTAATTTTTTAATTTTGTTTAGGTTATCAATAACTAATTTAGCATCAGGAAATATATAGGGAGATAATATATCTTTTTTTAGATACGTAAATATTACAGGACTTAAATGAATCGGTATTTTTTTATATCGATTACTTAAAAAGTCAATGATTGAATACAGACTAGAAATATTGTATATCGAAACAACAGAATTAAATGAAATATTATGTCCTTGGTTGTATATATAATCAATATTATTAATTAATTTGTTCCAATTAGTAGGCCATCGTATGTATTGATCGACTAGGCCATATCCGTCGACACTGATTTCAAAATTAAAGTTATCGAAATGTTTTAGCAATGATTTAAATTTTTTATTTAATGACACTGCATTAGTGTTAAGTAGTATTTCAAAATTTGTTTTTTCCTTTTCTATACAAGTTTCTAAAAAGGTATACAACTCTGGCATGACCGTTGGTTCACCACCAGCAACATATAGTTTTTCTATGTTATCAATATTTACATGATCAAATCCAGTATATCGATATTTTAACTGATTAAATATTTTAAGTTTTTTATTTTCTTGTGCTATTAGATTACTTGCTACAGGATTGCACATTCTGCACATTAAATTACATTGGTTACTGGCCCGAACTTCATAATATACGGGGCTGTTTATTTTAGTCGCATCATTTATATTTTTTATATTTAATCTATTTGCCCATTCGATCGTTTCTGTAATACGAGGGCTAACAATATCTTCCTCCTCAAGTTTATAACAATATTCACAATGCTTATCTAATTTTTCACCTGCTAGCATTTTTTGTTTAATTGCGTTCCGTTTATTATCTTCCGAATATTTAATAAACGGATTAAATTTTGATATCGGAGCAGACCGGCAACACGCATAATATTTTCCATTTATAGTTACTGATTGTATAAACGGAAGCAGGCACATACTTTTATTTGTTTTTAATTCATCTTCAATTGTTAAATTAAATGATTCGTTTAAAAATATAACGTTACATATGGATTTTAAATACTTACCCAGACTTATTGTTTGATTAAACGCATGTTGATCAAGATAAGAGTCTTTGGGTTGATCTAAAATTATTATACTATCCATATGTCTGGACAATTTAATCAAATCACCGTATGACATATCATAAAAACTAGTTTGATAACAACCTGGATTGATTTCTTTAACTTCTGTGATTAACCCGTGATATGCCAGATTTCTCTCTTGGGCAACTAATTTGGCTAGTATATCAGTATCCTCAGTATTATTTCCTAAACAGAGAATTTTTTTATTGTTCATTACTTATAAAATACGCTACGTGATTTAGTAGTCTCCCACCAATCAATGTGGTCAACTGTTACATTTGCGGTCATAATTAGCCTCTAATTCTATCAAGTGCTGCTTTAGGTTCTTCCCATGCCCAAGCGGCTTTCATTGGCAGTAGTTCACTCAAGGGCATTTTACGCTGTGCATCTGCACGAGCAGTAGTCTCATCTACTTCAACCATAGCATCATTACGATCATGTTCATATACACGCACACTTTCAACATAGCAACGACCATTGGTAATTTTGTAGATATAGTGATTTACATGTTCCCATATAAACAATGAACTCATCTCCATGCTTACTCCGCTGGGTAAGATACGAACAGTGCCTAATAGGCCTCCTGGAACTGTTAGTTCTTCTGTGACTAAATGTAATCTAGGATCATTGGCTGGTAATAATGTAACATGATCAAAGTAGTATTCTAAGAACTTTTTAACATCTTTTAGTTCACCGAAAGGAATAATCCAACCCATGTCATCAACATCACCAGCAAAGGTAAATTCTACAGAACGATCGTATCCGTGTATACTAGCACATTCACCTGGGCTACCATCAGGCTCGCGATCAAAAAATTGAGCATGACCACAGGGTAGATACTTGTATACCTTTGTAGATTTTATCTTAATTGCCATATTATTTTCTCCAGATTATTGTATTAGTATACAAGGTTTTTAATTTGTTGTCAAATTCTATTTCTTTTCTCCAATGTAATGTTTGCTCCAATCATACTGCGTTTCTTGGTAGCGGGTGTCTTGATAGTGTGTAGGACCATCATAGAAGTCTAACCCAAAATGTCGACGAATGTTCTTTTGATCACCTTGGCTACCACACATGTCAGCACAGCGAGCACCAACTAGACGATAAAAGTGCGCGAGATTGTCTGTTACTGGCAATCCTGCTTGTTCGGCTAATCTTTCTAATTCTTTTGTCATACTATATTATATTTAGATTTTTTAGTAATGTCAAGCATATTTTAAACTAAACCAACTAGCCAAAGATTCATCTTTTATCCAATAATGATATGCAGTTATAACTTTCATATCATATCTACGTTTAGGAGTATTAGGGTATTCGGTAGTCACTGTGATATAAAATTCACTATCATTAGCGGCTTCTTTTAAAAAATCTTCCGCATCAATAGCCTTTCTCCAATCTTTTTTATAAGGTACAGTTATCCTAGTCCAATTCCAATAATCTTTTACCTTTCTTACCATAAATTTTCCTTTCTTATTTTTCTTTAGGTTTCAAATCTAACCCACCATCGCACTCAAAGTTCCTGTTACAGCGATATAGATGCCCGGTCTGGGTATTCATCACAATCACATCACTGGTCGTAGGATCTATGTTTCACGTATATAAGCTGTTGTTACGGAACACTGGATCAGTAGTCTGTGCAGTCATCAATGCGGCCATTATGGCTGATAATAATATTTCCATTACATGTTCTTTGCCGAATCCAAAATACTTTCCAATTTGGCCTGGCGTTCTAGCAGATGGAAAAATAGTGCTAGAGTATTAGCCGCATCCACATCTGCACGATGCGCCTTACCTTTGAAGTGTAGTTTATAGTAGCCCATAGCTGATGCAAGACCACCACTAGGTGCTTTGCCTCTGGTCAGCATCAGGTATGTGTACCAGGTCTTGACATCGATCCAACGACGGCCAAAATAGGGAAAATCTGCGTGATTTTTCGCAAATTCTGCTAGTAATTCGCCACTATCGCCGCCACCCCAGGTCACTGGGTTAACAAAGGGCTTATGTTCTTGTATCAGCTCACTGAGCTCACGGGCAACAAATTCGTGGCTGTAGCCTTCTGCTGATATGTCCGCATCAGTAATACCTGTGAGATCAGTGATGAACTCACTGATTGGTTCATTTGGATTGATATACCATTTAAGGGCAACATAATCTTCAAAACGTGTGTTCTTGTCGCCTATAGCTACCCCAACCTGGATTATCCGTCCACTGGGTTGATTGAGTTCTAAATCAAGAGCTAGAAACTTACCATCTGCTATCATGCCAGATCTTTCTGTGGATAACCTGCACTAAGAAATTCACCTATGGCCTGTGCGTTCTCACTTAGTTTAACCAAATCATACTTACCACAGAACTTCAAGAACTGCGCACCAACCATGGGTTGATTCTTAGGTTGAGTTGCGACTTTGATAGTATCCCACATCTTTTCTTTGATATGATCTGGTTGTGCTGTGAGATCAACTAGGGTGACATTACGTTGATAGTCATCCAGGACTTTGTGTTCTACCCCATTGTGATCAACCCAACGCTGTAGCATTAGATTGTTCCAGTTATAGCCCTTTTTATCTTTGTCACTAAATGCTTCTTCAAGACCAACCCTATTTTTCGATCCTTTAGTGCGCACACCCGGATAAGCACTAAAAATATTATCAGTGGGATCGCCACGCATACACTTTTCAAACAAGATGAACTTGGGATCGGAAATCTTCTTAGGCTCTTTGGTTTTCTTGTCTATGACAGGTTTACCTTTTTTATCAAAGATACCTTGGATAGTGTGCAATTCATCTGCGATACCATTGTATTGATTTACA
>Ga0194133_10002737_pt1 | contig 26478 bp, 23 predicted proteins | sample TA2KigOf40mmetaG_FD_155448 | JGI IMG/M metagenome (GOLD analysis project Ga0194133, IMG submission 155448) | Freshwater microbial communities from Lake Tanganyika, Tanzania - TA2015055 Kigoma Offshore 40m | ecosystem: Environmental > Aquatic > Freshwater > Lake | place: Tanzania: Lake... | reverse complement strand
TTTTTACCTGTTGTATGAATTGCCCCAGTAATTGTTCATTTTGTTTTCCATTTCCGCCCACACTGTTCCAATCAAAAGCAAACAGCCTGTTATTGCAGTATCCGGCCTGTTGGAAAAACTTTGCTGCATTTGACCAAGTATCTCCGGATGCTAAAAAACCGTGTATGAAAATAACCGGTCTTTGCTCAATGTCACATTGGGCATTTAGATTGAGGGCTAACAAAAGCAGAGGAAGGCAAAAAGATTGTTTCATAAGCATTTACTAAAATAAGACTTGAAAGTAAGATTGCCTGTCACAATATCATTACGTCTAAAGTTGCTTACGATTAGTCCTATTGAAGTTACAGCTAATTAGGCAGATCTGATTTATTTTTGAAGTTTATACTGTTGTATATCTATTTTGTTACAATTTTATTTTTCCTCTGATAGTAATGATAAACTGGTGTGAAAAAGGGGTTTACTGCACAAGCAATTGATTTCATGGCATCATATAATGGTCATGCATAGCCACTTGTATATATTGCTGCATATCTACAAAATTCCGGTCACTGCAGGTGTAAATTACTGTGCTTTGATCTCTAAAATTCTCCCAGGCCCTTCAATGGCAACGTAGATTGAACCATTTGGTGCTTGTCCCACATGACGAACTCTTCCGTTAATGCCGTCCACTATGGTTGCATCAGATATCGAACTGCCATTCACCACGCAGCGGTAAAGTTTTTGTGTGGCTAGTCCGCCGACCAATAAATTTCCTTTCCAAGCCTTGAAGGAATTATGTGTAATAAAGGCTATGCCAGACACGCCCACCGAAGGAGTCCAAGAAAATACGGGTGCTACAACTCCTGGCGCGGTGTGTCCCTGCGAAATTATGGTGTTGTCGTAATTAGTGCCTAACGAATAAAATGGCCATCCATAATTAGCTCCCTTGGTAATTAGGTTGATCTCGTCTCCTCCTTTAGGTCCATGCTCCGACTCCCAAATGGTCCCCGAGGTGGGATGAATGAACATCCCCTGAGGATTACGAATGCCATATGAAAAAACAGTAGATGCTGAAGTTTGTCCTGGTAGCACTGGGTTATCAGCAGGAATCCCGCCAGTGGCTGTCATTCTGTGAACCTTTCCCCAATTAGAGGTAGTATTTGATGAGTTTCTGTTACTGGCCGTTGGTCCTCCGTAGCTACCATTGCCCCCTTCACCCACTGAAAGATAGAGCATGCGGTTTGCATCGAAAAAAATACGCGATCCATAATGACCACTCCAGGTGTTACCGCCACCGCTTTGAAAAATAGTTTCAATGTTTTGAATGGAACTACCTGCAATCTTGAAACGAATCAACCTCAATTCACCGCTTCCATCTGTCGCATTAGCGGCATAACAGGCATAAACCCACCCATTACTAGAATAATCTGGATGAACCCGCACATCTAATAACCCTCCCTGACCAGAGGCTCGTACTGCCGGCAATCCGGTGAGTTCAGTTATTATGCTATTACTGTAGCGATAAATTTTTCCTCGCTTCTCGGTGAATAGAAGATCCCCATTAGGAAGAAAATCGAACCCCCAAATAATCTCATAATTTGTAAGCAGTGTGCTGATTGTCAATTGTGGTGGTGTGGTTGTATCGTCAGGTGGCGGTATATTTTTTTTATCACAGGCTAGAACCAAAAATCCTACGAAAAAAAAAATTATTGAAGGTCGAAGAAAATTCATAATAATTTATTTAATAGTTATTTTTTTCTCAAGTTCATTGCCATTTTGTGAATTTACAAGTAGACTTGATTACCGTTGGTTCTAACGAAGTTAGGGCTGATTTGACTGCCCTAATCGAATTTTAATGGTCTATATGTTATTTTTTAAGCCCATTATTATTTTCTAAAATAACAAGTAGGCCTGAATACCCTTGTTTCTAACGAGGTTAGGGTGGACCTTGAAGAGGTGAGATACCTGACAAGGGAATGGATAGAAGAATACAACTACCGAAGGCCTTACGAAGCCTTGAACAATCTAACACCGGATGAATGGAAAAGGAAACTAGAAATTACCGAATTGGGCAATATGAGCTCTTTTAATGTAATTTCAAATAGGTTGAGTTCAGGGACGATTCGGAAGTATGAAACCATTTTGTGCCCTGCTTTTGCCAAGCCGATGTTAGCTGACAACAAACGAACAGTAAAACGACAGACACATTAACAACTTAGAGGATAAATCTAAAATGAAAAAAATGAAAGCAGTTATTTGCACGAAATACGGAACACCTGATGTTTTGCATATTCAGGAAGTCAATAAGCCTATTCCAAAAGACAATGAAATTCTTGTCCGAATAGTTTCTACAGCAGTAAATTCTGGAGACACTAGAGTAAGAGGACTTGCAGTTGAAGGTTTTATGAAAATTATAATGCGATTAGTATTGGGATTTTCAAAACCTAGAAAACCTATTTTAGGAACAGTTTATGCTGGCATTGTTGAAGATGTGGGTACCAAAGTTTTTAAGTTTAAGAAGGGAGATAAAGTATTTGGTATGACAGGCTTTAATTTTGGTACATACGCTGAGTATATTACTATTAAAGAAAAAGACAATATTTCCTTAATGCCGGTAAACGCAACTTATGACGAAGCTGCTTCACTAATTTTTGGTGGACAAACTGCAATCTATTTCATTGAAAAAGCAAAGTTACCAGAAAAGAAAGCACCAAAAATATTAGTTATTGGCGCTACTGGCTCGGTAGGAACTGCTGCTATTCAAATTGCTCTATACTACGAAGCAGATGTAACTGCAGTTTGTAGTTCCTATGGAAAGGATTTAGTAAAAAGTTTAGGTATTTCAAAAACTATGTTGTACGATAAAGAAGATTTCAGCAAACAAACCATTCAATATGATTTTATCTTTGACGCTGTTGGTAAAACAACTAAGAAGCAATGTCAGCATCTTTTGAAAAAGGAAGGGGTTTATAAAACAGTTGGAGGTTTAGAATACGCAGGTGAATCTCAACAACAATTAGAATTTCTTAAAATGTTATTTGAGAATGGAAAATTAAAAGCCACCATTGACAGAACATATCCATTAGACAAAGTAGTTGAAGCTCACGAGTATGTTGATACTGGAAGAAAGAAAGGCAATGTAATTCTAAAAGTAACCGAATGACAAGAACACCAGCCACCAACGCGGGTTTTGCGTAAGGTGGGGTGACGTGCAAACTTGGAGCTTTGTGCTTCGTATCAAGTTTAGTGCTGGCAGACAGTTTTCGTCTCCGAAATCGCCAACTTCTTGTAGCTGCAAACCGTTAGCGGTAATCCGTAGAACTCCCAAATTGAAGTGGGTTTGGTAGACTTGATTACCGTTGGTTCTAACGAAGTTAGGGCTGATTTGACTGCCCTGATCAGATTTTAATGGCCTCAATCCGACTTTAGTAGTCTATATTTTTCGTCAGAGTATGATTTCGCTAGATAGTAAAGCACCTTCAATATCGTTGATCACTGCTGTTTCTGAACCAATTGAAATAGGCTTTCCTTTTTTATTAATTGTATACTGTCTGAGTTTTCCTTTAATTTTCACCCGATTATCTTTATCAGTTATTTTTTCAACAATTATCTTCCAACCGGTTCTATCATCTAAATATACTGGTACAAATGCACCTTCATTAATTTTACTCACATGGTCGTAGTAGTAAGTCATTAAACTTTTTTTTGTTGGCTTGCTTAATGTGAGGGTATCCCCTATAAAAATTTTATTGTGCATGTTGTTGCTGGAAATCAACTTCTGATCTTTGATATAGAGAGTATCATTTTCAAAAATTATGCTTTGTGAAAAGATTGTATTTGTAAACAAAAAGCAAATGATAAAATAAGCATATTTCATTTGAATCATTTTTATTAATTTATATTGACTAGATATAAAATTTTTATTCATAGTTTTAATTTAAATCCGATGCAAACTTTAAAAAAGTCCATCTAAAACCTGTTTTTCCTGTCCTACATCTATCTTATTTTAATTCCACTAATCAATTTTTGATTGGACTTATGCCCAGATTCTTTGAGCAAAATTAATACTCGATTGAATTTGCTTGTTACTTCTTCCCGATGCAACCGAAGATCATCTTCAGGCCAATTGGTGTACGTTATTCACGTGTACATAAAATGTGGGTCAATATCTAACTATCATTTACCATTTTACTACTTTATTTTATTGTTGCAAAAGTTCAATGTATTACAAAATTTAGCTACATACGGGTAATTCTTTTGTAAGAGACCAGTTTTAAAATATCAAGTTCGCAAATGTAACTCGTACTTTAATTGGATATTACAACAATATAGGTTAATTCGTTTGAACAAAAAGTTCAACCATATTTTTCTTGGTGTCGAAATTGATTTTTGATGGATTGATTACCGACGTGGTAGTATTTTTAGATAATGTGATGTCATAGGCTTTTCTGTCATACTTCATTACTGCTCCTGACAAAGCGTCGATTCCCCATCCTAATAAATTTCCTAAATTAAGAACACTGAGAACATTGAATTCTTTGTCAAGTGTAATTAATCTTGTTTCATAACCGTCTAATTTGTACTCAATGTCAGTATCACCTAAATTCCGTTTTACACGGATTGTACAAGGTGTTTTACATTGCTCAACTCCATCTTTGTAGATAATTGCTCCTGTTGGTTTGCTGTTGAATGTAATTGTGTCTTTGGTTCCTGTAAGAAGCGTCGCACAACCAGACATTATCAGAATGAGGATGGGAAGTGTTAAGATAATCTTTTTCATTTTAGGTGATTTATAATTCCTACTCATATGGCTTTTCGGTATCGCCCCGTTTTGGTGGTTTCTGGTCTCCACTATATTGGAAAAATCCTTACATGAATATACTGATTGTATACCCACAAACCAAATTTAATTTTAAGGTTCTTACTCTATAGAGTTTACAGGCTTTTGCAGCTGAAAAGACTGCAGCTAGTTGATTTTTGCACTTTAGGACAGCAAAAACAAGTGCAGAAAAAACTATAAGGTAAAATAATTCCGGTTGCTTCTTTAATCCGCAATTGTAGTAAGGCTTTGGTTTTTATTGGATTACCAAGAAAAGTAACAATTACAATATTTGATCTTTCCTGAGGGGGTGTTGTATAGTAAGAAAGATGATGAAGTTCTAACCACCAGAATCAATACGCTCTTCGGTCAAATCGCCGTGCTATCAAGGAATTCAGGAAAAAACAAAAAAGGCAAACCTGAAACGGAATGCCTTTTTGGAAGTCGTGTAGTCCCGACAGGAATCGAACCTGTATCAAAAGTTTAGGAAACTTCTATTCTATCCATTGAACTACGGGACCGATAATCCAGCTCTGCGGCTGTTTATCAAGGGGTCAAAGATAACACCAAAAACTGCCTTAAATTGTAGGGCACAGATGGTACCACAGGAAGAATTAGTATTAATTGAACGCCTAAAACAGGGGGACGAATCAGCTTTTCGAACACTCGTAGAGCAGTATCAGGACCTCGTGTATAATACAGCATTGGGTATTGTACAAAATCAATCGGATGCGGAAGATGTGGCGCAAGAGGTTTTTATACAGGTATTTCGATCTATTGGAAGCTTCAAGTCGGAGGCCAAACTCTCCACCTGGATATACCGAATTACCACTACACGGTCATTGGACTTATTGAGGGCCAAAAAAAGTAAAAAACGATTTGGGCCTTTAACAAGACTATGGGAAACGGAGGAGGAAAGTCCCGTTGAAAATATTTCAGATTTTAATCACCCCGGAGTGTCGCTGGAACGTAAGGAAGAGGCTGCACAACTCATGGCTGCAATAACTCAGCTTCCTGAAAATCAGAAAGTTGCTTTTATACTACACAAGTTGGAAGGACTTTCTTATTTAGAAATTGCTGAAATTATGGGAAACACCCTTCCTGCTGTTGAATCGCTAATGCACCGGGCCCGATTGAATCTTCGAAAAATCCTGGAAAAAAAGATATCTACACCCTAACCTAGAAAGTTTTATTTTAATACCACGTCAAACCACTTTCCAAATGAAACAAGACGTAACATCATCAGTAGAAAAGGTGCTAAACAGCCTCGATCAAGTAAAGAGGGTCTCCGCACCCCCCTACTTCTATACTCGCCTACGAGCGCGTATGGAGGCAGATCATAGCCGCCAACAAAAAGGATTTTATTTACAACCCGCCTTTACCTTGTTGGTATTATTATTTTTATTGGTGATCAATATATTTATGCTATTCAATCAACCTACTGCTCCTGATCAAAAGTGGGCTGAAGCGGAGGAGCAAACCCTATGGAAAACAGAATATGCATTACAAGAATCTACTCCTTACCAGGAAAACCCAATAGAGTGGGTAGTTGCTAAATAAATTATTATGAGTACCACACCCCGTTTTTTGACCACTGCTGTAATATTATTATTGTTAATCAATACCGGCTTGGTAGTTTATTTAGTAGTGGATAGGAATAAATCTCACCGACCCTATAATCGTGAAAGACTCGATACTTCTGCGTTATTAGCGAAAGAAATAAATCTGTCTGCAGCACAAGAAGAACAACATCGTGAATTACGGGAGGCACATTTTAAAAATGTGGGGATACTCTATGATTCAATTCGGGTAGTTAAAATGAAATTGTTTACTACAGCTACCCCAGGTACTACCGATTCTTTGCTGGAGCTTAGTAATCAAAAAATAAATAATTGGCAGTCCACTATTAATGCAATGACGGTAAGTTATCTGCAAAAAGTGAGAAATATACTGACAGAACAACAACAGAAAGGCTACGATCAGTTTGTTATTAAAATGATGCAGCGCGGTCGTCGGGATTCCAGTCGAGGACGTTAAGCATAGATCTGCTCAATTGCCTCTTTGAATTTTTCCAGAATTACTTTTCTTTTAAGTGAAAGCTTGGGTGTCAACTCACCGCTATCAACACCCCAATCATTGGGTAGTAAGGAGAACTTTTTTACTTGTTCTACCGGATTAAAAAATTTATTAAAGCTTTCCACCAGTTCTTGGTAGTGTTCAATGACTCGCGGATGTTTGCAGAGTACAGCCGGACTGGTTTCTGAAATTTTTTGTTGGCGGCACCACTCCAGTAAATTAGGGAAAGAGGGCACAATAAGCGCGCTTACAAATTTTCTATCCGCCCCAACCACCATCGTTTGTTCAATAAAGATTGATTCTTTCAATCGGCTTTCAATAGGAAGAGGGGCTACATATTTTCCACCGCTTGTTTTAAAAAGTTCTTTTTTGCGATCTGTTATTTTCAAAAACCCTTTTCCGGAGAAAGTTCCAATATCTCCTGTCATAAACCAATCGCCTTGCATGACAGTGGCGGTCAAATCGGGACGCTTGTAATACCCCATCATAATATTAGGTCCTTTACATAGGATCTCACCATCTTCTGCAATTTTTACTTCCACTCCTTCTATAAAGGGTCCCACCGATCCAAACTCACGTCCACTTTCATCAAAACGATTTACGCTAATCACAGGCGAAGTCTCCGTTAATCCATAGCCTTCCATGATTACAATCCGTGCTGCCGTAAAAATGCGAATCAATCGTACTTGACAAGCGGCACCTCCGCTGATAATAGCTTTTACATTGCCTCCGAGGGCTTCTCGCCACTTGCTAAAAATTAATTTATTCGCAAGAGCTAGTTGTAATTTATAAATGGGACTGAGGCTGGTATTGATTTCAAATTTTTCAGCCAGGGAATGTGCCCAAAAGAAAAGTTTACGTTTAGTTCCGGTAAGCTCATTTCCTTTGAGCATAATCTTATCATATACTTTTTCCAAAAGGCGGGGAACCGTTGTAAATAAATGCGGTTTTACTTCTTTTAAGTTATCGCCAATCGTATCCATACTCTCTGCATAGTAGATAGCTGTTCCTTTATAGAGATATAGATACGTTACCATACGTTCGAGAATATGATTGAGTGGCAGAAAACTGAGGGCTCGCATGTTTTCTCCGGGGGGGAAGCAGGGCAAGGAGGACTTCACGTTTGTCATAACATTACTATGTGAAAGCATTACCCCTTTAGGAGTACCAGTAGTTCCGGATGTGTAAATAATAGTTGCCAAATCTTGACCCCCAATTCTTTCACTGATTGCAGGGATTGATGCAACTAAAGAGGGAGTGGCAGCTTGTAGTAATTCTTTCCAATGCGCTGCATTGGCTACATGTTCAAATGTGTAAATAAATTTTAAATGGGGCAAGTGGTCTTTTAGACTTATTACTTTTAGGTAGAGATCCTGGTCATTAACAAAAACTACTTTGGCTTGCGCATCAGTTAATACAAATTCAAGTTCGTTTACATTAATAGTAGGATAGAGGGGAGTTAAGATGGCGCCAATTTGTTGCACGGCCAGATCCAGCATAATCCACTCAGGCCTATTTTTAGAAAGTAAAGCCACTTTATCTCTTCCTTCAGGACTCATATCTCCACAACCCACTCCAATGGATAGTAATCCTGCACTTAGTTTATCCACTGTTTCTTTTACAGTGGCTGTACTATACTTTTTCCACTGGCCGCCTTCTTTGGCAGCTAGCATGTCCTCCAATGGGTTTTCTTTTACATTAATGGCAAGACAGTCAAATAGGCGGGTAGCTTGGCTCATATCAAATCGTTAGGCTACCAATTTATGAAATTTTCGCGTTCAGCGATTTCTGTAGTATTGTCCTGCAGGAATTTTAAACACACGGTTGAACAAAAACTCCCTTAGACGGGTGTACAGCGCAGTATGTTGTTGTGACCACTGTGTAAATCCTTCGGAATCAATTCCCTCTGCAAAAAGCCATTGGTCATAGGCTTCAAAAAGACCGGATTGTAATAATTGTCGCTGGTGTTCAAAAAGTTTAAATGGATAAGCTGATCCGTTTTTAGTAAACCAATCCAAAACAAATCTTGTTCTGATCATTGTTAAGGTTTCCCGGTTTAATCCCTGTTGGGCTGGTCCGGATGCGCTATCAAGTAGCTGAAATACTTGTTGTGTAAATGCGCCGGTTTTTTTTCCTAGTTGGTAGGCTTGTTTGGTGAGTAATTCCTGATATTGTTCAAAAAGAATTTTTTTCATGTTACGTGCACGGTCACTACGGCTCTCCATATTTATATAAATCTCTGCATATAGTAAAGCCCAGATCGGTTCATTATTTTTTGAATAATGTAAGGCCGCATTATAGTAGTTGCCCGCATAGGAAGGATCCGCTTGAATCCCATCTTCCCAAGAAACAATCGCTCTTCCATCTTTGTTGGAAGAGCGGAGTTCGCCCCATTCACTATATAGAGGGCCACTGGCAGGAAATTTTTTGATTCCTCTTTGATATAACTGCTCACAGTCCTTGACCTCTTCTAGTGCTTTGAGCACATTGCCTGCTAGTTGATAACAAACTACATCTGCATCTGCTCGTTGTGTGAGTGCTACTGCTAAGGTTTTAGCGCTGGCATATTCGCGTTGTAAGGTCAGTGAGAGAACCAGATCTTTTTCTAATTCTAATGCCTTGGGAAAATCACGTAGTCCCTGACGAAGTACAATCACGGCGTTTGCATGATCGCCTCTGTTATTATAGTCACGCGCAGTTTGTTGTAATTGTTTGATTGAGGATTGTGACAAACCATTTAAGGCAATCATACCTAACAAACAGAGTAAATAAAGCGGCTTCTTCATACTTTCTATTACTTAAATCAAATGGGTTAATAGTCCATCACGAAGCTTTGGTTCAAACCAAGTGCTTTTAGGAGGCATCACATTTCCGCTATCAGCAATGGCAAATAATTGTTCGATGCTAACGGGGTAAAAACTAAAAGCAATTTGCATCTCTCCGGTATTCACTCTTTTTTCTAATTCAGCTAATCCGCGAATACCCCCTACAAAATCAATCCGTTTATCTGTCCGTTGGTCTTCGATACCCAAATGTTTCTCTAAAATTAATTTTGTAAAAATTGTAATGTCCAATACGCCAATGGGGTCCGTTCCATAGGTTCCTGCCTTTGCTTCTAACAGATACCATTTTCCCTCGAGGTACATACCAAACTGATGTAAGTGAGCAGGTCTCACTGCAATAGCCGACGGTGAGATTGTAAAATCTTTTTCCAGTAGGGAAACTAATGTATCAGCACTAAGTCCATGCAGGTCTTTAATAACACGATTGTAATCTAATATCGCTAGTTGACTGGCAGGAAAGATAGTGGTTAGAAAAAAACGGACGTCTTTACTATCCGCTAGAGCCGTAGCTACTTTAGCTGCAGAAGCGGCGCGGTGATGACCATCCGCAATATAGGTGCAGGGAACCTGCGTTGCAAATAGTGAGGTGATCAGTTGCACCGTGTTTGCGTCATTCACGCACCAAATAGTATGTTGAATACCATCGTTAGCTGTAAAATCAAAAAGAGGAGCATGTGTATTGCGCCAATTTTCTATACATTGATTCATGGCATCCACATCCCGATAAGCTAGAAAAACGTTACCTGTCTGCGCGCGTATCGTGCGCATGTGGTCTATCCTATCTTTTTCTTTTTCAGGACGGGTGAACTCGTGCTTTTTGATTAAGTCATGCTCATAATCATCTATGGCAGAAACACAGACTAATCCCGTTTGGCTACGTCCGTTCATCACTAATGTGTAGATATAATAACAAGCCGTTTCTTCTTGTATCAAAATCCCCTCTTGTTGCAAACGATGTAGATTCTCTGCTGCTTTATCATAAACCGCCTGACTATGTATATCTATAGACGGATCTAAATGAATTTCTGATTTAGTCACTTGTAAAAAGGAAAGAGAATTTCCCCTTGCTTCTTCACGTGCTTCCTCACTGTTTAACACATCATACGGTCTGGAAGCTACTTGTGCTGCATGCGTTGCTGTAGGGCGAAGTGCCTTGAAGGGTTGAATATGAGACATACTATCCTTTTTTAGTTGCGAACGTTCGCATAAACGATGTTATTGCTTGAACAGATTCAATCGGTAAGGCATTATACAGAGAAACGCGGAAGCCTCCTACGCTGCGGTGTCCTTTTATTCCTACCAGGCCTTCTTGTTCTGCCGCTGTCAAAAATTCTTTTTCCAATTTTGGATCTTGTAGTAAAAAAACTGCGTTCATCATACTACGATCTTCTTTTGCAACGGGTCCATGAAAAAGGGGTAAAGCATCCAGCGTATCGTAAAATAGTTTTGCTTTTGCTTTATTTTTTTGTTCAATGGCGAGAACACCGCCTTGTGCTTTTAACCAACGAAGGGTGAGTAGGATTACGTACACAGCAAACACCGGAGGAGTGTTTAGCATGCTCGCTTCTTTAATATGCAAACGGTAATCCATAAAAGCAGGTAGGGGTCGATCAATTTTGCCAAGACAATTTTTATTTACAACTACCAGTGAAACACCCGCCGGTCCAATATTTTTTTGAGCGCCGGCATAGATTAAATCAAATTGATTGAAGTCAAGTACACGACTCATGATATCACTACTCATATCTGCCACCAATGGCATTCCACAATTAGTTGGAAAAGTATGCCACTGTGTACCAGCAATGGTTTCATTGGAGGTCAAATGCAGGTAGGCGCCTGTGGTGTTTAGATCTAATTTTTTAGGGATGGTGGTATGCCCGGTATGTAAGGACGAACCCGCAACGTGAACATGCCCGAAGCAAGCGGCTTCTTTGATGGCTTTCTCAGACCAAGTTCCTGTTTCGGTGTAATTAGCAACTTGATTAGTGCCTAATAAATTCATGGGTACTTGCACAAATTGAAGCGTAGCGCCACCATGCAGAAAGAGAACTTCGTGCGCTTCATCCAATTGCATTAATTCTCTCACTAAGGCTCTTGCTTCTTCCATCACGGGAGTAAACAGGGGAGTCCGATGACCAATTTCTAAAATAGAAAGACCTGATCCATTGAAATCTAAAAGTGCGTGGCTCGCTTCTTCTAAAACTGTTTTAGGAAGTATGGAAGGACCGGCATTGAAATTATGGAGCGTCATCAGGGCAAATGTAAGCCAACCTGTCCTTGTTCCATCCTTGTTGCAGTAAATCAAAAGCAGCTTTTTCCGCTGTGGTAAATTGTTTTTCTGCTAACAGGGCTAAAGAGGGTTGGCCGGCTTGTACCCAAGCCGTGATCCAAAAAGAGGCCACGGCTTTCATGGATTCCTGCATTCTTCTTTCTATCATACCGCGTAGTAGTCGGTTATAGGCAAGCGCATAGGAACGTGCGTATTGCTTAACAAGTATACCATTTCGTTCTTCAAAACTATGTTGTTGCTCTATTGGAAATTTTTGTGCTAACCATTTCTCGGTTCGTAATACCGTGTCAGCAGCGGCTGCACTTTGCAAAATGCGCTCCCAAATAAACGATAAGGGATCAGCAATCCAATTTGCTTTTCCTACCATAAAATCCCAATCAGATTCGGCAAGTAACTCAGGTATTCTACTTTCCCAAAAACCGTGAATACCTCGTTGCCCTGTTTTTTGCCCATTATGATTGCTACAGGCATGGAGTGGAACATGTGCATCCGAAATATAATGTCCTAGTTCGGCCGATAGTTTTAAAATTGAAAAGAGATCTTGTTTCATAAAAGCAGTGGTCAATCGGTAAAGCATGATTTCTATCCACCACGGAACAATCCCGTACTTATTTAAATTGTCCTCCCCGCAGGCTGCTACAGCTTGCTTCCAACTGCGAGGTAATGAGAGATACGGAGCCGGACCATATTGGTCCAGATCTATATAATGTCTGGGGCCTTCCTCTTTGACTAAGTACCTTCTTTTGTCTGGATCAACTGCATGCTCTTCTATAAATACCAAGTGTTTTTTATAAAGCACCAGCATCTCAGGAGGCAATAAAAAAACAGCAATTCGGTTTATTTTTTTATGGGCATAAAACCCCCAGCTCCATCCTGTCAAAGGAATTAACAGACAGGCTGGAATTATTATCCAGCGAAACATAATCTTAGTTTTAGGAAAATCTAATTGTGGGAATAACTCTTTGTGGGAGAAACTACGTGTGGGAGGAACGTTCAGCGTCCAGATCTACCACACCACCAGTTACCGCGTATTTCATTGCTTCACCCGATGTGATCTTATCTATTTTTCTAACTTTTTCTCGTGGCAAAATATAAAGTTGCCCTGCAAAATTGTATCCCTGCGGAACGTAGACCGCCACTTTATCGCTTCCCAATTCAAACTTCTCCATTTCCTCGTCGGTTAAAAAGCCAACTATCCAAACATCCGGGCCAAACACATTAGCAAGAACAGCACGATTAAATTTTCGCTTATTTCCTGCAAACGCTTCAAAAAAATCTCTGGTAGAGGTATATATTAATTTGACACCCGGGGTTCGTTCTAACCATTGATCAAAAAGTTGTAGCACGCCCCCCATTAAAAAATTGGAGCTGACCCAACCCACCAGCATTACTCCTGATATTATTAATAAGAACCCCAGGCCTGGTACATTCAAGTAGGGACGCAGAATATTGTCCACGTTTTCAAATAACCAGTAGAGGGCATACCCCGTTATGGCGATGGGTGCTAAAATTACCAGCCCCTGGATAAAGTAGCCAGCCACCCGTTTAAGGGGGTTCCGAAAAGGTCTTTTGGGGTCCATAGGGGGTATTTGAGGCTAAATTACTACAATTCAAGCCCCTCTGCCCTCTGTTTTTGGCCAAAAGTTATGGGATTTTAACAAAAGAAACTTTGAAAACGATTATAGTTTCCATAGTTTTGCGGCCCAAATCAACGTATGAAACCCAAAAACCGAATAGCAGAAAAGGCGGAAGAGCTCTACATGCGTTTTGGCATTCGTTCCGTTTCCATGGAAAATATGGCCGAGGCATTGGGGATGAGTAAAAAAACACTCTACCAATATTTTGCGGACAAAGACCAATTGGTGGTTGAAGTGGTTAAACGTCACACCAACCTGGTTCGTGAACAATGCGAACAAATTTCAGCGGAGGCTACCGACGCTATCCATGAAATTTTTCTGATCATGGAACGGGTCATGGAAGATTTTAGAAATATGAACCCGATGGTTTTGTTTGATCTTCAGAAGTATCATCCATTGGGATTTCAGCAATTCAATGAATACAAGAATCAATTCTTACTCGATTTTATTCGTTGCAATATTCAGCGTGGTATCCGAGAAGGATTGTACCGTGATAATATTCAATTAGAAATTATTAGTCGATATCGCTTGCAATCAATGATGATTCCTTTTGATATTAATGTATATCCGCCCACGCAGTTCAATATGGCAGAGACGGCACAGTTAATTGCAGAAAATTTTACATATGGATTAGCTACAGTGAAAGGACATGAGTTAATTCAGGATTACCAGGAAAAAAGAAAAAATAAATGAAGAAGAATCAATCAAAATCCATTTTGGTCATGTTGTTGTTGGTGCTGGTTACCACACAGGTGCAGGCAGTAGACACACTTCGTGTGGCAGTACATGCATTTACTGCACAACAGGCTGTTGACTATGCAATGAAGAATAATGTGCAGGTGAAAAATGCATTGTTAGGAATCCAATTGCAGCAAGAAACTAACCGTCAGGTTACATCTGCTGCTTTTCCGCACGTGAACGGAAGCCTCAGCACTACTGCCAATCCTAATGTGGCAACACAGGTAATCCCCAATTTTATTTCACCGGCTACTTACCAGGTACTTATTGACAAAGGTGTCAAAGATGGTAATGGTAATCCTATTACCATGCCTGCAGATTTTGGATTTGTTGCTGCGCAGTTTGGTACTCGTTATAGTGCTAATGCGGCTGTGAGTTTGAATCAACTTCTTTTTGACGGGCAGGTATTTGTGGGATTGCGAGCGCGCAGAGCCGCTATGGAATTTGCAGGCAAAAATGCTGAATTAACTGCTGAAATCATCAAGGCTAACGTATTGAAAATTTACTATCAATTGGTGGTTAGCCGTACGCAATTGGAGTTATTGGATTCTACTATAGCATTTGTACAAAAAAATTTAGCCGATACACGGGTACTTTATCAAAATGGATTTCGTGAAAAACTGGATATTGATCGTGTGGCTGTTCAACTCGCCAATTTGCAAACTGAAAAGAACAAGGCACTTGCCATGGTTTCTAATGGCTATTACGGATTAAAAGTGTTAATGGGTATGCCGGTTGCGGATCAGCTGAAATTAACTGATTCATTGACACCAGAAATGATCAAAGATGGCATGTTAGCAGCTGAAGCGTATGACTATAAGGATCGTAAGGAATTTCAATATGCTGACCTGGGTAGAAAATTGGGTGAGTATAATGTTCGTCGATACAAGCTCAGTCAAATTCCAACAATAGCACTGAATGGTGTGTATGCAAAAAATGCACAACGTAATACCTGGAATTTTTTAAATCAAGATCAACGTTGGTTTACTATTTCAAATGTGAGTGTGGGTTTATCCATGCCTCTTTTCAATGGCTTTGTTACCCGCTCTAAAATCACACAGACTAAAATTGAATTAGCACAAACGCGTAATGAAATTGAAGGACTCAAGCGCACCATTGACAGCGAAGTAGCCAGTGCAAAGAATAATTTTCAATCGGCTATCAGTCGGATGGATTTTCAACAACAAAATGTAGCGCTTGCGGCCAATGTATACCAGCAGATTAAGAAAAAATACGAATTAGGGCTGGGTTCACAAACAGAAATTAATTTGGCACAAAATGAATGGAAGGCCGCACAAACTAATTACACCACTGCACTGGCCGATGCCATCATTGCACGTATTGATTGGCTAAAAGCAGCGGGTAAATTATAAATCACTGAAAAATTAAACTATGAATACGCTATCAACAAAATTGTTCTTCATTTTACCATTGGCCTTATTAGTAGCCTGTGGGGATTCGCCAAAAAAGAATGGAGACGCTGCACAGCTTCGAAAAAAAATCGAGGAAGTAAAAAAAGAAAAAGCTGTTTTGGATAATACGCTTCGTGAATTGGAACAGCAATTAGCGGTAGCAGATCCCAGCACTGTACGTGCTGCTTTTTTAGTATCAGTGGATACATTAGAAAAAGGTGCTTTTGCGCACTACATAGACTTGCAAGGTCGTGTGGAAGCAGAGGATATGGCCTATGTGGCACCTGCTGGTATGGGTGGTGTGGTCAAAGCTGTTTTTGTTAAACTTGGGCAGCGAGTAAGCAAAGGCCAGACCTTATTGAAGTTGGATGATGCGGTGGCCCGACAACAGTTGACAGCGGCACAACAACAAACAGGAATGTTGAAGGCTAGATTGGAGCAGGCGCAGACTATTTTACAACGTTATGAGAATTTGTGGAAACAAAATATAGGTGCCGAGATAAGTGTGGTTAATGCAAAAGCAGATGTAGAAGCGCTAGCAGCTCAGCTACGCGCGGCACAGGCACAGGTAGGAATGGCGCAAGAGCAAGTGAATATGGCAAGCGTTAAAGCTGAGATTTCTGGTGTTATCGATGAGCTAAATGTAAAAGTAGGCGAACTCTATACACCTCAAGCAGCTGCTACACCGGGTATGGGAATCCGTATTGTAAATAATAGTCGTTTGAAAGTAGTAGCCAATATTCCTGAAAATTATATTGGACGCGTAAAGAAAGGAACGCTGATTGATGTCAACGTATTGGAGAGCGGAAATGAAAACTTTACTACAAAACTAGCTATAGTAGGAGAGTCTATAAATGCTGTAACTCGTTCCTTCAATGCGGAGGCAATCATCCCTTCTACTCCTGCATACAAACCTAATCAAACAGCCAATGTGCGTATACTCGATTACAAAACTGATAGCACTATTGTAGTGCCTTTGAATACGGTGCAGCGTGATGAGAAAAGCCGATATGTATATGTGGTGGAGCAAACAAAAAACAATTTAGTTGCTCGTAAAAAAATAGTGACCACTGGCGAGGCTTACAGAGGACAAATTGAAATCAAATCCGGATTAACACAAGGACAGGTATTGATTACGCGTGGTTTCCAAAATGTGTATGATGGACAATCTGTAAAAGCTGTTCAATAATCGACCCACTACAAAAAATTAACTATGTCAAGTTTCCAGGAAAAGATTGTCAATAAGATCAAAGAGTTTGGTCCCACCAGTTGGTCTATTGATAATCGTACGGCTATGTATATTATTGCCATCCTCATTTCTCTTTTTGGGTATATCAAATTCACTACACTACCCAAGGAGCAATTTCCGGATGTGGTTTTTCCGACTATATCAGTTACTACTGTTTACGTTGGTAATTCGCCCAAGGATATTGAAAACTTAGTAACCCGTCCCATTGAAAAGCAATTAAAAGGTATCAGCGGAGCTAAGGTTAATAAAATTACCAGTACTTCTCAAACGGATTACTCACTCATTGTAATTGAGTTTGATACGGATGTAAAAAGTGAAGTTGCTAAACGAAAAGTAAAAGATGCCGTTGATAAGTCTACCAAGGATTTGCCTACTGATCTAACTAGTGAACCGGATGTGCAGGAATTTTCATTTAGTGAAATGCCCATCTTGTTTGTGAATATCAGTGGTGATTTTGATCCCATCAAATTAAAAGAGTACGCGGATAAGATACAGGATAAGGTAGAAGAACTCCCATCGATCACCCGTGCAGAGATAGTAGGTGCTCCGGAGCGGGAAATTCAAGTCAATGTAGATCCTTACCGTATGACTACCGCTAAGGTTAGTTTCATGGATATCGAGAATGCAATTGCGCGAGAGAATATGGATATCACAGGTGGGCAGGTGGATGTGGGTAATATGAAAAGAACCTTACGTGTAAAGGGGCAATTTCGGGAAGCGGCTGATATGGGAACCATTGTGGTGAGAAGTTCAGCGCGCGGTGCTTCTGTTTACTTACGCGATGTTGCTGATATTCGGGATACAGTTAAGCAATATGAAAGTTTTGCACGCTTGAATGGTAAGAATGTGGTAACGCTCAACATAGTAAAGCGAGCTGGAGAAAATTTGATTACCACGGCAGATGGTGTTAAAACTATTCTTGCAGCCATGCGTGAGAAGCAGGAATTACCACAGGATTTGAAAGTGGATTTCACCGGAGATCAAAGCAAGGGTACAAAAACATCCTTCAATGAATTAATCAACACTATCATCATTGGCTTTATACTGGTACTATTAATTCTGATGTTCTTCATGGGAGTTACCAATGCCTTCTTTGTGGCCTTGAGTGTTCCGCTGAGTGTATTTGTGGCTTTTATGTTTCTTCCGGTTGCTGATGCCATTGTAGGAGGAAGTGTAACACTCAACTTCATTGTGTTATTTGCCTTATTATTTGGACTTGGAATTATTGTGGACGATGCCATTGTGGTGATTGAAAACACGCATCGTATTTTCAACAATGGGAGGGTTCCTATTATCAAAAGTGCTAAGGAGGCTGCCGGAGAAGTATTTATACCGGTATTAGCAGGTACAGCAACTACCTTGGCTCCCTTCTTCCCCTTATTATTTTGGAAAGGAATTATTGGAAAGTTTATGATTTATCTGCCCACGATGTTGATTCTCACATTGGCAGCTTCGCTGGTCGTGGCATTTATTTTCAACCCGGTATTTGCGGTTAGTTTTATGAAACCCGAGATCAAGGACGATGCAAAACCCAAGTCAATGGTGTTTCGTCAGAAGTGGTTCTGGGTATTTGTAATTGCAGGTATTCTTTTACATGCCATTGGATTTACTGGAACAGCCAATCTCTTATTATTCCTGGCTATGCTGATGGTCTTACATGCGTATTTCCTACAAGATTTGATCTGGAAGTTTCAGCACAGCACACTACCTGCACTCATGAATCGGTATGAAAAATTATTGCGTTGGATACTGGTAGGTAAACGCCCTGTAAAAACATTCGCTTCTTTATTTGGTCTCTTCATCATATCGATTGTTTTATTGATGCTTCGTGGAAACAAAATGACTTTCTTCCCCAGTGGAGATCCCAATTTTGTCTATGTGTACGCCAAGTTACCGGTGGGTACTGCAGTGGAATACACGGATAGTGTTACACGGGTGTTGGAGAACCGTGTTATGACAGCGTTAGCAGATCAACAACCTGGCAAGGAAGGCAGTATTGTAGAAAGCGTAATCAGCAATGTGGCCGTTAGCGCCAATAATCCTCGTGATAATAATCGTAGCGTTCAGCCGCACTTAGGGCGGATTCAAGTGTCCTTTGTTGAGTTTGAAAAAAGACATGGAAAATCTTCCGCTCCCTTTTTAACTGCTATACGTGAAGCCGTACAAGGGATTCCGGGTGTGGATGTTGAGGTAGACAAGGAAACCAATGGACCGCCCACAGAACCGCCGGTTAATATTGAAATTGCAGGAGATGATTTTGACGAGCTTACAAAAGTGGCTACGCAACTGCTACAATATCTTGATACCAATCGTGTAGATGGTATTCAGAGTTTGAAAGCAGATGTGGATTTGAATAATCCCGAGATCACGGTTAATGTAGATCGTAGCAAGGCCATGATGGAAGGGGTGAGTACCGCGCAAATCGGAATGGCCATACGTACTGCACAATTTGGTAAAGAAGTAAGTAAAATAAAAGATGGGGAAGACGAATATAAAATACAGCTTCGTTATCAAGCGGATCGCCGTACCAGTGTAGATGATTTATTAAACACGCGTATTGTGTTTATGGATATGAATACGATGCAGGTAAAATCAATACCCTTGGGTGCAGTAGCAGCAGTGGAGTATACCAATACGGCAGGCGGAATCAAACGTAAAAACGTTCGTAGAACCATTCAATTACAAAGTAGTGTGGAAGATCCCACCTTAGTTACAGGTATCAATGAAGCACTCAAAGAAAAGATTGAGGCGTTCCAATCAATCACCAGCATACCTCCTGATATCACAATCCGTCAACAAGGACAGAGTGAACAGGAAAAAGAAACACAAGCCTTCTTGGGCACTGCCATGTTAATGGCTACCGGAATTATTTTTCTGATTCTGGTATTACAGTTCAACAGTATGAGTAAACCTTTTATTGTTATTACTGAAATTTTCTTCTCTGTAATTGGTGTAGTTATTGGCTATGCACTCAGTGGCATCACCCTGGCTACTATCATGGTGGGCGTAGGAGTGGTTGGACTGGCCGGAATTGTAATCAAGAACGGAATTCTATTAATAGAATTTACGGACCAACTGCGCACCCGTGGATATCGTACCCGTGAAGCTGCTATCCAAGCTGGTAAGATTCGTATTATACCCGTATTACTCACTGCAGTGGCAACCATCCTTGGGTTATTGCCTTTAGCGGTTGGTTTTAATATTGATTTTACCGGGCTGTTCCAGCATCTTCGTCCAAATATTTTCTTTGGCGGAGATAGCGTGGTATTCTGGGGACCGCTTAGCTGGACTATCATCTTTGGGTTGATCTTTTCGTTTTTCCTAACCTTGATTATGGTACCCGGTATGTATTTGATTGCCGAGCGGTTACGTCGTCCCATGGAGCAATTCTATGGTACTCGTTATATTGCCTTGTTGGGATTTGCCGGACCCTTCTTTTTCATTTTTGTAGGCATCCTGTTTATTGTACGCCGTATACAAGGTAAAAAAGTATGGTTAGGTCATCCGGCTAAATTGAGTCAATAATTATTAAATTCATAGTTGGAACGTAACTCATAACCATGGCCCGTAAACAGGAAATATTACAGGATGTAGTGATCAAATTTGCTGGTGATAGTGGAGATGGTATGCAGCTGACCGGTAGTCAGTTTACCAATAACACGGCGTTATTAGGTATTGACTTAGCTACATTTCCTGATTTCCCGGCTGAGATTCGTGCTCCACAGGGAACACTTCCCGGAGTGAGTGGATTCCAATTACGTTTTTCCTCTGATCGGGTATTTACCCCTGGTGATGCTTGTGATGTGTTGGTTGCTATGAACGCAGCAGCCTTGAAAGTAAACCTCAAGGCGCTTAGGAAAGGCGGTAAGATCATTGCTAATACAGATGGTTTTGATGCCAAGAATTTACGACTGGCTAATTATGCAGAAGGAGTAAATCCATTGGAAGACGGGAGTCTCAGCAACTATGAAGTATTCAAAATTGATGTAACAAAAATGACGCGCGAGGCGCTCAAGGATGTTACACTCGGAATGAAAGAAAAGGATCGGGCAAAGAATATGTTTGTGCTTGGGTTTTTGTATTGGATGTATGGGAGAGAAATGGAAAACACCATCAATTTTATAAAGGAAAAGTTTTCTAAAAAGCCTGATATCATGAATAGTAATATAGCGGTGCTTCAAGCCGGCTATAATTACGGGGACACCACTGAAACATTTACTACTACTTATTCGGTTGAGCGTGCCAAAATGGAGCCCGGTTCTTATCGTTCCATCATGGGTAACCAAGCACTTTCACTCGGTTTGATTGCCGCTTCGCAAAAAAGCGGGTTACCTTTATTTTTAGGATCCTATCCCATTACACCTGCTTCTGATATCCTGCATGATCTTTCCAAGTATAAAAACTTTGGGGTTCACACTTTCCAAGCCGAAGATGAGATTGCTGCAATCACTTCTGCCATTGGAGCTTCTTATGGTGGTGCTTTGGGTATTACTACTTCAAGTGGCCCTGGTATTGCATTGAAGGGGGAAGCCATGGGTCTGGCGGTGATGCTTGAGATTCCGCTGCTGATTATTAATATTCAACGTGGCGGTCCTTCTACCGGTCTTCCAACTAAAACGGAGCAGAGTGATTTGATGCAAGCTTATTATGGACGAAACGGCGAATGCCCCATGCCCATAATTGCTGCTTCTACACCTACTGATTGTTTTGATGCTATTTATGAAGCTGTTCGTATTTCTATTCAACATATGACACCTGTCATTTTTTTGAGTGATGGGTATATTGCTAATGGTGCAGAACCTTGGCGTTATCCGCAATCAAAAGATCTGCCAGCTATTGAAGTAAAATTCAAAACAGCATTGGACAATGGAGAAGAAAAGTATAAGCCTTACGCACGTGATGAAAAGTTAGCGCGTCCCTGGGCTGTTCCTGGCACCGCTGGTTTGGAACATCGTATTGGAGGATTAGAAAAGCAAAATATTACGGGTAATGTAAACTACGAACCCGAGAATCATCAACTGATGGTAAAGCTCCGTCAAGAAAAAGTAGATAAGATTGTGGAATATATTCCCGAGCAACAATTAGATAGTGGTCCGGAGAAAGGAAAAATATTAGTGCTCGGCTGGGGTTCCACTTATGGTGCTATAAAATCTGCAGTTGCGGAATTGCAAGTACGTGGCCAGGCTGTTAGTCATGCCCATCTTAGGTATGTACGTCCTTTCCCTCGTAATCTGGGCGCGATCATTAAAAATTTTGATCAGGTATTGATTCCTGAAATCAACAATGGTCAGTTGATCAAAATAATTCGTGATACCTATTTAGTTGATGCCAAGGGGTACAATAAAATCATGGGAGTCCCCATTACTAAAACTGAATTAGTACATTGTTTAGATGAAATGGTAGGGGGCAAAAACTAAAAGGCCTTGCGTTTGAATGCAACGCATACTTCTTGCAATCCACAGTTTTCACATTGCGGACTACGCGCCACACAAGTATATCGGCCATGTAGGATCAGCCAGTGATGCGCTTTATGAATAAGTTCGGCTGGAAAATTTTTGATTAATATTTTTTCTACCGCCAGTGGGGTAGTTGCCGTGGAAGGGACCAATCCAATTCTTCTGCTCACCCGAAATACATGGGTATCTACTGCCATGTTTGGCTGGTTGTCAATCACCGAAGTAATCACGTTAGCTGTTTTACGTCCCACACCGGGAAGTTGAATCAACTCTTCCACTGTCATGGGTACTTCACCGCCAAAATCACTAATTAGTTTTTGTGCCATCCCAATTAAATGCTTGGACTTATTATTGGGATAGGAGATGCTTTGAATCAAAGGAAATACTTGATCAAAATTGGCTTTAGCTAAGGATTGTGCAGTGGGGAATTTTTTGAGTAGGGCAGGCGTGGTTTGATTGACACGTTTGTCCGTACACTGCGCCGATAAAATGACTGCCACTAATAACTGGTAAGGGTTATCGTAGAATAATTCAGTTTCTGCATCGGGAGCGTGGGAAAGAAAATAATCCGTTACAAATTGGTACTTCTGCTGGCGGGTCATGGCCGCAAGTTACGGATCAGCCAACGGTCTGGACCTGCGTACCAGCGGCGTATCGAAGTATATTAAGAATTACCTCTGTACGGGGGGATTCCAATCTGCGGTCCAGTCTTTCCAGGGTAGTTTTTAAGACCCCCATTTTTTCACGAAGGGTCCAGTCTGTTTCCAGGGCCTCCTCCAGCTTCTGACGTTGAGGGGCCTCCATTTCATGGTAAAGATAAAGGACCAGGTCTTCGGGTGTGTAGGCTTTCATGGGGTCAAACAGCAGCTGTTCCCCATTAAAACGAGGAAGGGCTTTGCTTATTGTGTACAGACTTAAAAAGGGCTATTTTTTTGTGGCGGCCGGTTTCTCCGTGATCAGGAACAGGTCCTCATTGTCCTTTTTCATGAGGTACTTTTCCCGCGCATACTTTTCAATAGTGGCGGGATTTTTCTTTAATGATTCTAACTCCTTGCGTTCCAATTCTATTTGGTTAGAGTAATACTCTTTGGTTTTTTCCAATTTGTGCAATTCTTGTTTTCTCTCTAGTTGTGTAAACAAATCATTTTTATCCAGGAACAACACAATCACTATAAAAATGGCTGTAGCAATAAAATATTTATTGCGAATCCAAGGTGGGATGGTTGAGAGAAACTGGTTCATATATTCCTCAAAGATAAAGAGGGGCTTGATTCGCCCCTCCTTGATTATTTGCCAAATTTGATTTTTCCTTTGGGATAAATGGCTGTGCTTCCCAGCAATTCTTCAATACGCAAGAGTTGATTATACTTGGCCATCCGATCTGTGCGGGAGGCGCTACCTGTTTTAATCTGTCCGCAGTTCAGGGCCACCGCTAAATCAGCAATGGTAGTATCCTCTGTTTCCCCACTCCGATGACTCATGATGGTATTGTATCCATTATTTTGTGCCAATGAAACTGCATTGATAGTCTCCGTGATGGTACCAATCTGGTTAACTTTTACCAGCAATGCGTTGCCAATTCCTTTATCAATCCCCTGTTGTAAACGCTCTACATTAGTTACAAAGAGATCATCTCCTACCAGTTGGCACTTAGTCCCTACGGCTTCGGTAAGTATTTTCCATCCAGCCCAATCATCCTCAGCCATACCATCTTCGATACTACAGATAGGGTATTTTTTTACCCAGCTTTCCCAGTACTTGGCTAGTTGCTCGCTGCTCATTTCTTTTCCACTGCTCTTATGAAAAATATATTTCTTTTTCTTGCTATCCCAGAGTTCACTGTTAGCGGCATCCATGGCAATTTTAATCTGAGCGCCTGCTTTGTAACCCGCTGCATCGATAGCCTTCAACACAGTTTCAATGGCTTCTTCATTACTTTGAATATTCGGAGCAAATCCTCCTTCATCTCCTACGTTGGTGCTATATCCTTTTTTCTTGAGCACTGTTTTTAGTGCATGAAAAATTTCAACACCCCAGCGCAATCCTTCGCTGAAATTAGGAGCCCCTACTGGAAGCACCATAAATTCCTGAAAATCGATTTTATTATCGGCATGCGCACCGCCATTGAGGATATTCATCATTGGCATAGGTAATATCTTGGCATTAGTACCTCCCACATAGCGGAATAAAGGAAGACCCGCCTCCTCAGCGGCCGCTTTTGCTACCGCCATACTTACAGCAAGTGTGGCATTAGCCCCTAATTTATTTTTATTAGGGGTGCCATCTAATTGAATCATGATTTCATCGATGCCGGTTTGATCAGCTACATCATATCCTAATAGCAGGGGAGCAATTTTTTTGTTGACATTGTCAACAGCTTTCAACGTTCCCTTACCCAAGTATTTCTTTTTATCTCCATCTCTTAATTCAACCGCTTCATGGATGCCTGTGCTGGCACCACTGGGAACTGCGGCCCTTCCTAAGGCACCATTTTCAGTAATGACATCCACCTCTACAGTTGGATTTCCTCGGGAGTCCAGGATTTGTCGGGCAAAAATTTCAGCAATGTAACTCATGATTATTTAGATGTTATTTGTTTATGATTCACCAGTCAGATAACGGAATATTTCTTCCAGTTTCATGTTGCGGCGCGGCAAAGATACTGTCTCTGCCAGTTTTACTAAAGGACTATCTGCTACAATGGTCCCTTTATTGATAATAATCACACGATCGCATATGGCTTCAACCTCTTGCAAAATATGTGTGGAGAATAAAACAGTTTTTGTTTGCCCCTGTAGTTTGATCAATGAGCGGATTTCTGCCAATTGGTTGGGGTCTAGTCCTGAGGTGGGTTCGTCCAAAATCAAAACCTCAGGGTTGTGGATCAATGCAGCGGCTAAACCCACACGTTGCTTATACCCTTTGGAAAGTTGACCAATGGTTTTGTGTGCTTCTGATTCAAGTTTTGTCAGGGCCAATGCTTGTTCAACGGCAGCAGCAACTGTAGTTATTTGATGAACACGTGCAATAAAGGAAAGGTACTCGCGTACGTAGAGATCCGGATATAAGGCATTTTGCTCAGCGAGATAGCCGATTTTTTTTCGCACGGAAACGGCATCTGTTGCAAGTGCTAACCCGCATACTTTAGCATGGCCTGCCGTGGGTTGCAGATAGCCTGTTAAAATTTTTAAGGTGGTGGATTTTCCAGCTCCATTAGGTCCCAGAAAACCAACTATTTCTCCTTGCTTAACCTGAAAGGATATGTTGTTGACGGCACGTTGGGTGCCATAATCCTTACAAAGACCGCTTACCTCAATGGACATGCCACGAAGGTAACTCAGAGATCGTCAAATTCGTACAAGGGGTCAATATGTGTACTTGCCGGTTTTTCAAAAGCAAATTTGACTAAAGGGTAGCGGTTATCAAAATGTGATTACCATACTTTTTAAGAAACTCGACTTTTTTCCATACTATTACTAACATTATAGGCTTTTTTGAAATCATGTAACTCTACAAAAATATTTTTGTTCTTGCATCCATATTCCGAAAAGTCTCTTATTAGCTCTAATACATCATAATCTATGTATACAGAATCATGTGCACTAATTATGACCCTTGAATTTTCTGGTAAATGCGCAAGTGTTTGTTTTATGGCTACCAAACCTACTTCAATTTGAGAGTTCTACGGATTACCGCTAACGTTTTGGCGCTTGGCGAAGGTGGCGATTTCGAAGCACTTCACCGTCAACCAAGCACAAATGTTGATAGAAGCACTGCACTTGATTTAACCACGTCAGCCCCCATCGCGGCATACGGCTGTTAGTGGCTGGTTTCCTTCGGATTTCTTCTTCCGAAAGCATATTTCACCACAAAATAGATGATTAGTGCCGATAATACACCAGTTAAAAAATCAGTAAGCGGAACCATAACTGCAGTGTAAAGCATTATTGAAAACTCAAATTTCCCGAGATGCTTTATT
>Ga0194133_10002736_pt1 | contig 26534 bp, 18 predicted proteins | sample TA2KigOf40mmetaG_FD_155448 | JGI IMG/M metagenome (GOLD analysis project Ga0194133, IMG submission 155448) | Freshwater microbial communities from Lake Tanganyika, Tanzania - TA2015055 Kigoma Offshore 40m | ecosystem: Environmental > Aquatic > Freshwater > Lake | place: Tanzania: Lake... | reverse complement strand
ACGGTCACTTCTACTGCCGCAGCGAGGGTGGCCAAGGCACCGTGGCGCTCATCGAAGCCACCCCCAGCGGCTACAAGGAAAAAGGGCGTTTCAATCAGCCTGACCGTAGCAAGCAAAACAGTTGGGCACACCCCGTCATCGCCAACGGCAAACTTTACCTTCGCGACCAAGACCTACTTTTTTGCTACCAAGTTAAGACGCAATAATCAGCTGAGGGAAAAATTTGGTCAACGCGCTATTTACCAAAAAGTTTTTACAAGCTAATGGTCCATTGTCAGAGGACAGACAAATAGCAAGTAGGCTAGCACATACAATTTGGCCTTGCTTATTAGTGTTATGAAGCGCGGTCCCATAATTGCAGTTCACCGTCGGGAGAAAATGAGTGCACTCAACAATCACGAACGCGCTGTCTTTTTGCGGATTGCCCTAGAATTTGCGCCTCTGGGGCAAAGTCGTGCTTATGTTTTCGCATGCCCTCGCGTCTTAGGCTGAGCGCCAACAGCCGATTGCGACAGTGGTGATCAAAGGAAAGGAGAACTTAAAGCGGCTCCAATTGGAAACCCCAACAACCCCAAGTTTTAGCTGGTTCTCGACACTGTCGAATCAATGAATGTTTCATTTTTTAAGCCGGCTTTATTCAAAGCAATCATCATCATCGACTAATCGCTCTCGGCGGTGCCCCCTAATTTTTTTTGCATTTATTCCCTATTTAAGTGCCCACCGGCTAAGAACCAAAAGAGCTAGAGTTTTGTCAGCGTAGCGTTCAAAGAGAAGTTTCTATTCAGTTGAACATGAGACAGGCCGCCCTCTGGGGCACAAAAAGCTGTTGCCTTAAAATTCTGCCGGCGTAACAAGTAACATTGAATATGCATCTTTCGAATTAATTGCTTCTCAAACCAACCATGAAAACTAGTTTCGCCCTCGCTCTCGCCATCACTATCACCGCTGGATCTCTGCGCGCGCAAGATCCCCAGCCCATCACCGCCGACGAACTGGCCAAGGCCACGAAGCTTCTCGTGGACGCCACCTCGCGTATCAGCGACCTGCCCCTCAAGCTCGAGCTCGCCCCCGACCAGGCCACTGGTCTCAAGGCCGGCGATGTCGGCGCGATCCTCATCCCCGACAAGCGGCTCAAGGTGGAAAAGTCCGACAAGGCCGACCGCAAGCAGAACAAGACCAAGGGCGAGGCCGTGCCCGTGGGCCAGTTGTGGACCATGAAGCTCGCACCCAAGCACAAGGACGCTGTGGTGCCCAACGACAGGCTCCGCCTCGTGAAAGTGGAGGCGAAAGACAAACCGTTGGAACTGGCACTCTTCACTCTGGGCCTCGAAAAGGCGGGCAAGCGGGAGTTTCAACTCGCGGTCTACGGCAAAGGTAGTTCACCCGTGTTACGCGTGCCATTGACTGCCGAGAAGAACAAGAGCGCGGCTCCCGTTGCAATGACCGCGCGCAAGACTGGTGAGGAGTCTGGAGTGATCGAGGTGCGCCTCCTAGGCAAGTACAAGGCAGAAATACCCGTTGGCAAGCAGGCGGAATAGCCGTCGGGTAAACGAGCCGGATGGGACTGAAGCCGCCGTTTTTTGTGTTTGCCCGAGGCGAGCTTTTGGTAAACATAAGCTCCTAATGCAAAGCCTATTTGTTTACTGCGCGCTCGCGGTGGCCGCAGTCTGGGTGACTGGGTTGGCTAGTGCGGCGGATTACAAGCTTAAGAACGGGACTTCGCTTTCCGGGGAGGCCATCGGCCCGAACGATAAGAGCGTTATTATTAAGACCGCCGACGGCAAGCTTTCACCCCGAAGAACTCCCTGGGCGGATTTTTCCCAAGAAGCGTTAAAGGAATTCGCCAAAAACCCCAAGGTGCGCCAGTTTGTTGAGTTGTTGATTGAAGACGCTACGCCGCCGGGGGGAGGTACTGCGGCTGAAACTATTGTTCCTGACATTGCAGTGCCTAAGCGCCCGCCCGCCAAATGGAGCGAGGTCAAAGACAAGCCCGAGTTGCCGCTGAAGCCGGGCCTCATAGGGGGTATGTTCACCACGGGCGTGGGCTGGTTTAGCTTGGTGATGATGTACGCAGGCGTCGTTTACGCTGGCTATGAGGTCGCGAATTATCGCCGTCGCCCCAAGCAGTTGGTGATGGGCCTCTCCGCTATTCCTTGTCTGGGCTTCTTCGCGCCCATTGCGTTCCTGTGCCTGCCGGAGGTGAAAAGCGAAATTGAGGCCAAGCCAAATGCTGTAGAACTGGCCACCGCGTTGGCCAAGGAGGAGCCAAAGCCTGAACCCAAACCGATGCCCGGCAAGAAAAAGTCTGGGGGTGGCCTCACTCTCGTTAGCAAAAAGGCTGAGGAAGGTGGTAACGCCGACCCTGCTGTCCCCGAGCCCGGGGCTGCATCGCCCGCCGAGGCCGCTCCCTCGCCAGTCAAGGCACCCGCTGCCCCGGCACTCCAGTCTGCCGTCTATCGGAAGGGCGAGGTCAATATCAACAAACGCTTTATTGAAACCAAGTTCGCCGGATTTTTTAAATCTATCCCTGTCCCCCCAGAACGGGACATGTGGCTCGTCTGGGTCACCGCCACGGGCGGCGAGTATTGGAGTAAGCGCGTGGTCAGCATCAGTCAGACTGAGGTTGTGGTGAAGTGTCCGCAGGAAGGCGGCGGCTCGTTGGATCAGACTATGCAACTCATTGAGATTACCGAGATACACCTTCGTCCGCAGGAGGGTTAACCATGAAGCTTCGTACGATTCTGCTTTTCGGAGCGCCAGGTTCCGGCAAGGGCACGCAAGGCAAGATCCTTGGTTCCATTCCGAACTTCTACCATTGCGCTTGCGGCGACGTCTTCCGCAACCTCAACGCCGACAGCCGCCTCGGACGCGTCTTCTTGGAGTATTCCAGCCGCGGTGAACTCGTGCCTGATGAGGCCACGGTGGATCTTTGGCGCAACAACATACAAGCCAACACCATGCTGGGTCGTTTCAATCCGGAGCGCGATACAGTGGTGTTGGATGGCATCCCGCGGAACGCCGCGCAGGCCCAAATGTTAAAAGGCACGCTAGATGTCCGCGCTTTGCTCCACCTCACCTGCCCGGTGCTAGACAAAATGGTCGAGCGCCTCCAGCGGCGCGCCCTGCGCGACAACCGGTTAGATGACGCAAACCTCGATGTCATTCGTAACCGCCTGCAAGTTTACGACCACGAGACCAAGCCGGTGCTCGACTTCTATGGGCCCGATGTTGTTCACAGCATTGATGCCACCCAAAACCCGATCGAAGTGCTGCGCGACATCTTGCGCGTTGTCGGAAAACTCTGACCGCCGCAGGCATCCCGGCATGACATTGGATGACCAGTTCAAAACCTTTCTCCGTAAGCAGCCCGTCCTTGGACGCGGTGTTTATCTGGCCAAGACCGCCGTCGTGCTCGGCGATGTGACCCTCGGCGACCACGCCAGTGTTTGGTATGGCGCCGTGCTGCGTGGTGACATCAACCGCATCGCGGTTGGCGCGAACACCAACATTCAGGACAATGCTGTCGTGCATCTCGCCGACGATTTTCCCTGCCTCATCGGCGAATGGGTCACGGTGGGTCATTCCGCAGTTGTCCACGCCTGCACTGTGGGCGATGAATCCCTGATTGGCATGGGCGCGACGATCCTCGACGGCGCAGAGATTGGCGCGCAGAGCATCGTGGGTGCAAACGCGCTGGTAACCGGCGGAACGAAGGTGCCGGCTGGCTCGCTGGTGCTAGGCTCACCTGCGAAAGTGGTGCGTGCTCTTACGCTCGAGGAACGGGCCGGCCTCAAATGGTGGGCGGAAAAATACGTCGCCAATGGTGCTTATTGTTTGAAACATAACCTCAACGTCGGCGCGCCGCTGCCCACGTGACGGATCCGTGTGTCCTCCTAGTCGGCGAAGTCGGAGATCGTTATTCAATAGTCAGTGACGGGATTTTGGTGCGCTCGGCAGCACACTGAACACAGATCTCCAAGTATCGGTCACTTCTTTTCCGCGGGCGTAACCGGCTCGCCCCTCTTCTGATATGTTAGACTTGGCCGGTAGCTCGCGCCGGGTAGCTGCACCCATGGCAACACGCCTACTTTGTCTGCCCACGTCTGCCATGTGGCGGCCATTGCCTTCGCCTTCTCGGGCTGGCGCGCGGCCAGGTTGTTCATTTCCGTGCGGTCGCGGCTCAAATCATAAAGCTCCCATGGGCCAGCATGGGCCGCGACCAGCTTCCAGTCGCCCATGCGCACGGCGCGGTTACCTTCGTGTTCCCATGCGAGCATGCGCTCGCCAGAGGGCTTTCCCTGGAGCGCCGGCACGAGGCTTCTGCCCGCCACCGGAACCAGCGCGCCTCCCTTGAACTGCTCTGGATACGTTGTGCCGGCTAGTTCGAGGAACGTGGGTAGCAGGTCAATGACATGGCCCGGCTCGCTGGAAAATTTGCCGCGCGCTGGTACGCCTGCCGGCCAACTCACGATCAGCGGCGTGGCGATGCCCCCCTCATGGGTCCACATCTTGTGCTCGCGGAACGGCGTGTTGGCCGCGTTGGCCCAGCCCACTTCGAGGCACTTGTGCGACTCGCGTGTGCCGGTGGCGCTGCCGGGCTTGTGGCCGCGGTTCGGGTTGGGCCAGCTGTCGAGGAACTCCGCGCTCGCGCCGTTGTCCGAAAGGAATAGGACAAGCGTGTTCTGCTCTGCGTCCAGCCTGCGCACCGCGTCGAGCACCCGCCCGATGCCCTGGTCCATGCAGTCAATCATCGCCGCGTGCACGGCCATGCGCAGGTCCCACTCGTCGCGCTCAGCGGCGGGCAGGTCCTTCCACGCCTTCACGTTTGGGTCGCGCGGCGGGAGGTGGGTATCGCGCGGGAACAGCCCGAGCTCCTGCTGCCGGGCGAAGCGCCGCTCGCGCTCGACATCCCAGCCGTGAGTGAACTTGCCGCGATACTTCGCGATGTCCGCCGGCTTGGCGTGCAGCGGAAAGTGCGGTGCGGTGTAGCAGAGATGCATGAAGAACGGTTTGGACCGGTGCTCTGCTCCGTGCTGTTCGAGGAATTTTACCCCCTGCATGCTGAACGCATCAGTGGCGTAGAACTCTGGCCCGGGCGAGATATTCTCGCGGTCGAGATACAGTGGTGTCAGCGCGAAGTAATTCCCGCCGCCGCCGGAACCGTAGGCGCGGTCGAAGCCCCGGTTGATCGGATGGTTCCGCGCCGCCGGCTTATCAGGCGTCAGGTTTTCGCCCACGCCGCCGACGTGCCACTTGCCAATGTGGTAAGTTCGGTAGCCCGCCTCCCGGAGTAATTCTGCGATTGTGACGGTGTTTTCCCCGAGGCCGACATTGTAGCTCGGCGGTCGCCACGATTGCAGCATGTGACCCACGCCAGCCTGATGCGGATACAATCCGGTAAGTAGAGCCGCGCGCGTGGGGCAGCAGCGGGCTGCATTGTAGAACTGCGTGAACCGCAGCCCGTTTGCTGCCAGCCGGTCCAGATTCGGCGTAGCAATGTTTGCGCCATAACAACCGAGGTCCGAAAAGCCAAGATCGTCCGCGAGAATGAGCACGATGTTTGGCCGGGGCGCGGGGGTGGTGGATTGCGCCAGCGTCAGCCACGCGAACGCGAACAGGAGCAAGGTTAGGGCCAAGCGTTTCATGTCCAGACACTCGGTCACTTGCAAGCGCCGCGCAAGCCACGCAGCACACCGGGTAAGTAAAGTGAAAGCCGCCCTAGGTCGCCCAGGGCGGCTTAATTAATGTGTTGCTTGGCGAGCGATAAATGCGGCAGCGGTCAACGACATGTCGCCACAGGTCACTTCTTCTTCTTAGCAGCCTTGCGCTTCTCCTCGATGGCGGCTTGCGCGGCGGCGAGGCGGGCGACGGGGACGCGGAACGGCGAGCAGCTCACGTAGGTGAGGCCGATGCGGTGGCAGAACTTCACGGAGTCGGGGTCGCCGCCGTGTTCGCCGCAGATGCCCAGCTTGATGCCCGGGCGAGTCTGGTTGCCTTTCGCGATCGCGATTTCCATGAGCTGGCCAACGCCGGTCTGGTCAATGCTCGCGAACGGATTTTTCTTCATGATCTCGGCCTCTTGGTAAGGTCCGAGGAAGGAGCCGGAGTCGTCGCGGCTCATGCCCATGGTGGTCTGGGTGAGGTCGTTGGTGCCGAAGCTGAAGAACTCGGCGGTCTCGGCGATTTCGTTGGCCGTGAGGGCGCCGCGTGGGACTTCGATCATGGTGCCAACGCTGTAGCTGAGTTTAACCTTTTTCTCGGCTTCAACTTGCTTGGCGGTCTCGTGGACGATGGCAACCTGGAGGTCGAGTTCTTTCTTGAAGCCGACGAGCGGGATCATGATCTCGGGCTTGCACTTGATCTTCTCCTTCACGCATTGGGCGGCGGCCTCGAAGACGGCGCGGGCCTGCATGCGGGTGATCTCGGGATACTTGATGCCGAGGCGGCAGCCACGGAAGCCAAGCATGGGGTTAAACTCGTGCAACTCATGCACGCGGGCGCTTATCTTCTCCGGCTTAACTCGGAGCTTTTCGGCGAGGTCGGCCTGCGCGGCTTGGTCGTGCGGAAGAAACTCGTGTAGCGGGGGATCCAGAAAACGAATGGTGGCCGGGTGGCCCGCAAGGGCCTTGAAGATGCCATGGAAGTCCTCGCGCTGATACGGGAGAAGCTTGGCGAGCGCGGCCTCGCGGGCGGCTAGGTTGTCGGCGAGGATCATCTCGCGCATGGCGTCGATGCGGTTGCCCTCGAAAAACATGTGCTCGGTGCGGCACAGGCCGATGCCGGTCGCGCCGAACGCGACGGCGTTCTTGGTTTGCTCGGGGTTGTCAGCGTTAGTGCGGACTTGGAGTCGGGTGGCGCCGGCGCACCACTTCATGAGCTGGGCGAAGTTCTTGAACTTCTCGGTGGCTTGCGCGGCTTTGTCGCCGTTGATGAGGCCGGAGATGATCTCCGACGGCGCGGTCTTGAGCTGGCCCGCGTAAACAGTGCCGGCGGTGCCGTCAATGGAGAGGAAGTCGCCTTCCTTGTAAGTGTGGCCGGCGACGGTGACGGTCTTCTTGTCGTAATCAATTTCCAGGGCCGCAGCGCCGCAGATGCAGACTTTGCCCATCTGGCGGGCTACGAGCGCCGCGTGGGAACTGACGCCGCCACGCGCGGTGAGGATGCCTTCGGCGGCGATCATGCCGCGCAGGTCTTCAGGCGAGGTTTCGAGCCGGACCAGCAGCACTTTCTCGCCCTTGTCTGACGCGGCGACCGCGCGCTCGGCGTTGAGGTAAATCTTGCCGGAAGCCGCGCCGGGGCCGGCGGGCAGGCCGGTGGCGATGGCCTTGGCCTTCTTCACCTCGGCGAGGTCGAAGATGGGTGCGAGGAGCTGGTCGAGCTGGTCGGCCGGGTTCCGCAGCACGGCGGTCTCGGCGTCGATGAGCTTCTCCTTGACCATGTCAGCGGCGAACTTGAGCGCGGCGGCGGCGGTGCGCTTGCCGTTGCGCGTCTGTAGCATGAACAGCTTGCCTTCCTGAATGGTGAACTCGATGTCCTGCACGTCCTTGAAGTGGGACTCGAGGGTCTTACGGACGGCGAGCAGCTCGGCGTAGCTGGCCGGCATGGCGTCCTTGAGCTTGAGGACGGGCTCGGGAGTGCGGACGCCGGCGACGACGTCTTCGCCCTGCGCATTGATGAGAAATTCGCCGTAGAATTCGTTCGTGCCATTGGCGGGGTTGCGGGTGAACGCGACGCCAGAGCCGGAAGTCTCGCCCGTGTTTCCGAACACCATCGCCTGCACATTGACGGCGGTTCCCCATTCGGTGGGGATGTTGTATTTGCGGCGATAAACAATCGCGCGGTCGTTCATCCAGGAGCCGAAGACGGCGCCGGCCGCGCCCCGGAGCTGGTCCCACGGGTTGTTGGGGAAGACCTTGCCGGTGCGCTCAAGAACGAGGGCTTTGAAGCGCTTAACGAGTTCCTGCTGGTCAGCGGCGGTGAGGTCGCTGTCCACGATGTCCTTGTGATACTTCTCGTGCTTGAACTCGTGGATGATGGTCTCGAAGGGTTCGAGGTCTTCGCCCTCGCGCTTTTGCACGCCGAGCACCACGTCGCCATACATCTGGATGAAACGGCGGTAGCAATCCCACGCGAAACGCTCGTTCTTCGTGGCGTTCACAAGTGCGAGCACGGTCTGGTCGTTGAGGCCGAGGTTCAGAATCGTGTCCATCATGCCCGGCATGGAGTCACGCGCGCCGGAGCGGACGGCGACAAGCAAGGGCATGCCGGCGGTCGCGCCGAACTTGGTGCCCATGATCTTCTCCATGTTGGCGACGCCGGCTTCCATCTGGGCCTGGAGCTCCTTCGGGTAAGTGCGCTTGTTGGCGTAGTAATACGTGCAGACTTCGGTGGAGATGGTGAAGCCCGGAGGCACGGGGAGGCCGATGCGGGTCATCTCGGCGAGGTTGGCGCCCTTGCCGCCAAGGAGGGCCTTCATGGAGCCGTCGCCATCAGCTTTCTTGTTGCCCCATGTGTAAACGTATTTCGTAGCTTTTGCCATAAACAGGATATGTCAGTCTGCGTTGTTTTCGGGAGAATCCGCGAAAAATGAGGCGCGACCCTAACAAAGGGCAGGGGGGTGTCAACGGGGGAGATGCGTTTCGGCCGCGCTCATCCGCGCACTTGTCCGGTGCCGTAGCCCAGCCACTTGTAAGTGCACAGCTCATCCAAGCCCATCGGGCCGCGCGCGCCGATCTTGTCGGTGCTGATGCCGATCTCCGCACCCATGCCGAACTCGCCGCCGTCGGTGAAGCGCGTGCTCGCGTTCCAATACACCGCCGCGCTGTCCACCTCGGCAAGGAAGCGCGACGCCGCCGTCTCATCCGCCGTCACGATGGCGTCGCTGTGCGCGGAGCCGTAATGGTTGATGTGTGCAATCGCTGCTGCCACGCCGTCCACGGTGCGGACATTCAGGATGTAGTCGTTGTATTCTGTGGACCAATCAGATTCCACGGCGGCTTTAAGTTTTGATTTTGGCGTTTCAAGTTTGGCGTTGAGCACGGTGAACGTCGCAGGGTCAGCGCGCAATTCGACGCCCTTGTCCCAAAGTTTCGCTGCAATGGCGGGCAGGAACTGCGTCGCCACCGCCGCATCCACCAGCAGCGTCTCGGCTGCATTGCAGACGGCGGGGCGCTGAACCTTCGCGTTCATCACGATTTGCTCGGCCATCGCGAGGTCAGCGGCGCGGTCCACGAAGACGTGGCAAACGCCTTTGTAATGCTTGATGACCGGCACCTTGCTGCACTCCGCCACGGCGCGAATGAGGCCCTCGCCGCCGCGCGGCATGCAGAGGTCCACGTATTGCGTGAGGGAAAGCAGCGCGGGAATGGCCTCGCGATCCGTGGTGTTCACCACTTGGATCGCGTGCGCGGGAAAGCGCTCGCCCAACGCGGCGCGGCCGGCGGCCACCATCGTCTCGGCGATGTCAGTGTTTGAGTGCAGTGCCTCCTTGCCGCCGCGCAAGATTGTGGCGTTGCCGGTCTTGAAACACAGGCTCGCGGCGTCAGCGGTCACGTTCGGGCGTGACTCATAAATAATGACTACGACGCCGATGGGCGTGGCAATTTTTCGCAGGCGAAGTCCATTAGGGCGCGTGCGCTCGTCGAGGACTCGGCCCACGGGATCGGGCAACGCGGCGACCTCGCGCAGTCCTTTCGCCATCGCGGCGATGCGTTTGTCGTCGAGTTTGAGGCGGTCGAGCATCGCGGAGGAAAGGCCCATCTGCGCGCCGGTAGCCATGTCCTTTGCGTTCGCCTCCTTGAGCTGCGGGGCGCGGTTTACGAGCGCATCAGCCATCGCGAAGAGAGCACGGTTTTTCTCCTCGGAGGAAAGTTGAGACAAACCGCGCGAGGCAGCTTTTGCCCCGCACGCGAGTTTTGTCATCTGGTCAACCATCGACATAGGCGCATAGTAAGGCAAAGGCGGGGGCCTCGTCCAACGTTGAACCGGAGCGGCCGCCGCCGCGACAACGTATGCGGGTGCTACACGAAAATCCTTCCGTCCACGGACTGGCCCGCGAGCGCGATGAGCCAGTCGACAGGGATGGAGGTTAAAGCAAAAACGAGGACAAGTAACGCTGAGAGGTTAGACCCGTAAAAGCAGTGGCGATATGGCCACGCTTTCCAGAGGAAAACAATCCGCGCCTACGGGCGGTTCCGCCGGCGTCAGTTCGGTGACCCCAGCTCACGCCTCAAGAACTCACCTAAACTGTGCCCGCGCACGTTTTTCGATGGTGCCTTTCGCGTCGGCGAGCTGCTTTTCTATTGCCAGCTTGCGTTCGTTTTGCACCATCACTTGCGATTCCGCATGTTGCATTGCGCGCTTTCGCAATGCAGCTTCTTCCATCGCGCGTTCAGCCATGCTATTAGCAAAGGACGCTGCGGTTTTCAGCTGGTCGCGCTCCCTCAAAAGCTTTTGAAATTCGATTCCGAGGTCCGTGGCCTCTTTGTTCGCCTGATTGCGCGCTTGATCAGCCTTTGTGATTTTTGCATCCAACTCGGCCAACTGCTTTTCCCGCGCCAGCTTTACTTCCGTCAGCCGATGCTCGGCTAATTGAAACTGCTCCTCGGCTTTAACCTTCGTTTCTCGGGCTTCGCGTTCGGTTTTTTCCAGCATGGCCTGGGCAGCCTTGGCGGCGGTGGACTTCGCAGTCACGTCGCCAGCGAGGCGGTCCAACTCGCGCTTCTTTGCGGACTCGTCTAATTGCGCGCGGTCGCGGCGCACGCGGGCCTCGTCGGCTAAGCGGGTCTTCGCGGCGATGTCCGGCGGCTGCTTTGTCGCGCCCAAGGATTTCTTGGCTTGCTCGAGAGCGGCCCCCGCCTTCTGTAAGTCTGCGTGCGCCAATTTCCACGCGACTTCCGCCTTGGTGTGGGCGGACTCGGCCTGTTCGGCGATGAGCGCGGTGGTATTGCGCACGGCCGCGGCGCTCTTGCTGCGATTCGCTTCGTCCTGCTTCGCGGCTGCGAAACGGTTGCGCGCGGAAGCTCGTGCATTGTCAGCGGCGGATAACTCCTGAATCCACTTTGTGTTTGTCGTCTCCCGCGTGCGTGTCGCAGCGAGGAACTCCTGCCCGCGCTGCGGCAACGCAGACTTGGCTTGCTCGTGCTGCTTTTTGAGTTTTTCAGTGTCGGCTGATTTGACGTCATGCGCTGCCAATGCCTGATGCGATTGGGCGCGTGCGGTGGCGGCAGCAGCTTCGGCGGTTTGCAGGCTCATTTTGGCTTTGGTGAGTAAGTCCTGCTGCTCGGCGAGCTTGGTGAGAGCCGTTTTGAGGGCGCGCTCGGCTTCGCTTACGGCGTTAATTTCCGCGCGGATTTTAAGGTCTTCCTCCAAGTCCATGCGGGCGCGTTTTTCATTTTCGGCGGCGATGAGTGAGCGGACAGCTTCGCCCTTGGCCTTCCACTCGCGTTCGGAGGCTAAATCCACCCTCGTTTGCTCGGCATGGATGGACTGAGGCCCAAGCCGCAGCGCGGCGGAGAAGAGATTGGGGCCGCCTTGGCGGATTTCCACCAGCTCCTGCGCTGGCACTTTGTAGCCGCGTAACGTGGAGTCCTCGATGGTTAAGCCGTCGGGGGCGATGGTAAATTTTTTCAACAGCAGCACCGAACCGTCACTGGCTTTGACCCGAAACGTCGGTGTGCCGGGCGCAGGGTCGCGCAGGATGACGGCGACGACCTCGTAAGTAGCGTCGAAAGATTTGAGGCCAAACAGAACGGAACTCAGCTTCACGCGGCCGCGGTCGAGCTCCTTAAATTCACCATCCACAAAGTCACCATTCACCAGCAGCACGCCCGCCCGACCAGATTCGATTTTTGCGGCACGCTGGGCGGAAAGATTTTGGAAGACAATGCGCGCGGCGTTGACGGTAGAGAGGGAGAAATTTTTTTGCGCGCCGCCGAATTGCAGCGATGTATCATCCGCCGAGACGAGCGGCGCGGCAAGGAACGAGCCATCCCATGTTACGACGCCGCGGTCGAGGCCGAGTCGGCGTTCACCGGGCACGGGTGCGTTCGGGGCGTTCGGTGGGAAAAGGCGGTTAGCGGGGATGACTCCTAGCGGAGTGGACGGGCTGCTCCATTTGAGCTTCGCCATCGCGGGGGGCTTGGCAGAGTAATACTCGATCGTCAGCGGATAGAACTGCCCAGCGTTGAGCGCGACCGGCTGGCTCACGACGGTTGTAGACTGTTGCCGCCACTCATCAATGATCTGCCGATTGCCCAGCCAGACGCGCACGCCGTCGTCAGCCTCGACGTGGAAGGTGTAATTCTCCGAATGCTGTGCTTGCAACTGGCCAAGCCAGCGGACCGAGAAGTCTTCTGTGGGGACGCCCGGCGCCGCCGGCTGAGCGGCCCAATCGAAATTCACTTGCGCATCGAGGCGCTTAAGGACTTCGCCGGAACAATCGGCACGGGAAAAATAAGTGCCAAGCAAACCGTGCGGCTGCTTTCGCGCGCCCGAATCAGCGGGCCGCGACGGTGTGAGCGCGTCAGTCGGGATGGGTGACTTGCGCTGCGACGCGCTGCTCCAGAGCAAGCGGAGCTTGGCGTCCTTGCCCGTGTTGAAGTGTTCGAGGCGCAGGTCGTATTTCTGGCCAGCAGTGAGCGGGACGACGGTGCTGTAGAACTCGCCGGGCTTGTCGTTCCACTGATTGAGGATGAGTTGGCCATCGAGCCACAACTTCGCGCCGCCGCCGGACTCCACGTGGAAGGTGTAACTCTCCGTGAACTGCGCGGCGACCTGCCCAGACCACCGTGCGCTGAACGACTCGGCGGGGACTTCCGAGACCGGCGCGTTCCCGCCCCAAGCGAAATCCAGCTGCGGATCAAGACGCGTGACGGCGCTGATGCTGTCGAGTTCGGTGCGCCGGAAGTAGGCGGCGAGCAGTCCACGCGTGGGCGGAATTTCGGCGGGCTTGCCGCTAAGAGCGGCGTAAAGCTGGTTGCGTGGCACGATGCTCTTCGGGATGCCGGGGCCGGTCCACGAGAGGCGCAAGCGAGCGGGACCGAGGTTGTCGTAATACTCGAGTCGGAGGTCGTAGCGCTGGCCAGCTTTGAGCTCGATCTCGCCCGAGATTTCTACGCTATCCGCCACCCGCCAAGCGTCGCAGATGAGCCGATCCGCCAGCCAGAGCCGTGCGCCATCGTCGGCGTCGAGGTGGAAGGTGAACTTCCCGGAAACGGGCGCCTCAAGCTGCCCGGCCCAACGCGCGCTGAAGTAATCTTTCTGCACACCAGCAATCGGCTCGCCGAGTTCCCAATCGAAGAAGATCGCCTCATCGAGGCGGTGCACCGAGCGCCCGCTCAAGTCCACGCGCTCGTAGTAGGTACCAAGCAGTCCGTTGCCTCGGCCCTTCATCAGCGACGCTACCTCGGGCGGCAGGCTGCTGGCCGCGCTGCTGGTGAAGACCGCGGTCTCAACACTTGCGAGCGGAAATTTCTGCTGCTCGCCGGTGGGTAAGGTAATTTTGATACCGCCGGGCGCATCGAGCTGGACGGCACCTTCAAGGAACTTGCCATCGCGCGTGCGAAGGGAGCCGGCATGGGCCGAAAGCGCAACAACAAGTGATAGGAAAAATGCTCGCGAAATTAGCGGCGGGACGCGAAGCGAAAATGAACCCAAAATACTCAAAACAATGTCTTGGTCGCCCGCACGTCCTCTTGGAAGACGTGCCTGTCGTCAAACTCTTCAAGTGGCTTTTTAGCGCGTAGGTGTGCGATGGCGTTGTTCCAACCAAAGAACTTCTCGCCCTTCAGCGCAATGCCGTCGGCGTATTTGGCAGCAGTGGTAGTGGTGAGGCCAAAGACGCGGGCGCACTCGCGCAGGAAGTCCGGAAAGCGGCCGGTGAATTTGAACTCTAAGACCACGTCGTTACCGAAGACGCAGGTGGGGTTGGTTTGAGCGGTCTCCAGCCGGGCGGTCGGTTCGGCGGAGATGAGCACGCGACGATCGAAAGTAACGCGGAGCGAGTTGTCGTGCGGGCTGACCCATGCTTCGCGCAGGTAGTGGACGTGGGCTTTGGGCACGGCCTTGTATTCCTTCAGATACTGGCTAAAGCGCTGAAGGGCGACGAGTTCTTTGGGGTTGCCTTGCTTGACGAGATGCTTAGGCATGGGCAGATGGCCGGCCAGGATGTAATCCACGGATTTGCGCCGCACACCGCCGCGCTGCTTGAGGATGGCGTTATTCATCCGCCGCTTGATCTCGAAGAAGACCGGTGAGTCGGGTTGGTTGTCGTAGAACCGCAGGCGCAGCTTGAAACGGTTTTTGTTCCCGTTGATCGTGTGCCAATAAATTGTGAGCGCCTCGGAATCTAAGTATAGGCTGTGGATGGGGTAAGAATTGTGCGGCTTGCCGACGCCGTAATCGTCGAGCACGGTGTAAGCACTGACAAAGTGTCGCACCGCGCGCGCGGTATTTTCCGGGATGATGTATTTCAACTCCCAGCGCTGTAGCTGCATTTCCCGGCTCATGGTATCGCTGCGAACCCCGGTGAACGCCGGGTGGAACGTTCTAATTCTTACCGGGAAGCGTCGGTAAGGTAAAGGCTTTCTGGCGCAATTTCCCTCTCTGCGCGCTTGCTCTGGCGGATGATTTAGGGAGCGTGACGAAGCCCGCAACCAAATGACAAATTTTGACTAACGACATTTGAACGTTTTTATCTCGCAAGTAAGTCATACATTCAGCGTGTGCGCGGCGCTTACGTCGTCTGGTTTGTTTGGTTGGTTGCCGTGAGGGGAAATTTGGTACCCGAGTAATTTTCCAGAGCCGCGCTGGACAAGCTGCGCCGACCTTCTACAATCCCGGTGTTCTCGATTGGTACACCGACTCGGCTTGGTGCACGCCGCAAATGTAGTGGTGCGTGACCTAGTCAAAAGCGAATAAAATTATGAGCAATCTGATCGTTCCCGACCACTCCGTGCTTTCTCGCCGGAGCTTCCTCTCCACCTCATCTAAGGTTGCCGCTGGTGCCGCTGCACTGGGCGCGCTGCCGGTTGAGCGCTTTGTGCACGGCGCCTCGCCCGGTGATACCATCAAGGTCGCCCTCGTCGGCATGGGCGGACGCGGCTCCGGTGCCGCAAACCAAGCCCTCAGCACCGGCGAGAGCGTGAAGCTAGTGGCCGTGGCCGATGTGCATAAAGACCGGATGGAAGGCTCCCTGAACCAGCTCAAGAACGCCCACAAAGACAAGGTGCAGGTGAAGGACGAGAACAAGTTTCTCGGCTTCGACGCTTACAAGCACGCCATTAAGGACGCCGACCTCGTCATCCTCGCCACGCCGCCCGGCTTCCGCCCGATGCAGTTCGAGGAAGCCATTCGCCAAGGCAAGCACGTCTTCATGGAGAAGCCTGTGTGCGTGGATGTCGCCGGCTACAAAAAAGTCATCGCGGCCGCGCAGGAAGCGAAGAAGAAAAACCTCAAGGTTGGCGTTGGCCTCCAGCGGCATCATCAGGCCGGCTATCTCGAAACCATCAAGCGCCTCCACGACGGTCAGATGGGCGATATCGTCGCCATGCGCGCCTACTGGAACGGCAACACCCCGTGGGTCCAAAAGCGTGCCGATCTTGAAGCCAAACATGGAAAGCTTACCGAACTCCAATACCAGATGCGCAACTGGTATTACTTCGTGTGGCTTTGCGGTGACCACATTTGCGAGCAGCACATCCACAACCTCGACGTCATTAACTGGGTCAAGCGAGGGCACCCGGTCAAGGCGCGTGGTAACGGCGGTTGCGAGACTCGCAAAGGCCCCGACTACGGTGAAATTTTTGACCACCATGTAGTTGAGTACACTTACGAAGACGGTTCCGTTTGCTTTAGCCAGTGCCGCCACCAGCTTGGCTGTTGGAACGATGTCTCCGAACACGCTGTCGGCACCAAGGGCGTTTGCAACATCGGCGGCTACACCATCCGCGGCGAGAACCAGTGGCGCTTCCAAGGCAAAGGCAAGGACGCTTACCAGCAAGAGCACGACGACCTCTTCGACGCCATCCGCAACGATAAGCCCTTCAACGAGGCTTTCTACGGTGCGGACAGTTCGATGACCGCCGTGCTTGGCCGCATGGCCACTTACTCTGGTAAGGAAATTTCTTGGGACGATGCGCTCAAATCTGAAGTCAGCGACACGATGGTGAAAAACATCGACAAAGTGTCGTGGGAAGAAGCCATTAAGCTCACCCCGCCCACCGTGCCCGGCCCCGACGGCATGTACTCGTTGCCCGTGCCCGGCAAGACCGATGTGCTTAAAGCCCGCAAGGCTTGAGGTATTTAGTTAGCAACCATTCGCCGCCCGCAATCCCTCGAGGGGCTGCGGGCGGTCTGTTTAACGGGTCATAAAAACTGCTAGCCCGCCCGTCGTTCATAGATCGACAAGGGGTAAAACCCATGCCGGTAATGCGGTAGCATTGTGTATCAAGTTGTGCTCTACCTAGGTGACTTTTTGCATCACGGGCGGCTTAGAGCCAAACCGCTAAAGCAGAATTTTAGCTACATGCGGGCGCATGGAAGACAAAGTCCGTGCAAAGTAGAGCCCAACAAGTTCCCGCGGCCCAGCATTGCTATCCGCTCTTGGTCAGCTAGGGTGGTCTTGTGCTGACTACCCGCAAGTTCCTAAAAAGAGTTTCCCTATCCCTTGTTGCACCGGCGGCTTTCACCGGCTGCGCCTCGCCGGGCTCTAACGAGCCGCTATGGACTCCGCGCGCGCTGACACAGCCTGGCGAGTTCACGCCTGGCATTGAAGGTCCTTGCTGCGACCGGGCGGGAAACATTTACGTGGTCAACTACGCGAAGCAGCAAACCATCGGTAAAACCACACCGCAAGGCCGCTCGGAAATCTTTATCACCTTGCCCGGCAAAAGCACCGGCAACGGCATCGTCTTCGACCGCGAGGGTTTTATGTATGTGGCGGATTACGTCGAGCACAACGTCCTGCGGGTGGACATGCAGACGCGGCAGATATCCGTCTTTGCGCACAACCCGCAGATGAACCAGCCCAACGACCTCACAATCGCGCCGGATGGCACGCTCTTTGCCAGTGACCCAAACTGGAAGGAAGGCACCGGGCAACTCTGGCGCATTGACCGCGATGGCAAGACCACCCGGCTTGCTACGGGCATGGGCACCACTAACGGTATCGAGGTCAGCCCGAACGGAAAACACCTCTACGTCAACGAGAGTGTGCAGCGGAACCTGTGGGCGTTCGACCTCGCGCCTGACAAGTCGCTCACGAATAAGCGACTGCTGCGGAAGTTCCCTGACCACGGCTTCGATGGCCATCGCTGCGACGTGGATGGTAACCTCTACATCACGCGCTATGGCGAGGGCGTCGTGGCCGTCGTGTCACCACAGGGTGAAATCCTCCGCAAGGTGCCCGTGCTGGGCCTGCGCCCGAGCAACATCTGCTTTGGCGGTCCGGACGGGCGCACGGCCTATGTCACTGAGGTCGAGCACACTCGCCTCGTCGCGTTCCGCACGGAACGGCCGGGGCTGGCGTGGGCACGCTGGCGGTAGGCTTGCCCCCTGAATTGTCCGCATGCCTGCGCGGTTGCAGGCGGTTAGTTGTTCGCGAGGGTGTCCTTGTCCCGTGCCGAGATCTCGGCGAGCCGACGCCTCATCTCAGCGAGCACGTCCGGCTTTTCGGCGGCCAGATTTTGTTTTTCGCCAGGGTCAGCAGCAAGGTTGAATAATTCCTCGGCGGGCGGCCGTTCCGAGCCTTTCCTTGCGTCCGCCGCGCGGTTCACGATCAGCTTCCAGTCGCCGTGCCTGATCGCGGCGGAGCGGAAGTTTGGACTGGTGGAGTAGATCGCGCGGGGCGCTGGTGACCTCTCAGCGCGTGTGAGCACGGGCCAGATGTTTGCGCCATCCCACTTGAGGTCGCCGGGCGGCTTCGCGCCGGCCAGTGCGCAAAGCGTGGGCATCCAGTCCACGGCATGCAGCGGCGTGTGGATCTCGCCGGGTGCAATTTTTTCCGGCCAATGGGCTACGCCCGGTGTGCGAATGCCACCTTCATAGATGCCGCTCTTGTGGCCGCGTAGCGGAAGGTTGTCGTTGCCTACCCGGAGCACGCCGAAGTCGCCGGAGTAGGGGCCGCCTTGGTTCGGGCTGGGGCCGTGTGCGCCGTTGTCACTAAGAAAGAGAACCAACGTGTTGGCGCGCAGGTTTTTTCGGTCGAGCGCAGCGAGCACCTGGCCGATGGCATCATCCATGTGCGAGGCGCAGGCGGCGCGGAGGCGTTGCGCGGGGTCGCTCAGGTGAGCATTTACCTGAAGCCATTTCTCTGGCTCGGCGATGGGCACATGAATGGCCGTGAACGGGACGTAGAGAAAAAATGGTTTCGCGGCCGCACGCTGTTCGAGCCATTGCACAGCCTCGCGGGCAATGAGGTCGGTAACATGACCCTCCTCGTCAATGAGTTTGCCGTTGCGATGCCAAGTGACGCTGAATTCGCCCTCCTTGTAGCGATGTGTGTAAGGCGTGACGCCTCCGGCGAGTGATCCGTAACCGTGGTCGAAGCCAAATTTCTGTGGACCTTCGTCGGGTTTGGAACCGAGGTGCCACTTGCCGGTAAGTGCGGTCGCATAGCCTGCCGCTTGGAGTGCGTTAGCGAGCGTAACCGTATTCCAAGGGAAGACGCGTTGGTTTTGCGCTGCCGTGACGCCAAAGCGGCTGGCATAGCGCCCGCTCAAGAGAGCTGCACGCGTGGGGCTGCACATCGGATGCACGTAGTGCGCCTCCAGCCGTGCGCCCGTGCGCGCGAGGCGGTCAAGGTGCGGGAGCTTGTAGTTTGAACCGTGCCACGGCACGTCGGCCCAACCGAGGTCGTCAGCAAGAAACACGACAAAGTTTGGCAGCGGCGGCGGTCCGGCCAAGGCGGCGGCGGTCAGGGCGGCAAGTGACACTAACCAGAGGGCAATGAAGCAGCGCATGGCAACTAATGTATACGAGACGAGCTTATTGGTGAAAAAGCTACGGGCGTTCCGGGAGTAGGCGTGGCCGAGATGAGTGCAGGATACCGGTCAACAATCCCTTTTATCTGTAAGAATTCTGGCCAAACCTGCGAAATGCGAAGGTTAGCTTTCGCTGTGTTCAAGTTGATCACTTGGGCGGCGGTCAAACTTTTGCGGTTAGCAGCGAAAGCCCATGCTGACGCAAAAGTTTTTCCATTGCCTCTTGCTCAAGCAGGAGGGTGCGGCCGGACTCAAACGCGAGCACGCGCACGCCATTCATGGCACAGACTTCAAGAGTGCGCGGGCCAATGCATGGGAGGTCGAAGCGCAGGTCATGTCGCTCCTTTGCGACCTTGACGGCGACCGCGCCGCCATCCTTGCCAGCGAGTTGTCCGCCGCGTGCCAGGGCCTTATCTGTGCCCTCGAAACCCTCGACAGCGAGCACGGTGCCTTGCTTAACCACGACAGTCTGGCCGATCTCCAGCCGGGAAACTTCCTTCGCGATGCGAAAACCAAAGTTCACGTCCGCTGTTTCTTCACTGCTTAATGGCTTCCCAAGGTGAAAGCCCGGCCCGGCCATGAGCGGCTCAAGCCACGGCATGGCGGAGATGAGTTCCACACCGTCCTTTTGCAATTCATCGGCGATGCCGCTGAAGAGGGTGTGCGCATTTTTCTCCTTGAGCCGCATGAGTAAGGCGACCGCACGCAAATCGGGTCGGAGGTCGAAAAGATTTTTCGGCGCAATCTGTCCAGCCATGACACAGTGCTTCACTCGGCGCTCGGTAAAAGCGGAGATCAGCTTGCCGAGCTGGCCCACACGTAACCACACGATGTCGTCCACCAGCGGAGCAAGCGCGGGATCGGTTTCGCCTTCGAAAGCCACAGCCACTATCCGCGTGACCCCCATGGCGCGGGCTTGACGCGCAAGCAGCAGCGGCAGCGTGTAGCTGCCGGCGATGAGGCCAAGCGTCGGGATGGCGGCGGACATGCGGGCAATAGTAATTGGCGCGCGCGCGGATGTCAGGCGCGAATCCGTTGCTGCAGGGCGCCAACAAATTACTCATACATGAGCGCGGTTATTTCAATGCGAGCGGAATTCTGTCGGGCCGTCCTCAGATGAACCTGCGGGCTTGCTGGCGGGGCAGGGGAGTGTCCTAATTGCAGCAAATGAATGTAGCCGCAATGGGCCAGTTATCGATTGGCCAACTCATCGCCGGGGCGCTGGGCATAGCAGCGTTAGGCGTGGGGCTGGGAATGTTGCTGGCGGCGGGTTTGCATGTGGGGTTGCACGCAGCCGGCGCACTGGTGATGCGGCCGCGCGGGGAGAAAAAGTTTTCGGTATGGTTGCTGTTACTGGCGTTGAGCCTAGCTGCGCTGGTGGGCGGTTGGACGGGGCTACAAGTGGGTGTGGCGCGTGCGGCAGTGCCGTTCGCGCGGGATCACGGGTTGAAGATGGCGGAGGAGGCGTTGCAGAGCGGCTTGCGGCAGGCGGGCCTGACCAACTTCCCGCAGCTCGACGTGAAAAAGCTGCGGGAGTTCGTGGATAAGGCTGAGACCGTGGAGTTGCCACCATTGCAACAATTGGAGCGGTTCCGCTCAGAGATCGAGGCGGCGCGAACGCGGTTGCTGCCAGTGGCCAAGGCTTTGCTCGACGCGCACGCGAAAGAGGGAAAACTCTCGCAAGGCGAGTTGGTCGCCAAACTTTGGCCGAAGGTTTTCGACGAGATTACTGCGTGGGAGCAAAGCTTCCGCCGGGGAACGATTATCATTGGCGTGCTGTTGGTTGTCGGGATTGAGATGGTCATTGCGCTAACTTGTTTGGCGCTGCGCTTAGTGCGCGATCCGCCGCGCGGCGGCCCGCCGCAACTTCCAAAAACGTGAACATGGCAACTAAGACCAAAGCAAAAACTAAATCCACCCGCCGTCCACAGCCCACGTCCGTTATCACCGGTGCGGCGGGTTTCCTCGGTTCACACCTGACCGATCTGCTCTTGTCGAAGGGGCACAAAGTCGTGGGCATTGACAACCTCGTGACGGGCTCGGTGGCGAACATCGAGCATCTCGCGGGCAACTTGAACTTCCGCTTTATCCAGCAGGATGTGACGGAATTCCTGTTTCTAGAAGGGCCGGTTGATTACGTCTGGCACTTCGCATCGCCGGCGAGTCCGATAGATTACGCACAGTTGCCAATCCAAACACTAAAAGTTGGTTCATTGGGCACACACAAGGCGTTGGGGCTTGCGAAGGAAAAGGGTGCGCGCTTCCTCCTGACGAGCACGAGCGAGGTTTATGGTGATCCGTTGGTGCACCCGCAGACGGAAGATTATTGGGGCCACGTTAATACGATCGGCCCGCGCGGCTGCTACGACGAGGCGAAGCGCTTCGCCGAGGCGATTACGATGGCCTATCATCGGCAACACGGGCTGGAGACGCGGATTGTCCGCATCTTCAATACTTATGGACCGCGAATGCGGCTCAAAGACGGGCGCGTGGTACCCGCTTTTTTGAGTCAGGCCTTGCGGAACCAGCCGCTGATGGTTTTCGGCGAAGGCAAGCAAACGCGCAGTTTCTGCTATTGCTCGGATCTCATCGAGGGCATCTACCGGCTGATGATGAGTGACTACCCTCTGCCGGTGAACATCGGCAACCCCCGCGAGATGACCATGCTCGAATTTGCCCGCGAAAGCATCAAGGTCACGGGTGCACGGAGCAAAATTGTCTTCAAGCCACTGCCGCAGGACGATCCTAAACAGCGCAAGCCGGACATCACTCTGGCGCGGAAGCTGTTGAACTGGGAGCCGCGCATAGAACTAGCCGATGGGCTGGCGCGGACCATCGAGTATTTCCGGGGAAAAGTCTGAGCACTACGGGATTTACTGCAGGGCGCAGCATGGAAAAGGTTTTATAATTTGACCCATCTAATTAATTCCGTTACGTATTCGCTTATTCAGATCGCCAACGAAAAGCGGGCCGCAAGTGAAGTTCGACTTCAGGTTGGACCGTGGGTGAACGAACTAGTGCGATGCTAAAATCAAAGTCATTTCTTTGCATTGATTTCGGCGCGACGACCTTGAAGGTCGCGGAGTTTGAGCCGAATGAGACTGGCTCGCTGCGACTCAAAAATTACGCGCTGCGGGACATGGGGCAGGCGGCTTTCGGTGAAGGAGAGCGTGAGGCGGTGTTGCTTCAGACCCTTAAGGACGTCTTGGCGGAGGGTGTGCGCGGCAGGTTTAAGGCCAATGTCATCAACGTTTGCGCGCCGGGCTTTCAGGTCTTTTCCAAGTTTGTGAAGTTGCCTCCCACCGATCCTGGCAAGGTCAACCAAATCATTCAATACGAGGCGCAGCAGAACGTACCGTTTCCATTAGAAGAAGTCGTATGGGACTACCAAATCATGGGCACGGCGCCAAGCGGCGAGTTGGAAGTGCTGCTGGTCGCCATAAAAAATGAGGTGGTTGAAAGCCTTTTCCAAGTCGGGGAGCAGGCGGGCTTGGAAATGCGCATAGCCGACGTTTCGTCTGCCACTTTGTGCAACGCTTACCGTTTCAATTACGGTGACTCTGAGGAGTGCGTGATGCTGTTGGACATCGGCGCGCGCACCAGCAACCTGCTCTTTTTCGAGGGTGGCCGGGTCTATTCCCGCTCGATCAACATCGGGGCTAACTCCATCACGCAGGACTTCGCCACTGAGGCAAATATGACTTGGGAGGATGCGGAAAAGATGAAGATCGAGGAGGGCTTCGTTAGCCTAGGTGGTGCCTACGAGGAGCCCAGCAACCCGCAGCAGGCGCTCATCTCGAAGATTGCGCGGCAGGTGATGACCCGCTTGCACATACAGATGAATCAGACGATCCAGTTTTACCGGGGCCAGCAAGGCGGCGCAGCCCCTACCAAATTGTATTTGGCGGGCGGCGCTTCGTTGCTGCCCTACACGGCACAATTTTTTCAAGAAAAGTTCTCCCTTTTGGTAGAATATTTCAATCCGTTCCGTAACATCCAAATTGACCCTGAGATCAGTCTCGAGGACATGGCGAAGATAGCACATCAGTTCGGCGAGGTCGTCGGTCTAGGCATCCGCAACCTCGCGCAGTGCCCGGTGGAACTTAACCTGCTGCCGGCCAGCCACTTAAAGCAGCAACAGTTTAACGCTAAGCGACTTTACTTTGTGGGCGCGGTGGGAGGTTTGCTCGTGACCACAGTGGCATTTGGCTGGTTTTACGGCTGGCTGGCCGGGCGTAAGCAGATTGCACTGCAGGAGCTGAAAGCTAAGATGGAACCAATTAAGGCCAAGAAAAGCGAATTGGACAAGGCACTGGCTGAGATGACCGCGGCCACGAACAAAACGCAACTTTATCATGAAGTTTTGGCCTCACGTGGCCAGTGGAGTGAACTCCTCAGTTCCATCCAGTCTGTCTTGACCGCTGCTCAGACTAACCACGGCGTTAAAGGCGAAGCTTCCGCCGCTCCGGCAGATGGCGGTGCCGCGCCGTCTGTGACGTCCGCCGGTGATGAAGTCATGGCGGCTGTATGGATTGAAAAGCTGGAGGCTGCTGCCGGGGCTGCCGTCAGACAACCATCTCCTATCGGGGGGATACCCCCCGAAGATGGGGGTGGCTTGCCTGTGTTGCCTCCCGGGAGGGCAGCTCCTGGCATGGCAGTGCCTCCAGGGGTCTTTCCAGGCGCGCCGCCCGGGCCAGCTTCGGGCTTGGGAGCAGGTTTTCCCGGTGCGCAGCCAGGACAGCCAGTCGTGCCGGCCGGGCCACGTGAGATTGCGTTTCTCAACCTTAACTGCCGCGCCCTGAACCTTCTGCGTTACGCGCCAGAGGGCAACAGCGTGTTTGTTAATAATCTCGCCTCGAATTTCGTGGCCGTCACTAACCTGTTCCTCCCGGAGGGTACGACTCTAACCAACAAGATTGAGCAGGTGGATCCAACCAACCACACTTTCAGCTTCAGTCTTACCCTGCAACTTAAGAACCCGATCCGGTTCTAAGCCCAGACACATATGCTCTGGATCAAACGAAATTTGCTTATCGTCATCGGAGGGGCCATTTCGCTCTGTCTTTTGGGCGGGGCGGGCTACTACACGTACAACAGTTTTTACGACAACGACGATCAAGATGTGGCCGTGGAGCAGTTGAGAACCGAGTTGCAGAGCCTGACCACGGGCCTCCATCCCAACGAGGCAAACATTGAGGTCGTTCGCAGTAACACGGTATTGGCAAATTTGTTCATGGATAACGCCGAGAAAATGCTGAATGCCGAGCCGCCCCGGTCTATGAACGCGGCTACGTTCAGCATCGAACTGATCAAAGCACTGGATCGCCTGAAGCGCGACGCGACCAACCACTCCGTTGAACTGCCGCCCCGGTTTGACTTCACCTTTGGCGAGATCAAACAGCAGCCTCGCATCTTCCCCTATGCGGTTGAACCTTTGAATGGCCAGTTGGCGGATATCAGCAGTCTTTGCAGCGTGCTTTATCGGGCAAAGGTGCGGGCGATTGACAGCCTCCATCGAGTACCCGCTTATCTCGGTGATCCGCCCAGCGCGGACTTGATCATGGATTTGGCCGTGCGTACCAATGAAGTGTCCACTAATCTCAATCTGGTAATCACACCTTACCGCGTCACGTTTAGGGGCTTCGCAGGCGAGTTGACAGCCGTGCTCAACGGGTTGGCCCGTACCAAGGATTTCATCGTGATCCGACAGATTGACCTCGACGTCGCCGGCAATGCGCTCGCGTCGGCGCCGGCCATGGATCCGATGACGATGCAGCCGGGGATGCAGCCGGGGATGCAGCCGTTAGGAGCGCCCGTACCCGGAGGCTTGAATCCCGGCCCGACCTTTGGGCTGCCGCCTCCAGTGGCTCCACCGATGACGCCGGGGCCCGCCATTCAGCCCCGCCCCGTGCTGCCTGTCCGTCCAGCGCAACCCGGGGCCGTGCCGCCGCCGGCCAAGTCCACGCTCACGCCGCTGCTGGACGAGAAACCGCTGCGGGTGACGCTGGTTTTGGACTTTATTAAGGCCATGCGCCGCCCCGCGCCCGCGCCTGTGCCCGTGCCTGTGACCGCGCCCGCCAAGTAACTACATGGAATTCTTAAAGAACCATTACGAGAAGATCATTCTCAGCTTAGTGCTGGTGCTGATGGCGGTCGGGGCAGTCGTGCTGGTGTTGGAAGCTGGATCGTGGGAGGAGAAGTTAAGGCCCTTCCGCGAGTTAGCCGTGCAACCCGACGGTCAGCGCCCACCTTCGCCGGACCCGGCGCCGTATCAAGCCGCCTTGAGCAGGGCCCAGCCCGAATTGGTTGACCTGACTAAAGGGCATAAGGTTTTCAATCCTGAGTTGTGGTATGTGGACACCAACAACAACCTCATCATTGGCACGAACGTCGGGGTGCGAAAGCTCTTTGTCACCGAGATCAAGCCCATGCGGCTGAAATTGGAACTCGTCATCAGCGGTTCTCCCGAGCGGCCGACCCAGCTCGCTCGGATGACCCGGGAGTTCATGTCCAAAACCACCGATCAGCGACCGTTGAACCGCACGATTACCCTCAACGCCACTAATTATCTCGACGACACCCGGCCCGTCCGAAACTTTAACGGGTATTTTGTGGCGCGGGCCACCAGCGGGCCGGCCGACAACCCGGCCATTGACATCGATTTTCATGAGCCAGGTCGTGAGCTTGTAAAGTTCAAGCTCACCAAGGACAACCCGTATGAGACGATTGTGGATTACGGGGCCAAGCTGCTCTACTCCGTGGAAAACATCCAGTTCCCCTCGCCGCTCCGCAAGGACGTGCTCTACGAGCGAAAGGGCGCGCCGCTTGTCTTTGCCGGTGACACGAACATAATCGTTGAAATCACGGCGACCAACGTGGTAGTTAGAGCCGCCTCTAATGACAAGCCGACCACTATTCCGCTCGGTCCCGCGCCGCCAATTCCCCCCGCGCGGAGCAAACCCTGAGTCGCAGGTTCCCAACACGCCATTGTTCTAGTCTCTCCTGCAATGAAAAGCGCCTCTCTCGTCCTTGGCCTGGCCGGCTGGTTGGCCGCTTTACCCTGTGTCTCGGCTGCTGGGCCGGATCCAATCGCCATCGCTGAGGAGGAGGCGTTGCGCCGCCAGGAGCGTCGTCTGGTAATGGAGGCAAACATCTCGCGTGCAATGCGGCTTCAGAAGGAAAAGGACTACGCCAACGCAGCTAAGCTCTTCGAAGAAGCCATTAGTCATGCCAAACTTTTAGGAGGCGTGGATGCCGTGCAGCGGCAATATCAAGAAGCCTTGGTAGGACTTGTTGAGAGCCGTCTACAAATAGCCCTTGCCTTGCAGGAAAAATACGACTTCAAGAGTGCGGCCGCCGAAGTCGAAAAGCTAGCCCCCTTCGATCGAAACAATAAGGAAGTGGAGGAGTTTAAGCGCTTCAACACCCAGGTTGAAGAGGCCCATCGCGGTCGGTTGCCCAGCGCTCAAGTGCTTACCCGACAGACCGATTTAATGAATCAACGTGGCGATGTGCTGCGGCTCGTGCGGGACGGCCAGTTTTATTATAAGTTAG
>Ga0194133_10002734_pt1 | contig 26536 bp, 18 predicted proteins | sample TA2KigOf40mmetaG_FD_155448 | JGI IMG/M metagenome (GOLD analysis project Ga0194133, IMG submission 155448) | Freshwater microbial communities from Lake Tanganyika, Tanzania - TA2015055 Kigoma Offshore 40m | ecosystem: Environmental > Aquatic > Freshwater > Lake | place: Tanzania: Lake... | reverse complement strand
TCTTTTCTATTGAAGATGTCTTTTCATTATATCTATGTATATCCTGCATTATATATATATACTATATTTATATTATTAAATTCATTTTTTTTATATAAAAATTATATATTTAACACACTTTATTTATTAAATTTTACCATATTTATATATTAAATTATTCATTCTTCTCTAATATTGGCAACCATTTTTTTGTTATAGGACGCTCGTCTCCAGATTCTAACATATAAAGATCTGTTTCACCATTCCAATCTTCAACACGAGGAAAATCATTCCAATCATTAAAAACATTTTTGAATCTTTCTAATTGAACTTCTTGTGTATTTCTTTTTTCCATATGTAAAAAACCCATATTTGGAGCCGTATATTCATTTCTAATTAAATCAATGCATGGTTGGATTACTCCAATATCAGTGCAAAATTCACCAATTCTACCAATTCTTATAAGATATTGAAGAACTTTATTATTTATCTTAACATAACTCCTGTTTGAAAAAAGTGAAATATTTTTAGAAGAAGCAAAAGATGCTAATCGTTTGTTGAAACCGTAGAACATCCCTTTTACAAATATGTTAATAAATATGTTAATTAATAGGTAATCAATATGTTTATTAACATAGTAAATAAATTTCAATTTTTCATATATAAAAATTGAAATAGTATAAATATACATTCATATATATAAATAATTAATGTTAATTTATGAATATAGTAATCAAGAAAAAGGTAAAGATATAAAAAATGAAAAGAATACATTATTACCTTGGTCTGAGAAATATCGTCCAAACAGTATAAATAACATATTATACCATGACAAGATTAAATTGTCAATAGAAAATTACATGAATAATAAAAAACTGCCCCATTTATTATTTTATGGTCCACCAGGAACGGGTAAAACATCAACTATGATAGCATATGCTAAACATTATTACAATGAAGATTATAATAATATGACATTAGTATTGAATGCTTCAGAAGAGAGGGGTATTGAGACAGTTAGAACAAGAATTAAACAATTCGTTATTAGCAGTGGTTTAAAAGAGAATATTAATACACCATCGTTTAAACTGATAATTTTAGATGAAATAGATGCGATGACTGAAGATGCACAAGCAATATTAAGAAAGGTAATTGAAAAATATGTAAATAATGCAAGATTTTGTTTTATTTGTAATTATTTAAAAAAAATCAATCCAGCAATTCAATCAAGATGTGTAATATTTCGTTTTAATCCGATATCATATGAGATGATGTATAAATTTTCAGTAAATGTATGTGAAAACGAGAATATCAAGATTAAAAAACGAGCTTTAGAATTAGTAATAAAAAAATCAAATGGAGATTTAAGAAAACTATTAAATTATTTACAATCATTATATATGCATAATAATAATTTAACAAGTGATAAAGTAAATTTAGAAAAGGAAGAGGATATGTATATATTAATAGATGAGAAGAGTGTATCAAGAATATTAGCGTGTCCTACTGAAAAAGCTATAGAAGAATTATTAAAATATATAAAAAATAACAAATTAGATAAATCAATTAAATATTTAACCGAATTAATTGAAACAAAAGATATTTCATTATTAGAATTAATAAATTATATTTATGAATATTGTATGGAAAATTTAATTAATAATACAAGTACGATAGATTATTCAAAAGAGAAAATAGTTAATATAATTAAAGATTTAGCAACAATAAATGAAAATTTAACTTATTGTAATAATGAAAATATACAAATTATATCATTATTATCAATTTTTTATAAAATATAAATAAAAATTGATTAAAGGATTATATATATTACATATATATATCCTAATGTTTAGTAAAAAAAAAGGAAATAGTAATAGTAATATTAATATAAATATAACTAATAAATTTAATTTATTATCAATAGATAATTCTGAAAAAGAACAAGAAGAAGAAAATGAAAAAGAACAAGAAAATATAACAAATATAGATCCAGAATTAGAAATGATAAATAATTATTATAAAAATACCAAAAAAGATAATAATGTAAATTTTAAACCAAATTTTTTTCCCAAAAAAAGAGAAAATAATAATTTTGAAAATAATTTTACAGTAGTTTCAAATAAAAGAAAAGATAAAATAGTTAAAACTCTAGAAGTGATTGATATACCAGAAAACTTTATGCAGGAGAAACTATTAAATTATTATAGAGTATTAGGTCATCACAATGAAGATAAATCATGGGATTATATTAGTTATTACAATATAACAACTATTAATTACTGGAAAGATGTTTCATCATTTTTGAGTACTTTAAATACAGTTAAAGGTGAATGTAGCTTAACAGATTTTGATATTTTTGTTATGAAAAATGAAATATCCCCAATGTGGGAAGATAATGAAAATAGAAATGGAAGTATATGTTCTATTAAAATAGATTCTTTAATAGATGGATATGAAATATTTAGAGTATTATTAATAAATATATGTAATAATACATTATTGTGTTTTTCAACCGATACATGGAATACAATTAATGGTATTTCATTTAGTTCTAAAAAAATTGATAATATTAAAGATGAAAATTATTGTGTTATTATTAAATTATGGTTTAAACTTAATTATATTACGCAAGGTTCAATTGATAAACATATAAATCCCCATATTAATGAACTTATAAAAAAATATTCTATTAAAGTTAGAGCTATTAAACCAGAATATTAAATCTTTTACTATTTTATATATTAAAATTAAAAAATAATATAAATTATTTTTTATTTAGAAATTAGCAGATTGTTTTAATTCTTCAATTAGTTCTACATCTTCTTCATCATCACTATATGAATATGAAACATTTTTAATATTGTCTTCTTTAATTGGTGATAAAGCAATAGTAATAGTTCCTAATGTAGCAATAGTATAAACTACAGTTAAAGCAAAATCATTTTTCATATATATTTGAATATCAGGACATAGATTCGCACATTTTGTAAATAATACAATATTCTTTAATTCAAAAATTCCTTGCACTATACTTTGTGTTTTTTTACCTTCACTTGAAATATTTAATCCACCCTCTTCTGATTTATATACAGTTGTTCTTTGAGCACAATCTCCTTTACATGTGAAAGTAATATTCTTAGAAGTACATTTAATTTCTAAATATTCAGCAATATTACTCATCTCTCTACATAATTTGTGAAACTCAGCACTTGACATTGTAATTTTTACATCAAAATCTACTTTAGATGGTTTTTTATGTATTGGTTCAAGATCCATCAATTTTAATTTATAATAATGTTTTACTTTTTTATTTTGATTCTCAATCTCCATAATTAAATTTTGTCTATCATTTTCTTCAATATACATAGATAACGAATCGTCTTTATCAACTGATTTAATTAATTTATATAAGTTACTTAAACTTACACCAATCTCTAATTTATTATACTTACAAAAATAACAATTCTCTTCAAATTGTAATCTTATTTTAATAAATATTGTTCTACTTGTATCTGCTGTAGCTATTTCTAAACCTACAAATTTATCTGGATCATTTTTATCTGGAGCTGTAAAAATCCAAGTTGTTTCTGTTAATACATTAGATAAAACTTCTATCATTATTTTAAATGGCATAGTATATAAAGTTTTTATACGAAGAATATTATTCTTTGTGTTTAACATTAAATATTTATTATATATAACTATTAATATTTATATTTATAAATCAATTTTTTTTTTATATTTATTATTATATAAAATGAAATATATATTATTAAATCCAAGTATTAAAGGAAAAAAATTTAAGTCTGAAGAAAAAACTTCTGAAGGTGCAGCAAGTGATATATGGGGAAGATTTTCAAAGAATATTAAAAATTATTCTCCTGATTTTTATTTCACTATAAAAAATGTATCTACTAATAAAATGTATCATTTTCAGGTTAATGAAGAATTACAAAATGAAAAAGTTAAATTTACTATTAATAAATTTAATTGTAAAAAAGAAGATGAACAAATTCTTTTAGATTCATTAGATTCTGAAGTCATGGAAGGAGGTAAACATCATAGAAGACATAAAGATAAAGATTCTTCTTCATCATCTTCTTCTTCAAGTGAACTTTCTTTTAAATTAGGTAGAAGAGGAAATTTATATAATACTTTAAGTTTAACTTATTATCCAAGTATTTATGGTGTTAGAAATATATTTATTCCTACTTTTGTAACAAGATTTACTCCATATATTAATGTAGGTTTACCTATATTTAGAACTATTTACTAAATAATAATATAAAATCTTTATAAAAATAAATTATATATATAATTTATTTTCCATCTTTGTTATCTCGTTCAAATGTTCTCTTAATTGAAATATTAATTTTAGTTTCTCGTTTATCTTCCATTTTTGTTAATATATCTTCAACAATCTTAGGATCTTTTATCTTATCTAAAATAGAATCTTTTATAAATTCTTTTTTAAGAGCTCCTTTGGATTCATATTGATTTTTTCTTAATTTACCACCTGATATATTAATCATAGATTCACCTAATCTTTCTAAATGTCTTAAAATAGCTTCTTCACTATCTTTCTTTATTTTTTGTTGTTCTTTAACTAGTTTTTGTAATTCTCTAATTCTATCATCACTTTTAACATATAAAACTACTTTTTCTCTAAATTCATCTTTTAATTCATAATCAACACCTTCATTTTCATTTTCATTATCATCATCTTCAGAATCTGATATTTCATCAATGAATCTATTTTTTTTATTAGTATCTTTATTTTTACTTAAATTATCTTTATTTCTACTTAAATTATCACTATTATTAATAACAACTGGATTTTTTGTTGATTTAAGATCATTTTGAATTTTTTTTAGAAATTTATCCTCCATATATAATATGTATATAATTAATTATTTATATTTTTTATAAAAAAATTTAATAATTTTTTAACATAAAAATATTCCATTTTTCAATTTTATTAACTAATATATAATTCAAACAAATTATTAAAGATATAGTAATAATTTTTTTTTTATTTTCATTAATTTCTAAACAATATACTTGTTCATATGAATTCATAAGATTAATAATTTCATTACTTTCTGAATCATAATATTTATCAAGTAAATCAATTTCATCAATATTTAATTTTTCTTTTAAATCTTTAAATTCCATAATTGCTTCAAAAAATAATTCTAGTGCAGAGTTAGTATCTTTTTCTTTATTTTCTATATTTGAAAATAAATTTTCTTTTTTATTATATTTATTATTATAATAAATCATATATGTATTTATAAATTTAAAATAATATTCAGGATCTTCATTCGTATTTTCTAAATTATCATTTTCTTTATTTTTTTCTGCTTCTTTTTTTCTTTCTAACATTTCATGAACATCTTGTAAATCAATTATATCATCTTCTTCTAAATCTTCATCTTCATAGATATTTTTATTTATAGCTTTATTTTCTTTAGTAGTTTGTTCTTTACTAATAAAAAATGATGGATTATCTAATATTTCTTCTATATTGTCATCAATAAATTTATCAATATCCATTATTGATAGATTTAAATTATTATATATATATTATTTTATATTTATTATAATTATCAATTTTTAGTAAAATTTTATAAACAACCTCTGTTAGTAGCATAAATATCTGGTTGAATTGATGAGTTAAGAAATGGTGAAACCACAGTCTTAGGATTAGGAGGTTCTGATCTTATATCGTAAGTTGAGTTTCTATTACTACCCATAACTGAACTAACTGGAATACTTCTTAATACTGGTATTAAATTTGGATTATTTACTGATACTGGATTTTCTAATATTTGAAATCCTTTAGTTAATTCAGGATTCATATATTTATCATTTGGTAAGTATGAATCAGAATTATATAGGTTCATTACTTTTTGTTGCTGATTTTCTGGTTTTTTATTTGTAAAATCTTTCAAATTAGCTTCACCATAAAGTTCATTTTGATTTAAATAACCTCTAACTGACATATTATTATCATTCTTTGTAAAATTTATATTTCCATCAGGATAACCATTAAAAGTAGAATTATTTGTTTTTTTATTATCTAAAATATTATTGGCTTCATTTGTAAAATTAGCTAACTCTGAAAAATCAGAATTATTTTCATTACCATTAAAATTATATCTATATTCTGAATCAGCATAACTTACTTTTCTATAATTTTTAGCGGAATTTATACTTCTTGAACGATCTTGAAATATTTTATTCTCAGTAGAATTTACTCGTAAATCATTCCCAGTATTTACTTCTTTTATTAATTCTTCTAATACATTATTATCAACATTAGAACTAGAAGTGTTATTTCTTAATGTATTTATATTTATATCCATAGGATTTACAAAAGAATCTTGACTACTTCCTCCATCAGTTGATATTGAATTATCTAATTCTCTTTCTATTTTATCCTCTATATTAACTCTTCTCATTTCTCTTTGTTTTCTTAATAAATCTTGAGTATTCATTCTATTTAACATTTCTTCTTGAGTATTCATTCGATTATTCATCATCTCATCTGGAATAAAATCATCTGATGATTCATTATCTACTGCAAAACTTTCTTTATTAGTATTTTTTTTGATTTCTTCAGGTTGAACACCTTTATTTTGACTATTATTCTGCATCAAAACAACCATAATTAAAATAACGATTAATAGCAAAAATAAAACTTTTATGTCTTGTGGCATTATAGATTATATATTCTATATATAAAATATTTATTAAAAAAAAAAATTATATATATACTTATATTATAATGAATAATTTGTACAAAAAAATTAATCAAAACGCTAATGAAAAATATTCAGAAGATTTATATAGAACAAATTTAAAATCTGAAAATTCATTATCAGAATTATCTTCTATATTTAATAAAAATATAAATCAAAATGGAGCTTGTTATGAAGATTACAAAATTTGTATGAAAGTTTTAAATGCTTTTAATAATAATGATATTAAACTTGCATTAACTTTAATTTATAAAAATAATAGTATAAATTGGACCTGTCAAGATGATAATGGTAATACTATTTTACATCATCTAGTTTTATGTTATAATAAAGTTAAAGATTGTAAGATTGTTTTAGAAAGATTATTAGGTAATAATTTAGATAGTATTATTAATACCAAAAATTATAAAGGAGAAACAGCTATGTTATTGGCTGTTTTTAATGGCAATGATTCATTAGCAAGAAAATTAGAAAGAGCTGGTGCGAATAAATATATTGAAGATAATGACGGAAATTATATTGTTACTGACGTTTCTGTTAAATCAGATGTTCAATCAAATACACAAAAAAATATACCTGAGGTTAGATCTAATATTACCATGTTTATTGCTATTCCTGATGAAACAGATAATTTAACTTCATTAGATCTAAATTCATTAAAATATGATAATAGTTTTAATGTTGATCAAAAAAATTCTGATATGTTTATAGATATTATTAAACAAAATTTAAGAAATCTTTCAAATAAACAAAATGATGTTTCTGATGTAAAATCTACTACTGAAGATTTTATAAATCAACTTGCTAATAAATATAATGGTAAAAATTTTTCAAATAATAATTCAAGAGATTTATTCCATAAAGAACTTCGTGAAAATAATTATCCAGTTAATATTACAAATAATTTAATTATTGATTCTGATAAAAATTCTACTTCATTATCACCTAATAAATTATCTAACTCATTATCACCAAATTTCTCCTCTACAAGCTCAAATGAAGTACTTAATAGAACATTAAGCGACACAAGTAATTTTTCATTACCTAAAAATCCTAAAAATCCTAAAAATACTACTAATCCTAAAAATACTACTAATCCTACTAATCCTAAAAATACTAATCCTAAAAATGAAACATTTAATAAATTAATTAAAGATAATAATGTATCAGTTGGAGAACTTTCAAGTATATCAAATGAAGAACTTATGAATTTTGTTAAAAAATTAAAAGATAACCAAAAAGGTGGTAAAAATAAAATAGTAGGATGGAGAAAATTAATTTTACATTCAGATTTAGAAATGGGTGAAGATAATTCAGATAAAAAAAAAATAAAAAAATATCATAATAAAGATTCAGATGATGATAATGATGATGATGATAATGATGATGATGATAATGATGATGAATCTGAAGAAGAATTAGAATCTGAAGAATCCGAAGTATCTGAAGAAGAAAAAGTATCAGATGAAGATAATGGTAATGAATTAAAAAGATTAATAAATTCAAGAAAAAATGAATTACATACTGAAGTATTAAATACACTTATGGAAATGTTAAACAAAGGAGAAATAACATATAAAAATAAACCAATAGAAGCAAATGAAAGAAATGCTAAACTAATAAAATCATTCTTATATAAACAAGTTAGTGAAAAAAATCCTCAATTAACTGGAATGGATAAAATTTTAATTATTCAAAAAATGAATAAATCAGAATTATTAACTCATCTTAAAAAATTACCAGATCTTGATCAATTAGAAAAAACTATTGAAGAACATATTAAAAATAAACATATGCAAAGAGATAATGAAAAAACCTCTGATTCTGATACTAAAGAAAATACTAAAAATACTAAAAATAAATCCAAAAAAAAAAATGTAAGTGAAAGTGAAAGTGAAAGTGATTAATTAAGTTAATATAAATATATTTTTTTAAAATATATTTATAATAATGTCAACAAAAAAAAAAAATTTAACTTCTAAGATTCTAGAAAAAATTAAAGATGAAATTATGAAAGATGATGTAATTAATGAGGTTAATAATATTTTTAGTCCTTTTTATTCTAATATATATAATAAAATTTTATTACACTATTTATTATTTATTACTTCTTTTATTATAATTATAACTCTGTTATCTATAATTTTATATAATATTATTAAATCATAATTATTTTATTTGTTTATATATATAGATATATTTTTTATGGTCACTTTAAATAATTGTCTTAAAATAATATCAATACTGTTGTTTGTATTTATAATATTAAAATATGTTATTGTAATCAATTTAGTTGAAGCAGTAATTTTATCATGTATTATAACAGTTTCAGTTATTCTTATTGAAAATTTATTAATTGATAATAATAAAAATAAAAATAATATACCAAAAGATTGTGATAATTGTAAATTAGATATTAAAAAATCTAATGATGATAATATTATTATCTTACCTTCTAAGGAAAATAAATCTTTATTCTTAAATGAAGAATTTACAAAGGTAGATAGTGTAGATGAAGATTATGAATATAAATGTTATAAAACAAAAAAAGAAAATTTTATTATTAATAATGAACCTTCTACTAATTCAGAGCTAGTTCCTTTTTCTAATGCTGTATCTGTCCCACCCACTAATGATGTAGCTGCCACATCTGCTAATGCTGTCGCTAATACTGCATATATTCCTCCTGATAATACTGCATATATTCCTCCTGCTAATGCAGCATATGTTCCTCCTGCTAATGCAGTATATGTTCCTCCTGCTAATGCAGTATATGTTCCTCCTGCTAATGCAGTATATGTTCCTCCTGCTAATGCAGTATATGTTCCTCCTGCTAATGCTGCATATATTCCTCCTGCTAATGCTGTAGCTGTTCCTCCTGCTAATGCTGTAGCTGTTCCTCCTGCTAATGCTGTAGCTGTTCCTCCTGCTAATGCTGTAGCTGTTCCTCCTGCTAATGCTGTAGCTGTTCCTCCTGCTAATGCTGTAGCTGTTCCTCCTGCTAATGCAGCATATATTCCTCCTGCTAATGCTGTAGCTGTTCCTCCTGCTAATGCTGTAGCTGTTCCTCCTGCTAATGCTGTAGCTGTTCCTCCTGCTAATGCTGTAGCTGTTCCTCCTGCTAATGCTGTAGCTGTTCCTCCTGCTAATGCTGTGCAGACACAATCTAATACAACACAACCCTCTATAGAAAATTTTAATTTATTAAATAATGAACAAGAACAAGAAGAAAAATTATTAAAGATAGAATCTGAAACACCTATAAAAAAAAATAAAGTAAATAAAAAATTAGATGATTATATTAATGATAGTATGGATTATAAAGGCGGAAATACATTTGATCTAAATTCTGTTGAATATCAACAAGATGGACAACAAAATGACGAAAATCAAAAAGTATTAAAAAATAATTTATTTAGAATGTCAGTAGGTAATAGAAATGTTGTAAATAACTTTATAGAATCAGGAGGAAAATATTATGGAGATATTTTAACTAGATCAACTAACGCACCATCAAAATTTCAAGCAGCAACAAATGAATTAAAATATGGTGATTTTAATTATATAGCACCTTTAAATAAAGGTATGATTAATCCAGAATATACTTTTGTTTCACCATCAAATTGGTACCCAATACCACCACATCCTCCTGTTTGTGTAACAAATAAAAGCTGCACAACATGTCCAATAATTATGGGTGATGGTAAAGATTATATGCAGTTTGCTTCTTTAGAAGATTTTGATAAAAGCAGACGATTTACAGGCGATATGAACATAAATGTTGATTATATTAAAAATGTATTAAATAATCCAAATGGATATTAAACTAATTTATAATTCTATATCATAAATTATATTCATGATTTGATCATTATAAATACAATTAAAAATTTTATAATATAGATAATATTTTGAATATAATATAGCATCATTTAATAATATTTTTTTATCTGAATAATTATTCATATGTTTCCTAACATATTTATTTATAAATATTCTCATAATTATTTTATAAGAATATATAGTATTTATTACTAATCTTTTATTAAATTTTATGTATATATCTTCAAACCACATAATTATATATATATAGTTGGTTTAATTTTATATGTTTTTTTCAAATTTTATATTATAATGCTTAGTATAAAAAATATTATTTTAATACTTCTACTTGGAGTATGTATATTTTTAATAATTAAAATGTATTCCCATACAAGTCAATTAATAGATAAAACTAAAAATTTTATTGCTGAACATATAGAAGAACAATTTGATGATATAAATGAAAAAATTATAGCTTTTGAAGAAAATTTAGATAATAAGTTAAATATATTTGGAAAAAAAATAAATGAAATTTATTCAGCTCATAATAAAATGAATAAATTAACAGAAATAGCTAAAATGAATGGACAAAATATTCTTAATCAATTAAATCAATATGATGAAAATACTAGTAATGTTGATGAAGAAGCTGAAAAAAATTGTGTATATAATTCCTTAGAAAATATGGATTATTCACCTCAAAAAAATGATAAAGTTTTAAATAAAAATACATGTTTTGTTAAAATTAAGGATAATAATGTTAAAGATTTATTTTATATGAGCCCTCAAAAATCTTCTAAAACTTCTAATATTCATTCAAATAAAGATTCTAATTCTTCTAAAAGTACTACTCAAAGCAAAAATAGTCTTGTTTTAGAATTAGAAAACAATTATTTTAAAACTAATCTAGATAATTCACCAAAATCAAAAGATATACAAAAAATATTAGATGATACTTCTAATGCTTTTTCTAGACATGGTAGTTTTAATGATTTACTCAATATTAATAAAAATAAATTATATTCCGAAAATGTATCAGAAAATATATCAGAAAATAATGAAGAAATAGAAATTAATGATCCTCCTATTGTTTTAGTTCCTGATGTTATTAATAATCTTATGAATAAAAAAGTTATAGAAATAAATTAAATTAAATATTTTTTTAATTATATAATTATATATATAAATGGATAACTTTTATCAAAACTGCCCAGCTAAAATGGATGATGGACGTTTCACTACAAATTACAGAACTGATAGTTGTATAAATGAACAAATTAAATTTGTGAATGGTATTGTTAGAGATGATGATTATAGATATTTTTTACAACAAAATGGTGAAAAATTAATGAATTCAGAATGGGATTATTTAAAAAATAATTTTAATTGTAATAATAATGCTTGTGTTCATAATTATCCCCTTCGTATGGATCCAAATAAATTTAAAGATGAAAGAGAAAAAACAGATCTTTTATTTATGAGTAATGATTTACCTGATAACTTAAAATGTAATATGTATGCTGATTATAGATTATTTGATACTAATTTAGTATCACAAAAAATGGAATCTAATAATAATCAATAAAATTAAGCTTTTATAGTTTTAATATAATATATTTAAAATATTATCTTATTTTAAATATATTAATGAGTAAAGAATACTTTAAAAAAAGTCAAGACTACCAATATAGATCCAAAATGTGGGAAAATAAAAATTTTATAATTCCGAATGAAGAAAATTTTGAAAAAATTAATAAATTATATTCTGATTTTTTTACTCTTGGATATGATGACATTCTTTTACAATTCAATAAAGAAAATATTTTAAATATTAGAACTGAAGATGGTAAAACATTAATTGTTGCTGTTCTAGAAAATGAAGAATTAAATGAATTACAAAAAAAAAATATTATTGAAAAATTAATTCATCTAAAAGTTTCAATTAATTCAAAAGATAAATATAATAAAACTTCTTTACATATTGCTTGTGAAAAAGGTTACAATTCTATAATACAATTATTAATTGAAAAAAAAGCTCTTAAAAATGAACTTGATAATTATGGAAACGCCCCTGTACATTATTATATCGAAAGAATTATTAAGGATTGTAATGATTATGATGTTTATAATAAAAATTTAGATATAATAAATCCTAAAAAAAAAAAAAATTCTGAAATTATTGATAATCTTCTAACTTTAGAAATTATTGAATATCTTCAAACATCTGTAAATAATCATAAAATTTTAGAATTAATTAAATTAATAAAATTTTATGATATTAATAAAATTAATTTAGAATATAATAATTTTATTAAGGATACTCAACTAAAAATTGAAGATTTAACAGATCCTGAGAATAAAAATAAAATGTTTAAAAGATATATTCAATTAAAAAATAATATTTTTAAAATATTTGAAGAAAAAAATAAAATTAAATATTTTGATGATGATAATTTAAAAATAACTGAAAAAAAAAATGACTTGATAATAAATTTAAAAGATAATAATATTAAAATTAATAGTAAATTAAAAGAAATTAAAGATAATTTTGATAATAATATATCTAAAGTATTAAGTTATATAACAGAAACATTATTTTTATTTATTTTTATTAATAATAGTTATGAAAATTCTATAAATATGCACATTAATGATATAGATGTATCAATATCTGCTAATTCTATAAGAGAACTTGCTGAATTTAAAAAATATTTAGAACCAAATGGTGTTTTAGTTGATCCAAATTTTACCAATATTAAAGCATTAATTGATAATTTAGAAAATTCTGATAGAATAAATCAAATGTATTCTAATTTTCATCAACGAATTGATGATTTAATTAGGATATGTGCTGATATTATTAGTAATCCTCATGACAATTTAATTGGAGGTGGTATTCTAGATGATTCAAAACTTTTATTATTTAATATACTTTTTTTTATAGAAAATAATTATGATATTAAAACTGAATTATTAAATTCCTATAGACGTGAGTTAGATAATTTTGAAAAATTAGATGGGGAAACTAATGAAAATAATATAAAAATGATAATTAAAATTTTAATTAAATATAAGAAGCTTTTGGCTAAATTAAAATTAAAAAATAATTATTTAGAAACAAAAGATATTTATAATAAAAGTTTAATTTTGACAAAAATTATATTACCTCAATATGAAAAAGAAGAACAACAATATTTAAAAGAGATGTTTAATTATATAAAATCTGATACTCAAATTAAAATAGCTTATTCTACTTTAGATGCGTTGTATTTATACGAATTTAATAAATTATTTCAAGATCAAGCAATTATATTATATAATGATTGGAATTTAATTAATACTAATCTATTAGAATCATTCGATTTTTTTTTAAAATCAACAATTAATTATTCTAAAATACTTTCAAGAACTGATTCTACTGAGTTTGTTAATATTAAATTACTTGCTAAAAATTATGTTGATACTCATTATGAAAACTTAATTTCTCTAAAAAATGGAACTATATTTGAAAATTATAATAACATAAAAAAATCTGTAGAATTAGTTTATGATGTAGGAATATATCTGAACTCTATGAATTTTGATAATTTTATATATAAAGAATGGATGAGAGCAGTATTAATTATAAAAATATTATTAAATTTAGATTTTGAACATGAACTATTAAATCAAGGTGATATTTTGGTTGTTAACGGTGATAGATTACAAATAAATACAGGATATCTTGATATAGTACAAAAATTAACAGTAGAAAACAATATTAGATATATTTTCCAATCTGCAGCAATTAGTTTTCATAGAGTTTTGGATGAATATTATAACATTTTGACCTATAATGTTGATGAAAATATAGAAGATGAATTTTTACAACAAATCGCACCTACATGTGTAGTAGCAGCCTATATTACAAATGAACTATTAAAAAATAATTTATTTACTAATAATAGGGTGTTAAATAATGAAGCGCATTATTGGATCCATAAATACTTTAATATCTATAATGAAGATAATATATGTCAAGCGGTTGTAATTGGTTGTATTTTAGGTACTTCTTGTTTTTTAAATAATTTATATCGAGAAATAAATCCAAATGTAGATAAAGGCTTATTTTATTTAATAAATAATATTTTTATTGGCTCTAATTTGACATTTTCTTCAATATTTTATCTTTATAATAAACAAGAAAATATAAATAATATACAAGAAAATCAAGGTTTATTTAACCAATTATATTATTTTTTTTATATAACTATAATGGATGGCATTAATGAAATGTTTAGTTATAATAGTTATGATAATGATAATAATGATGGTAGATTTTTAGAAATTTTAGATAATGAAACAATGATATTACAAAGAAATACAATTATTAATTCATTACAAGAAATTTTAAATATTATCATACCCATATATAATTCAATTATATATGATGACGATAACCCAAATAAATTAAATTCTATAAAAGCAACTATATTAAGTGCTTTAAATATTCCAAAGCCAGTAATAGATAATATTATAATACACAGACAACCTATAGATAATAATATTATTGAAAGTTTAATAAAAATAATTTTAGAAAATTATCAGCGTGCGTATAATGGAGAAGATATTCCAATAATGCCAAGTCAATATGATATAGTACAAATTTATGTGCCAGATCTAGAGATAGAAATAGAACAAGAAATAGAACCACATAATAAAGAAATTTTTTGGTTATTAGTACTAGAATATTTATTATTAAAAATTGATAGTGAAATTAATATAAATCAATTGAAGGTAATATTGATGGATAAAATAGAATATTTAAAAGATTTATTTTTAAAAATTATACAAATAAATAAACAATTATCTTTTTTTAATTATATTGATTTTACTCCAATAAATAAAAATCAAGCAAAAAATATTAAAGATTGTATTGATAATAATACTTGTTGTATAACTTCTACTATTATAATTAGATATAAATTATCAAGAGTTGATAATCATTTTCAAACTGTTTTAGATGATGAATATTATTTTCGTGATACAGATATTGATTCCCCATATATAAAATGGATTAATCGTTTAAATCTTTCTTTAACAGAAATAAAGAAGAAAGACAATATTGCTAATAATATAAAGTTAAGATTTGATATACTTAATGAATACAAAAGATTTAAATCTGTTAATCAGGGCGGTAAAAGAGACACAAACAAAGGAAGAGGTCTTATAATATATTTATTAGTTGAAGGATTTGAAAATTTTTATTATACTATTCTAAAAAATTATTCAGTTAATTTATTATTAGCTAGTTATTTAGAATATAGTAGAAAAATACTATCTATTAAAACTTTTGAACAATTTTTATCGGGTAGAATAAATTCACATATAGATAATTTAACTGGAGGAACTCTTTTTCAAGATGAAAAAAAAAATGATATTTTAAGACAAAATAAAGAAGTATTTAAAGGAGAGTTAGAATCAATGAAAGATGAATTATTTAAAGAGTTCAATATAGATATTGAAGATTTACTGCTTTCTTCTTATAATTATAATGAAAAATCATTTTTATATTATAGTAGTAAAGATACAATTTTTATTAATATGATAATAAATGATAATTATCATTATTTATTAAATAATGAAGAAATAAATAAGAAATATCAAGAAAGTGAAGATAAAAATGATTTTTTAATACAAGAATTAAATAAAGCTGAACATCACTATCTATTAAATAACATTAAATCAACAAAATTAAAAAAAATATTTGACGGAACAATAATAATAGATGATAATATAGATGATAATAAAATTTTTGATCCAATAAATTTTTATGATGATTTATCTATTAATGATAATATGTTTAATTATAAATATTTTAATATACATTTTATAGTTGAATTAATTAATAAATATTTAGAAGATTTAGAAAATATAAATTTACCTTCAATTTATTTAAATGATGAAGAATATTTTAAAGAAATATCTGTAAATACAATTTTATTAATATATAATAACTATGATAAATTAATAAGCATAATAAATAATTTAAGTATATTTATTAGAAATGCTGGAGCTTTAAATAATGATACTGAAAAAATAGAAAAAGCTATTAAAGAATTAGATGATTCTAATTTTATTAATCTTTTAAAGAATGAATTACCATCTACTAATCAAAATAGAAGAAGAAATAAAAAATATAAAATTCATAGAGGAGGTGCTTTTAATATTTATAATATTTATAAAAAAAAAATAGATGAAATTAAGGAAATTAAAAAAAAAACCATACCTACAAGTATAATGTATTCAATAAGATCTTCTATTCAGAAAATATATGATTTAATAAAAGATATAATAGAATATTATAATAATGTAATTGAGACAATTGATAAAATATATGCATTAAGATACTTTGAAAATAAAAATATTAATTTATATACTAACCGTTTTGTATTAATCAATATAGAAAATTTACCAAAAAATATAATGGATTATTATTATAATTTTTTTGATAGTAATATAATTAAAAAAGAAGAAATAGAAAAAATCTTTATAAAATTAAATGATTATAATTTTAATGAAATATATGATAATATAATATTAACATATGATAATTTTCATATAAATGAAAAATATTATATGAATATATTTATTTTTGAAAAAATAGAAGATGAAATTAAATATAGGAAAAAAAAAAAAGAAATTTCATTTAATGATATCAGTAATTATATAAATGAGGAACAAAATGGAGATTATATATTGAAAGAAAGTGAAAATATAAATGAAGAAAATAGTAAATTTAATACAGGATATTTATATCAAAAATTTTCTAAAAAAGATTATGAAACTATTTTATTTGAAGAAAAAACTTTTTCAATAGTAGAAAAAAATAATAAAATATATTTAAAAAAATTTAATGATGAAATAGATGAAAATTTTGATGGAAATTTTATATTTAAAAATAAAATCTATGATAAAGACGATATAATAATACTAGCAATATATTATTATGAATTATTTTTATATAATTATTTAAAAGAGATTAAAGAAATAATAATATGTGAATCAAATAATATTTTTAATTCAGTAAAATGTAAATTTAGTGAAAAATATAGTTCAGAAAATAAAGATACGAAAAGAATAATAAAGAATTTAGATAAAATACTTAAAAATGAAGAACAAATGATGGCAATAATAAAATTAAAATTTAATAATATAATAAATCTTATTTTAGAATATGAATCCAATATAGAAGTAAATAAAATAATAAAAACATTATTTGAAAACTCAGAACAGTTTAATAAAATAAGAGATTTAGTTCAAAAATATGAAGATAATGATTTAGATAATTTTTCATTTAAAATAAAAAATTTATTAGACGTTAGATCATATATAATTGATAATTTTAAAGAAATTGATGATAGAAATTATTCAAATAAAATAATTAATAATACTTGTTTAAATAAAACATCTTTAAATATGATTAATAATTTTAAATTTAATCTAAGATTACCAGATAAAAATGGTAATACAGTAATACATAGATTAATAGATCAGTTAAATGAAGAAGGAATTGAAAAGTTATTAAATCCTAAAACAGGAGATACAGCGATTATAACATTTAAAAATAAAAATAATCAAACACCGATTGAGTATCTTTTAGAAATATTAAATATAATAAAAAAAAAATATGTTAAAAAAGTAATTACTGAAAAAATAGAGGAAGTAGCATTAAAAATTTATGAAGATAATGTAAAAATATATCAAAATTCTGATAATATAATTAATGAAATTAAATTAAAGTGGACTTTAAAGGATACGAAAACAATATATTCTTATTCATTAGATCAATTTAATGAATATTTATGGCTTAAATTATATGAATTTAAGAATAACATAAATAATGAGGATATTGACAATCTAAAAAATATATTAAATAATCAAAGGAATATTAAAGAAGAATTATTAATTAGATCCATTGATATTAATGATATAAATAAAAAATTGGAAAGAATGTTTTTAAAAACTGATAATAAAAAAAATATTGAAAATAATTTAATGGAAAAAAATTGTAATGAACTTATAAATTTAAATAATGCCAAAAATAATTTATTAAAAATAAGAGATAATAAATTATTTAATAATTCTGACATTGAAAAAGAAATAAATAATATAGAAGAAGAAATAAAAATTAAAGAAAATATTAATGTAGATGTAGAAAATTTTATTAAAGTATTTAATAACAATCAAATAAATAGAATTTCAGAAATTACTTGTATATTAGAAGAATATAAAACTAAGTTAATAAAAAAATTTAATTTAAATATGGAAGAATTTTTTAAATTATCAAAAAATTTAGAAAATGATTACTTAAAATTATTACATTTATTTTATGATATAAAGATAGAAGAAGAAGGTGTTTTATATATTAGTGATTTTAATTATGAATTAATTTGTTCTGATATAACAGAATTAAAAGATAAAGAGACAATATCTTATAATAAATATTTTCAAAATCATTTGAATACAATATTCATGGATTTTAATGATCTTGAAAAATATGAAGATTATAGTATAAATTATGTAAATTATCAATTATTAGAAATAATTAATATTAATATGGTTTCTACAATATCTTGGGAAATATATAATGGGTTACTTAAATATGTCTTAGAAAAGTATGATTTAGAATCATCAAAAAAAGAAAAACCATTAGAAAAAAAATTAATAATAAAAAATATTAAAATTTTACTAAAAAATAAAATTTTTGATATTTTATCAATAAAAAATCCAGATAAAATATACGAAACTAGTGAATTTTATAAAGATTTAATTATTAATACTTTTATGAATATTACTGAAAAAAAAGTAATTGATGAAGATAAAAACAATATGGGACAAATAATTGATTTTTATAGTAGAATAATTGAAAATTTAGTAAGTTTATTTTATAATGATATAAAAGATAATTTAATAGATCAACGAAAAATAGTTATATTATTAAAAATTTATCATAAATTAAAAAAATATGATAAAATTATAAATAATTAATTTACTAGCTTCTAGCTACTTTTGGATTAAGATTAGTATTTTCAGGATAATTATTAATACATGTAAATACTAATGTAAAAGAATTTTCTAAATTATAAAAATTAAATTCATTACCATAAGGATCAATAAATTCAAATTCTAATATTTCAATTTTTTCTGATAATGATGGATAAAAATATATAGGATTATCTATGAAAGAATTATAAAATATATCCTTATTATTATTATTATTATTAAAATTATCAAATTCAAATTTATAAAAATATTTTATATTATTTGAACTAGAACATCTGTCAAATCCTTTACATTTTAATAATATATATTTGTAGTTATAGCTATTTAATATATTCGTTTTTAATATTAAATTATCACTTGTTTCATTCTGTAATCCACCATAAACATATAATTCAGTATTCATAATTTTAAAATCATTATCTATTGATGAATATGGTGTTACTGCTAAGGAATTACCGACGTTCCTAAAACCCATCAATTCACCGAATGTATTTGACTCATCAAAAAATAAACAAAATGAATTCTTAACCGATATTGTAATTGCATATCCACCGCCAGTTATATCAGAATAACTTACTTTTAATGGATTTATATATTCAATTTGTATTAAATATTTATTATTATTTATTATTTTTACTATTTCATATCCTTCAGGATTATTTATGTAACTTGCAGGTATATTTAAAAAATCTAAGGAATTTTCTATATATATTCTCTGTCCTACACCTAAATTATGAACTGGTTGTTCAATAGTTATTAAATATGTTGATGTTGTTTCATTTAATATTTCATAACTTACTAAACATTGAGGTAATAAAAATTTACTAAATGAGTTAAACGTAGTTGTTCCTAATGTTTCATCAAAATCAACTTTAATTATATTAAATTTATAATAATATTCACGATACAAATTATTTGAAAATATTCTTGGAACTAGTGATGCTTTCTTTTCTATAATATTTTTTAAATCTGTAAAGTTATAAAATCCAGCTTCTAATGTTATATTATATGGTTCTTCATTATTATCATCTGCTACATCCCAATATAAATAATTATTACTATTATTAATATTAAAATAAGTATTCGGTATTTCAGATGATACCATTTTTATAGATACTATATTTTGAATCATCTTTGGTAAAACATATTTGTATTTTGATGATTTTGGGCTTCCAGTAATTATATTTTTAACACGTCCTATCTGTATTGATGAACCTCCAGTTAAAAATTTATTATTTACCCATGAACTATTGTTTAGTTCTATATTATCGTTTATAGATATATCTGTCTGCATTTTTATTATTATATTGTTATCTACTATATCAAATATTGATTGATAACTTTGTAAATTATATTTTGAATATGGTAAATTGGCATTTATTAAATTAATCGGATAATTTCCTATACTTAAATATTCAATCTTACATGATGATGTAAAAATAGAATCTGTCGTATTATCTGTATAAAAATTAATTGGTAATCTAAAACCTATATAATCTTCATCTACTAATTCAATCTTGTGTTGTCTGTTTAATAATGATATAGGAATATTCTTAAATACATTATTAGTATTCGTAATTCCTGAAATATTAATATATACATCTAATAATGGTATAAAACTATCAAAATTAGCTTTAATATCTAATTTAACTAAGTTTGTCTCGTTCTCAAAAAATAAATTTAATGAATTATATAATACACTGTAATTCGTAAATCCTTGAACTATTACTAAATCATTTACATTGTATCTACTAATATCAGAAACGGTTATACTAAATAAATTACTGTTATTAATAAATGTAAAAGATTCTGGTGATAATAATTCATAAAAATCTATTATTATTGTATCATTCTTTAATCTTAATGATGAATCGATATTAAATGTTTGTATCGATGTTATTACTTGTGTATTTATTGATTTTAAATTCTTTTGTTGTATATACTGAAAATATAAATCTGGATCCTCTGGATATACTATAGGATTAGAAAAATAGAAATCATCCACGCTTAAATTATCATTACCTAATCTCGGCTCTGTATTATTATAATTTTTACTAAAATTTTTCTTTTCCTTTTCTATCAATTTTAACTGTTCCTTAAATTCTTCAGCTGTATCATTATTATCTCCCCCTACTTTTGAACTTATAAATTTTATATTATCATTATTTGTCATTTTTTATTTTATTAATTATTAATATTTTATTCTTAAAGTAATTGTAAATAAAAAAAAATAGCAAATATAAATTTCCTATTTTTATTTCAATATTTTTAAATTATTCTAAAAATATTTTTTCTAAAAAAAATTGATTTAAAATTATATAGTATAATAATATAAAACATATATAATAATGACTACAAAAAAGTTATCAGGTAAAGAAAATAATACTATGTCCATAGAAGAACAATATAAAAGTATGACTCAGGAAGAACATATTTTAAAATTATCAGATACTTATATTGGTTCTAAGGAGGCTGATAATAAATTAATGGCAATATATGACGATAACGAAAATAGAATATGTTTTAAAGAAAAATCAATTATTATGGGTTTATATAAAATCTTTGATGAAATTTTGGTAAATGCAGCAGATAATTCAGTTAAAGATAAAAAATGTAATTTAATTAAAGTAAGTATAAATGCTGCAACTGGTGTATTTGAATTTATGAATAATGGTTCAACTATTCCTGTAGAAATTCATAAAGAACAAAATATGTATGTTCCTGAGATGATTTTTGGTAAATTATTAACCTCAGGAAATTACGAACAAAAAGGTAAAATTGTTGGGGGGAAAAATGGTTATGGTGCAAAGTTGGCAAATATATTCTCTAAATATTTTGATATTGAAATTTGGGATACAGTTAGAAATCTTAAATATTGTCAAAGATTCTCAAATAATATGTATGTTAAAGAAAAACCAATTATTACACCTCTACCAAAAGGCAATAAAGATTCTATGACTAAAATTACTTTTCTACCTGATTATGCTAGATTTAATTTACAAAATATTACCGAAGATATGATTTCTCTTCTTAAAAAAAGAGTTTATGATATTGCTGGCACTACTGACAGTTCTGTTAAAGTATATTATAATGATGAACTAATTCCTATTAAATCATTTGAAGATTATATTAGATTACATTATACTATGGATAATGAAAATGATCATTTAAATCTTGTTTATGCTGATTTTAATGAAAGATGGTCGGTTGGTGTTGTTTATGATACTAATTCTGGTTATCAACATGTTTCTTTTGTTAATAGAATTGCTACATTTGAAGGCGGAACTCATGTGAATTATATCGTAAATCAAATCGTTGATAAAATTACTAATGTTATTAAAGATAAAAATAAAAATTTAAAAATTAAACCATCTCAGATTAAAGATAATATAACAGTATTCATTAATAGCGTTATTGAAGATCCATCTTTTAGTTCTCAAACTAAAGAAAGTTTAACTACTAAAGCTTCTACTTTTAACGTAAAATGTGATATTGATGACAAATTTATTAATAAACTCTGTAAAACAGGACTTTATGATGAAATCGTCCAAATTGCTCAGGTTAAACAATTGGCTGAACTAGAAAAAAGTGATGGTAAAAAGAATATATCACTTAGAAAATTAGTAAAGTTAAATGATGCTAGATTAGCTGGAACTAAACATTCTCCAAACTGTAGATTAATTGTTACAGAGGGAGATTCAGCTAAATCATTCGCTATTAGTGGTTTAGATAAAATTGGTAAAGATAAATACGGTGTTTTCCCACTGAGAGGTAAATTACTAAATGTTAGAGACGCAACACCTAAACAATTGTTGGCAAATGAAGAAATTAAAAATATTAAACAAATTATGGGTCTTAAACAAAATACTGTGTATAAAGACACTAAAAAACTTAGATATGGTGGAATTATTATTCTTACTGATGCTGATGCAGATGGTTCACATATTAAAGGTTTATTAATGAACTTTTTCCATTACTTTTGGCCAAGTTTGCTAAAGATTAACGGATTTATTCAAACACTTTCTACACCTATTATTAAAATTTTTAAAAAATCTGAAAATAAAAAGAAGTGTATTAAAGAATTTTTTAACCAAAATGATTATAAAGATTGGGTTGAAAAATCATCTGATGAAATTAAAAATTATGAAGTTAAATATTACAAAGGGTTAGGAACTTCTACAGAACAAGAAGCTAAAGAATGTTTTACAGATTTTGATAAAAAAATCATAACTTATGTTTGGGATGATAATAATGTTAATATTACCTTAAACTCTGATAATGATTCATCATCCTCTAAAAATGAAGAAGTTAAAAATGAAGAAGTTAAAAATGAAGAAGATGATGAGACTAATATGTCTGTAAATTCTGATGTTGTTGATAAAAATGAAAAAGGATATTTGGCTTTAACACTGGCTTTTGCTAAACAACGCTCAAATGATAGAAAAGAATGGTTAAAACAGTATAAAAGTGAAGTTGTGCTTGACAACAACAATAAATTTATTACTTTTCACGAATTTGTTAATAAAGATTTAATCCATTTTTCAAACAGTGATATTATCCGTTCTATTCCTGATTTGTGTGATGGTTTAAAACCTTCTCAAAGAAAGATTTTATACGGTTCTATTAAAAGAAAACTATACAATCAAGAAATTAAAGTAGCCCAATTATCTGGTTATATTGCGGAACATACAGAATATCATCATGGTGAAGTATCACTACAAGGTGCTATTATCAATATGGCTCAAAATTTTGTTGGTTCTAATAATCTAAATCTACTATTGCCTAATGGTAATTTTGGAACTAGAAGACTTGGTGGTAAAGATGCTTCAAGTTCAAGGTATATTTTTACACAGCTAAATGAGGCTACTAAAAATATCTTTAAACAAGACGATGAATGTATATTATCTTACAATTATGAGGATGGAACTCAGATAGAACCAAAAACATATTATCCAATTATTCCTATGATTCTTGTTAATGGTTCAGAAGGTATTGGAACGGGATACAGTACATTCATTCCATCTTACAATCCATTGGATATTATTGAGAATATAAAAAAATATTTAAATAAAGGTGATAAGGAAGTTGTAAATTATATGGAACTTCAACCATGGTATAGAGGTTTTAACGGTAAAATTACTAAAACTAATGATTCTAATGGTGAATGTAATGGTTGGCAAATTTCAGGTTCTTATACCATTGTAAATGAAAATACAATTAAAATTACTGAACTACCCGTCGGTGTATGGACGGAACCCTATAGAGAATTCTTAGAAGAATTAATTGATGATGGAACAATTATTAATAACTATGATGATAATAGTGGTATTCAAAATATCGATATTACTATTTATTTTGTTAATAATGCCTTACAACAATTAATTAAAACAAATTCTATTGAGAAAAAACTTAAATTGACTACATCCATTAAAACTACTAATATGCATCTTTACAAGAATAATGTTATTTCTAAATATAAGAATGCAAATCAAATCTTAGATGATTTTATTAAAATTAGATTAGAGATGTACGATTTACGAAAGAAATATATTGTTAAAATATTACTTAATGAACTTGCTATTATTAAATATAGAAAAATGTTTATTGAAAAAATATTGGATAAAGATATTGTTATTGAAAGAAAAAAGAAAGAAGAAATTATCCAAGTTCTTAAAGATAAAAAGTTTCCTGAATTGGCTTTTAATCTTGATAATACACCTTCATATGATTACTTGACTAATCTTCCACTTTGGTCTCTCACTTTTGAAAAGATTGAAGAAATGAATAAAGAATATGCTAATAAAAATAATCAATTAGATACTTATACTAATACTTCTATCCAACAGTTGTGGCTTGATGAATTAGAACTATTTGAAGAAAGTTATAGAAAATATCTTAATGCCTTTGAAAAAGAAAAAATTAATGATACTAAAAGTAAAATTAAAACTACTAAAAAAGATACTGGTAGTAAAAAAACTATTAGTGTAAAAACAAATTAGATGTAGATTTTTTTATTATATTTCTTTGAACTCAATTAGTTTATTAAATTATATCTCTTTGAACTCTATTAGTTTATTAAATTGTCGTGGTGATATTTTTCTAATTACACGATATAAAAATATAGTTGTTAATGTAAATAAAGCTATAATGTAAAACATTTATTATATGTTTATATAATAAATTAACCTTAAATTATTTGTAGTTTTTATATATAAGAAAATTTTGACTGTCTTACAGTCTTACCAACGTGAAGCCCATTCAAGGTTTCTCACAGTCCGTGAAGCCCATTGAAGGAGATCTAACTGCACAACCTGTTGTGCCCAACCCTCCTTACGAACGGCTTTCAAAGCAATAGACATGTTCCGCAACGAACGACCCTCCTGTCCCAGCTCTTTCAAAGCAAGAGAGATGTTTAGCCTCAGAAAACCTTCCTTACCTTCAGGACTAAAGGTAATTTCAGCCCGCATGGCTTGCAACTCTTCGTCAGAGGTTTCTGGAACACATATCTCAGGATGTTCGCGGTATACCTCTAGGGGGAGGAACGGATTCAAAGCTACCGCTGATGAAGGTGGTGCGTCTTTTCCCACAACATGATGAGGTGTGGGAAAAGACGCATGAACTCTTGAAGCCATAGAACAGCGTAATGTACTGGAACATCAAACGCCTCCACAATTGCAGCAGTCGTTTGAATTGTTCTGGTCAACAACGAACTAAACACATAGCTTATGGTTAGACCATGCGCATCAAGATACGCTCGTATGAGCGGAATCACATCTTCCACCTGTTGACGACCAGCATCGGAAACTATAAAATGTATAATTTTATATACTTTTATATAAAATTGTACTATATACTAAAATTATAATTATATTAAATAATTTAAAATTATATTATATATATATATCATATAAATAAAAATAAAT
>Ga0194133_10002733_pt1 | contig 26540 bp, 26 predicted proteins | sample TA2KigOf40mmetaG_FD_155448 | JGI IMG/M metagenome (GOLD analysis project Ga0194133, IMG submission 155448) | Freshwater microbial communities from Lake Tanganyika, Tanzania - TA2015055 Kigoma Offshore 40m | ecosystem: Environmental > Aquatic > Freshwater > Lake | place: Tanzania: Lake... | reverse complement strand
AGACTCACTAAACAAATCTTTGGAGTCCGGATTTGATGTAGAAGCCTACCACGGCGGAACTGTAAAAACAACAAAGCAGTTCTTGTTTTACAAAACATGGTACGAGCACCAGCTTGCAACGATGGATGAATCTACGATGGTTATTAACGCAACCGAAGGCGGCGCAAGAATCAAGGGAGCGCTTCAGATCGGCTTCTCCGATGTCTGCGCTCAAATTAGACTGACTTCTCTACGCAAGCAAAGCTTACCGACCAGCGGCACGACAGCCATCCGGATAGATCATCTTGAGACACTACAACGAGGCATAGAGGAACTTCAGGATAAGACGGCCAATTTCAGGGATGTGGCTTCAAGGGGTGCTGCCCTCGCCAAGGCGGGGGTCAAACCATCGAACAAATTATTCACAGATATCGATAGCATCAACGAGGAGCTTAAAAGCTACGACCCGACTGTCAAGCTACTTGTTGATGCCCATGGTGCGTTAGCGCTTGAAAAAGTGCGCTACACCACTCACATACGGCAGAATTTAAGAACGAAGGGCGATGTGTTGAGCAAATACAAAGAAACCTATGAAAGTTTATTGACAGCAACCGATAAAGCATTAGCGATGCTCACCAGTATCTCTGTACTCTACGAGAAGATTCACGCCTCCGGGCATTACGATCCGAAATACCTGGAAGAAACCCTGGAGCGAGCCTAGCACCCTGCCAGTCAGTCAAAACTTCGTCAGCAGTTCCAGCACAAATAAAAAGGCCGCTGAAGAACAGCGGCTTTTTTTAATCGCTGGGCTTTACTGCTGCAGCAGCGCAAGCACTGACTGTGGCTGCTGATTCGCCTGGGCCAGCATCGCAGTCGCTGCCTGCTGGATGATCTGTGTGCGGGCCAGATCCGTGGTGGCCTTGGCGTAGTCTGTATCCAGGATACGGCTGCGCGAGGCGGCTGTATTGGTGGATACATTTGTCAGGTTGTCAGCCGCGTAGGTCAAGCGGTTGATCTTGGCGCCCAGCGTTCCGCGATACGCATCAATTGCGTTTAGTGCGACCTCCAGAGCAGCCAAAGCGTCTCCAGCTGCAGCAGCGGACAATACATCCTCGCCAATGGCGGAACCTACTCCCGACAGGCCAGTAATGCCCTCGAAAGTAACCGTGATGGTTTGCGAAGCATTAGCCCCCACTTGAAAAACCACGCTGAGAGCAGAAGCAGTAACAGCGTTGCCGTTCCATTCCGTGTTACTGGCAATCCGAGCGATCTCAGCCCCCAACTCTTGATACTCATCATCGAGCGAAGCGCGATCTGCATCCGTATTGGTGCCGTTGATAGCCTGGATAGCCAGCTCACGCATGCGCTGAAGCATATTCGTCACCTCGTTGGTGGCGCCCTCAGCAGTCTGAATCATCGAAATGCCGTCGTTTGCATTGCGAATCGCCTGGTTTAAACCACGAATCTGAGCTGTCATCCGGTTGCTGATGGCCAGGCCCGCCGCATCATCCGCAGCGGTATTGATGCGCTTGCCGGTTGACAGTTGCTCCATGGCCTTGGACATGGAGCGGTTGTTCACCGTCATCGCTTGCTGGGCGATCAGCGATTTAACATTGGTGTTGATCACAGTCATGGTCTACTCCTTTTGGATCTACTCCAGACTAGGCCCAGCCCTTCGCTGAGTCAGCCCTTTTGGCATTGAAGGTGTCAATGCTTCCTGAAAAATGATTCGACAGCTGCCAGGAAAACTTGAGAACTCACTGAACCTGTCTTAGCCCAAAAGGGCCATGACATAGCGAGGCAACTGGTTGGCCTGAGACAGCATGGCGGTGCCGGCTTGCTGAATGATCTGCGTGCGCGCCAGCTCGCTGGTGGCCTTGGCATAGTCGGCATCCAGAATTCGGCTGCGGGAGGCGGCCGAGTTGGTCATAACATTCGCGGCGTTGTCCGCCGCGTGCACGAGCCGGTTGATTTTGGCGCCGGTGCTGCTACGAAAGTCGTCCACCGCGGCAATGGCCTCATCGATGGCAGATATCGCGCTCGAAGCGGATCCGGCGCTGAGAATTTCCGCACCGGCGCTTAAAGAAGATGCGACGGCTGAAGTCTCAAGGTCTTTAAACACAAAGTCTATGGTCTGACCTGAGCCTGCGCCCACTTGAAAATCAACTGTGGCAACATCACCATTGAGAATGTTTTGTCCATTCCATTGCGTTGTTTCAGCGATACGCGTAATCTGCGCGCGAAGTTCACCAAATTCGTCGTCTAATGCGGTTCTTTGGCCAGCATTCGTGCCATTGACAGACTGAACTGCCAATTCGCGCATACGAATCAGCATATTGGTAATTTCTTCGGCGGCGCCGTCGGCAGTTTGCAACATTGAAATGCCGTCACCTGCGTTGCGCATGGCTTGGCTCAAACCCCGCACCTGGGTGTTCAATCGGTTGGCGATAGCCAAGCCCGCCGCATCGTCTTTGGCTGAATTGATGCGCTTGCCCGTGGACAGTTGCGCCATGGCGTCGTGCAGCGCCCTCTCGTTTTTCACGAGAGATTGCTGAGCCACTAGTGCCTTGAGGTTGGTGTTGATGACCGTCATATGAACTCCCAGGCAAAGACTTGCGATAACCTCAATCCAGCGAATCGACGAAACGAGGCTCTCGATCCGAGATCTCCAGGCAGACCAATCCTCTTGAGCTGCCGCCGGCTGGCGCGATGGCCGTCAAGGTCAAACCGCCCCGCCTTCCCCCGTATCGGCAGCAGCCAGGAAAACTTGAGGAAAAAAAGCCCGGCTTTCAGGGCCGGGCTTTTGCAATAGCTCACCGAATTACTGCAACAAACTCAAGACGTTGGCCGGTTGCTGATTAGCCTGGGCCAACATGGCGGTAGCGGCCTGCTGAATGATTTGCGATCGAGCCAGCTCGGTAGTTGCGGTAGCGTAGTCAGCGTCCTGGATACGGCTGCGCGAGGCGGCTGTATTGGTGGATACATTCGTCAGGTTGTCAGCCGCGTAGGTCAAGCGGTTGATCTTGGCACCCAGCGTTCCGCGGTACGCATCAATTGCGTCTAGTGCGATTTCCAGAGCAGCCAAAGCGTCTCCAGCTGCAGCAGCGGACAATACATCCTCGCCAATGGCGGAACCTACTCCCGACAGGCCAGTAATGCCCTCAAAAGTAACCGTGATGATTTGCGAAGCATTAGCCCCCACTTGAAAAGCCACGTTGAGAGCGGTAGCAGTAATAGCGGTGCTGTTCCATTCCGTATTACTGGCAATCCGAGCGATCTCGGCCCCCAACTCTTGATACTCATCATCGAGCGAAGCGCGGTCGGCAACTGTGTTGGTACCGTTGATAGACTGGATCGCGAGTTCCCGCATACGCTGCAACATGTTGGTGACTTCGCTGGTCGCGCCCTCGGCCGTCTGAATCATGGAAATGGCGTCGTTGGCATTGCGCACCGCCTGATTCAGACCACGGACCTGGGCGGTCATTTTGTTGGCGATCGCCAAGCCGGCAGCATCATCTGCAGCCGAGTTGATGCGCTTGCCGGTTGACAGTTGCTCCATGGCTTTGGACATGGCGCGGTTGTTGACGGTCAGGGCCTGCCGGGCAACCAGGGACTTGATGTTGGTGTTGATGACAGTCATGGATCAGCTCCTAAAAAACAGGGGGCCACTGGGCGGGTTGAAAACTTCTGTTCGGATTCCCGTAGCGTTGACTGCGGGCCTTATAGTCGATGAATCGGCTCAGGCTTCAAAAACTTGAGGCCGCGCCTTCAATCAGCTCACGGCGTCGTAGAGAAGACCTTTCATGTCTTCCAAGGAATGCGCTACCTTGAGCAGGGTCTCGTCAGGGATCTGGCGAACCACCTCCCCGGTTTGCGAGTTCTTCACCGTGATCACGGTCTGGCTCGACTTTTGGTCGACGCTGAAGGCCAAGGCCCGGCCTTCCTGGCGCATTTGTTCATTCAGCCGCTCGACCGCCTCCTCAATTTCTTTGCGCAGCCGGGCTGCATCAAAGGGCGGGCGGCCGGTGGGTTTGTCGGCCTCTTCAGGCGTCTTTGCAGGCGCCTCTTTCTTTTGCACCGGCATACCGGCCCTAACTGCCTTGGCAGCCTCGGCGCGGGCCACTGCATCGGGCAGACCCGGGGTCGTTGGTTGAATAGCTTCGCTCATGGTCGAGTCCTCGACATTTAGCCCCCGCCCGAAATGGGCAGTGGGCGGCCATGGGGCCGCCCTCGGGGGTTGTCGAGTGGGGAATCGGAGCGAGCTGGGGGAACTTTAGGGAATGAGGGAAAAAACGCCACGACGCAAAAACCGATCCCCACGCTGGCGTGCCTGCTTAATGTGACCGTCTGGACGAAATGAATGACTTTTTACTTATTGGTGTAGGCGGCCATCATGCCCTCAAAGCTGCTTTTCATGTTCTCGCGCAAGCTGTTGGCGCTGCCGACCATGGACTCCATGACGCTGAACTGTTCGATGTAGCGGTCAAAGGCCTTGCTCATGCGCTCCTCCAGTTTTTTGAGGTCGTCCTTGTATTTGCTCAGGTCCTTGGTGGCGCTGTCGGTCTGCTTGGCAATGACACCGGTGGATCGGAGCATTTTGTCCAGGGTCACCACCGCATCGCCGGCCAGGCCGGCAGCGGCCGGGCTGAATAGGCTCTTGTTGCTCGTGCCCGCGGTAAACATGTGTACGACATCCGAATACTTGCTGGCCAAGGACTGGTCTAGGGTGGTTTCGCTCAGAACCATCCGGCCCGTCCTGTCCAGCGAGAGCCCGACATCACGCGCGGCCTTGACGGTCCCGCTGACGGTGCTGGAGTTCTCCACGAGGAGATTGCGTATCTCTGTCCGTATGGTCCTGAGCAGCCGATCGCCCGCAAGAGTTCCACCCACACCCTCCACATCGCTTTTGCTGTCGCCCAAAATCTTGAGCGCCTCCTCAAAATCGTTGTAGGCCGAGACCAGCGCCTTGATGTTGTCCTTGGTCGTCTGCGTATCGCGGCTGATCGCAACCCGTGCGGTCCCGGTCGTGGTGGCCACCAGATCCAGGGTGACGCCAGAGATGACCCCGGTGAGGGTGTTACTGGTGCCGGAGTGGAGTTGGCCGTTAACACGCACCCGCGCGTCGCTGGCCTCCTCAAGCGTCGTCTGCACGAGTTGCGGCGCTGTCACGCCTGCTTGCAAGGAGCCCGGGTCCACAGACAAAGCAAAGCCCTTGTCCGCACCCGTGCCCCCCTGAATTTCCAAGGCATAAACCGTGTTGCCATTCTCACTTCGTCGCACCAATTGGGCTGTCACACCGAGGCTGTTGCTGCTGCTATACGCATTGATCGCGGCTGCCACGGCCTGGGGCGTGTCGGTCACGCCCGCCAGGGTGTGTACGCTCCCGCCCACCGTCAGTGTCAAATCAATCGGGCTCCCTGTGTTGAGCGAGGCACTGGCAGAGACAAAGCCTTGACTGCGGCTGCGCTGTCCCGAGGCCAGTTGCAGCACCGCTATGTCGTGTGACGCACTGGCCGCACCGCTGGCGGCGGTGACATTGAGTGCCGTTGCCTGGTTGTTGCTGACCTTAAGTCCGCCAAACTCGCTGGCATCGTTGAGCTTTTCGAACGCGCTCTTGAGCTGCCCGACCGAATACTTCAGGCCAGCGTAGCCCGAGATGCGAGCCTCGGTCTTGCTGATACGGGCATCAATCCGCTCCTTAAAGGGCTTTTTTTCCGCCTCGACCAGATTCTCTGCCAGGCTCTTGATGTCAATGCCCGAACCCGCGCCGAGGGTGCTGACAATGGTGTTGGTGGCCATGGCGCTTCTTTTGGGCAGTTGATCCGGGTGGGAATCGGCTCAGGCGAGCAAAACTTGAGTCTCTTCAAGGGCTAAGGTGCAATCGGTGCTCATCGCAGGTAATCGAACAAGGTCAGCTGCGATATCTTGGCAAAACTGCTTTGCGCCGCCTCCAGAGACAAGACCTGCTTGTTCATCTCGGTGATGGCCTTGGCATAGTCCAGGTCTTCCACCTTCGACAGACTGGATTTGACGGTCGTCAGCGTGTCCTGAATCATCAGGCCTTGATGCTCCAGGATGGCTTGGTCGGTACCAATATCGGCCTGAGCCAACAGCAGCCCCTCGAGCATGCTGTCAAGCTCACCATGGCCCCGCTGAATGTCTTTCTGAACCGAAGTGTCCATTGCCGTGATCAGGTCGTCGAAGGCCTCGAAAAATCCCACTCCCTTCGGGCTGCCGAGACCCTCGGTGCGGACCACTCGCACAAAAACCTCCGAACCCGCCCGGTTGATGGGCAACGCGCGCTGATCGCCAATCATCACCTCCATCCGGGTCTGGTCGCCGTGATACACCGGTGGACCCAGGGGATCGTCAGAGGCTGGGGCGAAAGGCTTGAGGTGAACCCGGCTGCCGGCAAAGAGAAAATTGCCATTGATATCCTGCGTATTGGCCAGGCTGAGAATCTGCTCACGCAGCCCGGAGAGCTCGGCCGCGATTGCGCGCCTGTCGCCAGGAGAAACGGTGTCGTTGCTGCCCTGGACGGTGAGCTCCTTGACGCGGAACATCAGGTCGATCACGCTGGTGAGCGCGCCCACCTCGCCGTCGAGACGGCCTTGAACCAAACCGATGTTGGTCAGGTAGTTCTCCTGCCGGGCCTGCAGTGACTTAAAGCGCTGGATGGTGGCCACCTGATTGGGCTCGTCGCTGGGGCGCACCACCTGCTTGCCGCTGGCCACCTGCGACTGTGACTTGACCAGCCTGCCCTGGAGGTCGCTCATCTGCTCGGCGGCCCGATCAAAGAGAAAGCTGTTGGATATTTTCATTGTGACAACCCAAAGGCTTACTGAATACGGACAACGGTGTCAAACAACTGCTGCGCCATCTGCATCACCTTGGCAGACGCCTGATAGGCCTGCTGAAAGCGGATCAGATTGGCCGCTTCTTCGTCGAGATTGACCCCGGAGACCTTATCCCGGGTTTCAGCGGCCTGATCCCGAACCACCGTCAGCGCCTCTTTCGCAATCGCGGCTTGACGGGCGATATTGCCCATCTCGTTGACATGATCGATGTAGCCCGAGCTGATGGTCTTGGTGCCGGCCACCAGCTTGACGCTCTCCAGGGCCGCAATGGCTTTGATGTTGTCGTTGTTGCCAAAGCCGTCTTTATTGCCATCAAGCACAAACCGATCGCCCACCTTGGGCAGATTGCTAAAGCTGATGGACAGACCCTGGAAGTAAATGCCGCCCCCGGGCAGACTGGCATCGAGCCGCTCAGGATCAAGAACCCGCTCGGCCATCACAGTGGCTGTGTTGATATCGGTGATTGTGTATTTCAGCTGGCCGCCGCTCAGCTCGGTGATTTCGATTTCCATGGGCTGCTCGCGCAACTGCAGATCCAGTGGCTTGGCCTGACCGCTGTAGCTGGCAGAGACCGAGGCCAGACTTCCGGTGCCGTCGTTGACAAAGACAAGCACATCCTCGGGCAGTGTGCCTCGAATGTGTGCAGCGGCACGCAGTCCCATGGCAGCCAGGTCCGCAGGTTTCGCCGATTTCGAGGGGTCTCCAAAACCCAGATCGATATGGGTGGAAGCAAGCGGGTTGGGGATACTGCGGGTCATCTCAAACTGCCCGCCATACACCTTGGCCTCGAGGCCCAAGGCGTTTCCAGGTGAGGCGGGCCCGATCTCGATGGATCGGCCCCCTTCCCCGTCGACATTGGTCAGAACCAGCTCTCCATGAATAGACACATAAGCCTGGACACCGGTATCACCAGACCGGCTGTTGATCGCGTTCATCCAGTCCTCGGCCGTCGGGTTGAGTCCCGCCGGGGGCACAATGGTCTCCACTTGGCCCGGCACGCCCACCGTGAGGGGATATTCATTCTTCAAGGATGAGCCTGCAACCCTGACTTCATTGAAAGCCCGAGCTGAGATACCCAGATCATGGCCAGTCCCAGGAGGGCTGGCCCAGGCATTGATCCATTCACTTATCCCTTTGGCATCCATAGGCCCAGAGCCTGTGGCCGGCAACTCAATGCCATTGATTTTGAGGGCACCAGCGGCGAGTCCGGCAAAGCTGCCGCTAACACGGCCACTGGTGAGCAGCGCCGGTGCCCGCTCACCGGTGATGGCATTGCCCAGGCCGTCAAAGCGTTGCAACACCCGCTCCTCGGCCCGGACACCATAGAAAATGTCCATATCCTTGTAAGCCGACGCCCCGGAAAAGCCCAGGTACTGCGTGCTGTAAGTGGCCCCGGGGGTCATGCCTGGCTGCTGCAATATCGCCAGTTGCTCCAGGCCATCGAGTTCACGACCGAGCAGGTGTCGGCTGTCGCGTGTGATTAACTGCAATTGCTGATCACCGCTGGCCGCATTGAGGTACAGGGTGACACCCTTAAGCCCCGCACTGATCGTGCCCACGCTGGCCATGGAGGGTGAGTTCGAAAGACGCATCTCTTTACCAGCCGACGGATGCGGGTTGTTGACCAGCACCTTATCGATGGGGGTGGGTTGAACCTCGGCCGGGGCTTTGAACGCCACAGTTGCATCAGCCAGGCCGGTGTTTTTGGCGTTTTCGATCACCCGAAACTGTGCCGCTGCGGCAATGCGCATCGGGTCGTCCAGGGCCAATTGCAAACCCGCCGCGACAAACCGCGCCTGGGGATTGACCTTGAAGAGATCTCCGCCCACCATGCCGTAGCCATCGACGCCAGAGCGATGCAGCTGATTGATTTCACCCACCAACTTGCCGGCCAGAAAATCCATCGCATCGCGGGTGCTGTCGAGCACTTGTTCGCGAAAGGCCAGCAGACCCGCCAGCTTGCCGCTGGTCACTCCGCCCAGGGGCGAGGGCTTGGGGCCATACGGGTCGTAGACCAGACCAATGCGCTCCGGCGCGGCGGTGTCAAAGGTGTACCCCACCCGGAAAAACCGGGTGTTCTGAACAATCACATCCTTTTCGATGGAGCCGCCCAGACTCACGGTCACCGAGCCATTGACGGCAAACGAGGTGCGTATACGCGCAAACTCGGACAGCTGAGACAAAAGGCGATCTCGCTGATCGAGCAACTCCGACGGCTGACGGGAGGCCATGCTGATCTTGGCCAGCTGCTCGTTGACGGCAGCCAGTTGCGCCGACAGGCTGTTGACCTCCCCCAAGCTGGCCTCCACAGCCTCCTTGGTCTCGGTATCCATCAGGTCAAGCTGGCTGGAAATCTGGCCGAAACGGGAGGTCAAGCCCTGCGCATCGCGGTAAAACTCGCCGCGCAAGACGGTCGAAGCCGGATCGGTGGTCAGCGCGCGAGCCGACGAAAAAAACTGGTCCAGCGCACTGACCAGGCCGGCCTCCTCGCTGCCCATCAGGTCGATGATTCGGTTGCCATAGAGCACCATGGGCTCCTGGCTGGCGACCTCACTGGAGCTGGCGCGTAAATTGGCATCGGCAAAGGCATCGTACTGGCGCTTGACACGGTCGAAGACCACACCCGTGCCGATGAAAGCCGAGCCCACCTGACGGGGCGTGCCCGAATTGAGCTCCACCGACTGCCGGGTGAAGCCCTCGGTCGAGACATTGGCAATGTTGTTACTGACCGTCCCCAGCGCCAGCTGGTAGGCGGTGACCGCGTTGCCCCCAATGCCAAGCAGATCGCTCACCGCTCACCCCCGCCCAGTTGTTTGGGAGCCAGAGGAAACAGAGGGCCCGGTTGACGCACGAGCTTGGGCGCGGGCTGGACCGCCGCATCCCTGAGGGGCACAACCTGCGCTGGGGCATCCAGGCTGCGAACCGCTGGCGCCGTACCCGCCTCGCGGGCTTGCAGGGCCTGCTCGGTGCTCATGGCGCTCATCTGGCGCTCCTGGGCCTGCACCAGCATATCGGCCAGCCCCAGGGCATTGCGCCGGGCCAAGGCAATGGAGACCTCGCGGTCAAACAGCGCCTCGTAGGTGCTGGTGTGCGTCGAGTTAAGAAGATCGCTTTTGTCGATGGACTCGCGCATGGACTTCATCATCATTTGCAAGAACAAGGCCTCAAACTGCTGCGCAGTCTCGCGCAGGGCGGCCTTGCCATCACGCGCGGCCTTACCCCTGAGCTGACCCAGGCCCTGAAAGTCCAGATAGGACTTGGCGGTGGCGTCGTTGAGGCTGTCCATGGCGCTTTGGCATCGATTGAAATCAGATCACGACCAGCTCGGCGCGCAAGCTGCCCGAGCTCTTGAGGGCTTCAAGAATGGCGATCAGCGACGACGGGGATGCCCCCACCTGGTTGACCGCATCGACAATTTGCCGCAGGTCTACGCCCGGCTGGAACAGAAACATCGGCTTGTTGGGCTCATTGACCGCCACTTCGGCGTTCTGTACCCCCACCGTCTGACCGGCGCCCAGCGCATTGGGTTGCGACACCTCGTTGGTGGCCGATATCGCCACCGAGATCGTGCCGTGCGAGACCGCAGCGGCGCTGACCCGTACATTGCGACTGATGACCACGGTACCGGTACGCGAGTTGACCACCACCCGCGCCGGTGGTTCACCCGGCTGCACATCGAGGTTTTCAACCATGCTCAAAAACGCGACGCGCTGGGTTAAATCTTGCGGCGCGCGGACGGCCACCGACACGCTGTCAATCGCCTGAGCCACACCGTCGCCAAAGCGACCGTTGATGGCTCCCACGATGGCCGACATGGTGGTGAAATCGCCCTCGCGGATGTTGAGCACCAGGTGCTCGGCTGTCGCAAAGGGCGTGTCCACAATGCGCTCAACCGTCGCCCCCCCTGGAATGCGGGCCGATGTGGGTACACCGATCGCCACTTTGGCGCCGGCTGCCGCGGCGTCGATGCCGGTGGCGGTCAGCGCGCCCTGGGCCAGCGCATAGACCTCTCCGTTGATGCCACGCAGGCTGGTCAGCAGGAGAGAGCCGCCGCGCAAATTTGTGGCCTTGCCGATGGCCGAGACATTGATGTCGATCTTCTGGCCGGGCTTGGCAAAGCCAGGCAGCTCAGCGGTCACCATGACAGCCGCTGCGTTTTTAATTTCCATCTTGCCTTCACCGGTCTTTTGTACCGCCTTCTCAAATTCGGCGACGGTCTCCTCGGGCTTGACGCCCATCCGCGCCAACAGCGCTTTCATGCTCTGCACGGTGAAGGAGACATCGGCACCATCGCCCGTGCCCTGCAGACCCACCACCAGACCATAGCCGATCAGCTGATTGGAGCGCTTGACGGCAACACTGGCCAAGTCCTTGATACGGTCGGCGTAGGCTGCAGAGGGCAGCAAAGCCGCAGCCAGAGCGGCTGCGGCCATCCAAGGAACGCATATGGATTTCATGGTCTCATCTCCCTAGAAGGGCAACAGCTTGAGCAGCAGGCTCATGCCCCAGCCCGGCTTGGAGGTGGTGGCCAGATCGCCCGTACCCCGGTAAGCAATCTGCGCATTGGCCAGGCGGCGCGAATGCACGACATTGTTGGAGGTGATGTCGTCGGGGCGAATGATGCCCGCCACCTGGATGACCTCAGTGCCCTCGTTCAGGGCCAGCTGCTTCTCCCCGCGAACCACCAAATTACCATTGCTCTGAACCTCAACCACGGTGACGCCGACGGCGCCCGTCAACTTGGCGCCCTGGGTAACCTCTCCGCCGCCGCTGGTGGACAGCTCGGTATTGCGCAAGTTGAGACCCTGGCCCAGTAGCCGGTTGACCCGGCTGTTGAGTGCATTGGGGACCATATTGTTGGAGGACTTGCGGCTGGCCTCCATTTCCGAATTGCGGCTGCCCGACGACTCTTCGTCCAGGATCACGGTGATGACATCGCCGACCTGATAGTTGCGGCCGCGGCCGAACAGGTTGTCGCCGAGTCTGCTGTTGTAAATGGCACCAGTGGGTGCAGCCAGCGCATCGCGCGAAGGGGGCACCACAGGGGTAAAACCAGGGCTGTGGGACATGGGCTGTGGCGGCATGGCGTTGCAGCCGGCCAGGATCACGGCAAACAGGCCGATGCAGAGGGTTTTCATCAAACGGCCCCCGATCACATACGCTCGTTGACGAAGCGCAGCATGCCGTCGACGGCCGAGATCGCCTTGGAGTTGATCTCATAGGCGCGCTGGGTCTCGATCATGTTGACCATCTCCTCGACCACATTCACATTGGAGGCCTCGAGCGACCCCTGGATGATGGCGCCCGCACCGCCCTGGCCCGGCGCCAAAACCTGCGGCGCCCCGGAGGCCGGGGTTTCTTTCATCAGGTTTTGCCCCAGAGACTGCAAGCCGCTGGGGTTGATAAAGCGGGCCACCTGTAGCTGCCCGATCACTTGGTTGCCGCCCCCCGTCAGCTCGACCGAGACGGTGCCATCACGACCGACTGACAAGGCCGATGCGTTTTGCGGCACAGTGATGGCCGGCTGCAAGACCGCGCCACTGGAGGTGACCAACTGCCCGGTATTGGACAGCTTGAATCCACCATCGCGGGTGTACGCCAGCGTGCCGTCGGCTTGGGCAATCTGAAAAAATCCCCCTCCGGCAATGGCCAGGTCCAGCGGGTTCTGGGTGGTCATCATGTTGCCCTGGGCATGAATTTTCTCGGTGGCCACCACACGCACGCCGGTACCGAGCATCAGGCCGGTCGGCGCCTGGGAGTTGGCATCCGTCTGACTGCCCGCCTGCTTGATATTCTGATAGAGCATGTCCTCGAACACCGCGCGGTCGCGCTTATAGCCTGTGGTGTTCACATTGGCCAGGTTGTTCGAAATCACATTCATTCGGGTCTGCTGGGCATCCAGGCCCGTCTTGGCCACCCACATTGACGCATCCATAGTCAGCTCCTTAAAAAGTTTTTACCGCCGCACTCAGCCACCGAGTTTGAGCATCGAGGTAGCGCCTTCATCGTTGGTTTTGCTCTCTTTGATGATGCGGACCTGCTGCTCAAAATTTCGGGCCTGGTCCATGAGCTTGATCATGATTTCCATGGCGTTTACATTGCTACCCTCAATCGCCTTGGGAGTGACCCGCCCCGGTACCGAGCCGTTGGTGATGTCACTGCCGTCGGCCTGGCCCGACACCTTAAACAGGCCGTCTTCGCGCCGCTCCAGCTGAGCTTGACTGGCATCGCGCAAAAGAAGTCGACCCACCAATACGCCGGCTTCATTGGGAACGGCCGGATTACCCGCGTAGATGCTGCCGTCCGGATTGATCGTGATCTTGCCGGTGGCCGGGACGGTAATGGGCTGACCACCTTCACCGCGGACGGCAAATCCCGCACCGGTTTGCAAAACCCCGGTGGCCGTGACCTGCAAATCGCCGCGGCGAGTGAATGCGAGCTTGCCGTCGCGGGTACTCACACCCAACACGGCTTGCTGATTCATCGCTACATCAAGCTCACGACCCGTTGCAATCACCGGACCGGGCTTGAGCGATATGATGTCTTTGGATACCGACTCCGGCTGCATCCGGGTTGCAAGGCCGGCGCCTTCGGCCTTGATAGCCCGCATGGCCACCTCGTAGCTGCGCTTGAAGCCCGGCGTGGACACATTAGCCATCTCGTTGGCCGTGACCTGCCGTGAGACGCGCTGCTCGTTGATGGCGGCCACTGCGTTGAATGCCAAGCGATCCATGTCTCAAGTTTCCTTGTGCGCGTCCGATTAGACGATCAAGTTAAGGTCAACCGCGAATATTGATAATGGCCTGAGTCATCGTGGTCGATGTCTCGATCGCCTTCGCATTGGCCTGGAAGTTACGCTGAGCGGTAATAAGATCCACCAGCTCCTGCGTCAGGTCCACATTCGACCGCTCCGTCGCACCGGCACGGATGGTTCCGAAACCGGCGCCTCCGGCTGTACCAAGAATCGGGTTGCCTGAGGCGGCTGAAGGCAAAAAGCTCGAATCACCCATCTGGCGCAAACCTTTCGGGCTAGAGAAATTGACCAGAAGAATCTTGGCCAAAGACTTTTGCGCGCCGTTTGAATACGAGGCGCTAACTAGGCCATCCACGGCAATTTCTACGCCCACTAGATCGCCTTCAGGAGCGCCGTCCTGGGACTGAGACAGCACCGCAAAGGGGGAAGAGAACTGAGTTGACTTAGAGTAGTCGATATTGATGGTCAGCGCCCCCTTACCGCCTGCTAAGAACACAGTTTCCAACTGCGTGCCTGCCAGCGGAGAAACAATATTGCCGCCGGTGTCGAAGGTCAGCTCGCCCTTGTCAAGGAAGATGGGCGACCAGTCCGGCAGGGACTTGAAGCCCTCACCGTTCGTAGTTTCTTTACCAAATTCGTCGATATACATCGGCTTGGCTACCCCATCCGACACTTCTACAAACTGCTTTGGCTTGATCCAAGAGCTCGTCGTACCTCGGCCCGACTCGGCTTGGCTTAGACCCCAGACGGCTTGTCCAGATACCTTGATGAAGCTGGCGCCGCCGGTGGTTCCCGTGGTAAATTCGAATCGCTGAAGGTCCTTGTTGAAGCTCACCGCTACCCCGTTGACAGTGCGCCCCGAGCTGTCGGTCATGCGGTTGATGCCATCCTGCAGACGCTGTTGAAAGGTGGCGAGCGAGTAGTCAGTGCCTGTGGGCAAGACAACCTCGCCCGACACATCATTGACGGTGACCTTAAACCGATTGTTCGTTGTATCCACCGCGAAGCTGCTGTTCATATTGACAGATACAGCAGTTCCCAAAGCTATGGCTGGCAAAGACGCAATACCCCGGGTGGCCTCGCTTGATATGGCAGCAGACGCATTGCTCAGGCCCAGAAGAAGGTAGCCCAGCTTGCTATTATCGGAAATCCCAGTAATTGCGAGCCTGGAATTGTCTCCAGTGGTACCTGAGGCAATAGTAAAAGCCTTGTTGACCGCGTCATAAGTTACTTGAAGGCCGAAGCGCTGGGCGGCTGTGGCGCGCAGAGACGACGAGCTGTTGGGGTACACCATGGTGTCTGAAACACGGCCGTCTTCCAGTGTGGCTCGCAGTGCCGAGGTCATTCCCAGGACGGGGCTTCCAGACAAAGATACCGTAGTATTGCTTGAGTCTTTAAAAACGAAGCTTTGGAGCGCACGATCGTAGCTGACTGTCACGTCCGTGGTGTTCGTTCCACCGTCAAGTTTGGCTTGTAGCGCGTCTACCAATTCGGCGGTAGTGACTTTCGATTGGTCGGTCGGAAGGTCAGCTGCGGCCAGGGTGAAATCCTCAGGGTCGTTAGATCCGACTTTTATGGTGAACTTGCGATCTCCGGCTGATCCAGACAAATCGAAATAACGCTCGCCTCCAAACTTACGATTCAGAGTATTGCTTATCTCAGCAGCCAGCTCCGTGCCAGTAACGCTGGTTCGTGTGGCCAAGTGACTTAAGTCAACACTGGCAGGGACGTTAGAGCCATCAACGTCAACACTAAATAGGTTACTCAACTCGGATTTTTGAGCAGCGGTCAGCGACGATATGTTGATACCGTTGTTCAAGTCGCCCAGGCTAGCCCCTGCAGCCTTTTCACCGCTCAGCTGAGCGGGTACCGATGTGCGCTTATCGGTAAGCTCGTCTATTGAGAACTTAAGCGTTTTTGCATTAACCAGGAAATCTTTAACAGCGCTGTGAGGCTTGATCTGGCCGTACTTATTGACGTACAGATCTTCCTTATTAACATCGGTGGCTTGCAGCAAGGACGCCTCGACCTCGTCATCGCCCACGAACACATAAGTTTGCCACTTGTTGAAGGGGCTAGCCTGGCTGGCGTTTTGCGTTTTGATGTAATAGATGGTGGCCAAATAGCCGTTGCCGCCGCGGTCGTAGACTGTCAGTGCGGTACTTTTGTTGTAGGTAGCCGGGTTGGCCCGGTTGAATTTTTCGCTGATCACTTGCGCATCGGCCGGGAAGTTCACGCCCAGCTGAATCAGTGAGGTCTCCTGCGCTTCGCCCTTGGTTTTTTGGGGGATGGTTAAAACCACTCGCTCATTAACATTGGCGCTGCCTGTTGAGTCCACCGTAGCTGCCATCAATCGCTGCCCCGCTGAGTTCACCACATTGAACTGCTCGTTGAGCATAAAGGCGCCGTTGCGGGTGTAGATGTCTTGCAAGCCGTCAGCCGACTTGAGCGGGAAAAAGCCATCGCCGGTGACGGCGAGGTCCAGGGCGTTGGAGGAGAAGGACACATTGCCCTGGCTGAACTCCTGGCTTACCTGCTTGAGCGAAGCACCCTGACCGACGGTGGACGATGCTTTTTGTAGCGGCGAGGTGGCGAAAATATCGCCGAAGTCTGCGCGTGAGCGCTTGAAACCCGTGGTGCCCACGTTGGCGATGTTATTGCTAGTCACGCCGAGCTGGGCGGAGGCCGAGTTCAAACCCGTGAGTGATGTATAGAAGGACATGTCTTACTCCTGGTATCCGGGGGTGGTTCTTGTTTGAGAGAGTTAGCCGCCAATGCGTTTGACATCGGCCAGTCGAATGGATTGACCGCCTCTGACCTGCACCGTCAAGTCGCCGTTGGGCTCCTGACTGATACTGCGGATGGTCGAGACGGTGCTGACGCTGGGGGTGATGTTCTTGCCCTGGGACACCGCGTTGACGCGCAAGCGATAGCTGCCCTCCGGCAGCGCCTGGCCCTGGGCGGCTTTGCCATCCCAATTGACGGCCAGACTTCCGGCCGGCTGCGGCCCGAGGATCTGCTGGTGCACCACCTGACCGGCGGCATTGAGAATGTCCAGCTGCATGCCTTCGGCACCGGTGGGCAGATCGATGGTCGCCGTCACTGGTTGATCCTTGACCAGCTGGAAGGTGGCGCCGGGTACAACCACATTCTTGCCAATGAGCGCGGCTCCCGACATCATGCGATCGCCCTGAAGCGATTGAGCCAGCGCGGCCAGCTGCGTGGCCATGTTGGTGGTGGCCTCGAGCTGCGAGAACTGCGCCAGTTGCGCCACAAAAGCTTCGTTCTTGGTCGGGTCCAATGGATTTTGATTTTGCAACTGGGTGGTAAAGAGCTTCAGAAAGTCCTGTTGGTTGGCTGTCATGCTCGAAGGCTTGGGCTTGGCCACCTCTTCCTCGTAGCTCTTGATACCCGAGGGGAGCTTTCGGGTGTTGGCCGATGCGGCCGCCGAGCCCTGATTGACAGTGGCTGCGTTGGTGTAAAGCGCGGTAGTGGCCATGGGCGGTCAATCGCTTAGCTTCGGGTGATGTCCAGCGTGCGCAGCATCAACTGGCGCGTGGTGTTGATCACTTCGACATTGTTTTGGTAAGACCGCGAGGCAGCCATCATCTCAACCATCTCGGTCATCTCGTTGACATTGGACAGATACACAAACCCTTCTTTATCAGCAAGCGGGTTGCCCGGATCGGAAACGCGACGAATCGGCGAGGGGTCGTCGATCAGGGCATCAACCTTGACCCCGCCCTGGTAAGTCTGGTCGCGCGGAGCCTGCGTTTGTTCTGCCATGACGGCCTTGAATATCGTGCGCTTGGCGCGGAAGGCCTCGCCTTCGGTGCCAGCCACGGTGCTCGAGTTGGCCAGATTGGAGGCCACGGCGTTCATACGAGCCATCTGAGCATTCAAGGCCGAGCCCGCTATTCCAAAGATGTTGTCAATCGGCATGGTGATCACTCTCCCTTGAGGGCTTTGCGGATAGAACTGACCCGCTGCTCTAAAAACTGAAGCGTGGCCTGATAGTCAGCCGCAGCCTTACCGTACTGGGCCTGCTCGATGTTGAGTTCGACGGTATTGCCGTCAAACGACACATTGAAAGGCACGCGATACATCAGCCGATCGGGCGATTCCGGGTCGGCTTGGTTGAAGTGAGCTTTTTGTGTGGCCGCCAGGGGATCCCGGCGGGCGTTGTTAAGTACCGCACGAAAATCGATGTCCTGCGCCTTGTAGTGCGGCGTATCGGCATTGGCGATGTTGCGGGCGAGCACTTCCACCCGCCGGCTGCGGACATCGAGCGCCCGTGCATGCACATCCAGGGCTTTATCGATGAAATTCATGGTGGTGTTGGTCCTGCGATCAATCCAGAAGACTTGCCGGCTTCCCGACAAAAGGGCCAGACGCATTCCGGCTTCAGGCGCTTGACCGCAAAGTCCGTGCCACCGCCTTTTTGGGGACAAAGCAGTCACTTCGAGGCAAAAGCGGCAAGGCTAAGACTTGCCGGCGGCAAAAGACGGCAAGGACTTGCCGCCAAGCAGGGGCGCGGTGTAGGAGCGGCGCCCTTGCGGCGATGGGGTGCGGGTGTAGGAGCCGCGCCCTCGCGGCGATGGGGGGTTGCTTGAGCGCTTTTTATGCTGGCCCCCTTTTTGCACAACACGCCTGTCTCTGTCAGGGTGTCGGCTTACCAACACCCTGAACCGATCTACCAAGGCGAACCCACCATGCGACTGACCCCATCCCAACTGATTGACGCCGTTTTAATGCACGGACTGGCGGCTTTGTCTGCGCTGGCCGCGGCAGTGGCCATCTGCCTTTCGCCACAGGCGCATGCGCAGTCGCTGACGCCGGTGGCAGTGTCTCGGCCAGCGGCGAGCACGCCGCCGGCTGCCCAGCCCTCAACGCCTGCGCCCCTCGTGGCCGGCAGCACGGACGCCCTGCCCCCTTCGCACGAACAGCTGTTCCTGCAGGCCAGGGCGTGGGTCATGAGGCAGCAACCCGCCCCGAGCGAGCCGGTGCAATTTGCGGCGCTGGACAGCCGCGTTCGCATCGGCGAGTGCAATCAGGCCCTGCAGTTTGACTATCCATTCGCCGGCTCGCGCGAGACTCTCCGGGTCCGATGCGCTCAGGGCACGCCTTGGCAGATGTTCATCCGGCTGGCCAGCAAACCGCCAACCGTGACAACCCAAGCGCCGACAAGGGCGCCCGCGCCCGTGACACCCGCGCCGGCCTCGAATGCCCCTGCGCCGGCCACGGCCCCCATCGCGCAAAGAACCGTGCTGGTGGCCCGGCAGTTGATCAAGCGGGGAACGGAGATCGGTCCGGGGATGCTCGAGGAGGTTCAGCGGCCCGCACTCGGACTCGATCCCCTCGTCATCGGCTCGCTCAAAGATGTGGACCTCGCCGAGGCGGTGCGCGACATTCCAGCGGGGTCGGTGTTGCGCAGCTACGACATAAAGCGAACGCTCCTGGTCCGAAAAGGCCAGTTGGCCATGCTCACCGTGGGCCAGGGCAAAGGCTTTGAGATCTCGGTGCGGGTTGAGGCTCAGCAAGACGGCCATCTGGGCGAGCAAATTCGCTTGAAAAATACCGAGTCGGGTCGACTTGTTTCGGGCGTGGTGACCGGACCGAATGCAGTCCGGGGGCTTTGACGCTTTTTTTGAGAGAATCCCTCAAGTTAGCCACCCCAAAGTCGATACCTAGGACGTCAAAGGGCCGAAGTCGGTCCTGCAAAAGAAAGAGAGCCTGCCATGACCGATCCAATTTCACAGTATGGAAGACTGAGCCAGTCGGACAACGCTGTGCGCGGCAACGCGGAAAAGGTGGCCAAGAAGTCCAGCACGACGGCAGGTAGCACGAGCGGCCCGGCCGAAAACAGCGAGCGAATAGCCCCGGCGCGCCAGGAAGACACGATTTCGCTGAGCCAGATCGACCAGAAGGTCAAAGCCGAACCGGACTTTGACCGTGCCAAGGTCGAGGCGATCAAGCAGGCGATTGCAGAGGGCCAGTACCCGCTCAATCCCAAACGCATTGCCGAGAGCTTTGTGGCTCTCGAGCGCATGATCCGTGAGTGAGCGGGATCAATCCGATCGCCTCCTGACCCTGGCTCGCGAACTCGAGCAGGTGCTGGAACAGGAGTTCCAGTCCCTGAGCCATCAACACCTTGAATCCTTCGATCGCTTGCAACCGGCCAAGGCCGAGTTGCTCGCCGAGCTTTCGCGTTTGTGCCCGCCAAGCCAGGAGCTGCAAAGCCGGCCGGAGTGGACCGATTTGCGCGAAAGCCTGATTCGAGGCCGCGATGCGCATCGGCGCAACGCGATTTTGATCGAGCGCAAACTTGAGGCCATTCGCGGCACGCTGAGCAGCCTGCAAATCGAAAACCCTACTGCTTCGGTGGAAGTCTACGACCGCCTGGGCAAGGTCTCGCGGTTTAACAAGGGACGCGGGTATCAGGACGCCTGAGTGCGGGACTGCGGTCCATCGCGTCCTCGCTTTTCATCGCCGGGGCGCATGCCCTTGAGCCAGTAGACCCAGGACAGGATCACCGCCACTGCGGTGTAGAGCTCGGGCGGGATTTCGTCATCCACATTGAGGCGGCTGAGCAAAGCCAAAAGCTGAGGGTCTTCGGTGACATAAACGCCCTGCCGGCGCGCCTCTTCAATCAGACGCTCGGCCAGTTGCGCATCGGCTTTGGCGGTGACAACCGGTACTGCATTGAGCCCATACTCCAAGGCCACAGCCCGTTTGCGATGCATCACGGCGGCTCTCCCTCAGGCCCGTACATCAATAACCAGGCCGCGGCCCGAGGGCACCCAGTCGGCGCCGGCCTGGGGCCGCGGACCGTGGATAACCTGAAACGACTTCAGGGCAAGCCCCGCCTCTGACAGTTGGGCCGCCAACTCACCCGAACGGGCCCGCGCCTGATGGACCACGCCCTCGCGCAGGGCCCACATGGTCAGCTCGACCCGATCCAGGCCGGGCAGCTGAGTCTTGAGCCAGACTTCGCCCAGGTCCTGGCTGCGCGAATGCACATTGACAATCAAGGGCGGTGGATCTTCCCCCTCCTTGCGCGGCGCGCGGCGAAACTGCAGTTCGATCGGATCGGCGTCCACAAAAGGCAGCATCAGGTTGATCATGAGCTCTTTTTGGGCCTGGGCCTGCGCAGTCTGCACCTGGGCGGCCTCAATTTCATCGAGCGCCTGCGTCAGGGACTGAACCGAATCGGCCGCCGCGCCCTCCTGGCCCTTGTCTTCGCGCGCGAGCGCCTGAATCAAACGACGCAGCAATTGCTTGGGGTCTTCGGCCAGCGCGGGCAGCCCGCGCAAGAGGCGCGACTCCGGCCCCAGGGCGCTGAGCACGGCGCGGCTGATGGCCTGGGCCAGCGACTGCGTATCGAGTTGACCCAGGGACAACTGCATCCCGCGCCACTGAGCCGACAGATCGGGACGGCCCTTCAAGAGCGCCTCCATGACCCCTGGCTTCATCCAATTGGCCAACTGGTCCTGCCCCGGGGGACGAAACAAAAGGCTGCCCAAACGCGAAAAAAAGGGCGCCGCTGCGCTGGCGGCCTGCTGGGTCTGCATGGCTTGCAAACCCAGGGCATTGGGGCCGGTTTGCACCACTTGCAGAACCACCGACTGGCCGGCCTGAAGTTGTGCAGTCTGCGCGGTGGAAGGCAAAAGCAAGGACTTGCCACGCAGCAACAGCGCGAGGTCGTCACCCCCACGCGATTGCACCAGCGCTTGAACGATTTGCCCATTGCGCAGGTCGAGCTCGCGCGCCTGCGCCACCGTCAGGGGCAGGATCCTGCCCTCGAGATAGATCGGATTGGACCGACCGGGCAGTTGCGCGAGGTCGGCCGGCGGGATCAAGGGTAGCGCACCCAGCGCCGGCGCTCCTCCTGCGAGGAGGGGGGCGGCGGAAAATAAGCCCCCACCTCGCGCGGCTCGAGCACCGGCAGCAGGATTTGCCGCAGCATCGCGTTCGTATCCGGCAAAGTCACCGAGGTACCCGGCTTGAGCCGGGTGTTGCGGCCCGCGGTAAACACCTTGGGGTTGGCTTGAATCAAGGCCTCCCGCAGCAAGTCGTCCTTGAGCGGGCTCTCAGCCAGAGCCTTCTTGACGATGCGGTCTGCGTTGTCTCCGGCAACGGTGACATAGACACGACCCGCGCTCGGATCGGCGGGCGCGGGCTTGGCGCCAGGCCCCGCACCCTGCACCAACGAGGTACCGGCCAACAACACACAGGCCAGCAGACCCGGCAGGGGATTTTTGAAGCGATCAAGCAGATCCATCATGGGGTTTCCTCGCGGCTCATTTGAACAATACAACCAGGCTCTTGAATCCAAGCAGGCCGGGGCTTTCAGGGGGCCTGGACAGGCCAGGCCTGCCACTGCGGCCGAATCGAGCCAGCCGAACCCGCTAACACCCGCAGCTGCGCCTGATGATCCGACACACGCTCGACGCGCGCAAGCACCAGCGAGGCGGCCGCCTCCTTCTCGAGCATACGCGCGGGCCAGCGACGGCGGTCAGACACCAGCCACTCGTCGCCAGCCTGCACCCCGGCCAGGGCACCCTGGTCGATGTGCAAGCGGTCGGAGCCGGCTTGCAGCACCTGGGCCTGCACCGACTCACAGGCCAGACGCTCGGTCACCGCCTGCGCCCAGCCCTGCACCAGATCGCGCAGCGCGGTGCGGCTGGCCGCATTCAAGCGGGGTGCCGACCACTGATCGGGCCGGGCCTCGAAAGACAGTTCGGTGCTGCGCTGCAAGGCGGGGGTTTTCTCGCCAGGCCCCTGCAAGGCCAGCTGCAGTCGCGCGCGCACCGGGCGGGTCTGCGCCCACGGCATCCATCGGCTCATGGGCGCTGCGGCGATGGGCTCCAAAGACACCATCAACTGCCAGGACAGGGCCGGTGAAGTGGCGCTGCCGCCGGTGAGCAAGCGCTCATAGAGCTCGGCACTGCCTCGCCCTGACTGAGCCCCCGGGGACGCAAGCTCCGCGGTTTGCCAGCGGACGGCAGCCAGCGCCGCATCCTGCCAAGCCTGGCCCAGCACCGCGCGCGCATCGCGCAGCAAGTGGGCCTCCTCGAGGGTGGAACGCCCGAGCACCTCCACTTGGAGGCCGAGCACATGCCTGAGCTTGTCCTTGACCGGACAGGCTTGCGGGGCGGTCGAGGTCTTGACCAGATCCTGCGCCGAATCGACTTGCACGCTGGCCTGGGGATGGCCCTGTTCGTCACGCGCGTAGGCGATCACCCGCACCCCGCGCACCTGCATGCCGGTGCGAAAACTGCTCGACTCGCGCAACACCCCTTGCGTGTCGATCCAGGCGGTGCTTTGAACCTGGGTGGCCCCCTGAACGGCCTGCTGCACCAAGCCGTGCCGCAGGGCTTCCAAACGCTCCTCCGGACTCAAGCCCGAGGCTGTGGCCGAGCCTAAAGCGCAGGCCAGCAGCGCAGCCACCACCGGGCGACGGCGATCGATCGCTGCGGGTGAGGTCCCGTGCATCTGCAGGCTCATGGCTCAGCGCCTTCTGACTTGCAGGTGACCCAGGTACAGGGCGCGCAAGTCCTGCACGACCGCCTTGTCGAGCGTCAGAGTGGTCTCGTAGGTGTCATCGCCGGTCGGTGTGATGCTCACCAGCACCGCACCGTAGATCACGCCTTCGACCCGCGAGCGGAAGGAATCGCTCTGCACCACCATGTCGGCCACCGTGGTGCTGGCGTCGAGTTGTTGACCGTAGACCTGCTCGGCCAGGGCGCGATAGGCCTCGAGCTTGGCGGCCCGTATGGCCATCAGTCTCTGCTGCGCCGGATTGCGATGATTCTGCACGCTGATCACGGCGTAGCCAGTGGCCGTCAAGGTCTCGCGCTTCTCCACCAGGGGGGCGAGCAGGCCGGCTGGCTGCAGCGATGCCGGCGGCTTGGCGGCGCTTTGCGCAGGCTCGCTGCCCGCAGCCGACTCCGGCGAGAGCAGCGGCAGGAGCGATTGGCAGCCCGCAAGGCCAGCCAGGAGCAGAGCACCGCCGCCCCAAAGCAGGCTGCGGGAGAAGAAAGTAGAGAGTTTCATGCTGGTTCCTGGGCGTCTGGACGCATTAAGCTTGGACGCCCCGTTTATCGGCAGAAGGCTGGGAAGCTTGAGCGAGCGTTGCGCGTCGTAAAAAACGGGACCGTTACACCGAACCTATTCATTTGGTGAAACAAATTATTGAATTTTTCAGATTTTGTGTCACACTTAGCTACATTCTGTCCAAAAAGTTAACAAAATGTCCTTAGCCCATTCGTTCATCGGAAACAGCCCGGCCGCCCAGGCCGTGCGAGCGATGATCGCGCGGGTGGCCACTTCGCAGGCGACGGTGCTGATCACCGGCGAGAGCGGGACCGGCAAGGAGCTGGTGGCCCGTGCGCTGCACGAGCAATCGGACCGACGCGGCGGGAACTTTGTCCCAATCAATTGCGGCGCCATTCCCAAGGACCTGATCGAAAGCGAGCTGTTCGGTCACCGCAAGGGTTCTTTCACGGGCGCCATGAGCGACCGTATCGGACGCTTTGAACTGGCTCACGGCGGCACCCTCTTCCTCGATGAGATCGGCGACTTGCCCCTGGACATGCAGGTCAAGCTATTGCGGGTGCTGCAGGAGCGTCAGGTGGATCCGGTCGGTAGTGCCAAGCCGGTGCCGATCGATGTCCGGGTGGTTGCGGCCACGCACCGCGATCTGGAAAAGGAAATCAGCGAGGGCCGGTTTCGCGAGGATCTTTACTACCGGCTCAATGTGCTGCCGCTGCACACCTGCCCGCTACGCGAGCGACCGCAGGATCTGCCGGAACTGCTGGGCTTTTTTGCCACGCGTTTTGCGCCCAAGGGCCAGGCGAGTATCAGCTTTACCGAAGACTTCATGCAAGCGCTGCAGGACTACCCCTGGCCGGGCAATGTGCGCGAACTGTCCAATCTGGTGGATCGATTCAGCACCCTGTTCACCGGCGAGCATCTGGCATTGGGCTCGATCCCGGCCACGCTGCTGCCCAAAGGCCTGGCACTGCTCCAGGCCGAGCGCTGCGCCAATCCGAGCACCAGCCTACTGCCCACAGCCGTCATTACATCGCCCGAACCGGCCGCGGCTGAAGAGGCCGCTGAAGTCAGCGATGTGGAGAGCATCATCCTGATGGCCCAGGGCGCGCCCGTGCTACCGCCGGAGGGGCTGAGCTTGAAGGAACGACTGGCCGATATTGAGCGAGAGCTGATCCAACAAGCCCTGCAGCGATCCGACGGCAATGTGTCCCAGACGGCCAGGCTGCTCAATCTGCAGCGCACCACCCTGATCGAGAAGATTCAAAAATACGCGCTGCGACCGAGCAGCTGATGAGCGCCCATTGAGGCCAAGCGCCGCAAATCGCCGCGAGGGCGCGGCTCCTACCCATTCATCAAGGCCATCAACCGGCCTGTAGGAGCGCCGCCCCCGGCGCGATGGAATCAGGGTTTGTCTGGCTGTCGGCGCGGGTACTGGACCATGCTGTCACGGGCGCGTGCGGCCGCGGCCTCTTGCGCTGCGCGGCCAGCATCACTCGATTGCCGCTCGCGCTGCTGACGGGCCAGGGCTTCGAGCTCTCGCTTGGCCGCACTGGCATCGCCGATAGCACCTTGCATGGACTGGATCTGACCGGCCATCCTGCTGGAGGCGGCCGACTGGGCCTGCAAGCGGCCCTCGAGGGCTGCCACCTGCTTGCTCAGGGCCTGCATGCGAGCCTCGACCTGTTTGCCGGTCTGCTCCGGCAGACCGGCCGTCGTCTTGACCACCTCTTCCATACGCGCATCAAGCCGGGTGTGGGCAGCCAGTAGCTCCCCCTGTTTGGTGGCCACCGACTTGAGCATTTCCTGCGCACCGCCCACCAGTTCGAGCGAGGCATCCATCTCGACCACCCGCTTGCCCACCGCCAGGACCATTTCATCGAGTTGGGCGACGCGCCCTTGCAGGCGCAAGCTCATAAAAACGAACAGGGCTGCAGTGATCAGCATGATGCTGCCGGCCACGCCAACCAGGATCATGGAGAACTTGCCCTGCTTCTGGTAGCCCGACATCATGGCCTGATTGCCCTGCGTCAGATCCTTGGTGGCAGTACGCAGGTCCAGGCCGGCCTGGGCTGCCAGGCCGGCGGCCCGGGTGGCCAGCTCGGCCGAATCCATCACGACCAGCTTCATGTCTTTCATGTCAGCGACGGACTGGCCGTCGCTCATCGTTGCCTTGGCCTCAGCCGCCGCGTCGGCGACCGCCTGGGGCCCGTTGGTAGTGCTGTCCATGGAAGGCTCCTGTGTATTTATGCCGATAGGTCGCTGCGGCGACGCGCTTGGCCCATTTCCTCGAGCTGATCAAGGCGCACGCGCACCTTGTCGTTCTCGATCTTGAGCTTGACCACGCGAGCCGGGAAATCCATCTCGACCCACTCCTGATCGGCAGCACCGATGGTTTCTTCAATGCGCTGCTGGACACCCTGGGCTGCCTGGGCAATTTCCTGGCGGGCCTGTTCGGCTGGCACCGGGGCGGCTATGGGGGCCGCAACCGGCCTTGGGCTGCCTTCGCGCGGGGCCACCTGCACCGGACCTCGGGGCCGCGCATCGGCCGGGGCAATAGGCAGTCGTCGGTCGTTGTAAGCCTGCCCAAGGGCTGGCCCCTCGACGCCCTCGCCGGGGCGACCAGACGCCTGAGGCACAGCCTCGAAGCGATCCTGAGAAGATCGCTCAAACACCGGGGCCTGCAGATCGCCGCCCTCCCTGGGCGCCAGAGGCGCAATCGTCTCGAAATGGTCCTGGGACGAGCGCTCAAACACCGGGCCGGCCGCAGCGTCTGCGCCGGCCTCGTCGCTGGGGGCGGCCAGTCGCCTCTCGCGCAAAAACTGATCCACCGGGGTTTCCGACTCCTGGGTGGAAGGGGTCAGCGGCGCGGGCACTTCCAGCGCCGAAGAAGACGC
>Ga0194133_10002732_pt1 | contig 26546 bp, 27 predicted proteins | sample TA2KigOf40mmetaG_FD_155448 | JGI IMG/M metagenome (GOLD analysis project Ga0194133, IMG submission 155448) | Freshwater microbial communities from Lake Tanganyika, Tanzania - TA2015055 Kigoma Offshore 40m | ecosystem: Environmental > Aquatic > Freshwater > Lake | place: Tanzania: Lake... | reverse complement strand
TGCAGCAGGCCCCAATCGATCAGGGCTGACCCAACTTAAGGGGCCCCAGGCCCTGGCGCGAATGCCCACCGGGGGACTTGAACCCCCACAGCCGAAGCCACTGGAACCTAAACCCAGCGCGTCTACCAATTCCGCCAGGTGGGCATTGCCCAGAGCTTACGAAGACCGCAGCGTGACTCACAATGGAGATCAGATTCACGTGCCTACGCGATGCTCGCCACCCTTGCCGGATTGCTGGCCCTCCTCGGCGGCCTGGTGGTGCTGCTGGTGCCGCTCATGACCCCTGAGCTCTCACGCCAGCGCGATTCGTTCTGGGGAGCGGTGGTGCTGCTGCTTGGCCTCACTCTGGTGACCTGTAGCGAGCGCCTGGCCGGGGCGCCCATGCTGGCTGTGATCTGCGCGGGTCTGCTGATCGGGCGGCTGGGCATCGAAGTGTCCCAGCTGCGCTGGCGGCTGCTGAGCGGCGAAGAGCGTCAGGTGCTGGTCTCGGCCGAGCGCTGGCAGGCCAACCTGCAGCAACTGGCCGCTGCGGTGGCCAGGCTGGTCGCGATCAGTGCCGAGATCAAAGACCAGCTGCTGCAACTGGTGAGTTCCAAGGGTGGTCCCAAAACCCCTGGCAAACGCTGGGTGCGAGCTGACAACCCTGAGGCCGCTGCTGCAGCGACCAGCAACGGCCAGGACGCGCCTGACGATGCCCCTGACCATGTGGTGGTCAGCTCGTTTGCCGAGATTGACGCGCTGATTGAGAACGCGAGCCCCGCCTGAGGCCCAGACGCGGTGAAACGGGATAATCGCCGTTTGCCGCCTCTGTCCCTGTGACCGCCAGCACCCCTGTCAGTTACAAGGACACGCTCAACCTGCTGCAGACGGCCTTTGGCATGCGCGCCAACGCCAAGGTGCGCGAACCCGAGCTGCAGGCTCTCTGGGCAGAGCTGGACCTGTACGGACGGCTCAGCCAGGACAACCCAGGCCCCGTGTTCACCCTGCACGACGGACCGCCCTACGCCAATGGGGCTCTGCACGTGGGCCACGCGCTCAACAAGATCCTCAAGGACATCATCAACAAGACCGCGCTGCTGCAGGGCAAGCGAGCGCGCTTTGTACCGGGCTGGGACTGCCACGGCCTGCCGATTGAGCTCAAGGTGCTGCAGGGGCTCAAGGCCGAGGAACGCGCATCCCTGACGCCCCTGGCGCTGCGGGAAAAGGCCCACGCCTATGCCCTCGAGCAAGTCGAGCTGCAGAAGGCGGGTTTTGAGCGCTGGGGCATCTGGGCCGACTGGGATCAGCCTTACCTGACCCTCCACAAGAGCTACGAGGCCGCCCAGATCGGCGTGTTCGGCCAGATGGTGCTGGCCGGCCACATCTACCGGGGCCTGAAGCCCGTGCACTGGAGCCCCAGCTCCCGCACGGCCTTGGCCGAGGCCGAGCTCGAATACCCCGACGGCCACGTCTCACCCAGTGTTTATGCGGCCTTCCCCGTGGTCGAGCTGCCGGCTGCGCTGGCCAGCCAGCTGGGCGACGCTGCCAGGGATCTGGCCGTGGCGATCTGGACCACCACCCCCTGGACCCTGCCGGCCAACCTGGCGGTGTCGGTCAACGCCACGCTCGACTACTGCGTGTGCGCCACAGGCCAGGGCCGCCATCTGCTGGTGGCCGCGGAGCTGCGCAGCAGCCTCGAGAGCACACTCGGGATGACGCTCACACCCGTGCTGCAGGTGAAGGGCTGCGACCTTGAGGGCATCGTCTACCGCCACCCGCTGCTGGAGCGCACCAGCGAGGTGGTGATCGGCGGCGACTACATCACCACCGAGAGCGGCACGGGTCTGGTGCACACCGCTCCTGGCCATGGCGTCGATGACTTCAACACCGGCCGCAAATACAACCTCAAGGTGTTGTGCCCGGTCGATGAAGCCGGCAACCTGACCGCCGAAGCCGGTCCCTTTGCCGGGCTCAATGTGCTGAAGGACGCCAACGGCGCCATCATCACCGCCCTGCGCGAGGTGGGCGCCCTGTTGGCCGAAGCCCCCTACGAGCACCGCTACCCCTACGACTGGCGCACCAAGAAGCCCACGATCTTCAGGGCCACCGAGCAGTGGTTCGCGTCGGTGGAGGGCTTCCGGGATGCTGCCCTGCAGTCCATCGCCGCGGTCGAATGGCTACCTGCCAGTGGCCGCAACCGCATCGAAGCGATGGTGCGCGAGCGCGGCGACTGGTGCATCAGCCGCCAGCGCACCTGGGGGGTGCCGATTCCAGTTTTTTATCACCGCACAACCGGTGAGGTGCTGCTCAATGCAGCGACGTTGAGCCACATCCAGCAGTTGTTTGCCGAGCACGGCTCGGACGTGTGGTGGCAGCGCGACGAGGCAGCTCTGCTGCCGGCGCCCTATGCCGCTGAAGCGGAGCAATGGCGCAAAGGCACCGACACCATGGACGTGTGGTTTGACTCAGGCTCCTCGTGGGCGGGGGTGGTCAAAGAGCGCGGGCTCAACTACCCCGCCGATCTCTACCTGGAGGGCAGCGATCAACACCGCGGCTGGTTCCAGAGCAGCCTGCTCACCTCGGTGGCGGTCAACGGCCACGCCCCCTACAAGCGGGTGCTCACCCATGGCTTCACCCTTGATGAGAAGGGCCGCAAGATGAGCAAATCGCTGGGCAATGTCGTTGACCCGGCAGTGCTGGTCGAGGGCGGCAAGAACGAAAAACAGGATCCGCCCTATGGGGCCGATGTGCTGCGGCTGTGGGTGAGCTCGGTCGACTACTCGGCCGATGTGCCGTTGGGCCCGGGCATCGTCAAGCAGCTGGCCGATGTGTACCGCAAGGTGCGCAACACAGCGCGCTACCTGCTCGGCAACCTGCACGACTTTGTGCCCGAGCGCGACGCCGTGCCCTATGAGCAGCTGCCGCTGCTCGACCAATGGATGCTGCAGCGCACAGCCGCGCTGATCAACAGCGTCACAGGCGATTTCGAGCGCTATGAGTTCTACCGCTTCTTCCAGGCGCTGCAGAACTTCTGCGTCGTCGACCTCTCCAACGTCTACCTCGACATCGCCAAGGACCGCCTCTACGTGAGCGGTGCCGATGACGTCAGACGCCGCAGCTGCCAGACGGTGCTGCAGCTGGTGCTCGAGCGCCTGGCCGGTCTGATCGCCCCGGTGCTCTGCCACATGGCCGAAGACATCTGGCAGAACCTGCCCTATGTGGTGGTTGAGCGCTCGGTGTTCGAGCGCGGCTGGCCCAGCGCCCCTGAAGCCTGGCGCCGCCCCGAGCTGGAGCCACCGATGAACCAGATCCTGGAGCTGCGGGCCCTGGTCAACCGCCAGCTCGAGAGCTGCCGCGCTGGAGGCAGCCTCGGCGCCTCGCTCGAGGCCCAGGTGCAGCTGGAGCTGGGGGTTGATGCCGCCGCCGCGGGCTCCAGCGATGCTCTGCAGGCAGCCCTGGACTGGCTGCAGAGCTCAGCGCACCCCGCGACCGACAACCTGGCCGACTGGCTGTTGGTCTCGCATCTGCAGATCGGCGGCGCCTTCGCTGGCGAGGTGCTCAGCGAAGCCGTTGAAGCCGGCGTGCGGGTGCGTGTTGCCAAGGCTTCCGGCAGCAAATGCGAGCGCTGCTGGCACTACGAAGGTGACATCGGCAGCAGCAGCGCCCATCCCAGCCTGTGCGGCCGCTGCGTGGCGGTGCTGGAGCAGCCCTGATCACCAGCGCTGTGGGTCGAGGAACGTCTCGATGGCAGCAGGGCCTGCCAGCAGGTGCTCGGCCGCCAGGTTGAGGGGAGCGGCCAGCAGCTCGGCGCCGCTGAGTGTTGCCCCCGCCGGCAGCACAGCGCGATCAGGGTCGATCTCGGTGGGATGGGTGGTGCTGCTGGAGAAGCCCCTGTAGATCAACAGCTCAAAGGGCTCACGTTCAGCACTGGCAGCGCCGGCAGGCAGGGTGCCGCGCAGCCTGAGCACCCGAGCTGGATGCTCACGGCTGATCGCCTCGAGGCGGGCGAGCCACTGCTGCTGGCTCATGGCTCAAAACTCACCGGCCACCCGGCCGGCGCGGGGCAGTCGCACCAACAGCCACTGCAGCAGGCCAACGACGTAGCCCAGCAGGGCCAGGTAACCACCGATGGCAGCCATGGTGGGGGTCCAGTTGCCGCCGATCACAAAATCGAGTGCCGGATCGGTGATCGCATTGAGCTGCTGAGGCGGCTGACGCCACACCAGGCAGCGCGCTGCCGCCAGCACCGCCCCGCCGCGGCTGCAATCGAGAGCCGTGCTGACGAGCAGCGCCGAGGCCAGGGCCTGCAGCGTCAGGCACCACCGCCAGATGCGCAGCGTCAGCGGCAAGGCCCGCCAGGGGGGCAGGTCCTGCAGCTCCTCGTTGAGATCGACCCAGAACCAGAGCACCGCAGCGATGAGCAACTGGGCCAGCAAAACCAGGGGGTAACCAATGGACTGGTTGCCCACCAACAGCATCAGGGCGATGAACAGCAGGCTCGCCACCTTCCAGTAGAGGCCGAGCAGCCGCAGGATCGCCGGCTGAGCCTTGATGGCTGCCCAGATCAGCAGCACCAGCGGCAGGCCCACCGCAAACAACAGACCAAGCCGCACATCCAGCCAGACCAGGGTGCGGTAGAGGGTTTCGCTCACGGGTGACGCCGGCCTGGGGTTCGGAACGTCGCCATTATCCGCGGGCGAATCGGGGGCAGGGGCGGCGTTAAGGTCCGCCCATGGCTGCCCATCGACTGTTGGAGCGCCTGGCACGGCGCCAGGCCGGTGCCTGGTGCCGCACAGCTCTGGTGCGGGCAACAGGCCTGCAAGACGCGGTCGATGCCGCCGTGCGCGAGCTGGGCCGCCCTGGGCCGGCCGATCTGGCCCTGGTGTTTGCCGCCGCCAGCTTTGCCAGTGATCTGCCCCGGCTGCTGCCGCTGCTGCAGACGCGGCTGCGGGCCGAACACTGGCTCGGCTGCCTGGGTGGCGGCGTGGTCGGCACCGGCGCCGATGGCACCCCCCACGAGCTCGAGCAGGAAGCGGCCCTGAGCATCACCCTGCTGCACCTGCCCGAGACCGAGTTGCACCCCTTTGTGCTCAAGCCCGGTGAACTGCCCGATCTCGACGGGCCCGCCGAGGCCTGGCAGAGCCAGGTCGGCTGCAGCAGCGAGGGGCAGCATTCGATGCTGCTCCTGGTCGACCCTGGCTGCCCGGGCATCAATGACCTGATCAGCGGTCTTGATTACGCCTATCCAGAGGCCGTCAAGGTCGGCGGCCTGGCTGCCGCCCACAGCGCCGCCCATGGGGCCCTGCTGGCTGGTTCAGGCGTGCAGCAGGGCGCCGTGGGCTGCCTGCTGAGCGGGCGCTGGGGCCTCGATGCGGTCGTCGCGCAGGGCTGCAAACCGATCGGACCCGTGCTGGAGGTCGTGCAGGCCCAGCGCAATGTGGTGCTCGAAGTCAGCGAAGGCAGCCGGCGCCGCACACCCGTGGCCGCGTTGCAGGCGATCCTCAGCGAGCTCAGCCCGCGCGAGCGTGAGCAGGTGCGCCACGCCCTGTTTCTGGGCGTGGGGCAGAACAGTTTCAGCCTTGAGCAGCCAGAAACCCAGGCGTTTCTGGTGCGCAACCTGATCGGGGTCGACCCACGCAATGGCGCGGTCGCCGTGGCCGAGCGCATGCGGGTGGGGCAGCAGGTGCAGTTTCAGCTGCGTGATGGCGACACCTCACGCTCCGAGCTGTGCGAGCTGCTCGACGCGCAGGCCGTGCGCCAACGCGAGCCGCTGGCCGCGCTGCTGTTTGCCTGCCTGGGCCGGGGCCAGGGGCTGCATGGCTGCGCCGATGGCGATGTCACCCCATGCCGGCAACGCTTCACAACAGCGCCGATCGCCGGGGCGTTCTGCCAAGGCGAAATCGGTCCGGTTGCTGGCAGCACCCACCTGCATGGCTACACGGCCAGCTGGGGCTTTGTGGTGCCGAAGCGCTGAACCATGGTTCGCCAGCACGTCAACCCGCTGAGCCGCTTCTACCAGCTGCCGCGGCCACTGCCGCGGCCGGCCGAGCTGTTTGCTGAAGCTGATCTGCCATTGCACCTGGACATCGGCTCAGCGCGCGGGCGGTTTCTGCTGGCCCTGGCGCAGCAACAGCCGCACTGGAACCACCTGGGGCTGGAGATCCGCAGGCCACTGGTGGCTGCCGCACAAGCCGACGGCCAGGCACTGGCGCTCACCAACCTGCATTACCTGTTCTGCAACGCCAACGTGAGCCTGGCGCCCTGGCTTGCAGCGTTGCCCCAAGGCCTGCTGGCGCGGGTGAGCCTTCAGTTTCCTGATCCCTGGTTCAAGAAAAAACACCACAAACGCCGGGTGCTGCAACCCGCGTTGGCGCTGGCCCTCGCCGCTGCCCAGCACAACAACCACGAGCTGTTTGTGCAGAGCGATGTGCTCGAAGTGATCGAACCGATGGTGGAGGTGATCGAAGCCACGGGTTGCTATGCGCGACCCAGCGGCGATGCACGGCCCTGGCGGCTCAACAATCCGCTGCCAGTCGCCACCGAGCGCGAGCAGCTGGTGCTGAGCCAGAACCTGCCTGTGTACCGGGTGCTCTACCGGCGCACCATGGCCCAGCCGCCCACACTTGTGGAGCTGCAACAACGGCTGGCTGCCCCCCTGGAGCAAACCGCCGAGGCCGCGGATAATCCACCCAGCAGCGACGCTCAGCCCTGACCCCCTCTTTGCCCTCCCCTGAACCGCTGCTGTTGCGCTGGCAGGGCCTGCTCAAGGATCAGGCGCCAGGGCCGCTGGCCCGCCACCTGCAGCTGATCAGCGGTGCGGTGCTCTGCGTGCTGATGGCAGGGCTGCCGCTGCTGGATCGGGGCGGGATGGGCCTGTTGATCGCCGCCAGCGGCCTGCTGTGGATCGTGTGGGCCCTGCGCACACCCGCAGGCCGGCTGGGCTCGATCAATCTGTGGATCCTGGCGACGCTGGCCATCGCCTCCTTGGCCACCGGCTTCTCGCCGGTGCCGCTGGCGGCCTTCAAAGGCCTGCTGAAACTGATCAGCTACCTGGGCGTGTATGCCCTGATGCGTGAGCTGCTGGTGCAACAGCCCCGCTGGTGGGACCGCATCGTGGCCGCGCTGCTGAGCGGCAGCCTCTACACAAGCGTGCTCGGCATTCGCCAGCTCTATGGCAACACCGAAGAGCTGGCCCGCTGGGCTGACCCCAACTCGGTCGCCGACGGCACGATTCGCATCTACGGCACGCTCGAGAACCCCAACCTGCTGGGCGGCTTTCTGCTGGCGGTGCTGCCCCTGGCCGTGGCGGCGCTGTGGCGCTGGCGCCCGCCGCTGCAGCGGCTGTTTGCCGCCAGCAGCCTGGTGCTGGGGCTGATCGCCCTGGTGCTCACCTACAGCCGCGGCGCCTGGATGGGCATGGTGGCCTCGCTGGGGTTGATGGCACTGCTGCTGGCACTGCGCCAGACCCGCGGCTGGCCGCCGCTGTGGCGGCGGCTGTTTCCGCTGCTGCTGGTGGTGCTCGGCAGCGCCGCGCTGGTGGTGATGGTGACCCAGGTCGAGCCCCTGCGGGTGCGGGTGCTGAGCCTGGTGGCCGGCCGCGAGGACAGCTCCAACAACTTCCGCATCAATGTCTGGCTGGCCGCGCTCAAAATGGTGGAGGCACGCCCCTGGCTGGGCATCGGTCCGGGCAACACCGCCTTCAACCTGATCTACCCGCTGTTTCAGCAGCCCAAGTTCAACGCGCTGAGCGCCTACTCCATTCCGCTTGAAATCGCCGTCGAGGCGGGCATTCCGGGGCTGATCGTGCTGCTGGGTCTGGTGATCAGCGCCGTGCGCACTGGCCTGCGCCAGATCAGAGGCGAGGGTGCGCAGGTGCTGCCTGCCCTGGCCGCGCTGGCCATGGTGGCGGGCCTGGGCGTGCAGGGGCTCACCGACACTATTTTCTTTCGACCCGAGGTGCAACTGATCGGCTGGTTTGCCCTGGCAACACTCAGTGCCGCCCAGGCCCGCAGCGACGCCTCAGCAAGCTGAATGGGCTCCCTGATCGCCGGCTTTGATGCGGGTCAGACCCACACCCGCTGCAGGCTGGCCCTGCTGCTGGAGAGCGGTGCGCTACAGCCGCTGGGCCAGGGCGAAGGTCCTGGCGTCAGCCACCTCGATGCAGCCGGCGGCGAGCAGCGCTTTCAACAGGCTCTGCAGCAAAGCCTCGCTGCGGCCCTGCTGCAGGCGCGCACCCCTGCAGAGCCCCTGCAGGCAGCAGCCGTTGGTGCCAGCGGCATCGAAACCGGCAGCATGGTGCAGAGCCGCGCCCAGCAGCTGGCCGCCGCCGCACTGCAGCTGCCGGCCGATCGGCTCAGCGTCAGCGGCGATGAACGCACCGCCCTTGCAGGCGCCCGCGGCGCCTGCAGCGCGGGCATCCTGCTGATCAGCGGCACCGGCTGCATTGCCCTGGGACGCAACAGCACAGGCCACGAGCACCGCTGCGGCGGCTGGGGCTGGCTGCTCGATGGTGCCGGCTCGGCGATGGACATCGGCCGCGACGGGCTGGCCCTGAGCCTGCAAATGGCCGATGGGCGCCAGAAAGAAAGCGGGTTGCGCGCTGCCCTGTGGCAGGCCCTCGACCTGAACCCGGAAGCCCCGGCAGCGCCGCAGGCGATCAAGAGCCTGGTGGTGCAGCCCGGCTTCGGTGCGGCCGGTTTTGCCCGCCTGGCCCCGGTGGTGCATGCCCTCGCCGAAGCCGGCGATCAGCAAGCGCAGGCCATCGTGGCCCGCTCCGCCGGCGCTCTGGTCGACATGGCTACTGCCATCGCCCGCGAGCTGGCGCTTGAGGCCCCGCTGGTGTGGACCAGCGGCGGCGCCATCGAGCACCTAGGCCTGCTGCGCCAGGGCCTGGACATGGGGCTGCAGCGCTCCTGCCCGGGGGCCCAGCTGGCCCGGCCAAGCGGCGATGGCTGCGACGGTGCCCTGAGCCTGGCTCGAGCGCTGCTCAGGCCGCGTTGAGCTGGGTGTCGGCCAGCTGGGCCAGGCTCTGGGCCCAGTGATCAACATCGGCCTGGCTGGCTGCTTCGACCATCACCCGCAGCAACGGTTCGGTGCCGCTGGCACGCACCAGCACCCGCCCTTCAGCTCCCATGGCCGCTTCGGCCTGCTCGACCGCCTGGCGCAGCGGCTCGCACTGTTGCCACTGGGTGCGGCGGTCGCGATCGCTCACGGTCACATTCACGAGCCGCTGGGGGTAGGGCTCAAAGCTCTGATCGAGCCAGTCGGCCAGAGAGTAGCCCTTGGCCTGGATCAAGGTGGCCACCTGCAGGGCGGTGAGCAGACCGTCGCCGCTCATGCCATGGGCCGCCGAGAGAATGTGCCCCGACTGCTCGCCGCCCAGGCCGGCGCCGAGCTCTTCCATGGCCTGGTGCACGTATTGATCACCCACAGCCGTGCGCTCGAGCAGGCCGCCCTTGGCCTGCCAGGCGCGCTCGAAGCCGAGGTTGGACATGACCGTGGCGACCAGGCGGCGATCGGGCAGCTCGCCGGCCTCGAGCAGGGCTGAGCCCCAGAGATACAGAATCTGATCGCCATCGAAGACGCGGCCGCGGGCGTCGACGGCCAGCATGCGATCAGCATCACCGTCAAAGGCGAAACCCATTGCGGCACCACCGGCCATCACGGCCTGGCGCAGGGGCTCGAGATGGGTGCTGCCGCAGCCCACGTTGATGCGCTCACCATCGGCGGTGCCGTGCAGCACCTGAACGTCGGCGCCCAACGCGCGAAACACCGCCTCACTGCAGGCGGTGGCCGAACCCCAGCACAGATCGAGCACGATGCGGCAGCCATCGAGCCGCTGGCCGGCCACGCTCTGCCAGAGACTGTTCTGGTAATCGAGCAGCAACCCAGGCCGCTCATGCACCGTGCCGATCGGGGCAAAGCCGTGGTCGCGGGCGATGGGATCGCCGCGCAGTCCGGCCTCGATCGCCTGCTGCTGCACCTTGGGCAACTTGGCGCCTGAGGCGCCAAAGACCTTGATGCCGTTGTCGTGGGGTGGGTTGTGGCTGGCTGACACCATCAAGCCGCCGGCAGCCCCCGTGCGCCGCACCGACAGCGGCACCGCCGGCGTGGGGCAGAGGCCCAGGTTCCAGACCTGACGGCCGGCCGCCGTGAGCCCAGCACTGAGCGCCGCTGCCAGCATCGGCCCGCTGGAGCGTGAATCCATGCCGATGACCACGGGCCCCTCGGCCTTCAGCACCTGGCCGCACCAGTACCCCAACTGCAGCGCCAGGGCCGGCGTGACCTGCTCGCCCACACGGCCGCGCACACCATCGGTGCCGAACCCGGCGAAAGCCTCGCCCAGAGGTGCGCCGATCGGATGCGGTGCTCCGCTGGTCATGGGTCCAACCGTCACGCTGCCGCAGGCTACGCCGCAGCTTTATCGCCAGCGCCGCGGCCACCAGAGCCAGATCAACAGCTCAAGCAAACCCCAGACCAGCAGCAGGCCCACCAGCCATCCGGGCAACAGGCGCAGGGGCCACAGGGGCCGCAGCACCATCAGCAGCCCGGCGGCGGCCCAGACCCGCAGGGCTCGCTGGCGCTGCTGCCAGCCGGGAAGGCTGGTGAGGCTGGCCGGCAAGGCTGCCTGCAGGCGCTCAACAGCAGGCTGCACAAACCGCAACAGGGCTGGCACACGAGGCGGGGCGGCTCTCCCCAGAATGGCTTGAGCATTGCGCATCTGGGCAGCCCTTGCGGTTCGCATTCCTGCTGACGGCCTTGAGCGCAGGGGTGCTCAGCAGCCTGGCTGCTGGCCGGGCGCTGCTGGTGCTGCTGCCGCGGCCGACGCCCGCGAGCAGTGCCGCCAGTTTGTCGCTTGAGCAGCGCTTGGCGCTCAACCCGATGCGGCGGCGCGAGGCGGCCCTGCTGCTCGCCTCCCGCAACAACGGCGCGCCCAGACGCCAGCAACACCTGCTGCGCAGCCAGGGCTGGGGCCTGGACCCCCTGGCCGCCGTTGCACTCAAACAACAGGCCCTGACAGAAGCCGCCCTGGGCAGCGCCCTGCAGGCCCAGACGCACTGGCAGCAGTTGCAACGGCGCCACGGCTCCGTTCCTGCCAGCGCTGATGCCCTCTACGCGCTTGGCCAGCGCAGCGCCTTGCTGCAGCGCTGGCCGGCCCATCCCGCGGCCCTGGCTGGCGCCAGCGAGCAGGCAGACGTCTCTGGCGCCCTGCACCTGGCCCGCTGGGGCGCCCGCTGGCCTGGCGCCGCTGAGCGCATCAACAACGCCTGTCTCAAGTCAAAGCTGAGCGCAGCGCAGCGACAGCAGCTGGCCCAGGGGCTGGCTGAGCTGGGCGCCGCAGCGGATGCCGAGGCCTGCCTGGCCGGCGCCACACCCCTGCCGGCTACCGCCCTGCTGCTGGCTGATGTCGACCTGCACAGCGCCAATGCCGATCAGCAGCAGCGCGGGGCAGCGCGCCTGCTGGGGCTGATCAAACGCCAGCCCAGTGCGGCCGCAGCCCAAAGCGCCGCTGCGTTGCTGGCGGCCTCAGACACCCTTGCAGCCCAGCGCGCCCTGGCCAGCGCGGCGGCCCCGTTGCAGAACAGCGCAGCGGTGCAGGCCAGTGCAGCACGAGAGGCTCCTGACAGCGCTGCTGCGATCGCCGTGGTGCAGCGCTGGCCGCGCGATGCGTCGAGCTGGGAGTTGCAATGGCACAGGGCCCGCCGCAGCGCCCTGGCAGGACGCTGGCGCGACACTCTGGCGCTGCTGCAGGCGGGCGGGCCAGCACTCGAGGCGAGCATGCCCGCGGCCCTGCAGGCGCGCCGCGCGTTCTGGATGGGCCTGAGCCTCTGGCAACTGGGCGAGCCGGCGCCCGCCCGCAGCCATTGGCAACAGATCGTGCAGCGCTGGCCCGGCGGCTACTACGGCTGGCGCGCTGCCGCCCGCCTTGGGCTCAAGCAGCAGAGCTCGCCTGCAGGAGCGGCCCCAAGCTGGATGCCGCTCGCGAGCGGCGATGCGCAGGTCGATCGGCTCTGGCGACTGGGCCAGCCCCTGGAGGCCTTTGAGCATTGGCGGGCCATGCGCCGCGGCCGCCCCGCCAGCCAGAGCCGCGCGCTGCAGGCCGAAGGGCGCCTGCGCGAGGCCATCGGCGATGGCTGGGCGGGCCTGGGCCAGCAGGAGCTGGCCGCCCTGCGAGCGCCTGCCGCTGACTGCCAGCTGCAACAGCTGATCGAGCACAGCCGCTACCAGGTGCGCCAACGCCAGCCCCTCAGCGCTGCCGCGCGCAGCGAACAGATGCCCCTGCCCCTGCTGCTGGGTGTTGCCAAACAGGAATCGCGGTTTCAAAGCAACGTGCGCTCGGTGGTCGGTGCGCAGGGCTTGCTGCAACTGATGCCAGAGACCGCTGCCGAGGTGCATGGCGCGGCGTTGAACGAAGCCCAACTGAGCGATCCCGAGCTCAACGCCCGTCTGGGCGCCCGCTATCTCAAGCAGCTGCTGCAGCGCTGGCGTGGCAACACGTTGCTGGCGGTGGCCAGTTACAACGCAGGCCCCAACGCGGTGGCCCGCTGGCTGACGCCCCAGCTGACGCCGCTACCCGAGCTCTGGGTCGAGGCCATCCCCTACCCGGAAACACGTCATTACGTCAAAACCGTGCTCGGCAACAGCTGGAGTTTCAGTGCTCCACGCCTGGCCCGCTGCCGCTGATCAGGCCGCCCAGACACCCGCAAGATGGCGCCCCACGGCTGAGCCAAACAGCACCAGCACGCTGAGCGCCAGGGCGCTCAGCAGTGGCGGCGGCAACAGGCGCAAACGCACCAGATCAAGGCGTGCGAGCAACACAGCTGAAGCCAGGATCAGCACATTGGCCAGCACATTGAGATGCAGGAGATACAGGCCCCCGACCGTGACGATCAACAAGGTGAACACCAGGCTGATCACCCGAGAAGCCGCCATCAATGACGACACCCGCTGCAACAGCAGCTCAGGCATGGTGCAGACAAACACCACCAAGACGGCGTGCAGACAGTCAATCGACCAGAACACCTCGGCGAACCAACCGCCCGACAGCTGCTGATGGGCCTCGCTCAGGCTCCAATGGGCCCCCAGGTACACCGAGATCGCCAGCAGCACCAGCAGCAGCGGCGCCCGAACCGGCAGCAGCAACAGCCCCAGCAGCCGTGTCATGCGCATCACGCCCGCTCCACTGACGCTTGGATGGTCACGGCCACAGGCTGATCCAACCCAAGCGAAATGGCATCAAAGGGACAGCTTGGGATGCACTGCTCACAGACCAGGCAACGGTCGTCATGAAACACCAGCTGCCAGTTGGGAGCGCTGAACTGAAGCGCTTCGCTGGGGCACACACTCGAGCACAGGCCGCAATCGACGCAGCGCACGGCATCGATGCGAAGCTGCCCCGGGGCGCGATCCAGCCTGAGCCCCTGACGCTCAAGCCACTGCTCGGCAGCATCGAGCTCATCGATGTCGCCGGAGAGCTCAACCACCATGGTGCCGCTTTGATTGGGCGCCACCTGCGCCCGCAGGATCTTGGCGGCCACATCAAAGTCAACGGCCAGCCTGTAGGTGAGCGGCTGGTGCACCGCTTCGCGCGGCACATGCAGCGTGAGACGGCGCTTCATCGCTTCCCAACCCGCATCAGCCAGGCCCTGTGCGCCGACCGTAGCAACCGTTCTGCTGCCAGAGTGCTCGCTCAGCCGTGGTGCCTGCCGCAACCGTGATGAACGAGACCCTGGGCCGGCGCGAAAGAGCCCTGCTGGGAGCGATCGCCGCTGCCCTGCTGGTGGCACTGATTTGGTTGCGCGGCGGGCTGCAACCGGCGGCCCCGTTGGAGCAATTGGCACGCCAATCGCTCGATCTACCCGTGGCCTTGAGCAACGGACGTCCCACGATTGTCGAGTTCTACGCCGACTGGTGCGAGGCCTGCAGGGCCATGGCTCCTGCCATGGCCAAGGTGGAGCACCAACACCAGGGATCTCTCGACGTGGTGCTGCTCAACGTCGACAACCCCCGTTGGCAACCGGAAGTGGATCGCTACGGGGTCAATGGCATCCCACAACTTGAGTTGTTTGACAGCCATGGCGACGACGTTGGCCGCTCGATCGGTGCGCGTCAATTGGCCGAGCTGGAAGCCATCGGTGAGGCGCTGATCGCCGAGGGGCCGCTGCCCCAACTGGCGGGCATGGGTGCCATCAGCACCTTGGGCAGTGACAACGGGCTGCGGGCAGAGACGAACCCTGCCACGATGGCTTCGCCCCGTAGTCACGGCTGACGCCCTTTCCATGCCGATGGATCCCCGCTTCCGGGTGGAGCTGATCGCAGCCACCCCCAACCCCCAGCAATGCGTGTATGCGGGCATGCACCAGGACTACAGCGAGGGGTTTGTGGCTGCAGCCCGCAGCGACTGGCCTGATGAAACCCGCGCCGGCGAGATCTGCGTCAAGCGGCTGCTGGCCGGCGAACGCGGTCATTACGGGCCACTCGAGCACGCCCAGATCGTGCTCAACGTGGGCTGGTTTCCGCATTCAGTGATGCAACAGGCCCGCACCCACCGGGTGGGCGTGAGCTTTGACGTGCAGTCGATGCGCTACACGGGCGAGCGCATCTGCCGGGCCGCCAACGGCGAAATCGAGCTGGAGGAGGTGTTCTATCTGCGACCTGTCGGCGACTACAGCGACCGCCAGGGCAAGAAGTATCACTACGACGCCGCCGAACGCGGCAAGGATCTCGCGCTCTGCCGACTTGCCGCTGAGCGCTATCGCGATCTACTGGCAGCCGGCTATGCCGAAGAGCACGCCCGCGGCATCCTGCCGTTTGATTACCGCCAGCACTTTGTGGTGAGCTTCTCACTGCGCGCCTTTCTGCACTTCATGGACCTGCGCGCCAAACTGGATGCCCAGGAAGAGATCCGCGACCTCTGCGACCTGATGTGGCCGCACATGGTCAGCTGGGCACCCGAATTCGCCGCCTGGTACGAAAAGAGCCGCCTGCACAAGGCCAGGCTCGCGCCGTGAAGTGCGACGCCAGGCTCGCGCCTTAAACCTTGGTTGCGGCCTAAACCTTGGCGAGGGTGACCCGCTCGGGCTGGTGCTGGTACTTGCCGGCGCGATCCCGGTAGGTGGTTTCGCAGGGGTCGCCTTCAAAGAACAGCAGCTGGCAGATGCCCTCGTTGGCGTAGATGCGGCAATCAGCACCTGAAGAGTTACTGAACTCCAGCGTCAGATGTCCTTCCCAGCTGGCCTCAGCAGGGGTGGTGTTGACGATGATGCCGAGCCTTGCGTAGGTGCTCTTGCCCAGGCAGATCACCGTGATGTTGGGCGGCACGTGCATCTTCTCGAGCGCCACACCCAACCCGTAGGAATGGGCCGGCAGGATGAAATAGCTGCCGTCCTCATCGTCGTGCAACGGCGCCGGCTCCAGGTTGGCCGGGTTGAACCGCTTGGGGTTCATCACGGTGCCTGGCACATGGCGGAAGATCAGAAATTCCTTGGCCGACAGGCGCAGGTCGTAGCCGTAGGACGAACAGCCGAAACTGAGCACGGGATCGGCTTTGTTGTCGGGATCGAGATGGCGCACCAGGGTGGGCTGAAAGGGCTCGAGCATGCCGCTGCGAGCCATTTCGTTGATCCAACGGTCGTTCTTGAGCATCAGAAACCTCGGCGCAACTCGGTGACCTGATCAGCCATCGCCATCAAGGGCTCGGGGATCGACGGTCCGGTGAGAATGACATCCATCTGGGCCGGGCGTTGCTCAAGGGTGGCGATCACCTGCTGTTGATCGAGGTAGCCATAGCTGAGGGCAAGACCCAGCTCATCGAGCACCATCAGATCAACGGAGCCCGCCAGCAGCAGCTCAGCGCAGTGCTCCCACACCGCAGCGATCGCCGCGGCATGCGCCTGTTCATCCGCAGAACCTGCGGCCGCTGGCGCGTCAACGCAAACCGGCATCGCCGGGCGCATCCACTGCAGCCGGCCGCACAGGCTCAAAGCCTGAGCAGGACCCTGATCAACGCCACCTTTGAGAAACTGACTGATCAGCACACGACTGCCCAGACCCGCTGCCCGCAGCGCCTGACTGAGCACGCTGGGAACACTGCCGCGGAAGGGCGCGGTGTGAACCTGCAGCAACCCCTCGGACTGGGGCACCAGGCGCAACACCGGCGGGGCCTGTGTCTGGGGCACCGCATGCAGGGGCCGCTGGGGCCGACGGGCGTGCCCCGCTGCCTGCGGGAGGCTGTTGGAGAGGCTGGCGGTCATCGAATCCCCAGACGGCGGCCGCGCGGGCGCATGAAGCTGAATGTAGCGGGCTCAGACACATTCACAAGCAGCGCACACCACCTGTAGTGGCATACAGATGAACCACTGCGGTCACGGCTGCGAAACCGTGTGATTTGCTACAAGCGACTGCTCAAGCGCTCCGTAGCTTCCGCTCATTCGTCTCGCCCCGATGGTCGGCGCCACCCGCGGGTTCAGCCGCTACCCCAGCACCCCTTCCAGCGGATCTCCCGGAGCCGTCGCAGCCATGGGGGCTGCAGCGCAGGCGAGCCTCACCCTGGTTGAGGTCATCCGCGGTCTGGCCGGCAGCAGCGTTGAAACCATCGAGCGCGGCAAGACGATCTTTTTCCCGGGCGATCCGGCCGAGCGTATGTACCTGATTCGGCGGGGGGCTGTGCGCCTGTCACGGGTGTACGAATCGGGTGAGGAAATCACCGTGGCCCTATTGCGCGAGAACAGCCTCTTTGGGGTGTTGTCGCTGCTCACCGGACAACGCTCGGACCGCTTCTACCACGCCATCGCCTTCACCCGCGTCGAGATGGTGAGTGCTCCAGCCGGATCGGTCCGCAAGGCGATTGAAGAGGACGCCAGCGTCGGGCTGCTGCTGCTGCAGGGTCTGTCGTCACGCATCCTGCAGACCGAAACCATGATCGAAACCCTCACGCACCGCGACATGTCGTCGCGGTTGGTGAGCTTTCTTCTGGTGCTGTGCCGCGATTTTGGTGTTCCCGGCAATGCCGGCATCACGATTGATTTACGGCTGTCGCACCAGGCGATCGCTGAAGCGATCGGCTCCACCCGCGTGACGATCACACGGCTGCTGGGCGACCTGCGCCAGGAAGGGCTGCTGCAGATCGATCGCAAAAAAATCACCGTGTTTGATCCGATCGCCCTGGCCAAGCGATTCAGCTGAACGGTTCAGCTGACAGATCGCAGCAAAACAGGGCAAGAGGGCTTGCAGGCCAGAGATACTGAAGCGTCTGCTGCGGTGCTGGCGTGTCGGGCTGGCTGTTGATCCTGGCGCTGTTGCTGCTCGGCGGGGTGCTCTCGACCCTGGGCGATCGGCTGGGCAGCCGCGTCGGCAAGGCACGGCTGAGCCTGATGGGCATGCGCCCCCGGCGCACCGCGGTGCTGATCACCGTGCTCACCGGCAGCCTGATCAGTGCGGTCTCGCTGGGTTTCATGCTGCTGGTCAGCGAGCGCCTGCGGGTGGGGCTGTTTCAGCTGGACCAGCTCGAAGAGCGCCTGCAACAAAGCCGCAGCGCCCTCGAGCGCAGCAAAGCCGAGCTGAGCCTTGCCGAGCAGCAACGCAACCAGGCCCGCCAGCGGGCCCAACGGCTGCGCCAGGAGCTCGCCCCCCTGCTGGCCCAGCGCAACCGCCTGGAGCGCGAACGCGACCGGCTCAGCCAAGAAGTGAGCCAGCGCGACGCCGAGATTCAGCGCAACCAGAGCGAACTGAGCCGGGTGCGGCAGCAGATCGCCAGCCGCACCCAGGAGCTCAAAGGGCTGGAGAACAACCTGATTGCGCTGCGCCGCGGCGATGTGGTGATCAGCAGCGGCCAGCCCCTGGCCACCGCCAAGGTGAAACTTGAGCGTCCGCAGCAAGCCACAGAGGCCATCACGGCCCTGCTGCAGCAAGCCAATCGCAACGCGTTTGCCCGGGTGCTGCCGGGCGAGCCTGCCACCCGGCAGATCCTGCTGGTGCCGCGCAACGACATCACCAAACTGGAATCGCTGCTCAAACAACCGGGCAGCTGGGTGGTCAGCATTCTGTCGGCCGCCAATGTGCTGCGCGGCGAACGGCAGGTGCTGGGCTTCCCCGACCTGCGCCCCAACCGCACCGTGGTGCGCGCCGGCGAGGTGCTGGCCGGCACCACCATCGAAGCTGATCTGCGCGAACCCAACCAGATCGCACGGCGGCTCAACTTGTTGCTGGCGGCCGCCTACGCACGCGCCCAGCGCCAGGGCACCCTGGTCGACGGGTTGCAATACGACCCCGCACGGCTGAACCAACTGGTGCGCAGCCTCAGCGAGCGGCAGAGCGGCCAGGTGGTCCAGCTCGAGGCCGTGAGCCTGGGCGATGCCGATACACCGGATCCGATCACGGTGGATCTGCGCTGGGTCAACAGCGCCAGCCTGCAAGGCCAACCGCGGCGCTCTTGAGGCCAAGACCCATGACCGTTGCCACGAGCTGCCTGGCCGCGCTTGATCCTGGACGCAGCAAATGCGGCCTTGTGCGCACCGATGCGCAGCAGCAGCGCATCGAAGAGGCCTGCATTGTCAGCCCTGCCGCTGCCCTGGTGTTGCTGACGCAGTGGCAGCAGCAGGGCCTGCTGAGCCTTGTGGTGCTTGGCAATGGCACCGGCAGCCAGCAGTGGCACGCGCAACTGAGCGCACTGGGCCTTGCCGTCGCGGTGGTCGACGAGCACGGCAGCACCCTGGCGGCCCGTGGGCGCTACTGGCAGCTGTGGCCGCCCCGCGGTTGGCGGCGGCTCCTGCCGGCTGGGCTGCGCCTGCCGCCGCGCGATCTCGATGATCTGGCCGCCCAACTGCTGCTCGAGCAGCAGTTGCAACGCCAACTGCCGCGCGGGCCGCGGGCCCTGGGCGCTTAAAAGCGGGCGCGCACCGTGAAGGCGTAATCGCCCCCCGGTTCGAGTTGGTAATCGGCCTTGAGCAAAAACCGCAGCAGGGCGTCCTGAATCAAGGCCCGGCCCAGCGACGGCTCCACCTCAAGGGTGCCGCGATCAAAGGCCCAGCGAAAGGTCCAGTGGAACCCCCCGGCGCTGACCTCACCTTCCATCAAACGCTGGCTGAAGCTCTGATGCAGCACCCGCAATTGGGCCGTCGTGGCAGGCAAGCGGCTCATGCGGGCACAAAGCCATTGAGACGATTGCCAGCACGCTCCAGGCCAAGCCGCTGAATCACGGTGATGCCAGCCTCCACTTCACTGAGCACCTGATCGAGCACCGCTTGCTCAGACGCCGCAAAACGGCCGAGCACATGGCCCACCGTGCGTGCCTTGCGCTCGGCAGGGTTGTCGGCAGGGGCGCCGATGCCGATGCGCAACCGGGCAAAGTCCTGCGTACCGAGATGGCTGATGGTCGAGCGCAAGCCGTTATGGCCGCCAGCGCTGCCTGAGGCGCGCAGGCGCAACTTGCCCAGCGGCAGATCCATGTCATCAACCACAACGAGCAATTGATCGGGCTTGAGATCAAACCAATCGAGTGCAGCTCGAATCGAGCGGCCGCTGTCGTTCATGAAGGTCTGGGGCATCAACAGCCGCAGCCGTTGCTCACCCACCCCCACCTCGGCCAGCAGACCATGCAGGCGCGCCTGGTTGCGAAAGCCAGCACCTGAACGGCTCGCCAGCCGCTCCAAGGCCATGAACCCGACGTTGTGGCGCGTTTGTCTGTACTGATCGCCTGGATTGCCGAGGCCGACCACCAGCTTCAGGTCAAAGCCTGAACCAAGCCTTGAGGGCTCAGACGCCTGGAGCACTGCCCGAACCGGCATCGGCTGCAGCGTCGCTGGCAGACGAGCCATCGGCTGAAGCGTCCAGTGCTGCGGGTGCCTGGGCACCAGCACCATCGCTGCTGCCCTCAGCGATGGCACTACGAAATTCCTTCTCAAAGTCCTGAGAAGCGCTCTGAAAGCCTTTGAGCGTGCGCCCCAACGTCTTGCCCAACTCGGGCAGGCGCTTGGGGCCGAACACCAGAAGCCCGATGGCGGCAATGACCGCCATCTCTGGCAAACCAATTCCGAAGATGTTCATGGCGGGCTGCCAGCTGAAGAAGGAATCAGCCGATGCCGTTCCAGTTGACGTTGATGCCTTCGAGCAGCAGCGACTTGTTGTACAGCTGCAGGATCACCAGCAGGAACACCAGGAACAGCACCATGAAGATGCCCATCACGGGTGTGGTGCCCCAGCCAGGAACCACCTTGCCGTACTCAGAGTTCAGGGGGCGCAGCAGGTCTCCAAGACGGGTGCGTTGAGCCATGGCGGCGGGTGCCTCTCGGGCAGTGAAGCGGTCTGGTTACTGTAAGGGCCTTGCCTGCCTTGGCGCGCCGGGCTGTCAAGCGTTGTGATGGAAGGCTTCGCCACCATGGAACCCAGCAGCACCGGTTCACCTGCCCTCAGCGTCGCGATCGCCGTGCTGGTGGCCCTGCTGGGCCTCACCGGCTTTGGGGTTTACACCGCCTTCGGCCCACCGTCCAAACAGCTCAGCGACCCCTTCGACGACCACGACGACTGAGGCGAGGGCCCTTCAGCGCCCAGCCGGGACGATCCGCCAACAACCGATCTGCCACGGCCGCAGCCAGCCATCAACCTCTGCGCCGTCGAGGCGGCGATCCAGCCCATCAAGGCGCTCGATCAGCTGCCAGCTGGGCCCCAGATCCAGGTGCCGGCGGCAGCTCGAGAGGTTCTGCACCGTGATCACCCCATGGCGCGCGCCCAGCAGCAGCAGATCTGGGCCCAGCGCCGGCAAGGTCACAAGCGCCGTTGCGCGGCCAACTTGATCGGCGTCGGGGCGGGGTTCCAAGCGCAGCGGGCGGCACCACAGCGGCTCGCGAAACTGCACGGCGCGCTGCGGCAGAGCCGCCAGCCGCCAGCCAGCGGGGCAGGGCGTCAGTGCAAGCCGTAGGCGCTGCCAGCCGTTGTCAGCTGAGGGGTCAGGCCAGGTGGGAGCGCGCAGCAGCGACACCCCCAGCTGCTTGGGGCTCGCCGAAACACCCTGGGGCCCATCGAGCAGAACGCCAAGGCCACCACCAGGGGCAGCGGCCTCAGAGGCCAGCCAACTGATCGCCGGGACCTCCCATCGGGCCTGTTCACGGACGGTGAACGATTGTGCCGGTCGCTCGATCACGCCGCCGCTGGTGTCGCTGGCCCAGCGGCAGGCGTCTTGGGCCAGTGGCACTTCAAACCGCAGCAGTTCATGCTGCTGCCTCCAGTCGATGCTGAACAGCAGCTCGAGCCAGGGACTGGCGGCCTGCAGACGCGCATCGAGCCGCACGGCAGAGCTGCCCAGGCGGCCGCGCCAGCTCAGCTGAACGCACAAGGGGCCCCGCTCGATCCAGGCGAAACTGTGTTGCCACGCAATCGGACAGGGCTGCGCTGCATAGTCAGCCGCCAGATCCCAGGCATCCCAGAACTCACCGGCATCGCGGTAGCGGCGCAGCTGGGCCGGCGCCAGCAGATAAGCGCGCCCCGCCGCATCGCTCAGCTGCTCAAGCCCGGCGGGGCCGATCTCGGCGCTCAGCAGCCCATTGCCGAGCCGCCAGCGACCACCAGCAAGCTCTTGACAGACGACTGGATGCACAGGCGCTGGTGCTGCCGCCTGTTTGGCCACCTCACAGCCCAGGCGCTGCAGCGGCAGCGCCTGGGTGCCAGAGAGCGCGGGCAGCTGCAACCAGCAGCCCCCAGCCGCAGCGGGCTGGGCAGGTAGCGCCTGGCCCTCATCACCAAGCGACCAAGCCCCCGCAGGCAAACGCACACAACGGCCCTGAGTCTCGAGCGGCTGCAGCTGGACCACCGCCCAGCGCTCAGCCGAGGCAGCCAGAGGGGAGAGCCACTGCTGCAGCGCCGCATCACGCTGTGCGCGGGCCTGGCGCCGCGCCGAGCGCCACTGCCCTTCCGCCTGCTCAAACACCTCAGGGATCGAGGTCCCAGGGAGGATGTCGTGAAATTGCTGAAACAGCAGCGGCCTCCAGTCAGGAGCTCCCGCTGAGGGTTCTGCTGGATCGAGCTCGGCGCGAGCGCTGCAGGCAGCCAGCATCTGAGCCAGCTCAGCCTCACGCAGCAACCGCTCGAGGGTGCGGTTGTGGCGCTTCTGATCAGGCCGGCTGGTGGCGCAGCCGCGATGCAGCTCCAGATACAGCTCATCGCGCCACACCGGCAAGGCCGAGGCATGGGGCTCAAGGCCGCTGAGGTACTGGCGCAGGCTGCCGTGGCGCTGTGGTGCCAGGGGCGCACCACGCTCGGCCTGCACCTGCCAAAGGGCAAGCTGCTCGAGCATTTCGGCGGTGGGACCGCCGCCGTGATCGCCCACGCCAGGCAGCCAGAGCGCCTCGCCAAGGCCCGTGGCGTGCTGCCACTGCCGCCGGTAGCGCTCGATCGCGATCGGGTCACCATCGGTGCCGATGGCGGCAGTCATCAGAGCCAGCACCTCGTCGCCGCAGCGGCTACGCCAGCGAAACAGACGATGCGGGAACGGGTTGGTGGCGTTCCAGGCGAGTTTGTGGGTGCAGAACCAGCGCACCCCGGTGGCGCCGGCAATCGCCGGCAGACCCGCCGCAAAACCAAACGAATCAGGCAGCCAGGCGAGCTCATGGCTCAGCTGCGGAAAGGCGGCTCGGCTCCATTGCTGACCCAGCTGGAACTGCCGCAGCAGCGAGCTCGTGCTGATCAGCACGCAATCGGTTTCAACCCAGGGACCGTTGATGGGCTCAAAACGGCCGGCGGCAACCGCAGCCTCAAGGCGAGCAAACAGCGCCGGCCTGTGGGCCTGCAACCAGGCATAGAGGGCTGGCGTCGAATGGGCGAAATGGAGCGCGCCAAAGCGCTCCATCAGATCGAGCACCGAGTCAAAGGTGCGCACTGCGGCCTCCCAGGTGTCGGCCACCGGCCACAGCCAGGCCAGATCCAAATGGGCATGGCCCAGCACATGCACCAAGCCGCGAGGCTGATCAGACGGAAGCGCAATGTCCTGCTGCAGCTGGCTGAGCTGTTGCCATTGCGGCTCAAGCAGCCCGTGAGGATCGCCTGGATCGAGCGGCTCCAGCTCCAGACGGCTCATCACCAAGGCGCCGTCGTCATGCCGCGGGCTGCGCAGCGTCAGCTCAAGCTCGAGGCTCTGGCCTTGCCACCAGCGCTCAGGCAGTGGCCAGCGGCAGGCGCTGTCAAACAGGTCGCCGCGGTGCACCACCGTGCCATCGACCCGCAGCTCGAGCGCCTCGGCCCACCAGCGCAGTGCCAGCCGCCCGCAGGCGCTGCCAGCGAGTTGCTGCCAAGGCTCAGGGCAGCGCAGGGTCAAGCGCAACACACGGCTGCTACCGCCGCGCGGCCAGATGATCAGGCCGCGGGCGTGCCAATCGGGCCGGTGGCTTGTGCCCCAGGGATCGGCCAGGGCCGAACTCCAGTCGCCACAAGCGTTTTGCCACTGCCAGAGCGGCTGGAGCTCCAGGCAGAAAGATGACTGAATCGTTTCAATCCGCTCAGGCAATGGCACCTCGGGGGGCTCGGGCATCCTTTGATGGCCTGCCAGGACCCATAGGATGATGGGCCATCTGGCTAGCTGATCAACCGATCAGCACTCGCCCTAGCCCGACTCGCAAGCTCGACCATGCTCGCCCTCAAAATCTCGGTTTATTCGGTCGTCTTCTTCTTCATCGGGATTTTCGTGTTCGGCTTCCTGGCCAGCGACCCCAGCCGCACACCGAGCCGTAAGGACCTCGAAGAGTGATCCCTGGGACACTTGGCGATCCGCGGCAGCGCCGCTGATCCGCAGCAGGGTGCATGGGAGGATCAGCCTGATTTGTGCCGATTGCCAAGCCTGTGCCGCGAAACCGATCCTTACGATCGGCCTGTGCCGTAGCAGGTCTGGGCTCATTGCTGAGCGCTCTGCCTGTCGCAATGGCGGCAGAGCCACCAGGTCAAGACCGACAAGCAGCCGAAGCCAAGGGCGGCTCCCTGCAAACACCGGCGGCAGCACTGAGCAACGCGCTGCCCGCCGAAGCCGAGCTGCCGCTTGAGCTCGAACTCAGTGCCAACGCCGTGCGCTACGACGGCGTGCTCGGACGAGTCATTGCCGAAGGCAATGTTCAAGCGCTGGTGGCCGGCGGCAGACTCCTGGCCGATCGACTCGAATACGAAACCCGCAGCCGCACGGTCTATGCGCGCGGCAGCGTGCGCCTGCAGCGCGGCCAGCAGTATCTGCAGGCCAGCCAACTGCGCTACAGCCTGCTTGAAGGGAGCGGTGAAGCCGATGACGTCTACGGCATCCTCGATCTCGACGGCAGTGACAGCGACTATCTGCTCAATCAACCGCCTTCACAGCCGCTCACACCACCTGAGCCACTGAGCTGCACCCCGATCCTGCCGCCGATTCCCAATTGGCATCCCTACAACTGGGCCGTGACCGCCTGGGGCGGCCAGATGATCGACGCCAACTTCGGCGATTCGTTCTATTTCAACGGGCGCTGGAGACCCGAATACCTGGCCGGTGTTGGCCTCAACAAGCGCATCGTCGACGGTGGTCCGTTTTCGCTGGAGCTTGACGCCAACCTGCTGGCTCACCAGGCCTACCCCCAGGCGGGAGGGCAATACAACCAGGCTGTTCCCTACGCATCGGTGCCAGGCCAGACCTTTGGCGAAGGGACGCTCGGCATCGGCCTCAGGATCTGGATGCAGCCCTGGCTGAGTGTGTTTCTGGTCGAAGGGGTGAGCTACACCACCGATGTCAGCAACTACGAGCGGACCTTCCGCAGCCGCTACTCACAATTTCTCAATTACCTCGCCTTTGAAATTGAAGCGCTGATCAACCCGCGCTGGTCCGTCGTCGGAAGACTGCATCACCGCTCAGGCGCCTACGGGGTGTACAGCGGTGTGCGCGAAGGCAGCAACGGCTATCTGGTCGGCCTGCGGTATCGCTTTGGCGAGGGCAGAGCAAAGCGCAGTGCTCCCGCCATGCCACCAGCCCAGGGCTGCCCTGATGCACCGGAGCCAGGCAGCGCAGCTGAGAGCAGCATGACCGCAGCGCTGGGCCGCGCAGCCAATCAGCAGCAACAGCCGGGCGGCACAACCCCAACCGCAACGCAAGCTGGCCCCAGCACAACCAAGCGGCAAGGCCTGTGGCAACAAGCCCGGGCGCAGGAAAAGGCTCGCCAGGAAGCGATCAGCCGCATTCAGCAACGGGTCAGCGATGTGAAGCTGCAGCAATCGCTGCGGCTTGAGCGCCGCTTTGGCTTCGACGATCGCGAAACCACCACCAACACCGCCAACGTCTACGGCGGCATCGTCCCTGAGCAGCTGAAAAGCCTCAACACCACGGCCAACATGAAGCCGGTCGATGGCGGCATCAGCCGCTGGCGCATTCAGGCGCGCTCGATCAAGCTCAGCGCCACCGGGTGGAGCGCCTCGCGGGTTGGCATGACCAACGACCCTTTCACCCCGGCGCAATCGTGGCTCGAAGCGGTGGGCGTACAGGTCGGCGTCAATGCCAAAGGCGACACCGTCATCTCGGCCCGCAGCACGCGCATCCTGCTCGAAGAGAGACTGCCGCTTCCCGGCCGGCAGCGGCAACGGCTGCGCAAGAACCAGATTGAAAGCCCAATCGTGACCGGCTTTGACCAACGCGACCGTGACGGGGTGTTTGTGGGCTATGAAGCCAAACCCATCACCATCGCCAAGACAGGGACACTGCGGCTGCAGCCCCAGTTCATGCTGCAGCGCACCATTGACGGTGTGACCAACAGCTATCCCCTCCCCGGCTCGCCCCCAGGCAGCGCTGGAGTGCAGCAGAGCGTCAAGACCGGCGATCAGGTTGGCCTCTTGGCCCGCTGGAGCGATAACCGCTGGGGCTTCAGAAGCCAGGCGACCCTCGACATGTCGACGTTCAACCCCGACAACTTCGCCAACGGCACCCGCAGCTGGGGCGACATTGCCCGCAACGTCAAGCTGCCGCTGCTTGGCGACAGCACAGCCCGATTGTTCGGGGCCTACCGCTTCCGCGCCTGGAACGGCTCGCTGGGCGAGCAAGACGTCTACACCGCCTATGGCATCTCGCTGGAAGACGAGGGCCAACTGCCCGATTGGGGCAAGGTCAAAAACCTCTTCTACTGGCGGGTCGGCCTGGGCAATTTCCGTGCCTGCAGCACCGATTGCCCGAGCAACAACAGCAGCGGAACGGCAGCCATCCCCAACCTCGCCGAGTTCTGGCGCGGCAATGCCATCGCCTCGCTGACCAGTTCATTCCCGCTGTGGACGGGCAAACCGCTGGCACTGACGGCAGATCAGGCCTTCCAGAATTCGCCGGTGCCGATCGTGCCCGGGCTCAAATTCGACACCAACATCACCGGTGCTCTGGCCTACTACAACGACGGCGAGTACCAGAACACCCTGGCGTTCTCGGCTGGCCCGGTGATCACCCTGGGGCATTTCAGCAAGCCGTTCCTCGACTACACCCAGTTCGCCGTGACCGGCGGCATCACGCTGCGCTCAGGTCTGAGCCCATTGAGCTTCGATCGCGCCGTTGACCTGGGGACGCTCAATTTCGGCCTGACGCAGCAGATCGCCGGACC